>Ga0210394_10000881_pt1 | contig 54393 bp, 49 predicted proteins | sample IncBWC12MmetaG_FD_160121 | JGI IMG/M metagenome (GOLD analysis project Ga0210394, IMG submission 160121) | Forest soil microbial communities from Barre Woods Harvard Forest LTER site, Petersham, Massachusetts, United States - Inc-BW-C-12-M | ecosystem: Environmental > Terrestrial > Soil >...
CGCAGAAGTACGTCGAATTAGCCTAACTTAAGACACAGGCGGCTGCTTGAATTGCAGGTGCGCATCGGGCAGCTTCTCGCTGATCTGAGACATTCGCCTCGCTTTGCCCGGTCTTGACCCGTTGCTGTCCTCCGTGACAGTCCGCTCACAGGCAACCTGTTTGAAGCGCTAACGGGCTGCCGTCCATCGATTGAACGGTTACTTGAGCATCACGATGCTCGCATGAGCGAGGCCATGATCGGTAAACGCATTTGCGGAGAAGCCGTGACCACCTAATACGAGCGCGAGATCCGGCTGCAGCATCGGACCAGAACCGAAGCTGTGGGCGCCGAGCGTGAACCGATCGCCGCTCATTAAGGCGCGGTGCTCATCGCCCACGAAGTTCAAGAGGCTGTGACCTGCAGCGGCAAGAGTCGCGGCTGGGCCCGATTGCAGGGTGACATCGGTGCCGGCGCCCTTGGCCGTGAACACGAAGGTATCGCCGCTGACGCCGCTGAATGTCAGCGTGCCGTCGCTCGCTGTAGTGATTGCATCGGTCGTGGGGTTGAAATCCGCTTCCACCTGAGTCGGGGTCAGGTTCGTGATATCGATCGTGTCGCTGGTGGTGAAGCCGTTGATGGCAAGGCCGCCGCTGGGCGCAGCATGCGTGCCCGCATCCACGGTCCAAGCGGCGCCGGGAAGGAACGTCAGCGTCGACAAATTGGTGAACTCGGTACCGAGCCCGATCACGGTGCCACCGGCCTGAGTGCCACTGAGTTCCAGCACATCGGTGACCGAAGCGCTGGCGACTACGTGACCGTTGAACAGCGCACCCGGATCCACCATGAGCGTGCTCGCGGCGCTGCCGAACTTCACCGCATCGCCTGCTGTGCCGCCAGGGGTTCCCGCACCGCCCTGACCACCCGAAATAGTGCCCGAGGTGATGAGCGTGCCGCCGTTCAGATCCACGCCGGCTCCGCCGTGGCCGCCGGTGGTGGTCCCGGCGCCGCCGGCGCCGCCGGTGATGCTGCCATTGTTGGTGAGAGTACCCGCTAAGAGATTCACGGCCGCTCCGCCTGCGCCGCCCGTCGTGCTGCTGCCGCTGCCACCGGTGCCGCCGGTGATGCTGCCGGTATTGGTGATCGCAGCGCCCGCTTTGAAGTTAACGCCCGCGCCACCGGTGCCGCCGAAACTACCGTTGCTGCCCGCACCGCCGTGGATCGTGCCATTGTTCGTTAGGCTGTTAGGTGAGATGGCGCTGAGCACGCCGGTCGCTCCGGCGACGGTGGGTGCCACCACACCGGTATTGGTAATGGTGAGCGGGCTCGGGTGAGCGCTGCTTCCGAGCGTGACCGTGCTGGTTACCGTCGTGGAGATTCCCGATCCTTTGACGACAGTTATGTTGGTCCCCGCAGCGCCGTCGCTAGAGAAGAGAAAGTACTCACTGCTGAAACTGCCCGCAAAGTGGAATGTGCCATCGCTTGCGGTCGTGAGCACGTGGGTGGCGGGATTGAATTCTCCAGCTACCTGCGTCGGGGTCAGGTTCGAAACATCGAGCGCATCGCTCGTTGCGAAGGTGTTGATGGCAAGGCCGGGGTTGCTCGAGGCGGCTCCCGTGCCAACGTCCACTGTCCAGGCGGCACCGGGGTTGAAAGTCAGGGTCGAGAAGCCCGTGAACTGAGTGCCGAGGGTGATCGGCGTGCCTCCGGATTGAACGCCAATTAGTTTCAGCGTGTCGTTGACTGATGCATTGCCGGCGACTTGATCGTTGAATACCGCACCCGGTTTGACGATGAGCTTGCTCGCGACGGTGCCGAACTCAATTGCATCGGCGGTAACCGAACTACCTTGACCACCGGTAATGGTGCCGGACGTCGTCAGCGTGCCGCCGTTCAGATACGCGCCCGCACCGCCCGCACCGCCCGCACCGCCAGTGATCTGGCCGCTGTTTGTCAGCGCACCGGATGCGAGACTAACGCCTACACCCCCGCTTCCGCTGGTGCCGCCGGTGCCGCTCGTGCCACCACCCCCGCCGATGCCACCAGCCCCGCCGTTGCCGCCGGTGATCTGGCCGTTATTAGAGAGCACACCATCCGACGCGAGACTGACGCCCGCCCCGCCGTGGCCGCCGTTGCCGCCGTGGCCGCCGATGCTGCCGCGGCCGCCGCGGCCGCCGTTGCCGCCGTTGGCGCCAACAATGCTGGCGCCGACCATGTTCGTCAGCGTGCCGCCGGTCTGATTGACGCCCGCACCGCCATTTCCGGCGTTGCCGCCGTTGCCGCCGACAGAGGTTTGGCTCGGGCCGCCCTGGCCGCCGCCCCCACCGGCGCCCCCGGTAATCTGGTCGCTATTGATCAGCGTACCGGACAAGAAATCGACGCCGCCACCGCCACCGCCGCCGGTGCCGCCGGCGCCTCCGGGGGCGTAATTAATCCCCGTGAAGCCGCCCGCGCCGCCGACTGCGCCGGTAATCTGGCCGTTGTTGGTCAGCGTGCCCGATAGAAGGTCGACGCCCACACCGCCCATTCCGCCGGTGCCACCGTGATTAATGAGCAAAGGATGGTTGCCGCCGGACGGGCTATAGCCGCCGGCACCGCCGGCACCGCCGGTGATCTGACCGCTGTTGGTTAGCGCGCCCGATAGAAGGTCGACGCCCGCACCCCCGTTGCCACCGTTCCCGCCGTTGCCGCCGTTGCCGCCGGTGCCGTGTGTGACGCCACCGCCGTTGCCGCCGTTCCCGCCGACACCCCCGACAATGCTGGCGCCGCTCACGTTCGTCAGTGCACTTGACGAGAGGGCGCCTGCACCGCCTTCGCCGCCGGTGTCGCCGGTGCCGCCGGTGCCCGTGCCACCGTTGGCAGGAGAAAAGCCGCCGGTTCCGCCAGTGCCGCCCGCACCGCCGATGATTTGGGCACTGTTGGTCAGCGTGCCCATCGAGAGGTCGACGCCCACACCCCCGGCGCCGCCAATACCGCCGGTGCCGCCGTTCCCGGGGGGATAGCCGCTGCCGCCGCTGCCGCCGCTGCCGCCGGCGCCACCAGTGATCTGGCCGTAGCTAGTGTACGTGCCCGGCGGGAGATAAGTCCCACCCCCAAGTTGGGTGCCGCCGATGTTGAGGGCATAAATGCCGTTGCCCCCATCGCCGCCCGCGTAACCGTCTAAATGGCTGGCGTTACCCGGGACTCCATTTGCGCCATTTTGGCCGGACGTGCCCGTGTAGTTATTGGGAAGTGCTGCCATAAGTTATCTCACACTAGGTGCATGGCGAATCGGTGGTTCGCTGGATGACCAGGACGACATAAGAACCGTGCGCACCGTTGTGGCCCGACGGAATCGGATGCGCCGCCAATCTCCCCGGCACGGCGTTATTCATTTGTGATTGAGAACGAGTGCTCAGATTCTCTGCTGTTCTAGTACGGCGGTCAAAGGAACACTCGCGCATGGCAGACGTTACGTAAATCGACGGCGCACTGAGCGTCAAAAATCAGTCGCTGCGGGCTCTTGCACGGCTTGCCCAAGCCGCGACGCCCATGCCAAGTCCCGTTTACGATTAGAAAGCAGGGCATTGTTTCTGGGGCTGTTGCCCGTAGACCGTCCGGGCGAGGGCGAGCCGCCGATCAAACGTAAGGGGGGCGCCAAGCGTGTTGCGAAGCCCCCGGTTTCGTGCCGGGACTTTTGCTTTGAAAGCTCCACAAATCTTCTGCACGAAAACCGCGCTGGCCTTTCCGTGAATGACTGCTTCAGAGCGGGCAGTTTGACGAGCTGAACTTCAGCAATTGGCCGGTTGCAGCCGGATGGCGAAACTCCGCGCGCTTAGATTTGGTAGTCGTCGCTTGCGAATAAGAAGGCAACGCCGCCACGCGCTTCAATTCAGATTCAACAAGCTCGCGGTGCGGCGGTGGTTGGCTTGGGCGGCGCAAGGACGAGCCCGTAGCGGGTCATCACTTCCACCATTCTCGCCGGACTGGGGCCGCCCGGCGTGTTCACGACTTCCGCGACTTCGCGAAAATATTGCGCGCCGATGTCCGGGGTCAGAATGACAAGCGCCCGAGCGCGGCGGTCATGCGGATTGCTGAAGGCGTGGACAGAACCGCGCGGGGAGTACATACGGTCGCCCGGTTTCAGGTCACGCACCTCGTCATCGACCGCATAGCGCAGCGTGCCTTCGAGGACATAGACGACCTCTTCATTGTCCCTATGGCTGTGTGCAGGCGGAACACGCGCGCCTGGCAGTACCGTCAGCTCGAACATGCCGACTCCGGCGCCCGTCACGGTCCCGTCAATCAGATAGCGGATTTCGAGTTGTCCGATCTTCACGACCGGCTGTTCTTGCGGTTGCATGCATCGCCTCGTCACGAATCCGATGTCTTCTCACTATACACATACCCCGACTTGCGCCTCAAAGCGGTGAGCTGCGGCCGCTATGCGGAAGTTGGGAACCAAAAGCGGCTCGGTGGGCGGAATGACCGCTTATCGGCAGACATTTCAGTAAGCTGTACTTCGGCTTTTGGCCGAGAACCGCCCCTGCTCCAGCGCGGCGACCCCGTGTCCGCGTAGTAGCGGCAAGAAAGTGTCGTTAATCGCGGGCGGTGCTTTCGTCGGCGGAGTAAGCTAAATATCTGTGAACCGGATGCCGAAGGTCGCCGAGTATCGTCGGGACTTTCACGCCTCCATCGCACCGGAGCTGGGGTGAGCCACTGGCGCAGAAAACCGTTCGTTGTAGAGGCATGGCAGTTCATGCCGGCCGGACAGTGCGAGGAACTGCCCGCATGGATCGACCCACAGTGGTTTTACGAGGACATTGAAACCGGAGCCAACCGCACCGTGGAGCACCGCGGTAGGCCGCACATGCGAATCCCGACACCGGCTGGCACGCTGCGCGCCGATCTCACGGACTGGATCATTCGCGGCGTGAAGGGTGACGTGTATCCCTGCAGGGCCGACGTGTTCGCCGCAACGTACGAGCCGGTACCGTGAGAATTCAAGGCGAGTACGCCAGCGAACCGTTAAGCGGACGCCGCGTCAATACCAGCGAGTTGCCTGACCCGCTTGCGCAGCAGCGACCCTCAGCCCGATACTCCTGATTGCGATTGTATGCTTTCAGGCTCGGGTTTCGCTGAGTGAGCGGAGTTGGCCGGTCTGCGACCTTCAATTCCGAGCCATCCGTAAAGAACGCTTCTGGACTTCCCAACGTTTTGTGGACACGTGAATCTTGCGCTCATAGTGGCGCTGGGGATCTGCGATGGACACGAAATTCAGTTCGGGAAGAACACGGCAAGTCTATGAGTTCATGCGGGCACAGCACCCCCAGTATGACGTCCGACTGATGTGTCGGGTACTCGAGGTTGCGCCCAGCGGTTACTACGCCTGGCTGAAGCACCCCCAGAGTCACCGAGCGGCTGAAAATGCACGGCTAGTGAAGCTCATCCGCGCGTCGTTCAATGCCAGCAACGGCATTTATGGTTCTCCAAGAGTGTTCCTCGACTTGCGTGAAGCCGGAGAGACGTGCAGCAAGCATCGCGTCGCGCGGCTGATGCGCGTGAACAAGATCAGAGCCGTGCGAGGATACAGTCGCAAGCCGAAGTCCGGTGCAAAGCCGTCTGAATTCGCTCCAAATGTTCTGCAGCGACAGTTCGATGTCGGCAGGCCGAATAAGGCTTGGGTTACCGATATTACCTACATACGGACCTGGGAAGGCTGGCTGTACCTGGCTGTCGTCATGGATCTCTTCTCGAGGAAGATCGTCGGTTGGGCAGTTGCCCCGACGATTGGCAGAGGGCTCGTACTCGATGCCATTCTGGTGGCAGTTCGGAGGCGGCGACCGAAGAAGGCCATCATCCATTCAGATCAAGGGTCGCAATACGGAAGCGATGACTGGCAGCGCTTCTGTAGAACCAATGGGTTGATCCCCAGCATGAGTCGTCGAGGCAATTGCGGGGATAACGCCGTGGCTGAGTCCTTCTTCAGCAGCCTGAAGAAGGAGCACGTCAAGAAGAAGATCTACAAGAATCGCTCGATCGCCCACACCGCGATCGCGGATTACATAGAGACATTCTACAATCCTACCCGACGGCACAGTCACCTGGGCGGCGTCAGTCCGGCAACCTTCGAGGCTGCCGATTCAAGGCGCTAAGGCGTCCACAGAATGTTGGGAAGTCCATTCTGACCCGAAGGCGACTGTCGTGAACGTCAGCTTCTGAGCGCGCTGTTCCTCGCGGATAATGCGTGAATTCCGATCGAGGATCCCCCATGATCACATTCAGAATGCTGTTCAGACTTCTGTGCCTGACCCTGTTAGTCGCTGGAACCGATGCTCAATCTCAAGTACAAACTCACGGTGGCGTCGCGCCGCTGACCAAAATTCCGTCGGAGCAGTGGATCGAGAAAGTGGTCGGCGACATGGACAAACCCGGCCAACCCCTTCGTAATTCGCATCCACCATGACGCTGGCTACGTCGTACTGCCGCACACGCATCCGGAAGACGAGAATATCACGGTGTTAAAGGGGAGTTGGGCCCTTGGAATGGATTCTCGCGTCAACATGGCTGAAATGGAACCCATGGAGCAGGGTGCTTTGGGATTTGTGCCAAAGAAGATGGCGCACTTCGGCTACGCCAAAGTCGAAACCATGCTTCAGGTTCACGGGATCGGACCGTTTGTAAACCCGCCTATCGATCCCGTATTCGAACTCACGAGTAAAGGTGTCCTTTCCAAACCATCATAGCTCAAACCTGGTGTTCCGACTTCCTCCAGCTCGCCCGATTGTTTCAAGCTGACGGTTGGCGCGCACATGCAGGGTGAGCGAAGCGAAGACGTCGTTGTCGGCGCCTGTGTTCACCAGCAAATCAGTTCACTCAGTACTGGATTAAGAAACCGAATGGCGAGCGATTCTGGGCCACCGTCAAGGATTTGAAGCCTCTCCCTTAAATCGTTGCCTTCCGACAGGCGAATTGGCGGGCGAATCTATTGAGCCGCGGCCAGCGCAGACCTGTCAGCGGAGCACCCAGTAGAGTTGGTTGACCCCAAGCGGCCGGAAACGGCTGTCCGCCGATGAAGGATTTGAGCGTACTATCCCTGTTGCGTAACAGAAGAGGTATATCCATGGCCATCGCTACCTTCAGCACCGTGAACGACGGACTCCAGCCGAGTCAACAGGGCCGCGGACACTACATTGTCGACGTGAACCTGGACGATAACGGACCATGGATACCGTATGCCGAAGGAGTCTGGGTGCAGCTCTGCCGCTTTAACGTCACGACGGGCGGATTTACGGCTGTCTTGAAAGGCCTGCCGGGGGCGAAACTTGGAGTTCATTACCACACGGGCACTGTTCATGGTTTTACGTTACGCGGTCACTGGAGGTATCTCGAGCATGATTGGATCGCAAAGCCTGGCACCTTCATCTACGAGCCTGCTGGCGAAGCTCACACGCTTGTCATCACCGACGATTCGCCAGAGCCGGCGATCATTTTCTTCGTCGTTGACGGCGCACTGGTCTATCTAGACAAACCGGTCAACGGAACATTGGCTGCGTTCGAAGACGGATTCAGCGCTCTTGAGCTGAGTCGTAAATTTTATCGCGAGGCCGGTTTAGATGTCGGCCAGTTGGACCTAAGGATTCGATAGGCCCGCGAATAGCGATCCGTGGGGGTGCCGGGCTTTGCTCGCAACGAAAGCCGGATGCGGCCGGCCAAATGCATTGGACGCCTACAGTCGGCCGACAGGCCGACTTTGCGGCAAATCATTCCACGCGTCGAATGACCGGGTTGGGCGCGGTGCTGCCCGATTCCTGAATACCACTCTTGACCCTGAACCGCCACCGGCGACTGTCGGCTTTCGAGCAGCGTATCTTAAATGTCTACTGGGCCCCGTTGATCTAAATTTCAGGCGTACGCATTTCCGATTTCAGGTGTCTCTGCCACTCGCAATAAGCGTCCCCACCTTGCGCCATGGGGGTCTGGGCCAACAGAGAGTTACCGAAGTCGCGGAATTCGTGACCGAACTGTCCGGCCGACAGCTTCCACCCAGCGCGCACCCCGGCTGATGCCATATAGAAGCGGACCCCTGAAACGTAGCTGTCGAATGCGCGTCTATCGAGCTGCCCGGCCTTATACTGCAAGAATGAATCTTCTCCGCTTAGAAACAGTGCGCGACAAATCATCATCCATTGAGTGAATTCCTCGCGGGTGAGCGTCGGATCTCCCGCCGCACCTTTTTGAAACACGCGCGCCAGTTCCGGGCTGGCAATGGCCATGGCCCCATGAGAGGCGCGATCCGCCCGCCCTTGTTGCATGATCGCGCGTTGACTGCGTTCGGCGCTGCGCACCTGAAGCCCAAGATAAATTAGGGAGCCCACTACAGCGAGCGATGCGACGGATTGACTGAAATAGAAGATCTCCTCAAGTGTCATGCTTTACTCCTGGTTGGTATTGGTGCAGCGATGGAAAATCTATCAGCTCCGATCATACGTGCCCACTCCAGAGATTGCTGACGCCCAATGGCTATTTTATTGCTGAACTGGCAGCTGGGGCGTCACTGTCGAGGTGACCCCGGCGAGATTGAATTGCTCATGGTAGATGGGTGCGACGAGACGCTCTTCAGGTCGTCGGTGATGTTGCTAGAGCTGGCAAGAAATCCATTGCCTGTGCCATTTGAACGTCCGCTCGTGGGCGGACATTTCGAGGCAGGCAATTTCCGCTACTGGCCGACCGCTGACGGATTGGCCTGTAGTACCGGTTCTGACTCACTTGAGACGTAAGTGTCACGCCAAAGCGGCCTTTCGAGATTGAAGGACCGGAGATTCGCAAAGGCTGATAGTCCGGCCGGCCCTCGAATGCATCGATCCAAAGAGGCACGCTCTCGGGGTGCTCGAGCACCTCTCGCATGTGATGACAGGGTCCGAAACCAAGCCGTTCCAGTGCCAACTTCAACGACAGAGTGCCCGTGCGGCCGAGCCCCGATCCAATCACGCGCAACGCCACGGCGCCCTCCCTTCGCGGTTGCTCGCCCCGCTTGGACGGCCGAGCAGGGCCGATGAGAGCGAGACTGACGCGCAGAATGGCCCAGACTCCGGGCTGGCGAACCGTCACCGTCCAAAACGGGACACCAGCGGATCATCGCATACGGAATCATCTTGTTCACCAATGGCCCGAGATGGGCGTCGCCATACGAGTTGACCCCTACGTCCACGCCGTTGCGGAACCCTGCGAGTGAACGGCCGCTTTGCGGCAGACGCCGAGTTGCCATTGAAGGTCAGCCTTTGGCCCGGCTGCTGTCTGATAACGGAGGACTGCCTTCGACACCCGATCTGCCTGTCGGACTGGCCGCCAGAATCAGAAGGGAACCGGTGCGGTCGGGATTAGGAGGAGGTGTTCGGCGAGGCGTCGGAAACGACCGCTTCAGGGGGCCCCCTTCGATGGGCTAACCCTCCGGTTTTGGCCGATGAGCGACGGTCGCCCCGACGATGCCAGCCATTGACCCCACTGCCGTCATAGCTCCCGACCGATCGCTCGGCACGTAAAGAGCGGTCATTCGATCCTGCGCCGTCCATATTGTCACGGCATTCAGAGCGGTGATCACCGTAACGGTTGCCAAAGGGTGTAACTTTCCACTGGTGCGGTGTTTTCCTGCGACGGTCGATGGCGTAACCTGCAATGAAGACGCCGCCTTACACGCGTTAAGCGGGAGGCCAAGACAGTGGCGACAGGTGCACTCGAAAGGTCACCGGACTTCTATGCGCGAGTCGCCGGTTTCATCTACTTGTTCGCGATGGCCCTGGCGCTCTTCAGCCAATCATTTGTCCTCGGCAAGATCGTCGTGCCGGGTGACGCGGCCGCAACAGCGGGCAATATTCTCGCATTCGAGGGTCTGTATCGTCTTGGCGTCGCGGTTGACGTTGTCACATTCGTGAGCGATGTCGTAATAGCGTGGGCGTTTTACGAATTGCTCAAGTCGGTAGACAACAGTCTTGCGTTGCTCGGAGCGTTCTTGAGGATTGCTGACGCGGCCATTCTAGCAGTCGTGACGCTCAACGGCCTCATGACGCTGCGGCTGTTGAGCGGTGTTGGTTATGTTCACGTATTCGAACAAAGTCAATTGCAAGGCCTTGCAAAGTTGTACCTCAGTGCGCGCGGCCTCGGGTTCTACATTGGGTTTGTGTTCCTAGGGCTCGGGTCTACGGTCTTTGCCTACGTGCTATTCAAGTCACGGTACGTACCGAGAGCGCTGCCGGCTTGGGGAATGTTTTCGTCATTGTTGCTGGCGCTTGGCTCGCTCGCGGTAATCCTCTTCCCTTGGTTTGAAGCGAACGCTTCGATGGCCTACATGGTTCCAATGTTCTTCTACGAAGTGCCGCTTGGCCTGTGGTTTCTGGTCAAGGGTGTGCGGACACCGACTGTGGGCGGAGCGCTCGCGGCAGGCTAGCTTCTTCAACTGGGAAAAGCCGCACAGAGTGCAATCAGCCAGAATTGGGAGAGCCCCCCCGTTTCCCGCATACGCATATCAGCCTACCGGAAGCTGCAAGTGTCCGCCTCCGGGCGGGCAATTCGGTGCCCTGTACGGCCGCAGTTGGCCTTCACGAGCCACCGCCGCCGTCGCAAGAGCAAATTTCGAGTTCGTTCACCACACGTTTCGCACCGGCAATCTTTTTACTGATGCGCCTCGCGGCTTGCATGTCGCTATTGTCAAAAACCACGCCCTGCAAGTGAACGACGCCGTTTATTACAGTGACGGTGACGTGCCCATCGTAGAAATAGGGGTCGGTGTGCAGGGCCGTCTCCACCTGCTGTTTCACCTCCTCATCAGCCACAGGTTTCTGTCCCGTGACGACAATTGTCGCAGGGACGCCCGAAACGCGTGCTTGGTCTGCGGCTACTGACGTTGCCCAATAGGCCAAGGTCGAGAGTATCGCCGCGACGATTTTTTTACACATGAAAGAGCGCATCTCTGACTAATCCGGGGCTCTGCGCCCACCTTGCGGCTTGTCGATGGCGGCCCGAGCATCGCAGCATCCGGCCGGAGCTTGCCTCGCATACAGTATCGCAGTAAATCGGCACGTCGACCCAAATGGAGGCGTGACCTGCTCGAGAAATATCTGTCAGCATTATGACGGCGCCCGTCATGATCATGCTGGTCGCGGAAGAGTGGCCGGATTGAGCCGATTTGTACCAACGGCGAAGAGTTGGGATTTTGGCGACTAAGCGCGCCTTTCCTGCATGAGAAAAATAAGCACTAACGTACGGGAGTGCGTAGAACTCAGGCCTTGAAGGGTCGGTGGCCGGCGACAAGGATTACGACGGTCGAGCATGACGCATCTCTCGCAATTGATCGGTCCCAAGGGAAAATCGCCATGATCAACCACCCGCCGAGGGAATCTTACAATATAAGCGCTGGGACCATTGGTGGAGCAAAGCTCTTCGGGCTTGGATTCGTGTTCCTGTGGTTTCTGATTGGCGGCATCGCCCACTTCGCGGCGACGAGCGCGGAAATTCGCATCGTGCCACCTTATATCCCCTGGCCACGCGTCGCGGTGCTCGTCAGTGGTGGTGCCGAACTTGTGGGAGCGCTGGGCTTACTGCGCCAACTGACTTGACGCGCTGCCGGCGTTGGCCTATTTATTCTGACGATCGCCGTCACGCCGGCGCACATCTACATGCTGCAACGGCCCGATTTGTTTTCCGTGCCATACTGGATGCTGGTACTGCGATTACCGCTGCAAGCAGCGCTACTCGTGCTGATCGCGTGGAGCACTGCCCCATCAGGTGCTCGGACGACGACTGTTTAAGGATGTCACTGGGCGAGCAACATTCCCAATACCGATTCGGCTCGAAGACGCGATACATGCTCCGGCACATTATTTTAGGTCCGCTCATGCACGACGAAGCTATTCGGCATCACCGGCTGGAAATTCCAGTGCAAACCGCGCAGAGCAGGACCTCTCCGAGCGGGCGCGTTGAATGACCGATCGTCTAGCGCCTATGAAAGCTGCCAAATTGGACGAGGACCAGCGGTGCCGACCGGCTGCGGGCCCGCGTTGGCGATTTCGAAACGCCCGTTCGATCGTGTATAAGGCGATTTCAGCGTGGATCGACCACGATGCTGCGAGCATGGGAGCGGCGTTGGCGTTTTACACGCTGTTTTCGATTGCGCCCATTCTGGTCATTGCCGTCGCGGTCGCTGGTTATGTGTTCGGCCCACACGTAGCAGAGACCCAAGTCCTCGAACAGTTGTCGGCGTTGATCGGCGACACCGGTGCCAACGCGGTACGAGATCTGTTGCTAAGCGCACATTACAGCGATAAGAAGGGCTTCGCGGCTGCGGTAGGCATCATCACGCTTTTGGTTGGCGCAACCAGCGTCTTCGGAGAGCTACAGAACACGCTCGGTCGTATATGGAATACGCCAAAGAAGGAAGATGCAGTGGTCTGGTGGCAGTTCATTCGAGGCCGCATCCTGTCCATAGGGCTGGTTCTTGGCGTCGGCTTTTTGCTCCTGGTGTCCCTCGTGGCGAGCGCGGCGCTGGCGGCCCTGGAAAGCATGCTCGGCAACTTCATGACGCAATGGAGTGTCATTTTGCCGGCGCTTGACCTCACGCTAAGCTTCGCGATGACGACCCTTCTATTTGCAATGATTTACAAATATGTTCCGCGCGAGACCATTGCGTGGAGCGACGTGTGGATAGGTGCAGTCGTCACCGCATTGCTTTTCACGATCGGAAAGTTCCTGATCGGGATTTATCTTGGTAGGAGTGCGTTCAACTCGGCGTATGGGGCGGCAGGATCACTCGTGGTGTTGCTGCTGTGGATTTATTACTCGGCGCAAATATTCCTGCTCGGTGCGGAATTCACCTGCGTAGTCGCGTATGAGTATGGTTCGCGTCGTCGGCCGATCCCCGTCGGGACCTGATGGGAATCGTGCTTCTAAACCTCGGCGCTTTTGCGGTGCTTCGTAGCGCCGCGCGATGCAAACGTACTGAGTTGAACAGATTGCGACAATAGTGGGCGCGCCAATCAATCTTGGGTCGGGCTTGCGCGTGGGCGTCGAGGTGCTGATACGGCGGGCACCGTAGTCAGAGCCCGAACGACTGGCTCAGCTTCATGAGCGCTTTCGAAGTTCGGATTGCACTTCACGGCGTTGGCTCGCTTCACGCTCCAACAATTGAGCGCCCGCTCATTACTGTCTAGGGACTCTATCGTCGCTTCTGCCCTCGCCTTGTGCGGCCAAGGTTCCGGCGGCGGTCGCTTTGCCCTTCAGAATCCACTCAAAACCCACTGCGATCATTGCACCTAGCACGGGGCCCACAATATAGATCCAAGTGGTCATCAGATCGGCTCGGATCAAGTCGGGCGCGAATGAGCGCACCGGATTCATCGACGCGCCACTGATCGGTGCTGCCCAAAGACCGGCCAAAGCAATATAACCACCGACCGCTAGAGCTCCGTTGGGACCGATGTTGCGAGCACCCGAAGCAGTGCCAAGAATTGTGCTGACCAACCCAGTTGTCAACAGAACCTCCATGGCAAGCGCCTTAAAGTCGCTCACGCCCTGACCCGGCGTCGTTGCGCCGAGAAATCCTATCGTGCCGAACATCGCCCGCAAGAAAAACGCCGCCGCGATGCCGCCGACGAATTGCGACCCGATATACCCGGGCACCCGGACCCAAGGAAAATTACGCCGCGCCGCGAATGCTAAGGTGACCGCCGGATTCAAATGCGCGCCTCCGACAGCGCCCATGAAATAGATGATTGCCATGACCATCAATCCCGGCGCGACTACCTTCATACTCAGCGTTATCGCACCGCCACTCTGGGCACCGACGACACCAGCACCGGCCGCGACGACCACGAGGAGGAATGTGCCCCAAGTTTCTGCGAAAAGACGCCGCCATTCATGGGCGGAATCAAGAAAATCGGGTGGCGCAGAGCCACGCAAGAGATGCTGCTCAAGAGTCGATTCGGTAGTCTCAGCGTGAGCGGATGCCATGATTGCCTCTGGGGTTAACAATGTTTATCTCAGCCGATGATCGCACAAGGCATCATGGCGTCCTCATCGGATGTGTAGACCGCCGCGCATTGGCGGTGACGGCCGTCGGCGAGTGCCTATGGCCCGTCGTGAGTGCGAATCTCACTTCTGCGCTGATTGGCAGTGCCTGAGCCTTAATTCCCCGGCAAGTAAAAAGCTGACGCTTTTACCTCTGGGCGGAAGCGGATTCGGGTAGCAGTTTTTGCGCGGACAGCGGCCGAACTGATCGCGCTGGAGTTGCCTCACCCTTGAGGCAACTCCAGTCCCCGCTCAATCCGCAGCCGCTCGATGTCGACCGGACTGCGCGCGATCGAGGTTTAAGTGCCTCCGGTCAGTTTCTGGTAGGCGGCAAAAGCGTCGATCAGACCGAACCCGTCGTTGACCGCGTACCCACTTCCCGTAGGCCCTCCGAGCAGCCCGCTGACTACCGTGGTCGTGTCTCCGGTTTGGATGGTCGCGGTGATTTTGGCGCCATAAAGCAGCCCGGCGTTGAGGCCGAGGAAGCCAACCAGCGAACTGTCAAAGTCAAAGCCGAGATCGACGAACCCGCCACTCTTAAACGCTTGGTTCAAGAATGCGAGGCTGGCGACAGGGCTCAGACCGTTGTGGTTGTGATAGAGAATGTCGGCCGGCGGAAGATTGGTGTTACCGATGATGAACTGATCGGTTCTGTCGCCAAACGAGATGTTCACCTTGCCGGCGTTAATGACAATGCTTGAGACACTGTCACCGGCGGCTCCGGTGAAGGCGAACCGAAACTGGTTCGGATCCAGCGGCAGGAAACCGGATATGTTGGCCGTGAGTGTGTCGGCGCCGCTGGTCAGAGTCGCGGACACGGCGCCGGCAGTGAGCTGATGGGGTTGCTGCGTGGTTTCCTCAAGCAGGAGTTTGAGTTGGTCGGGCGAAAGCTGGCCCGGTCCGCCCGCTGCCTGGATGAGCAGTGCGGCCGCTGCCGCTGCATGCGGGGCGGCGGCGCTGGTGCCGAAGAACTGCGGATGCGGGTCGCCTGGAATGCTGGGTGCACCGAAGAAGGCGGTCGTGTCGACCCCATCCGGTGCGGCGATTTCCGGCTTGCGGCGAACCTCGGCCTTCGCCAGCGGCACATTGTCCTGGTCCAAGTAAATCGCGGTCGGTCCAAGCGACGAGAAATACTCCGTGCTCAGGGTGTTGTCCCAGAAATCGGCCGCGACGGCGATCGCGCCCGCCGCTGCCGGGTGGCCGAAGATCGACGGAGCCAGAGGATTGGCAAACTTCAAGAGCGTCACTTGGTTGCCGTCGTCGAAATCAACCATCTTCAGATGCATCGCGTATTGCGCCGCGCCGCCGGGGCGCAGCGCGATGGCGAGATAGTAGGTCAGTCCCGCCGAACCGCCGGGAAGGAGAACGCCCTGAACCGGCTGACCCGTCGAATAGATATTGTCAATGCCGCTGAGCTCCGGGTGATAAAAGCCATTGTCGTCAAAGACCAGGAAATCATATGACGCGGTCGGAGTATTGCCGAAGAACGGATCGTCCCATTGCAGGACGAGGAAGTGGTTGCCCGGAGGAGCAAAGACCGGGAGCGCGATCGAGACTTTATTGGCGGTACCGAAATTGTGCCAGCCGCCGGCGGTGAGGTCAGTTTCGACATTGCCGAGAACAAGAATGCCAGAGTATTTTGAGCGGGCATCCGCATCGCTGATCGGGTTGAAGGTCCCGGTGTAATTGCCGGAGTTGTCGTTGCCAGCCGAAGAGAAGTAGGCGACGCCATCGGCCTTGACCTGGTCGACCGCTAGGGCAACGACACCGTCTGAGAAGAACGGCTCTTCCGAATAGCCGACGTCGTCGTCGATGACATTGGCTTTGCACGCGCCCTTCGGATCGGCGAGTTTCAGTATATTGGCGGCGAACTGCACCTCACCGGTGAAGGCAGTGGCGAAGCAGAGTTTCGATTTTGGTGCGATGTCGTACACGATCTGCAAAATCGCCCGGCCTTCGTCGGTGCCCGCCGCCGGATCCTCGTCCACAACAACCACCGGTGCTGTATCGCCGTACGGGTTACCCGGGCCCGGCAGATCGCCACTCTTGATGTCCGTCGCTGCAGTGTCCTTTATCGGCGCCGTGTCGAAACTGTCGGAGAGAACTCCGATCGTGACGCCCTGACCCTTGAGGCCGATAGTATTCAGCTTGTCGGCGTGAATGGTCGCAAGGCCTTGGGTCGTTGCCCGGCCGAGCCGCAGCTGCGGTCGGTGCTCGAGAGTGACGGATCTCACCCCGGACAGGCGCGCCGCATCGGCCGCGCGTTCGACCGGCACATAAGCGGCGATCACGCCCTGGCGGAAGGTGGGTAGCTCACCTGCGACGCTGGCGCCGAGACTCGCAAGCGCCTGATGAACGGCGGCAAGGGGACGTCTGCCATCAAGCCAGACATTCACCAAGACCCGGCTCTGCGCATCGCGCAGCAGGCGCGGCTCAATAAGGGCCGCCGCCGGCGCAGCCGCGGCGCTTCCCTGTCCTTCGACCAGCTGGCGCAGTCCGCCGCCGAGGTTGTCCGGAATCGCCGACTGTGCCGCGGCGCCCGGCGATGCATAGAGCGCCGACGCCAGAATTACAGGAACCAGCAGTCCACATATCTTGAAATCGTAACGCATGATTGCTCCCCTTAAAGATGCCGCTGCCCCGGACGCAGCGTGCGTAATTTTGTAAGCGGATTGTGAAGCTATTTATGCTGCATCTTGATTGTGCTGTGCCGCGTCACCCATCCACATCGGTATCCCGGAGTGAGTCCTTGCGAGCGCACTTCCGGTTCACCGTCGGAGTCAAAATATAAAGATTTCAGGCACGGTACGCCAGCGGCGAGCAGGCGCATTCAACCGCCGTGAGTGTCACCGGCTCGCTTTTGCAACATCGGCAAGCCGCAGCTTGGCGGCGCCGACAGATTATGTCGGCACCGACCTCCAAAGTAGAGACCCGCTCGATGTTTTGTTAAACAGAGCCTGTGCTAGCCTGAATTTGATTCCGTTTGATTGAAAGGCAATTTCTCAGCTCTTGTACCCCTCCCCACGACGCAGCCTTACCCGCACCAAGACACTTCCGCCATGGCACGTGAATTGGTGCCGTGTCCCCCATGAGAGAGTCCCTCGCTGGCGTACACCCCGGGGAATATGGGGGGGCGCCTAAGGCCCGAATTTAGGGACTGATAATCATGGCTGAAAACGGACTTTCACCATACGCGACAATCCCCAGACGCGATCATTGTCACGACGCGCTGCGGCGAGATCCCCAGATTTCGGGATCCTCTGGAATCGACGCCGGCACCGCTCATGCCGGGGACCGCCTTCTCATTGCCCGGCGGCCGGGACAAAACGCTCCAGGCGGCTTTGAAGGCTACTTTTCCAATCCGGCCACACCGCAGACTCTCGTGGCCGAGATCGATGCGTTTCTGGCGCCCCGTCTGTGCGTTCACTAGAGTGCAGTAGACGCGCGATGGCGAAAGTACTGGTGGTAGATGACGACAGCGCTAACCGGGCGCTGATCGCGACGGTCCTCGGCCATGCGGGCCACGCGGTGCTGCAAGCGAGCGATGGCGCGGATGGTCTGAAGGTAGCCCGAGCGGAGAATCCCGAGCTCATTATCTCCGATATCCTGATGCCGACAATGGACGGCTACGAGTTCGTACGGCAGCTGCGGGCAAGCGCTGAATTTATGCGCATCAGGGTGATTTTCTACACCGCCCACTTTCACGAGCGCGAGGCACGCAATCTCGCCGCGACGTGTGGCGTTTCCCGAGTTCTGCTGAAGTCGTGCGAGCCGCAAGAGATCCTGCGCATCGTTGATGAGGTGCTCGCAGGCACGCGGGAGGGCGCGCCCGTGCAGATGACTCAGGAATTCGATCGCGAGCACTTGCGTCTACTGACCGACAAGTTGTCCGCCAAAGCTGACGAGCTGACCTTTGTCAATGGTTCACTCGCGGCGCTTATTGATCTCAACCTGCAGCTCTCTTCGGAGCGCAATCCTCAGGCCATGCTCGAGAAAGTCTGTCGCGGGGCGCGCGATCTTATCGGCGCCAAATTCGGGTTTCTCACGGTCAGGCACAAAACGGATCAGAAGGAACAGCTGTTCGCTACGAGCGGCATTGATTCCGCAATCGTCGCAGCGGCGGGGCCTGTACACTTCGAGTCAGGTCCGCTCACGCGCGCATTGCCCGAAAACTGCACGCACCGCTTTTCAAATGCAGGAGGCGATCCGGCGTCGCTGGGGTTGCCCGTGAGCTTCCCGCCTGTGCACTGTCTTGTGGCAGCTCCAGTTGCTTCTTTGAAGTCCCAGTACGGATGGCTCTGCCTTGCCGACAAGCTCGGCGCTGACAGCTTCAGTGCAGAGGATGAGCGCATATTGTCGATTCTCGCGGCGCAGGTCGGGCGTATATACGAAAACGGCAGCCTCTATATCCAGGTAGAACGCCATGCCGAGCAGCTGCTGCTGGAAATGGCCGAGCGCGAGCGCGCCACCTCTGAGCTGCGTGAGAGTGAACGGCGCTTCAGCGATATGTTGCGCAATGTCCGCATGATTTCTGTGATGCTCGACCGCCAGGCGAACATTACCTACTGCAATGACTATCTGCTGAAGCTCACCGGCTGGCAGCGCAAGGATGTGATCGGCGGCAATTGGTTCGACCTTTTCCTCCCGCCTGAGGCCGGGAATTTGCGAGAAGTCTTTGCCGGCTTGCTTAAAGACCAACCCAACGCGTGGCATCATGAAAACGAGATTCTCACCAAATCTGGCGAGAAGCGTCTGATCCGCTGGAATAATACCGTACTGCGTTCGGTGTGCGGCGAAGTCATAGGCTCGGCGAGCCTTGGCGAGGACACCACCGAGCACAAACGCGCAATCGAGGAACTCGGCGAAAGCGAGCTGCGCTTTCGCCAGCTGGCCGAGAACATCCATGAAGTGTTCTTTCTGACCGACCCCGGCAATACACAGATGCTCTACATCAGTCCGGCATACGAGCGGATCTGGGGCCGAAGCTGCGAAAGCGTGTACGCGCGCCCGGCGTCATGGGCCGATTCTATTCACCCCGAAGATTTGGAACGTGTCGCGGCCGGTCAATTGACGATGAGTGAGCACGGCCAGATGTCCTACGAGTACAGGATTATTCGGCCGGACGGAGCCATCCGGTGGATCTGGGCGCGCGGCTTTCCAATTCGCAATGAAAGAGGCGAGATCTACCGGGTCGCCGGTCTCGCCGAGGACATCACGGACAAAAAGGAACAGCAGGAGAGGATTGCGCGGCTGAGCCGCATATACGCAGTATTGAGCGGCATCAACTCCGCCATAGTGCGCATTCATGAACGCGGCCAATTGCTGCAGGAAGCCTGCCGGATCGCAGTCGAAGAAGGCGCGTTTCGGGCGTCCTGGGTCGCTGCAATCGATCCGGAGACGCTCGCCGGAACAGTGGTCGCCTCCTTTGGCGCAAGCCCCGAGTACCTTGCGCAGCTCAGGGTCAATGCCTGTGCCGATGCGGACCACGGCAATCTGCCATCCGGCCGCGCCGCGCGCGAGATGAAGCCCGTGATCTGTAATGACATCGCGGCGGATGCAACGTTAGAGCCGCTGCGCGCAGTCATGCTTGCAGGCGGGATGCGCTCCGGTGCGGCGTTTCCGCTGATCGTGGACGACCGTGTAGTTGCAGTCCTCGCGCTTCTGGCGGACGAGACTCACTTTTTCGACGCCCAGGAGCTTCACCTGCTCAATGAGCTCGCCGGCGACATAGCCTTCGGACTCCAATACATCGCCAAGGACGAAAAGCTAAGCTACCTTGCGTACTACGATGCACTGACCGGGCTTGCGAACCGCACGTTCTTTCACGAAAAACTGGCGCAGTACGTGAGCGAAGGGAATCGCAGCGATCGGAAATTCGCGCTCGTCGTTGCTGATCTAGAACGCTTCGAGGCGATCAATGAGACTTTCGGGCGCCATGCCGGCGACCAGTTGCTGCGCCAGGTGGCTGAGCGCTTTGTGAAATGCGTGGGTGATGCGAAGGAAGTGGCGCGCATTGCCCCCGATCACTTCGCCGCTGTTATTCCCAACGTACGTGCGGAGGACGACGTGGCGCGCGCCGTTGAGCATTGGCTGAGCCGGTGGCTCGATGAGCCTTTCCAAATCGACGGCGGCGAGATACGCATATCGGCCAAGGCTGGCATAGCGCTCTTTCCGGGCGACGGACGCGATGGCGAGAATCTGTTAAAGAACGCGCAAGCGGCACTCAAGAAAGCGAAGGTGACTGGTGAGAAGCACCTCTTCTACACGCCGCATTTGAGCGATAGGATTTCCGAGCGCCTGGCGCTCGAGAATAAGCTGCGGCGCGCCCTCGAGAATGAGGAGTTCATGCTTCACTACCAACCCAAAGTAGATCTGGAGACGCGTCGCCTGGAAGGCGTCGAGGCGTTGATCCGCTGGCAGAGCCCGGAGTTGGGCCTCGTGCCGCCCATGAAGTTCATTCCGCTCATGGAGGAGACCGGAATGATCATAGAGGTCGGGCTGTGGGTGTTGCGTCAGGCATGCGTCGATCGTTCGCGCTGGCTGGAGAAGCGCGCGGCAGCTCCGCGCATCGCAGTCAACGTATCAACCGTGCAGTTGCGCAAAAAGGACTTCGTGCGCCAGATTGAGCAGATTGTCCGACTCGCGGGCTCCGAAGCCGGCATTGACATCGAAGTGACTGAGTCGCTGATCATGGACGATGTGGAAAGCAACATCGAAAAGCTCCGCGCCATCCGCGACCTTGGTGTGGGCATCGCAATCGACGATTTCGGTACCGGGTATTCATCACTCGGGTATCTGGCGAAGCTTCCGGCAGATACGCTCAAGATTGACCGGTCTTTCACCGCTGCAATGCTCGATGATCCGAGCATCATGACGCTGGTATCGACCATGATCACGCTGGCGCATTCGCTCAAGTTGACGGTGGTCGCAGAGGGCGTCGAGTCGGAGGAGCAAGCCAAGATTCTGCGCCTGCTGCGCTGTGACCAGATGCAGGGATTCCTCATCAGCAAGCCGCTGTCATTCGAGGATATGACCACCTATCTGGCCAGAAGTCGCAATTGATGACGTGCGGGTGATCGCAGGCGCTACCCGACGGGCGCCCCGCTTGCAAGAATTCGCCGTCGCGCGACCTGCCAATAAATGGGCGACTCCCAGTCGAGAGTCGGTGGTTTCGGCGTAGCGTGTGCCATTTGCGGCCTCGAAGCGGCTCGCGAACTGCGCCATGGCGCTGTTAGCATAGCGATAGCGCTGGGTTTCTCAGAGACGAATGCCGTCGATGCTCGCAGCTTGACAAAACCGAAGAGTTCGATAATTCTAGATGTATGGAATCCATGGAAATCGTTCGCGCTCTGAGCGCGCTCGCCCAGGAGAGCCGCCTGGCGGTATATCGGTTGCTCGTACAAGCCGGTCCCGAAGGCGTTGCGGCGAGCGAAATCGCTGATCGCCTCGATATACCCGGCAACACGCTCTCGTTTCACTTGAAGGCCTTGAGCCATGCGGGCCTGGTGCAGTCGCGACACAAAGGGCGGTTTATCTATTACTCGGCCAACTACGAGCAGATGAATGCGGTGCTGGGATTCTTGAGCGACAACTGCTGCGGAGGCCGAAGCTGTTCGCCGGCGCCGCGCGCATCCCCCAGAAGGAGAGCTTCATGAAGCGCTTTCACGTCCACGTGTCGGTTGCGGATCTTGGCGAGAGCATTCGCTTCTATTCCCGCCTGTTTGGTAGCGAACCCAGTGTGCATAAAGGTGACTACGCCCGGTGGATGCTGGAAGACCCGCGCGTCAACTTTGCGATCAGCCAACGCGGTGCGACCCGTGGCGTACAACACGTCGGGATTCAGGTCGAGAACCCCGCCGAACTTGAGGAAGTGTACCGGCGGTTGCGGCGAGCCGAGCGACCGGTGTTCGAAGAAGGCGCCACGACCTGCTGCTACGCGCATAGCGAGAAGCGCTGGATCGAGGATCCTCAAGGCGTGCAGTGGGAGGCTTTCCTCACCACAGGCGAGAGCACTGTGTACGGCCATGATTCCGTCTTGGCCGCGGCGCCGATGGCTGAAGACTCCTCGTGCTGCGCGCCGAGTGGCGGATCGCAGTGCGCGGCTTGAAGGCGGAGCCAGCGTTTCTGACACGCGCGGCGGCCGCCGCCGATACAGTCTGCATGCGCAATCTTTTGGAACGGGCCGGGCTGCCGACAAGCGACCTCGGCGCTTCGCAGCCGCACTTCATCGTCGCCTGCGAGGGCGTACAGCGTATCGGCACTGGCGCCCAGCAGCACCTTGGGCCGATTGGCCTGGTGCGCTCCGTCGCCGGCGAGTCCCGCTCGCGCGGCTCAGGACGGGGGAGGGGGCTGGAGCGCCTGGCACGCGCATCGGACATCGCGCAGCGGGTCCTGCTGACGCAGACGGCAAAGCGGTTCTTTGAGTATCAGAGTATCGCGTGATCGCGCGCCAACACGTAGCTCCTGCCGCGCAGGAAAGCGAAGAGTTTCGATCCCTCTGTTCTGCCTTGGCCACTAGCATGTCGAAGTGCCTCGTCGAGCGCGCATAGGCGGCTCTCATGGCAGACCGGTCCTTCAACGTACTTTTTCTGTGCACGGGCAATTCCGCACGAAGCATCCTCGCTGAGGCAATTCTCAATCACTTGGGGCGCGGCAAGTTCCGGGGATTCAGCGCAGGCAGTCATCCGACCGGGCGGGTCAACCCAATCGCACTGGCCCTCCTGCAAAGTGCCGGCATCTCGATGGACGGCTTGCGCAGCAAGGCCTGGGATGAGTTTGCCGTGCCGGGAGCGCCGCAACTCGACTTCGTGATCACCGTTTGCGACAACGCGGCGGGCGAGGTGTGCCCGGTCTGGCCCGGCAAGCCCGTGACGGCGCACTGGGGCGTGCCGGATCCGGCCGCCGTGCACGGTTCCGGCATCGAAGAAATGGACGCCTTTCGGGAAGTGTTTCGTGTACTCAAGCGTCGAATCGACTTGTTCACCAGCATGCCCGTTGCGAGCCTCGACCAGCTGGCACGGCAGCAGCAGACACGAGCGATCGGAACGTCATGAGTCCTGAGGCGACACTGCCGCGACGCCTCCTCGCAGAGGGCTTGGGCTCATTTCTCCTGGCCGCCACCGTCATCGGCTCTGGCATCATGGCTGAGCGACTCGCAATGGGGAACCTCGCGATCGCCTTGCTCGCCAATACTGCCGCTACGGTGGCGGTGCTTGGCACGCTGATCGCGCTGTTCGCCCCGATCAGCGGCGCCCACTTCAACCCCGCTGTCTCCTTCATTGAGGTCTTGCGTGGGCGTCTTGCGCCAGGCACAGCCTGCGCCTATATCGCGCTGCAGCTGGTGGGCTGCTGCGCGGGGGCGCTTCTCGCCCACGCGATGTTCGAACTGCCGATCATGCAGACGTCAGCGCATGTACGTACCGGTGCCGCACAGTGGCTGGGCGAAGGTATTGCAACCTTTGGGCTGCTGCTTGTCGTCACGGGCCACCGAAGGCCGCGGGATGCGCCCTGGATGGTTGCCGCATGGATCGGCGCGGCGTATTGGTTCACGGCGTCGACTTCATTCGCCAATCCGGCCATCACCCTTGCGCGCTCCCTGACGAATACGTTCTCGGGCATTCGGCCGGCGGACGTGCCCGCTTTCGTTTTGTCCCAGTTGCTGGGTGCTCTACTCGGATGGCTCGTCGCGCGCGCACTGTTCGCGGCGCCATTCCCGCAGCCCTCGGCGCCGCCGAGTCGCGCAGCTCGCTGACTCTGTCGAGCCCCCCGGACGCGTCGTCGGAATCCGACCTAAAAAATCTGCATCCGGCGCGGCTGATAATGACGCGAGTGCGCTAAGGCGCGTGCACCGTGCACCGTGGTCGGGCGTTGCAGAATCCGAAGTGCGCAGGCAGAGCCCCACTTCGGTGCAGCAGCGAGAAGCCGGAAAAATGTCGGGGGAAATACGGCGTTGCAGCGCGCCCTTCACTGCCGCCACGGACCCCGTGGGCCGCCGTTGCCCGTTGCCCGCGAGCCACGAACTGCATGGGTTGAGTAAACGCGGGCTTGTGTTTACATTGGTCCCGGCAGAACAACTCTAAACAGACAGGGGAGCGCGTATGCGGCGCATTCAAGACACCAGGTCCCTGCGGATGGGTGCACTCGGCACGCTGTCGTGCGCGGCCTTGATACTGCTCGCCGGCGCCCCCGGGTCGAGCCGGGCACAGACCGCGGGCTTGGAGGCGAACGCCGGGGAAATGCAGGAAATTACGGTGACCGCCACACGCCGCGAAGAAAGTCTCAGCAAAGTGCCGATCAGCATCACGGCATTGACGCAGGAGAGCCTCGATGAGCGCGGTGTCAAGGACTTCTCAGAAGTCGCGCGCTTCACTCCGGGTGTGAACTTCGACAACTCCGGCACCAACAATATTTCCATTCGAGGGATCTCCGGAACCGGCGGCGCCGGCACCACCGGCATCTATCTGGATGACACGCCGATCCAGATGCGCGCGCTCGCATTCAACCCCGACGAGGCGCTGCCCAAGTCCTTCGACATTGACCGTGTCGAGGTGTTGCGCGGACCTCAGGGGACGCTGTTCGGCGCTGGCTCCGAGGGGGGCACGGTGCGCTACATCACGACCCAACCGAGTCTCACCAAGACCAGCATCTACAGCCGCAGCGAAGTTTCTTCGACCGAGTACGGCGACGCGAGCTACGAGGAGGGCGCGGCGATCGGCGGCCCGCTGGTGTCGGGAACTCTCGGCGCGCGGGTTGCCGTATCGTACCGGCACGATGGCGGCTGGATCGACCGCATCGATCCGGTGTCATTACAGACCGTTCAGAAGAATGCGAATTACAATGACACGCTGCTGATCCGCCTGGCAGCGCTGTGGGCGCTGTCGGACAAGTGGACGGTCACTCCGGGCATTTACTACCAGAATCAGCAGCGCAATGACATTTCGACCTACTGGCCGCTGTACTCTGATCCATCGAGCGGCCGCTTTATCGACGCCGACCCGTCGCAGCGCCCGGTGCCCGACAAGTTCTACCTGGCGTCGCTCAAGATCCAGGGAGATCTCGGCGCCGCGCAGCTGATTTCCAATACCTCCTACTACCATCGCCGCGAGCAGACCGGCTACGAAGGCACGCTGTATAACCTCGGCTTCTACCAGACCTTCTTGGGCAGCATGACGCTGCTGGATGCGAATGGCGTGCACCTGCCCCCCGGCGCGACCAATTATCGCTCACCGGCAAGCGTCGATAACGGCCAGCAGAACATGGTCCAGGAGATTCGTCTGCAGTCGAGCGACCCGAATGCGAAGCTCCTGTGGACGACGGGCATATTCTTGAGTGTCAATCGCCAGACCTACCTCGAGCAGATCCACGATCCGCTTCTCAATGAGCTGACATTGGCACTCACCGGGCTGCCTTTTACGGATCCCTCGCTCTTCGGCGTGCCGTACGACGTGGCCGACGGCTTTCCGACCGATTCCTACTTCCTGAAGACCAACGCGAAGGACGAGCAATACGCGGTGTTCGGTGAGGTCGACTACAACGTGACCGAGCGTTTGAAGGGTACCGTCGGTGTGCGCTTCTCGAAGAACAAGTTCTCATTCGACACCCTCACGGGCGGGCCGCAGCTGTTCGGACCGCCGAGTACCGGTTCCGGCAACAACTCGGAGAACTCCTTCACGCCGAAACTCGGTCTGCAGTTCCAACTCGATCCGAACGACATGTTCTACTTCACCTACGCTAAGGGCTTCCGGCCGGGCGGGGCGAACAATCCGTTACCCGAGGCGGCCTGCGCGCAGGACTTTCAAACGTTCGGCATCACGGCGTCCCCGACCACCTACAACTCGGACACAGTCAACAGCTTCGAGGTCGGCGCCAAGAACAACATTGATAACCGCATCAGACTGGCGAGCAGCATCTACTACATCCGCTGGAACAACATTCAGCAGACGGTGATTCCACCCATCTGCCAGATTTCTTTCATCGACAATCTCGGCCAGGCGGTCGCGAAGGGCGGCGACATTCAGGCGGACATCGCGGTTACGGACCGCGTTCATATCGACCTCGCGGCCGGCTACACGGACGCGCGCTACACGAAGGATTCGCGCTTGAGTGCGGTGGAGGTACACCCCATCGTCGCCAGCGGCGATGCCATTACGGGCCCGAGCAGTGAGACCGGCGGCGGTCAGCCGACGGCGCCGGTGACCGTGACCGCGGGTCTCGAATACAGGTTCAGCGCGTTTGCACATCAGGCGTTCGTGCGTGCCGATGCCGAGTACGAAAGCCGTGCCAAATGGCCGAGCCCCGCCCAGGATTCGAATACGCTGCAGTTTGACCAGGCAAGCTTCGTCCTTGCCGGCACGACGTTCAGCAGCCTGCGCGCCGGACTCGAGCTGGGGTCCTGGTCCGTGAGTGCGTTCGTCGACAATCTCACCAATGCGCACCCGCTCACCGACTACGACTACACCATCTGTCCGACGCCTGGGAACTGTGCTGCGTCAGCCGGCAACCGCCTCGAGCGGGCATTTACATTCCGACCGCGCACAATCGGCATCACGGCGATATTTCGTGAGTAGCAAGCGGCCGGTGGGCGCCGATCGTCAGAGCGGACCGCTTCGGGCCGCCTCGCGCCGATGGAGCGGTTTTTAGCGCGGTCCTCTGTGCCTTGCGGGGCCGCAGTGGGAGTGAACCTCGTCGGGGCGGCTCAATGCTTCGGGGTCATCGGTGACGGCGCGGTGGTGCGCTTCACCAGCCCCTGCTTTTCCAATTCCGCGACATTCAGGGCGATGTGTTCCTGCAAAGCGAGCGCGGCCGGAATGGGCAACGCGATGCGCGCAACCGTATAGACCTTGCCCGTCTGCGGCTCCTTTTCATGCGGTTCGTCGACGCGCGTGACGCACAGCTCGATGCGCATCACGCCGTCCTTGACCGACACCTGCCTTACGAAGTCGGCGAAGATCTGCTGCACTCCCGCCATATCGACGTACAAAGCCTGCATTTGAACATCCATAGGCCCTCTGACTGTCCTGGTTGGAAGCACCGGGCTCCCCCGGAAGCTACAGCGGCCTAAAGCCCGCTCGGTTGACATAGCGCCTGAAAAAGGGGCGGGATTGAGGACGCGGCCAAGTCATTGCCACGTCGGTTGCTCTCACTTCGCCCCGGCCGGCGGATTGTAGATTCGACGGCCTCGGGAGTATCCGCAGCAATAAGGCTGTGAAGGGCCCTACCCGGAGTGCCGAGCAGCCGACAGTCGGCTGCCCGTCCTTGCAGGACCTCGCTCACTGGTAAGCTACAGCTCAAGTCATTCCCGAGGATCCCTGTCAGCGTGCCGCCGGAGGTGCGCAGTCGCGAAAGTGTGCGCCCGTCGACAGGCGGAGAAGGTTGTGCGGAGGTCGCCGCAATTCAGGGGTCGGGTGCGCGGCGCGCGGCGCGCCAAGCGATCGGCTGATCAGCCGCCGCCTGGCACGAACTCGCTGCGTTCTTATCGCACCCCCTCCGCCAAAATATAGGTGTTTCTGCGCGCCACCCAGCGATCGCGAACGAGACCTGCATCGCAACGCGCACGCGTCTCGCTTGTGAGCCGCGCCCTGAAAGGTCAATTTTGCTAGGTGGCGGCGGGACCAAGGTCCAGCCGTGTGTCCGGGCGCGCGGAGGAATCAATTTAAGGTGTACCAGGTGACCACTACCGTAGGACCTGCTCAGAAGGCTCGCACCTTAGCCGCGCCCGGCTGGGTCGACAGACTGTGCATCGCACTTGTGATGTACGTCGCTGTCTGCGCGGTCTGGATGTTGGGAGGGTTCGGCGGCCAGCAGACCACCCACTACGTCGGCCTATTGGCCGACTCGCCCGCATCACTGGCCGCGGTGATCGTCGTCATGGCGGCGGCGCGGCGCACGCCGCAGGGTCTGCCGCGGACGGCGTGGCGATGCCTGTCGATCGCACTCGCTCTGTACTTCGTCGGTACAACCATTGGCGTTAACTCCTGGCTGCACGGCCGCGATCCCTTCCCAGGGCTCGCCGACATTTTCTATCTCGCGTTCTATCCCGCCTTCTTCGCCGGCGTGGGCCTCATGATCCGCGCTGCCGCCGTGCGCGTGCGCTGGGTGCAGTTCTCACTCGACGCCATGATTCTCGTGGTCGGCTTCGGTGCGTTCTTTTGGTTCCTCGTCATCCGCCCCGCCGCCTCCAGTACCGAGATCGACGTCATCAAGAATGCGCTGAGTCAGACTTACATAGCGCTCAACTGCATTTTGCTGCTCACACTGGGCGTGCTCCTGCTGGCGGGCGCGGGCAATCCCGGAGGCCGTCGCGTACCGCTATTGCTCCTGATCGGGTTCGCGACGATGTTTCTTGCGGACATCCTGTGGTCGGTTGCAAAGATCAGCGGCGACTATCTGCCGGGCTCGCTGCAGGATGTGTTGTACGTCGTCTGCTACGTACCGCTCGCCTTCGCCGGACGCGACCAGATGCGCTCGACGACCGCCCGCAATGCGCAGCGTTCGACGGATTCGCTGGCGCAGACGCTGCCGTACGCAGCGATGCTGACTGCGTTCCTCGTGCTCGTGTCCTTCACGCATGGCGACGTCGGCAGCCCGGCGACGGTGATGACGATTGTCGTCTTCGGTCTCACATTGCTCGTCATGGTGCGCCAGGCGCTCGTGCTGCGTGAGGATGCATTGACCCGCGAGCGGCGCGCAGCCCGAATGGTCGAGGACCGTTATGCTTCTTTGATCGCGAACGCCTCCGACGTCATCATGATCGTCGCCGTCGACGGCGCGCTGCGTTTTGCGTCTCCTGCTTCCGAGCGCACCCTTGGGTTGCATCCGGAAGAGGTCGCCGGGAAGAACCTGCTCGACCTCTGGGGTGGCGAGGATGCCGAGCGGCTGCGGGCATTCCTCGCCGAGGTCGCCGCGACCCCCGGGGGGGCCATCGGCCCGGTGGAGCTGCGCATTGAGCGCGGCACCGATCGCTACGTGCTCGAGATCGTCGGCAGCAACCTCACGGACGATCCGGCCGTGCAGGGACTGGCGCTCAACTTCCGCGATATCAGCGAGCGCAAGGCGCTCGAGGAGCAGTTGCGGCAGCTGGCATTTCACGATCCATTGACGTTGCTCGCAAACCGCAGCCTGTTCCGCGATCGCGTGCAGCATTCCCTGACGCTCGCCCAGCGGGGCCGACATCAGGTGGCCGTGATGTTTCTCGACCTCGACAATTTCAAGAACATCAATGACTCGCTCGGCCACGATGCCGGCGACCGGCTGCTGCAGGCGGTGGCGCAGCGGCTCGTCAAGTCGACGCGTTTCTCCGACACGGTCGCGCGGCTCGGCGGCGATGAGTTCGCCATTCTGCTGGAGGGGATCACGACGGTTGCGGAGGTTGAAAGTCTCGCCACCGCACTGATCGAGGGACTCGAGCAGCCGTTCGCGCTCAGCGCGACCGAAGTGCGGGTCGCAGCCAGCATCGGCGTGGCATTTTCCACGTTTGAGGCGGGCGCCGAGGCGCTGCTCAGCAAAGCCGACATCGCGATGTACCACGCCAAGGCCGCGGGCAAGGGCCGGTTTGTCACGTTTCAGCCGCAGATGCAGGAGATGCTGCACGAGAGACTGCGACTGGAGTCGGACATCGCTCGCGCCCTCGCCAATGAAGAGTTTTTCGTCGAGTATCAGCCCATCGTCGACTTGGGCACGCGCAGTCTGCTGGGCGTCGAGGCGCTCGTGCGCTGGCGCCACCCCGACCTTGGCGTTCTGATGCCAAGTCGATTCATCCAGATCGCCGAGGAGTGTGGCCAGATCGTCAAACTCGGTCGCTGGGTACTGGGGCGGGCGTGCCGCGAGTTGCGCGCCTGGCGCGGTACCGTGGCGGGTGGCGACGGGCTGCGGGTCGCCGTCAACATCTCGGGGCGCCACCTGCAGCATGGCGACCTGGTGCAGGATGTCGCACAGGCGCTCAAGGAATCCGGGCTCGAGCCCGGAAACCTCGTGATCGAACTGACTGAAAGCACCATCATGCACAACACGGAAGCGAACCTCGGGCGGCTGCGCCAACTGAAGGCGCTCGGGGTGCGGCTCGCAATCGACGATTTCGGCACCGGCTACTCCTCGCTTTCGTACCTGCACCGCTTTCCAATCGATATCCTGAAAATTGATCATTCCTTCGTTAACCGCCTGACGAATACCTATAACGGCCCGGAGCTCGCGCGCGCGGTGATCACGCTCGGCGAGACGCTGGGGCTGGACACGGTGGCTGAGGGAATCGAACTCGAACCACAGGTCGCCGCCCTTCTCAGTCTGGGTTGCGTCGCCGGACAGGGCTTTCTGTTCGCACCCTCGGGCTCTCTCGAGCAGCTCTCGAAGAGTCCGTTCGTCGCGCGGCGCAATGCACTTTGGACAGGCCAGGTGGGCGGCGAGAGTCTTTCGCCGAGCGGCCGCTTCAATGCACTCAAGGAAGTCGCCGGCGCAGCGTAAAAGCGTTCTGCGCGGCTATCGATTGACCCGGCTACATGTCGCACGCGTCGGCCGATGGCTGAACTCTTGCGCTGAGCGCAAATTACAGATCTCCGGCCCCTGTCGAGTTTGGCAACGCGCCGAGATGGACACGCAAGCGTAAATAGTCGATCGGCTTCGCACGGACTGGTGGCGCACGCTGCACGCCCTTGCGCGACTTCATTTTCGATTTGCGGGTGATTTGTAGTGGATAAAAACCGCTTTCGGAACCATGCAGTGCACGCCCTTGCGAATATCGACCACCTGGGTGATACGACAGTCCCCGACGATGGACGCAAGTGCGTACGCCTCTTCGCGACTCATCGGGACGATCGGTTGTGTCGCTAGCCACTGGACAGTCTGCTCGACAGCGATCTTCATCGCCTGATTCAAATCTTCGTCGTAACCCATGAAGATCCAGTGCGTGCTGGTTTCCGCCCATGGCCAGTCCGTTTTCAGGTCCTTGCGCACAATTGGGCGAATTTCGATTTCCTTGTAAGCGCATTCGAGCGCCGTCAGATTAACCTCGCCGTTGCCTTGCCGGCAGTGAGAGTCCCCGGTCCAGATCAAGCCGCCTTTGAGAAATACCGGCAAGTACAAGGTCGACCCGGCCTGTAGCTCGTTCAGGTCCATGTTCGAGCCGTTCTTCCACGGTCGCAGGGTGCTGGTGCGCCCTTTGGCATCCCGGATGGGCGGGCCCGCCTTTGCGGCAGGCTCGTTCGGGTCCACGCCCACAGCGAACGTTCCCGGAAAAGGCTTCAGGTCGATCACGATTCCAGGCTTGAATTGCGTCTGCATTTTGACCAAATCCAATTTGTAGAAACTCACGAAGCCGTCGGGAAATTCAGGCGCCAGAAGACCGACTGACGGGAAGTCCTTGCCCGGGACGTTGAAATTGAACGCGTCCGGCTTGGGTACAATCTTCAGGATCTGCACTTCCATCGTGTCGCCCGGTTCCGCTTCAGTGACGAATATGGGCCCGGTAATGGAGTGCGGGCCGCCACCGTCGTTCTCCTTCCGCAGTCTCACAATTTCATCCATTCCGACGCCGGGTTTGATCTGGCCGAGCGAATGCGAAATGGTTTCGATGGACACCGTGTCGCCCGAATGGATGGTGAGTTTGGGTTTCTCGTTGGGGTCGTACCAGCCCCACTGCACGTTTGCGGGCGTCGCAGGCAATGAATAGTGCCGCGAGGCGCGTAGCGTGCGCGATTTCGCGGCAGGTCCGCTCTTTTCCTGGGAAAGAGCAGGCAGAGCGAAGACGCAGCCCAGCGCGGCGACTGTGGCAAGAGCAATGGAAACTTTCATAACGACTCCGTCAATCGCGATCGCAGGAACTCATTCATATGATAGGCGTGAATCACCCGACCCTGTACCCAGTCAGATGCGTCCCGTGCCAGTGCCTTGCGCATCGCAAGCAGCTGATATCGTTAAACGCATCGAAGCGCGCCGGTGCAGCATGGCACTCCTGTCGGAAACCTCCGACAGGACTCCGGGAGATTCACCGATGGCGCAGGGCAACCGAATGCGCGACAGTATGTGCAAGGTACAACGACTAACTAATAAATTCGTCCGAGGTTGCCGTCATGCTCTATTACGCAGTGGTCTTCTTCGTTATCGCCATCATTGCTGCTATTCTCGGATTCGGCGGCATCGCCGCCGGTGCGGCGGGTATCGCCAAAGTGCTCTTCGTTGTCTTCCTGGTTCTCGCCGTTTTGGCTTTTCTCCGGCGCGCATAGCCCAATGGGCCGACGTCGGCCGGCGTCGCACAGGCTTTCCGAGATTACCGCATATGTAAGTACGGCTGGCGGACCCGCCACAGGGCTCTGGTACGCCGGTGCTTCGTTCTGCACGACCGCCGCTCCTTTTTATCCCAGCACCGTCGCGTAGGACTCTCTGTACCGCACTCCCTGGTGGGTGAAGCGACGGGTCTTAGGATCACGCGCGCGAAATCCTCGGCGCTGTCGCGCTACAATTCCGCCTGCTGGGACGCCTGACCGGCGGTTACCGGGGGCCGGGCCTTTGCGCGGCGGGCGCGCTCATGAACGCACATGATCCGCTTATTGCCAGGAGTGTGATGATTTGAAGATTCCCGAAATCCTTCAGGTCGAGACTCCTCAGGTGCCCGGCAGTCTGGCGAGCGTCCTCAACGTGATTGCCGAAGCCGGACTGGTGCTCGAGCACGTGACGACACTGCGCCGCGAGCAGGGCCGCACACTCTGGGAAATCACTCTCGAGATCGAAGAGGGCGCACAAGCGGATCTCCTGCGCCGCCTAAGCTCTCTGCCATCGGCACGCTTTGTCGGCTGGTCCGATCGGGTGTTCGAGCGGCACCGCGGCGGCAAGATCGAAATGCACTCGCGCATCACGATCTCTACACAGCAGATCCTGCGTGACATATACACCCCCGGGGTGGCGCGCGTGTGTCTCGCCATCAAGGATGACCCTGCCAAGGCTTTCGACTATACCTACCTTGCGCGCTGCGTCGCGGTCGTCACCGACGGCTCGGCAATACTTGGGCTCGGCGACATCGGGCCCCGTGCAGGACTACCGGTGATTGAAGGCAAGGCCGCGCTGCTCGCGGCGCTCGTGCGCTTAAGCGGCATCCCGATTCTCGTGGAGAGCACATCGATCGATCAATTCGTGGAGGTGGTGCGCTCGATCGCATCCTCCTTTGGAGCGATCCTGCTCGAGGACATCGGCGCACCGCGCTGTTTCGAGATTGAGGACAAACTGCGGGCGCGGCTTGCCATGCCGGTGCTGCACGACGACCAGCACGCCACGGCGGTGGTGGCGCTGGCGGCACTCCTCAACGCGACGCGCATCACCGGTCAGTCACTGGACACCCTGGTCGTCGGCCTGATCGGGTTGGGCGCCGCGGGACTTGGGATCGCCCAACTGCTGCGCGCCTTCGGTGTGCAGCGGCTGGTCGGGACCGATTTGCGCGCCGAGGCGAGCGGGCGCCTTGCGCAGCTCGGTGGCCAGGGCATGACGCTCGAAGAGACGCTGCGCCGTTCACAGGTCGTGATCGCGCAGACGGGAGCCAAGGGGCTCCTCCCCGCAAAGCTCATCCGCAACGGGCAGATCATATTTGCGCTGTCGAACCCCGACCCGGAAATTGAATCCGCGGATGCGCTCGCGGCGGGCGCGGCCGTGGCCGCCGACGGTAAGAGCATCAACAATATTTTGGCCTTTCCGGGCCTGTTCGCCGGCGCGCTGCGCGCGCGGGCCACGAGATTTAGCGACGCCATGCTGCTCGCCGCGGCGCGCGCGATTGCTGTCGCTGCGCCCGCCGGACAGCTCGTTCCCGATCCGCTCAATGGAACGATTCACGATGAAGTCGCCGCCGCCGTCGCCGCCGCGGCCGGCGCTCCCGCCACGGTCAGTTCCTAAGGAGTTTGCAAAGGTGAGTACAAATCCGGCTGTCGTCACGCTGGCGTTGGCTCTGCAGCCTACAGACCACATGCAGGGGCCCGACCATGCGCGCGTCACGATAATCGAATACGGGGATTTTGAGTGCCCCACCTGCAAAGTTGCGGCGCCGACAGTCAAGATGCTGCTCGAGCAGTTTCCGAATCAAATTCGCTTCGCATTCCGGCACTTTCCGCTCGAGGATGCGCATCCGCACGCGCTTGCGGCCGCCGAAGCCTCGGAGAGCGCCGCCGCTCAGGGCAAGTTCTGGCCGATGCACGATCTGCTGTTCCGCAATCAGGCGCACCTGAAGGCAAAGGATCTGCAGCGCTACGCGCTTGAGCTCGGTGTTGAATCAGCGCGCTATAAGGCCGAGATGGACGATCACATCTATCTGCAGAAAGTGCGCGAGCACATCGAAAGCGGGCGCCGTAGTCATATTCGCGCGACCCCGACTTTTTTTGTCAATGGTGTGGTGCAAGACATCTCGTACGGGATGCTGGCACTGCACAAAGCGGTCGAGGCCAGCGTCGCTCGCGCTCACCACATGTGAACGCGCTCCTGCGGCGCTAAGTACAGCGCCTGGCCGGGCTTGACGGCAAACGCCGGATACCAGGCGTCGAGATTGCGGACCGTATCGGCGCGGTATTCGTCCGGCGCGTGACCGTCCGTGATTATGCGCTCCCGGAGCGCAGGTTCGCGGATTTTCTGGCGCCAGCTCTGCGCGAAGCTGATGAAGAACTGCTGGTCGGCGCTGAATCCCTGGGCAGCAGGCGCTTCCTTGCCGTGCAGTGCGGCCCGGTAGGCATCGTAGGTCACCGCCAGCCCTGCAACGTCGGCGATGTTCTCGCTGAGAGTCTGTTTGCCATTGACTGCAAGGTCGGGGAACGGCCGATAGGCGTTGTACTGCAAGACCAAGCGGGCGGCGGAGGTCTTGAAGTGAGCGAAATCCTCCTTGGTCCACCAGTTATGGAGTCGTCCCGTGGCGTCGAACAGAGCGCCCTGATCATCGAAGCTGTGGCTGATTTCGTGGCCAATGGTCGCGCCGGTGGCGCCGTAGTCCATGACCTCGGGCCGCTGCGGGTCGAAGTACGGCGGCTGCAGGATCGCCGCCGGAATATTCAGCGCGTTCATTGCCGGCAGGTTGACGGCGTTTACCAGCTGCGGGTTCATCACCCATTCAGAGCGGTCGACTGGCGTGCCGAGCTTGGCCAGACTGCGCTGGTATTCGAACTGCTCGGTGCGTTCGAAGTTGCCGAGCGCATCGCCACGTACGATCTTGAGAGCTGAATAATCGCGCCACTTATCCGGGTACCCCACGCCAACCTTTAAGGTCGCAAGCTTTTTCTTGGCTTCGACCTTGGTTTGCGGGGCCATCCATTCAAGACGATCGATGCGCCGCGCGAATGCGGCCACAAGATTGGCCACCAGCATCTCGGCGCGCGCTTTCTCGGCGGGGGGGAAATAGCGTTGCACGTAGAGCTTGCCGACCACCTCGCCGAGCGCGGTATTCGTCGCGTCAACGCCGCGCTTCCAGCGCTCACGCTGCGCGGGCGTGCCTGCGAGCACCTTGCCGTGGAAAGCGAAGTGTTCGTCGACGAAGGCTTTGGGCAAATACGTCGCGGCATGCTCGATGGCATGAAACGTGAGGTAGTCCTTCCAGGCGTCGAGCGGCTCACTTGCGACCAGGGCGGAAATGCCGCTCACGGCGCGCGGCTGCCAGACCGTGAATTCGCTTTGGCCGTCAAGTTGCGCGGCTTTGAAGAATGCCGCCCACTCAAGCCCGGGAGCACGGAGCGCAAAGTCCCGCCGCGCCCAGCGGTTGTTGCCCTTCAGGACATCCTCCGATTCCTCACGGCTCGAGTGAGCTGCCGCGATGCGATGCTCTAGATCAAAGATCCGTGCAGCCTTTGCGTGTGCGTCGGCCACGTGCGCGAGGGTGAGGATATTCTCGATATGCGTTTTATAGTGGTCGCGGATCGCCGCCATGCGCGCGGACGAGTCGAGGTAATAATCGCGATCGGGCATATCCAAGCCGCCCTGCAGCAGGAACGGACTGTAGCGGGTCGGGTCGTCCAGGTCCTGGGCAACCCACAGGCCGAAGAGTTTATCGGTGTACAGATTCGTGTTGTTAAAAATGTCGACGTCGGCGCGCAGGCTGCCGCCCAGAGCCCGGGACAGCGCGCCACGGTCCGCGATGGCGGCAATGCGCTGCAAGGCGGGCGCGAGCGGCTGCAGCCCGCGGGATTCGACGGCTGCCTCGTCCATGAAGGTTGCGTAGTAGTCGCCGATCTGCCGGCTCTCGGCGCTCTGCGAGGCAGAGCGCACATCGGCTGCCTGGATGAGCGCAGCCGTGCGCTTGTCGGTCAGCTCAACCAGCATGACGCCGACGCCGTAGGCGCTGCGATCGGGCGGGATCTGCGCGGTCTTCATCCAGTTGCCGTTCGCATAGGCAAAGAAATCGGCTCCCGGCTGAACTGAATGATCGATGCCGGCAAGGTCGAGCCCATGCGCGGGCGCTGCCGCAGTTTCAGGCGCGGAGCCCGCGCTTGCCGCGATGAGGAGGCTGATTGTCGCCGCACTGGCGCAACTCGCAATGGAACGACTGCAGGCTTTCATGCGCTGGCATATTAAAGTTTTCCAATGATGTTGGCAGCGATTTCTGCGCGGCGCTGCCGTTGTGGAAGGCTGGGATCCGAACGGCGCGCAACTGCCGTACTACACGCAGGTCAACATGGGGCTGACGCACGAATTCCAGATGGGCGGGTTCGGCACATTGACGGGGCGCTTTGACGTCATCAATTTATTCGATGAGGCCTACGAGATCCGTAACGGCACGGGTGTAGGAGTGGGCGCACCACAGTTCGGTCCGCGGCGCGGACTCTTCCTGGGGCTCGCAAATCCGTTCTAGGCAGTTCGGGCGCGCGCTTCGGCCCTAGTTGCGCGCGCTGGCAAACGCCGCGCGCTGCCCACCGACCTCTGCCAGCTTGGATTGCGGCAGCACCGTTCGCGGGTTGACCGCCGTATCGCCCTCGCGAATCTCAAAATGCACGTGCGGGCCGGTCGAGTGCCCGGTATTGCCCAGTAGTGATATCAGAGTGCCCTGCGTGACGTGGTCGCCCTGATGCACCTTCAGCTCGCTGTTGTGGGCGTAGAGCGAAGTCATCTGCGCATCGTGGCGCAGGATGACAACGTTGCCATAGCCGCGCAGGCCGTCACTGGCGTATATGACGTCAGCGTCGGCTATCGCGTACACGGGCTCACCGGCGTCTGCCGCGATGTCGATTCCCTTGTGTTTCTTGCCCCAGCGCTCGCCGAACTCGGAGCTGACGATGCCTGCATCGAGGGGCCAGCGAAGGTTACCGGCGTATTTCTGCGGTACTGCCGCGGCCGGTGCTGGATGTTGACCCTTTGCAGGCGGAGCCGCGACGCTCGCTCCGGGGGCGCCGGTCGCGTGGGGCGCGGATTTGCTTGTGCCCGTGGCGACGCGCGCCTTTGACTTGTGCAGTACGTCGAGGACCGCCGCCTCGCTGTGCTCGCCTGCGTCGTGGAATGTCTGCAGGACATCCTTCTCGGCAAGGTAGTGCTGCATACGCTTGAAGGTCTTCGTGGTCGTGTCAGCGACGGTATCAGCCGCTTTGACGGACACCTCTTTGGTGTCCTGAATCCACTTCTGGTCGTTGAGAGTGGTGCATCCTGCAAAGATGACGACCAAGCCGCATACGACCGCGATACGGTGCGTGCGTTGCATTATTCTTCACCCCTGTCCGGAAAGAAATCTATCACGCCGCAGGGAATGGTGACAAACTGAAGGCGCAGTGGGAGGCGCTGGTAAGACTTAATGCGGCGGTCGGACGTCACCATCGATCATGCGGCGCTTGTTGCCTTGGGAGCCACTGCCGTCGGCTGGTTCTTGATGGCGACACTCGTTGTGGATTTCGGGATGTGGCGCGAGAGCATCCGTTTCTACGATGTCTGGGCGGTCATCCAGGATCCCGGCGGGCGTCTAAGCGGCGTTAATCGCTCCCATCCATGGACGACGCTTGCATTTGGGCTCGTGTGTGCCGCGGCCATTTTTGCGCCCGCGATCTCAATTTTGTACAGGCGCGCGGACGCTCGCGTTACCTATCTCATTCCCTTCGTGGTGATGGCAATCAGCTGCGCCGTTCTCTATGCCAAAAGCTCAACGGCCTACATCCACGCTGACGCGGACACTCATTCGGCGAGCGCATTCTTTGCACGCATTGCCCAGGCCGCTGTTACCCGCGCGGGCGATACGGTCGCAACACGCATCTCAATTGGCGCCGGCGCTTATGTGGCGCTGCTGTGCAGTGCCTTCGTTGCGCTGTGCGGCCTAAAAAGGTTCGGCGTAGGTTCGCGCGTGCCGCGGCCGCCGCCGGCGGCGACGCGCACCTAGCGACGCACCGGCACCGATCACGTCGCCTTTTGCTGGATCAGGTCATACCACCGTTGATCGAGATCACCTGCGCCGTCAGGTAGGCAGCCTCTTCTGAGACGAGGAACGCGACCAGGTTTGCGACTTCCGCCGGCAGTCCCGCCCGCTTCATGGGCACCAGGCGCGCGATCGTCTCGTCATCAAACATGTTGTCCGTCATGCCGGTGGCAATGATCCCGGGAGCGACGGCATTCACAGTGATCCCGCGGGTCGCGACCTCGAGCGCCAAGGCGCGCGTGGCCGAATTGAGCGCGCCTTTGGCGGCCGCGTAGTTGACCTGACCGCGATTGCCCATGAGAGCGGCAACCGAGGAGGTCGTGACGATGCGGCCCCAGCGGGTACGGATCATGGGCAGCATGAGCGGCTGGGTGACATTAAAGAAGCCGTTGACCGACACGTCTATGACTCGGCGCCATTGCTGCTCGCTCATACCTGGAAAAGCGGCGTCATCATGAATGCCGGCGTTGTTCACGAGGATCTGTAGCGCACCGTCGGCGAGCACGGCCTCGAGACTGGCGCGTGCCGCGGCCGCATCGGTAATGTCGAACGCGAGCGCCTGCGCGCGTCCGCCGGCGGCGACAATCTCAGCCGCCAGAGCGTGCGCGGCGGCTAGACCGCGGTGACTTTGGGCGTAGATGAAATGGCCGTCGAGCGCCAAACGGCGGCAGATTGCAGCGCCGATTTGGCCGCTGCTGCCGGTGACAAGCGCGCGCCTGGCGACGCCGGTCATGACGCTCGAGGCACGATGGGGGTGCGTGCAAGCGCCGCAGCGTCGAGCACGACCGTGGCGCGACCACTGAGGAAGGCGCGGACCTCGTTGTAGACGGCAAACTCATACACCACCGTGGTGGCATTGCCGTTGATGCGTTCGCCGGTGATCAAAAGGTCACTCTCGATGTCATCCAGTCGCGGTACGTGCAGTACGATGCGGCGCAGTCCCACCAGGTAGCCCGGTGCGGGCGCGCCGTCGCGGCGGGCGACGAGTGCGCCGTGCACAGCCATTGCCTGTGCCGCGTATTCGACTCCGCATGCGCAGCCAAGCCGCCCGTGCGAGCGCAGCGGATTGTCCGCGTCACGATGGCTCGAAGCGCGACACTTGATGCGGCTCGTGTCCCAACTCAGGACGGCATCCAGCAGGCACATGCTGCCGGCGTGCGGAATGTGGGCTCCGATCCAGTGGCGATCTAGCTGCATGGGTGAACCTCGAGGGCGAGTTGCGTGTGCGGGAGATAGTCAAGGGTGACACGTCCGCTTTCGCGCCGTGCGAGCTTAGCAAGCAACGGCAGGCTGCGGGCGGCCGGAATCGAGCCGCGCAGCTCCTCCAGCTGTGCTTCGCGCATGCGCTCGCCGCCGCTTGCGGTGATCACCGCGGTGACCTTCGCGAGCGACGCGCGGCACGCATCGGGAGCAAGAACAAAGGCGGCTCCGAAGGCGTCGGGAATAGGGCGCTTGGCGTGCAGGGGTTCCGGGTATTGGGTATCGTACGCCAGAAGGAGCACGGGTATGCGTTCGACCGCTACCTGAGTCAATCCTTCGAGAAGCCCCGCGCCGAAGCTTGCGTCGAACGCGCACAGGACATTGGCCGCCGCCGTGGCTGCGGCGGCGATGCTCCAGTACCCGGCGGCGGCATTGTGCACGGAATTGTGAAAGCGCGTCGGCGAGATCTGCCGCTCCGAACTTGCCAGCACCTGGCAGATTTCGTGGCAATTGAAGCCATCACCGCCAGAGGACGCAAACACCGTCGCCAGTGTGCTGGGATCGATGCCGGCGCGCGTCGTGGCTTCGAAGCCGATGGCGAGCGCAAGTTTGACTACGGCCCCGGTGCGCCGTCTTTCGGCGGGTGGCAAAGCCTGCGGGCTCGGCAGAACAGTCGCAGCCGCGACGTACGGCGCGGCCGCCGTGAGCACCGCCGCCGTGCTCGGCCAGTCGGCAAGTCCGGGACCAAGCACACCGATGCCATTGATATAGGCCGTCAGCGGGGTTGTGGCCGGCATGGCTTCAGTCGGCGCGGCCGAAGATCAGGCTGCAGTTCGCGCCGCCGAATCCGAAGGAGTTGCTCAATACGCGACGGATGACGCCGCGGCGGTTTTCACACAGGTAGTGAAGTTTCAATTTCGGATCGACTTCGGTCGTGTTGAGACCGCCGGGCATGAGTTCGTGCTGAATCGCAAGCGCGCAGATGACCGCTTCGAGCGCGCCGGCTGCGCCGAGGGCATGGCCGGTCGCTCCCTTGGTCGAGCTGCAGGGCGTACGTGTGCCAAATACCGAAGTGACGGCCAGGTCCTCCGCGCTGTCGTTGCTGGCGGTGGCGGTGCCGTGCAGGTTGATGTAATCGATGTCACCGGGCGCAAGGTTTGCGGCGCTGAGCGCCTGTTGGATCGCCGCGCGCGCCCCACGGCCTTGCGGATGCGGGCTCGACATGTGATAGGCGTCGCTCGATTCTCCGGTCCCGAGGAGCATGATCGCGTCGCCATCGAGGCGTGGCGCAGGTCGCTCGAGCAAGACGAAAGCGGCGGCCTCGCCGATGGAAATGCCATCCCGCGCGACGTCAAACGGGCGGCACGCAGAGCGCGACGTGAGCTGCAGGGAGTGAAAGCCGTACAAGGTTGTAAGACACAACGAGTCCACCCCGCCGACAACAGCGGCGTCAATCACGCCCGCGCTGATCAAGCGTTGCGCGGATGCGAACACCTTCGCGCTCGAGGAGCAGGCCGTGCAGACCACGGCGGCGGGGCCTTCGAGGTGCAGCGCTTGGCGGATGAAGTCGGCGACTGAAAATGAATTGTGGGTGGCGGCGTAATTATAGTCCGCCGGCAATGCGCCACTTGCCGGTCCACGTCTGCGATACGCGAGCTCCGTCTCGAGGATTCCGGCGGTGCTGGTGCCGAGAAACACCCCGACGCGCTGCGGCCCCCAGACCCGCGCGCTCGTCGTAACCGCCTCGGTGAAGCCGTCCTGCACGAGCCCCAGCTGGGCGAGGCGATTGTTGCGGCAATTGAAACGCTGCAGGCCTTCGGGAAGCGCAGTCGCGTCCACTCCGGCGACTTCCCCCACATGAGTCTCGACGTCGACCGTTTCAAAGGCGCAGGGCGCAAGGCCGCTGCGCTGCCGTTGCATCGAATCCCAGGTTTCGGCAAGCCCGCGCCCCACGGCGCTGACGGCGGTGAAGCATGTGAGGCGCAGCGGCGTCATGGGCGCGGCGCGCTCGACAGTGCGTTTGCAATCGACGTGCCGACACTCATGGGCAATGCGTCACGCCAGCGCCGCGCTCAGGCGCACCGTTGTCAGTCCGCTCTGCGCAAAGAGTGCAAGGAGCCGCGGCAAGACCTCGAGGATTACGGGGCTGCCGGAGCGCGTGCGTGCGGCATGCCCGTCGTGCAGCAGCAGGATGTCCCCGGCGGCCAGTCCGGTCGTCAGGCGCGCATACACCGATTCCGGATTGCCGTTCACGGAGTCAAACCCGCGCCGCGTCCAGCTTGCAAGCAGAAGCTCGAGGCGAGTCAGGATGGGGTCCAGCAACGGGCTGCGCAAGCCGGCCGGTGCGCGAAAGAAAAGCGGTCGACGGCCAGTGATGGCGCCGATGGCCTCCTGCGCCCGTTCGATTTCGTAGGCGAGCGCGCGCGGCGGAAGCACGGAGAAATAGTTCAGGTGCCGATAGCTGTGATTCTCGATGGCATGGCCGCGCTGCACGATCTCGCGCGCCAGCTCGGCGTGCTCCTCGACCCGGGTGCCGACACAGAAAAAAGTGGCCTTGGCTCCGTGCTCGTCGAGCACTCTGAGCACTTTTGGCGTCACCGCCGGATCGGGGCCGTCGTCGATGCTGAGCGCCACTTCGCCACGCAATGCCGCGGCGGCCGGCAAGCGCGTGAGATTCGGTCCGAGGAGAGTGCTGCGCGGCCACAGTCCGGTTGCCGTGAGCTGCAGATGATTGAGGATGACCGCGCCAAGCGCCCACGGCCACAGGCCCGGACGCGCGACCGCCAGTGCCACGGCACCCAGGTGCAGGGCGGCCGAGGCTTTGAGGAGCGGTGACGGAGTCCATCGGGTCGAGGCTCGCGTGGCCATCTTAGAGATCCCGGCCAACGCGCTGGGGCGGCGCTCGACTGAGTATCGCGGAAAAGACCAGGGCCAAGAGCGCCCCCGGAGCAACGCTGGACCCGAGCGCCGCCAACACCGGCACTTCCGAGAAGGCGAGAACGCCGAAACCCACGACGGTGGCCGCATTGGCGATCAAGAGCGATGCGAGAGTGAGCGGTGTGATCCCCGCATGCTGGTCGGCGCCGGCGCGATCGAAGAACAGGGCATAATTTGAACCCACGGCCACGATAAGCAGCATTCCAATCAGATGCAGGATCGTCAACGATCGGCCCGCGAGCACGAGAGCGGCAGCGACGGCAAGCACCGCGAGCAGCAGTGGTGCGACCACGCCGGCTACCCGCGCCGGTGAGCGCAGAGCTACGAGCAATAATACAATGATCGCTGCAAGCCCGGCTGCGGACAGACGCAGTGCCTCGGCTAGGTAACTTGAATAGAGCGCATCGGACTCGCTCTTGAGATTAAGAAGGAGCGCATGGCCCGGAGCTGCGCGCTCGACTGCGGCACGGATCTGATCCAGGGCAGCAGCGGAGGGCTGGGCACTGCCTTGCGCGGCGTGCAAAGGCAGGAGCGCGCTCCATTTTTCGCGCTGGTGCATCATCAGGGCGTCAAACCCCGCTTCGAAGGAAGTGCCCCGTAAATCCGCGAGCCCGAGTAGCGGCTGCGTGCGCGCGCTCTCGACGTCCTGCACGAAGGGTTCCAGGCGCTCGGCGCTTACCGCAAGCGTGGCAGTGGCGGCGTGCAGGAGCGTGCGCAACTGCTCAGGCGCGGGAAGACTGGCGCGTCTTTCGGCCTGCACGGCGGCGCTTGGCAGGTAGCGTGCGGGACTGTCAATGCCTCCAATGGTCCGATTGGCTGTGAATCCATCGAGCGCCGCGGCGACCTGCTCGCTGGCGCGCAACACGGTCTGCAGGTCCGAGTCCGTCACGACGATGAAGTCGCTGACATCCGGCACGCCGAGCTCCGCACGCAGTGTGGCGTCCAGGCTCTGCGCGCCTGCCGCAACCGGACTCAACGCCCCCAGATCACGATTCCACAATGAATCGCGCTGCACAAAGAGGATCAGGGCGGCGAGCACGGCAACCGCGCCGAGCAGCCAGCGCCAGGCACGCAGGCGCAGCAGAACTTGCGCGGCCCGGCTTCCGAGCGCAGTCAGATCGCGAACCCGCAAGGATCGGGGCATGAGACTTGGCAGGACGAAGCGCGTCACTGCAGCTGCGGCGGCGAGGCCGGCGATCGAATACAAGCCCAATTGAGCAAGGCCGGGAAATTTCGACGGCAGGAGGGACGCGAAGCCGCATATCGAAGTCAGTACGCCAATGAGAATGGTTCGCCACAGCACGCGCTCCTGCTGCACGGGGTCCATCGCGGCGTCGGGCGGCCGGCGGGATTGCACGAATAGATAGATCGAGTAGTCGACAGATTCTCCGATCAAGGTGATGCCGAACGCCAAGGTAATGCCGTGCACGACGCCAAATCCCAGGGCAACCGCTGCGATTCCTGCGAGTGCACCGGAGGTAACTGGCAACAGACCGAGCAGCAACACCGCGAGCGAACGGTACACGGCGAGCAGCAGGCTCACGATGAGGAATGAGCTCACAATCGACAGCCGCACCGCCTCGTGCCTGATCGTGGCGCGCGCCGCCACCGCAAACACCGGAGCCCCGCTCACCAGCAATCGCGCGGCGTGCGCAGCCGGCGCGCCGGATGAGCGCTGCGCCGTGGCGAAAGCTGCGTGGATGGTTTGCACGGCGTGCTCTTCGGCGTCGATGTCGGAGCCGGGTGTGCGCGTGGACGCGAGGAGAAGCGCGCGCGTGCCGTCGCTCGAGACCCAGACGCCCGCGAGCGAGCGCGGCTGCGCCGTACGATCCAGCTGGTTGAGGACTTGGAGGAATTCGCCGGTCGGGTCATGCGGCAGCAGGGACTTGGCTAGGGCTCCCGCGGGAGAGGCAAGCAGCGCAATCGTGTCGTCGATCGCGCCGTTGAGACCGTCTGCCGTGAAACGTTGCGGCGTTACGGTCTCGCTGAGGAGATAGCGATGCTCGAAGAGGAATTCGCGGTCACGCTCCTGGTTCAGGGACTCGCCGTTACTGACGCTGGCAAACACGCTGTCGGCGCGCAGCTGCCGGGCGAGCGCCATCGACAGTTGCGCACGCACCGTGGCATCGCTGCCCTCAATGGCGATCAGCAGAAGCCGCGAGGCCGGACCGTCACGCAGCTGATCGACCAGCATTTGCTGACGGGCATTCGGTGCCCGTGGCAGGAACGCGGACAGGTCCGCCGTGTAGTGCGCACGGGCGACGATTATGACTGCGAGCACCATGGCGGTAGCCCACACTGCAACCCACACACTGCGCGGCCGCTTCATGGGGGTAGCGACGCTCCGATTATCATTACCGAGTCATCGCCATCTGCCTGCGAGATGGCCACGGATCGCAGCTCATCGCGCGCGCCTGCAATGCGGATCTGCTGCACGACACCCCGCAGTTTCGGATCCAGGGGAGCGAGTGTCAGGGTCCAGCGCTCGAGGCTGCCGTCGAAGGTGACACGGAACAACTGCTCGAGCGCCTGGCGATCGCCGGCCAGAGTCGCGCGCAGGCTCTCGATGAGGGGCGCGATCTGCGGATAATCGCGCAGCGCCAGCACGCGTTTGTGGCCGTGCGCTTCAACCGTGACAGTGCCCTGTTGCAGGAGCAGGCTCGCTGCGCGCGGCGTGAGGGTGCGTTTTTCAAGACGGTCGGGTCGATCGTACAAGAGCTCTCCGGAGGAGTGCACGGGTCGCTCAAGCACCGCCAGGTGATCCTCTTCGACAAAGCTCACATGGCCGTGCGTGCGCTGCGCGAGCAGGCCCATGAGACGATCAAGTTCGTCCGCGGCGGCGCGTACCGGCACTGCAACGAACAGTGCGGCGAGCACCGCAAAATGCACGGCATGGCGCATGGACTACAACGGTTGCGCCGGACGAGCGCGCGCGTCGCCCCAGAAGTCAAAATAATTGAACCAGTTGTAGGGATCACTACGACAGTATTTCTCCAAGAGCGCCGCGTAGCGTGCGATAGCCTGCTCGACCGCGTGCGCGCGCTGTGCGTGTCCGACTGCCGAGAAGTCCGCGATGCGTTCAAATATCAGATGATAGCGATTGCCGCCGCGATACAATCCGAGCATGAAGATCATCGGACGGCGCAGCAGCGCGGCAGCGCGCATCGGACCTACCGGGAAGTAGGCGCGGCTGCCGAGGAAGTTTACCGCCTGCAGTGGCTCATTGCCGAGCGTACGGTCGCCCATGATGCCGACGAAGGCGCCCTCATCCAGGCGCGCGCGCACCTTGAGCATGGCCTCGATATGCCCGAGAGAAATGATCTCGGGCTTTATGGCCGGCTGCAGAGCGGTCAGGATCGAATTGATCTTGCGGGCATTGTCGGCGTACATTGCCATCACGACTTCAACTCGGGGCCGCTGCAGGCCGAGCGCGCGCGTGACCTCGAAGCTGCCCATATGAGCGCCCATCAGAAATGCCCCTTGGCCGCCTGCGACCACCGCGTGCATTAGCTCTTCGCCTTCAATGGATATCTCGAATTGCTCGAAGCTGCCGTCGAGCAGATACACGCGATCATGGATGGTCGAAGCAAAATTCAAGACTTGCCGGAAGCGGTCTGCGAAGCGCGGCTCGCGACCGAGCGCCCGCCGCAGGTAATTGCGTGCGTGGCGGCGCGCCGTGGGGGCAAACAGCACGAAATAGGTCGCAATGAGGTACAGCAGCACGCGACTGCGCGCCCGCCCGAATCGACGCGAAGCGCGGGCCATGACCCGCAGCAGCGTCATGCTGCCGCGCTCCGGCCGCGTCAGCCACTCGGCCGGTGCCTTGCGAGCGGCGTCCGCGCGCGAAATGCAATCAGACTTCACGATCCGTGTCCCGGGCCATCTCCCAGGTGAGCCTGCCGGAGGCGACCAGCCGGTCGGGGGCGCGAATCACAAAGCGAATCCACCCGTCAGCACATCGCTCGTGCTCGAGGCTCAGCGATTCCCCGGGGCGGACGACACTGACGAACTTCGCCGCGGCTATTTCGCATGGCGCCTGTTGCTGCCCAGCGTTACACAGGGCGCGCACGGTTTCATCGAGCAGCAGCGCGCCCGGCACGATGGGGCTGCCGGGAAAGTGACCGGCAAAGGCCGGATGTTGCGCGGAGATTTCCAGGCTCAGCGTGTTCATGGACGGCCCAGCTGCGCGTGCGCACACTCCGCCGTACCCGCGGCGAGCGACAGCAGAGCTGCGCGCGGCAATTTGCCGGTGGCGCTGCGCGGCAGGCGCTCAACAAAGAGCAACGGACGCGGCAGGAATACGGGGTCGATGCGCTCGCGAAGCTGCTCGAGAAGCGAGGCGGCATCGAGTCCCGGTGCGACTACGAGCGCCGCTAGGCGCATGACGCCGGTTGCTGAGCCAGCCTCCTCGTCGCGCACGAAGAACGCGCCGTCCAGCACGCCGGGAATGGCGTTCAGATGATGGTTGAGATATCCGAGCGAGCCGCGCTTGCCAGCAATGTTGACGAGGTCTTCGGTGCGTCCGTGCAGCATGAAGCGATCATTGGCCGTGAGCTCGAGGACATCCCCCATGGGGGTTGCTTGTTCGATGTGGCCGCCCTGTGCCCAGGCGCGACCATCCTTCGTCTCCACACGTACTCCGGGCCACAGCTGCCATTCGCGCGTCGTCACGGTGTGGCGGGTCGCAATCTGTCCGGTCTCGGTCGAGCCATAGACCTCGATGAGCCGCGCGCCGAAACGCTGCTCCGCATCGAGCGCAAGCTGCGGCGATAGTGCCGCCGTTGCCGACACGATCAAATCCAAAGCCGGCAGGCCGATGTCCGTGGCGAGCAGGGTTCGCAGATGAATGGGGGTTGAAACGAGAACGCGCGGCCGCGGCAGGCGCGCGAGACTTGCACAAACGTCCGCCGGGTAAAACGGACGCTCGGCGCACAGCGCATTGCCACTTTGCAGGCACGCGAGCACGGTGGATTCGAATCCGTACATATGCTGCGCGGGCACGGTGCCCAGCAGGGCATACGAGCGGCCGTCGGCAATGCCGAGGCGCTGCGCTCCTTCGCGCACACAGGACACGAGGCGCCCCCAGGTCTTCCTGTGGGGCAGGGGAGTGCCTGTCGAGCCGGACGTGAACACACAGGCGACCAGCTGCTGCGCATCGATTTCGGGCACGTCGCGCGGCGCCACGTCGCCAGCGTGCTCCTCGGGATAATGAAATTGCGGCAGGTCGATATCGCAGCCGGGGTCATCCGTCAAACAGAAGACATCCGGCGCGAATTGGGCGAGGTAGCGGATGATCTGAGGTGTGTGCGTTGAGGGCAGCAGGCTCATCTTCTTTGTGAGCAGCGACGCAGCGAAGCCCACCGTGAAGCGGTACCGATCGTCACAGACATTGAGAACGTGGCTGCCCGCGGGCATGCGGCTCGCGAGGCGCGCAACATCCGCGAGGAAAGTGCCTGCAGTCACCGCGACGCCAGTGCGGTATGCGAGCACGGCATCGCGGGAGGGGTGCGCGATGAGCGCGATGCTGGCCATTACGTGCGCCGGCGGTGCAGCGAGGCGCTCATTGACGCACGCTCCTCGTTTGCCGCGCGGCGGAATCCAAATACACGCGCATGCTGGTCCACAGGCCGCTCTGATGCGCCGGCGGCAACACCCTGCGGCGCACGGCATACTCGCCAACGAACATCAATACAACGAGCGGCAGAGTTACGAAATTGGAAAAGGCCGACCAGACTCGCAGCGGTGCCCACTGATACAGGGCGAGCGATGTGGCCGCGACGAGCGCGAAAAATACCGCCCAGACCGCCGTCGTTGTGCGCGTATAGCGCGCGACGTTCGCGGGCAGCGGCCCGTGCACGAGATCAGCCCAGTAAGTACAGAGCGGCACGCGGCCGCCCACGAGCGAGCGTGCGAAGGTCATGCCCAACAGAGCATACACTCCGACATCCTCGAGCAGGTACAGCAGTGAATAGTTGTGCTCGAGCATGCGCCAATAAGCGAGGACGAGCGTCGCAAGCAGCAGCGCGAGTGCCAGCGTCAGCAGGCGATGGCCGGATCGCCACGCGAGCCCGAGCCCAAGCGTCAGCGGCGGCGCAATCGCGAGGACCACGCCGAGAGGCTTCGCGCTGGGACTTGAGTTGCTGTAATGCACAAGCACTGCATAAGCGATGAGCAACAGCGCAGCCCAGCCGCAGCGCTCGGCGGCCGCCACTTTGCTGATCACTTCATCCTCTGCGCAGCTACATATCTTGCGAAATGGCGCAGCGAGCGGAAGATCTCACCGTTCTCCTCGCTATCGGCGCGCAACTGGATGCCGTACTGCTTGGAGACGACGAGCGCGACCTCGAGAATGTCGATGGAATCCAAACCCAATCCCTCGCCGTACAGGGGCGCTTCGGGACTGATGTCGCGCGGGTCGATATCCAGATTGAGTGCCTGGACGATGAGACCCGCAATTTCGCGTTCGAGCGCGGCAGGATCAGGCGCCGAGGTGTGTTGCAGAAGCGACGCTTTTTCGGACATAGTGATTAGAGCTGTTGACCGCGGTTCTGGAGCGACCGGCATCGGATAATCTCGCCATTATATATGGGCTCCGCGTGCCTATGTTATGGTACCGCCGGCCCGCGCGCGGCCCCAGATTCCAGCCTTGAGGTGTGCCCGATCGTGCAGGCTCCTTGTCCGCCACTGAAAGAATATTACTCGGGTGCGTCGGGCCGTCGTGGCGGGGTCGCTGGACTTTTTGACCGTACGGCTTGTGATTATGACCGCGTTGAGCGCGTCATGGCCTTCGGCACGGGCTCCCGGTATCGGCGACGTGCGCTGCAGCGCGCAGGCTTGGCGTACGGCATGAGTGTCATTGACGTGGGAGTCGGCACGGGACTCGTCGCGCGCGAGGCTGCCCGTCTCGTCGCTGATGCAAGTCGCGTCACCGGAGTCGATCCGAGTCCGGGAATGGTGGCACAGGCGAAGGTGCCCGACGGCGTGAGCCTCATTGCTGGCCGCGCGGAGGCGATTCCGCTGCCGAGCGCGTGCGCGGACTTCGTATCCATGGGTTACGCACTGCGGCACATCAGCGATCTGTCGGTGGCGTTTGCTGAGTTCTGGCGCGTGCTCAGGCCAGGCGGGAGAATTTGCCTGCTCGAAATCACCCGGCCGGCAGGCTCGCTGTCGCAGGTGCTACTCAAGGCCTATATGCGCGGCGTCGTCCCGGTGCTTGCAAAAATGGTTGCGCGCCAGGCGGAAACTCCGCAGCTGATGCGTTTTTACTGGGACACGATCGAAGCGTGCGTTGCGCCGCAGGTCATCATGAATGCCATCGCGAATGCGGGCTTCGAGAACGTGATGCGGCACGTCGAACTCGGAATTCTCTCTGAGTACCGTGCATGCAAGCCACGCGCTGCAGCGGCACTTTAGGGCGCGGCTCTCATCCTGCCGCGTTGCAGAAGCAGCGCTGGCAGACGCAGCAGGAATTCGCCGAACAGCCGCGCATGCATCCATGTCAAGAGCGCATTGTCGCGCCAGTAGTTGAAATGCGATACGCCGCCCTCGTCGGCGCGGAAGTACTCGACCTTCGCTGGCAAGTTGATTGGCCGCACGCCGTGCCAGCACAGACGCACGACCGCCTCGACGTCGAAATCAAAGCGTCGCATCCAGGGCTGATGGCGCATGACACGCACCAGCGGCGCAATCGGATAGACGCGAAAGCCGAACAGGGAATCGTGGATGCCCATCCAGAGCGTTTCGACATTCGCCCACCAATTGGAGATCTTGCGGCCGTTGACCCGCAGGCGTGGCGCGCGCGCATCGAACACCGGCTCGCCGAGCACCATCGCGTCGGGCGCGGCAAACGACGCGGCCATGAACGCCGCAATGCGCTCGACGGGATGCTGGCCGTCCGAGTCCATGACGAGCGCATGCGTGAAGCCGAGTGCGAGCGCTGCGCGCAGCCCGTAGAGTACGGCCGCCCCCTTGCCGTAGTTCCGGGATCTGAGCAGCACACGCAGGGCAGGGTCCGCGACCGCCATGCGCGCAAGTGACTCGCCCGTGCCATCCGTGCTGCCGTCCACCACGACCCACACCGGGTCCCAGTGCGCGCGCGCGCCGCGCACGGTATCGAATACTTTTGTGCCGGGGTTATAGCTCGGGATGAGAACGAGATGCGTCGCCGAGCGCGCGTTCACGGCGCGCGGTCACCGAGAATTTCACTCGGCTTCCTGCCCAGCCACTTTGACTGCAGCGAGCCTGCTAGCTCGCCGCGGAAGTACGCATCGAGCTCGCTGACGAACGAGCGAACGTCCTCGGGCGGCGCGAAGCGCCGCCCGAGGCGCGCGCGGTACGTGATGGGCAGTGCTGGGCGGCGAAAGAGCGGCCAGCCCTTGCTGAGGTAGGGCGAATCGGTTTCGATGATGAGTGTTTGCACCGGTACGCCGGCTTGTTTGGCAATGACACCGATGCTCGCCTTAATCGAACCGATCGGCGCTTGGCTGCTGCGCGTGCCCTCCGGAAAAAGGAGTAGCACCCCGCCGCGGCGCAGCTCGGCGACGGCTGCGCGGATCATGCGCACGGGCGCGTCGTTGCAAACGTAGCCGGCGAGGCGCGCGCCGGAACCCAAAAAGACGTTTTTCAAGACCATCGCCTTCATCACGCACGCAAGGTTCGGATGACGCGTCAGAATGAGCAACGCATCGATCATGCAGGGGTGATTGGGGGCGAGAATGAGCGCTGGCCCCCCGCGCAGCGCGTCGACGGCGTGCAGATCGAGCCGGTAGGCGCGCACGAGGCTGAGCCAACCCGTATAGAGGCGAAATCCGTGCATGATGCCGAAGCGACCGGCGCTCGTGCCCAGGCGCCGTGGCAGCAGCACATACAAAGGCAACGCAATGACGGTCCAACTCAGGCAGATCAAACCCAGGACGAGGAGCGAACTGTAGAACACCACGCAGTCGTGCGCCGGCCTTAGGAGCCGCGCCGCTCGTCCGGTGTCGGTATCCGACTGCATGACGGAGGTGTCCACGGCTTAGGATCTGCCGCTATCGAAACTGCACCCCGTGGCCTCGATCTCGACCAACAGGTCCTGGCGGCACAAGTCAGCCTGCAGATAAAGTGCCTGCGCGCCCTCGCCGAGGGCGGCGCGCAGCTCATGCTCGATGGGCGCATGATCGACCGCGTGACGCACGTAGGCTTTGTAACACAGATCCGACATCTTGAACGGCGCCCGCCCTCCGGCGTCGCGGTTAGCCGCGCCGAGCAGCGCTTCGATATTGTGCAGCGTTTCGCGTGTTTGCGCCGCCGCGTCGCACAGATGAACGGTCGCGTGCCCGAGAATGCTCGCGGTGCCGGAGATGAAGAGCATGCGTCCGTCGGGAAAACCGGCAACACACGCGCGCGAGAATGTGGGGCTGCGCGGACTGTATGCCGGCGGATAATGGTAGGCACTGACTTGACGCGGGTTCTCGATGACCGCGGGCGGGGTGGCGCTTGCGAGAAAGTAAATCACGAGGGGCGTGCCGAGCGCGGAGCCGACGCCGCACGCGGCGGGGACCGCGCCCGTGATCGCGCGCCCGCAGGCGATGAAGCCGTCCTGGCGCGCGCTGTTGAACTGCCAGTAGCGCTCCGAGCCGTGCGACGCGCCATTGATATCCGGCAGATAGTTCCACACACGCACCAAGTGTGGCATCGCGAGCCCATCGACCAGTGCGAAAATCTCCCGGTAGGCAAGTTCAGTCGCACGCTGCAGCGGGCTTATGCCGGCGGGAAGGTCGGCGAGGTCGCCTTCGGCGACGCTCAGGCGGCCAAAGACGACGCTCGTAGCTTGCCGATATTGAATCCGGCCCCAGGCGCCCGATTGCACGCGCTGCGCGCCATGCCATACCTCGTAGCGCCGCGGGTTTGCGCCCAGTACCGGCGTTTGCACGCTCACCATGGGGATGTGTGCACTCGGTGCGTGCGGTGCCTCCGCGTCAAATGCGGCCACGCCCAATACGTTCTGCCACCACGCCGCCGGGCGTTCGGCAAGTTCGGCGAGTGATAGATAGTCGAGCTTGAGGACGGATTCTGAGCCCATCAGTTGGCGGTCATCCGCTCGGGCTCGACGGGCCTGATGTTTACCGCCCGGCGCCGCAACGCGCCGAACGAACGTTTCAGGTGCGCCAGTGCGATCAGGTAATAGAGAAGCTTAAATGCGCGCAGCGATGGCCAGATCGGCGTGCTGCCGAAAATGTCGCCGGCGAGAAGGCCGAGGAGAGCCTCTTTCATTCGCAGCGTATTGCGCGGCCCCAAGAACATTTCACGCATCGCCGGATTAGTGACGCGATAGATAAACCACGAATAGGCCTTGGGCCCGCGGCGCATCAGGCGCTCGAACCTCTGCAATGCCTGTGCAGCGCGCGCCGGCTCGCTCAGGCACTGATCGATGGTGTCGGCGCCGGCGACGGCGCTGTTCATGGCCAGCATGACGCCCGAGGAGAACATCGGGTCGATGAACGTATAGGCGTCCCCGAGCAGCAGATAATTTGCCCCGTAGGAGCGGTCGCAGGCATAGGAATAATTGCCGGTGGCCGTCACATCAGCGGTCAGCTCGGCATCGCGCAGGCGCTCCGCAAGCGGCGCGCACAGGCGGATGGTTGCCAGAAAGAAGTCGCGTACCGGCATCGCGCGCGTCTTCATGTAGTACGGCCACACCACCGCGCCGACGCTCGTCGTGCCGTCGGCTAGCGGAATGAACCAAAACCAGCCGTGATCAAACCAGTAGACTGTGATGTCGCCGGCCCGCTTATCCGCATAGCGGCGCGCCCCCCGGAAATGGCCATAGAGCGCCGCGCTGCTGTGCTTGGTGTTGCGCCGCTTGGCCTGCAGGCGTGTGCCGAGAAAGGTATCGCGACCGGAGGCATCGATTAGGAATCGGGCGTGCCACGCCTCGCTGCGGCCGTCGGCCATCGTCGCATGCACCTGGACGCCGCCGCCGTCGGGAAGAAACGTGACCTCGCGCGCCCGACAACCCTCGATCGCCTGTGCGCCCGCGCGCGCGGCACGGCGGAACAGTATCTCGTCGAACTCTGAGCGGCGCACCTGGTAGGCAAAGGGCAGCGATTTGTTCCAGCCCTCGGCAAATTCAAAAGTCTGGTGCCGGCCGTCCCACGGGGATACGAATTCGGCACCCCATTTCTGCATGCCGATGGCTTTGACCTCCTCGGCCACACCGAGACGCGCGAAGATGGGCAAATTCGCGGGCAACAACGACTCGCCGATATGGAAGCGCGGGTGGTGCTCCTTTTCAAGCAGAACGACCCGATAGCCGCGCTCGGCGAGGAGCGTCGCAGCGGTGGCTCCAGCCGGACCACCACCAATGACCAGTACATCGGTGTTATTCAAGGGTATCTGCGACCGAAGACAACTCATTGAATTCTATCGTCGGCGCCGGCATCGGTCCAATATCGCGAACTTCGGCTGCGCGCCGCGCTGCACTGTGAAATCGGTGCATCTATTGCGCCATCAGCCACTATCATGGCGTCATGGAGCCACCCGCGATCACTCGGCGCAGACGTCCGTTTCTGGCGCCCATTTGGCTTCCTGCGCTCGCCGGCTTGCTTGCAGTGGCGCTGGGGGTCTATGTCTACCGCAGCGCCAGCACGACTACGGTCGTCATCGTGCGTCACGCCGAAAAGGCGCTGGGAACGATCGATGATCCGCCGCTGTCGCCCGAAGGGGAGCAGCGCTCTGAGCGTCTTGCAATCATGTTGGGCGAACGCAGCGGGGCGGGACACCTGGATGCGATCTACGTGACCAACACGCGCCGCACGCAGCAGAGTGCAGCGCCACTTGCCGCCCGACTGCACCTTGTTCCCGTCGTGCTACCGGCGTTGGAGATCTCGGCTACGGCGGCGGGCTTGTCGGAGATCATCGCGG
>Ga0210394_10000883_pt1 | contig 54330 bp, 52 predicted proteins | sample IncBWC12MmetaG_FD_160121 | JGI IMG/M metagenome (GOLD analysis project Ga0210394, IMG submission 160121) | Forest soil microbial communities from Barre Woods Harvard Forest LTER site, Petersham, Massachusetts, United States - Inc-BW-C-12-M | ecosystem: Environmental > Terrestrial > Soil >...
CGGTTGCGGATCGGCGCGAGGAACGCACGGGCCGCGCTGTAGCGTTTGCCTTTGAACGTCGTGACGGGCTGGTAGCCCATGCCTCCTTGCATTACGGTGTTCACATCGTTGATATCGGCGGCGCGCGGCGTGCCCGCCTGAACCGCGGCATTCAATACAGCCTCGCAGAGCGGATTGCCCGGCGGGTGCACACTCACTTTCAATGGGCCACCTACTCCACGCCACTCGCTGGCGCCGAGCTCATGATCTTCCAGCGCTACGAACTGCGGCCCAACGTGCTGCCAGCCCCAGCCGGTGCAGCCGAGCGCTTCCCAATTATCATAATCGGCTGGCGTGCCGCGCACGTAGACCATGCCGTTGATTGAACTCGATCCACCCAATGCACGCCCCTTCAACCAGAGCTCGGGTGCCAGTCCAATCCGCGGCGCTACTTGGTAATCCCACACATGCGGATTCCCCGCCGCCAGCAGCTTGCCGATGCCTCGTGGCATGGCGATCAAAGGACTGCTGTCCGGCGGTCCGCTTTCTATCAACAGCACCGACAAAGAGCGATCTTGGGACAATCGATTGGCGAGGACGCATCCGGCGGAGCCGGCGCCCACGATGATGTAGTCGTATTTCTGCTGCAAGGCCCCTCCAAGGTCGCTTATGTTGCGGGCGTCAGACTCGTCCCCCTCAAAGGCCCCTTACGGTCCGGCAGGAAAGCTAAACGCGGCGAGAGCTTTAATTTCCGCCTCATCCGCGGGCAGAATAAATCCAGCCGCAATCGCAGAATTTAATGACGTGTTGAACTTATCGACATATTCCTGTTGTCCGCCCGGATAGAGCTTGGCGAGCGCGGCCGCAGTGAACGGTTCGGTCACTCCGAGCAGGGAACCCAACCCCAGCGGGGTCTGACCAAGGCCCGCTACGAGGCCGGATAGACGCGCCGTCGGGACATCTACCCAAGGCGAGCGGATGCCGCCCGTGGCGTTACCATTCTCGTCCAGTACCAGCTGTGGAACTGCAGAATGGTTGACATTTAGTCGTTGTCCGTGCGGCGGCGCTGCTCCGGAAATCACCCATCGATTGAGCGCCGCCAGTGCCGCTTGCATCGCATAATGGTGTTGCGGGGCGGAGTTCATGGGTTGAGCGAGCGCCACACCCATGATGCTGTTGCTTGGGGCATAGGCCTTCGCGAGCACCTCAATCGGAGCCGAGCCGGAGTCGACCGCCGAAGCGCCAAGGGTGTAGGTATCGCCATGCGCGGTGCCCGCTACCTCCCAAACTCTCAGATGGTCGTTATCGGGCTGTCGCGCTGATAAATATCCACCGGGGAACATCAAATCGGTTTCCGAAATAAAGATGAGGACCGGCTTGTGCATGTCGGTACGGATATGTAACCCGTCAATACGAACCTGTTTGACTGCGTTGGCAGCTGCGTTCGGTATGTAGTTGCCTTCTATCGGAGCGCCGGCACCGAATCTTGAGTGGATGAGAAAACCATCGAAGGCTTTGGCAATTGGTTCAATCGCATCCACGTAAGTGGTAAGAAATCCCGCAGATTGTGATTCTCCGGTCGCAAGTACGTGCTTAGGGATCAATGGGCCCAGCAGCCGCGCGAGGCGTGGATGGCGAATCGCTCGGGCCGCTTGAGTGTAGATGTCGTAAGCGAAAGCGTCCCCGGGATGGTTCAGCTGAGCATATCGCTGTGGATCAGCTTTCTTGATCGGCAAAAGACCTGGGATGCCGACGGTCATGCCACCCCCATCGATCCCGCCTTTCTGAGCTGAGACGCCCACGTAGGCATAACCCTGCCGGATGAGTTCGCGGTGCGTATAGCTCCAGTCCGGTGCAAAGTCCGTTCCGGCGCTGACGTTGAGCCACTCGATGACCACGGTGCCATTAAACTTGGGCGGATCCTCGGGCCGAATCACGACCAGACGCGTCGTAAACGGCGAGCGCTTGTCCACTTCGACGTTCCACCGTCCATCATTACTTTGCGCCCCGGTCGCTCGGTAGGAAACGGCATCCCCAGGGAGTAGAAACTCCTGAAGGACGTAATGCATTGTCGCCAGATCAAAGGTACCCAGCGCGAAAACAGGGCGTCCGGGAATCAGCGTAGGAAGCATGTGAGTTTGTCCTTGCGCCTCTCCTTGCGCCTGTGAGATCCCGGCTACCAGTGCTAGCGCCAAAGCGTAAGGCTTCCAGTTCTTTCGGGTTCGCATGTCAAGGTCACTCCCCGATATCGCCTGGACACAAAGCAGTACACTATTTAGAATATTGTCTACTTTAAGATTTACACATTAAGAATACAATAGAGAAAGGTCAGTGGCGGTCGGGCATTTGAGCCCCGATCCCGAGCCGACCCGCACTGCGCGCCGGTGACAGGTGGCGCTTGTCATCGATGCGGTTGCTGAGCATGCCAATGCGCTCGATGGTACCTTCGAGTAGATCGCCGGGCTGCAGAAACCTGCCGTCCTCAAGACCTACGCCCGCGGTCGAACCGGTGAAGATCACATCGCCCGTTCGCAACGAAATGCGTGCATCGATGAAATTCAAGATTTCGTCAATCGGAAACAGCATCGAGCGCGTGTTGTCACTCTGGCGCACTTCACCGTTGACGCGAAGAACCATGTCGACCTGCGGTTGTCCCGGGCCACCGAACTCGTCGAGTGTCGTGATCCAAGGACCAACCGGCGCCGTGCGATCCAGCGCCTTCTGCGTGAAAACATCGAGAACCCCCAATTGCTTGCCGGCATCGCGCGCACTGATGTCGTTGCCAATTGTGTAGCCGAGCAAACAAGCAGAGGCCTGTGTTACCTCGCCTAAGGCACGCGCCACGACTGCGACTAGCTCGATCTCGAAGTCGAGCTGACTCGTCACGGCCGGATAGGCGATTTTGTCGCCCGGCCCGACAAGCGCCGATTGCGGCTTGATGTAAGCGATCGTGTGCGGCGGAGGCTTGGAGCGCCCGAGCCGGGTCAGATGGGTAAGATAGTTCAACCCTACGCCGAAGATGCGAGCCTGAGCATCAACAGGCGCCACCAATCGCACGTCCGCCAAGGCCTCGACGCGCGATGCAAGATCGAGTGCGGCCGACCCCCCCTCACTCAGCGCCGGGGCCCAGTGTTCGAATGGGCCAGTGATGCGGCGAATCGAAGCTCCGTCAACATCGAGCACCGCCCAGAAGCGCTTGCCCTCCCGATCCTCGACACGCGCGATCTTCACTCGAGTGCTCGTCCTTTAGATACTCTCTAGCAGAGGGTGACTGTTTTGGATGCTGATGGTGTGCAAAGGCAGCCTTACTACCGGCAGTCAACGCATGGGAGCCGTGATTTTTGCGTGTGGGCCCTTCAGCTGCGACTGCCAAGCTTCCGTAGCGCGAGGCAGTGAGTAATCCGCGTACTCGATCACGAACCTCTGCTGTCGATTCATCGCCAGCAAATGTTGCCAGATGACCTGCCGATCTGCGGGTGGTCGCTGTCCGGTCCCCACGACAGAGAGCGTACGAAACAGCAGATCCGCAACATCAAGGTTGATCTGTCGACCCGCTCCCGTACCGATCGTCATGATCCGTGCGCGCCACCGTGTAGCTTTAAGCGCATTGAGCAGCGGCTGACCGCACACCAGATCCAGCACTACGTCGAAGCCATCTTTCGAGGCGGCCTTCAACGCCCCCACATCGTCAGTGTTTCCCAAGACGACAACTTCATCGGCCAGACCTTGCTGCTTCAGTGTCGTAAGCGCGCTCATTGAACGCGAAGCACCCACGATGTGTCCTGCGCCAAAACGCCGTGCCAGCTGCAACGCGATTCGACCCAGCGTACCGGTAGCGCCGAGAATCAATACATTCTCGCCCTTCTGAATGTTTGCCTGCTGCAGCGGTACGATGGCCCCGGTAGCGGCGATGCCCAGGCTTATTGCGGTTCTGTCGTCGACGTCGTCCGGCACCTCCCACACCTCCTCCGGCGGCACAATGGTGCGTTCCGCCCAAGCCCCAAAGGGTGCAACCGATCGTTCTCCGAAGTACACACGACGACCATCAGACACTCTTCGACCAACACCCTCGCCGCGAATAACACAGGGGTACTGCACGCCCAACCGATATGCGCCTAGAGTGTCCCAGCCGCCAAGGCCGGCTGTATCGACGTCGATCAGAATCGCACCGGGCTGCGCAGTGGGCTCGGCAAATTCGCCCGGTACCGGTAGCGCACCACGTTCGGCGATCACAGCAGCTCTCATAGCTTTCTCCAGAGGTCGCGTCGATGCGCCGGGCCGCCGCCGCACCTCCATTAGATTGTTTAGGACTCGGCGGCCGCACGCACCACGTGACTGCGCAGCACACCGATCTGCTCGACTTCCAGTTCGACCATGTCGCCGGGCTTCAAGTATTTCATTTGCTCGAATCCGCACCCATTGCCGACTGTGCCAGAACCGAGGAATTCTCCGGGATACAGGGTCTCAGATCGCGACACGTGCGCGATGATGTCCTCGAACTTCCATCGCATGTCGCGAGAGTTGCCCCGCCCCCATTCCTCGCCGTTGACCCGTGCGATCATCTGAAGGTTGTAGGGGTCTTCGAGCTCGTCGGCCGTGACCAGACACGGGCCCATCACGTTGGCCGTATCGAAATCCTTACTCTTCGCCGGTCCCAGCATGCCGGGCATCTCGAGTGCCTGCGCATCACGCGCACTAATATCATTGAAGATGGTGTACCCGAAGATGTGTTCACGCGCGGTTTTCTGCCCGACGTCCTTGGCCTTGCGGCCAATGTAGCAGCCGAACTCGAGCTCAAAGTCGAGCGCCTTGCTGAAGCTGGGCCAAATCACATCCTCGTCCGTTCCGATAACCGCAAAGCGGTTTGCCTTGTAGTAGATCGGTTGCCGATTGAACGTCTCAAGGACCCGATCGTCTGCGCTGGTATCCATGGCACGGATTGCGGCTTCGGGATCCGGTGCTCGACGCGCGCGAAACCGCCGTGCGGACTCGAAGCATTGGCGCAAGTGCAACTCGAAGCATAAGCAGTCGCGCATTTGCGGGGGCGGCTGTATCGGAGCGCGAAGTTTGACCTGACTCCGATCAATCAGGGCTTGCGCCGGCGCACGGTCCAACAGCGCGCGAGCGAGATGCAGAGCATCGTCGCCGGCCTCGATAAGCGCCAGAACACTTGTTAGCTCAGGCCGCAAGCTACCGTACGCGGCGATATTCGCCTGCTGCAGATCGACCACCTTCGTGTCGCTTTCGACGAGCGCCCCGAGACGCTGCTGCTCGCCGGATCCGATGAAGGTAACGAGTCTCATCTTACACGCGTCATTGCAGCTCTTCGAACTCGAAGATCTGCCCATCGAGGCAGCGCGGATCGATCTGAATCAGCGGCCCACCGCCGACGGCTTCTGACTCCGAGAGCCAGGTAAACTTCGTATCACGCGACTTGAGATCTTCGGCCTTCGCTGCCAGATCTTTGACGCCGATGCGTATGTAGTACGGGCCGGGTCCCCAGTTATGCAGGTACAGACCCGCTGGGCTATTCCAGCGTGTGGGCTCGATCACGTCGAGCGAAGCGCTGTGAGGCAATCGAAACGACATTCTTGCTCGACGATAACCTTCACGCTGCAAGGCCTCCACCGGACCTGAGGGTTCCCAATCAAGATTCATGGAGCAACGACTCAGCGTGTCATTGAGATCGCGCACCAGAAATCCGCGAGCCGTGACTCGGATCATTTCGCCGCGACGGGCGTCCGGTAGCGACGGCGGCGGCACGGCGAAGGTCTCGGCCGGCAACTGCAACGGCTCGAGCGGCATAATTTCGATGCAGAGGCCGCCATCAACAAGGGGCTCGTAGCGCGGGCGCTCGGGGGTAGCGCCAACCCACAATCGATCAAAAGGCATCTCGGGGGTACGCTGAGCCAGCCTGAACGGCTGGCGACGTCTGACGAGTCTCTCGATCAGTTGCTCGAGCTGTGCAGTGGGCGTTACGACGACGATCGAGTGAGTCAGAATTGGACGGTGCACTCCCTGATAGTCCTGCAAGCTCTTTAAGAATTCATGGAACAACGGGTCGCCCGGATTCGGCCTGTCCATATGTCCCTGCGGTTCGACACGCGTCGGAGCCAACGCCAGTGACTTGTGGACACGCAAAAAGTGCGCGATGTACGGGTGATTGTCGAAAGCCTGGCGCCAACGCGGGTGCTTGTAGATACCGAGCCGGTTTACCAGCAGCTCGGCCATGGCATCGGGATCCGACACCATCATGTCCGCCGACAGCAATAGTTCGAACATGGATCCCCTCGGCCGCGGTGTCTGTGTCCCCTCGAATGCAGAGCGGTGTTGCGGCGCGCTCACCATGCTGCGCGGGTATAGTGCCGCAAACCGACCGGTCAATACAAGACAGAAATTCCCTTTGTGTTCAGTGTAATGTATTTTACGTGCGGCACGGCTCCTGCTCGCGGGCGGTTCTGTAGCCGACACAGCCGGGAATAACTATGCACATTCAACGCATGGATCACTTTACTATTGTGACTGACCGACTGGCCGAGACGCTGGCGTTCTACGCGCTATTCGGGCTGCGCGAGGGTCCGAGGCCGCCCTTCAACGTGCCCGGAGCGTGGCTCTACCTAGAGGATCGGCCGATCCTGCATCTCATCGAAGTTGTGACGATGCCTGAGCCCCGCCGCGGCGCACTCGATCACATGGCGTACCACGCGCAGGGCCTGCTTGCCACCACGCAGCTGTTGGAGAGTCACGGAATTCCCCACCGGATCATCCGTACCCCGGCACCTTTTCGCATGTGGCAGCTTTTTTTTGAGGACCCTAACGGAGTCGACGTGGAACTGGACTTCGATCCGCTCGAGGCCGCACCGGAGGACTGGCGCACCCGCACCATGCCCGCCGAGACCGGCGCCCCGCGGGCATGATGGTTCCATGATGCTGACACAACTGCGCTACAGCAGAATTCCACCCGCAGCGGAAGCACTGCGCCGCGAAGTGCGCTCATTTCTCGACGTGGAAGTTCGTGATCTGCCGGCAGTGCGGCGCGCGGATTCCTGGATGGGTTTCGATGCAGCGTTCAGCGGCCGCTTAGGAGCACGCGGCTGGATCGGCATGACGGTGCCCAAGCGCTACGGCGGCGCGCAGGCCTCGGCATTTGCCCGTTACGTCGTCATCGAAGAGCTCTTGGCTGCCGGAGCCCCAGTATCCGCCCACTGGTTTGCGGATCGACAGAGCGCACCAATGTTGTTGCGCTTTGGCACGGAAGCGCAGAAGGAGCGGCTCCTACCGGCCATCTGTCGCGGCGAGAGCTTCTTCTGCATAGGCATGAGTGAGCCTGGTTCGGGCTCGGACCTCGCGTCTATCATCACGCGTGCGCGGCGCGATGGCGATCGTTGGATCCTAAATGGTCGGAAGATCTGGACGACCAACGCACATCGGTCGCATTTCATGATTACTCTGGTACGCACGCAGGAAAAAAATGCCGAGCGCCACCGCGGAATGTCGCAGTTCATCGTAGACCTCAGCCGGCCAGGGATCACCGTGCGACCCATTCGCGATCTCACCGGCGATGAGCAATTCAACGAGGTGGTCTTGGAAAACGTGGAGCTCGCGGACAGCGATCTGGTCGGCGTCGAGGGTCAGGGCTGGGAGCAGGTCACCGCCGAGCTTGCCTACGAGCGCAGCGGGCCTGAGCGCATACTGAGCTGCATGGCGCTCGTGAACACGCTCATCGACAGTGTCGGCCGCTCACCCGATGCGCTGCAAGCAAGCGAGCTCGGTCGAATAGCAGCACGACTTTTCACGCTTCGCAACATGTCGATCGCAGTGACCGCGCAGTTGCAATCCGGCGAAAATCCGGCGGTGGCGGCGGCGTGCGTCAAAGACCTGGGAGTAACACTGGAGCAGGAGATTCCGGAAATTGCTCAGGCGATATACGACATGGAGCCCTCCTCTGAGGGCAGCGACCACGCCAAGGTTCTCGCGCACCTCACGCAGCTTGCACCGTCATTCTCGTTGCGTGGCGGTACTCGTGAAATATTGCGCGGCATCATCGCGCGTAGCCTGGAGCTTCGCTGATGCGCGAGCTATTCGAGACGACGATCGAGCGGATTTTCAGCGATCTCATCTCCCCTGCACTGATTCACCAATGTGCCGAGGGCGCTTGGGCCGCCGAACTCTGGAACACCCTCGAGGCTGCGGAAATGACCTGGGCGGCGGTCCCGGAAGCCCTCGGTGGTGCGGGCGCCACCTGGGAGGAAACCTACACGTTGGTGCGCGCGGCCGGAACGCACGCGGTGCCAGCACCTTTTGCAGACACTTTACTGGCCAACTGGTTGCTGGGCCGGGCGGGTCTGCAGCCCGAAAAAGGTCCGGTTGCCATCGCAGCGCACTCGAATTTGATCTATGCCGGCGGCCTCGCAAGCGGCCAGCTGGACAAGGTGCCCTGGGGGCGACAGCTTAAACGGATAGTTGCCATGGTAGCCGGCGAAGATCCCCAGCTCGTAGTGCTTGATAGGGCGAACGCCGCTCAGGTCGTTACCCGGACCAACCTCGCGGGTGAACCTCGTGACACGATCAGCTTCGATCGTGCTCCCGTCATCCACGCAGCACCGCTGACTACAGGATCTCATCCCGAGGACCTACTTCTCCATGGGGCGATGCTGCGCTCGGCGCAAATGGCCGGCGCACTGCAGTCACTGCTGCAGATGACAGCGAGGTATGCCACCGAACGGGTGCAATTCGGCAAACCCATCGGCCACTTCCAGGTGATCCAACAGCAGATTGCTGTGTTGGCCGAACATACGGCCTGCAGCCTCCTCGCCGCGGAGGCGGCCTTTGCCGAATCGGCGAGCGATGTCGCGCGGCTGCCGATCATGGCCGCTAAAATATGCGCGGGCGAGGCCGCCAGCATCGGCGCTGCAATCGCGCACGCGGTTCATGGCGCCATCGGCTTCACCGATGAGCACAGCCTGCATCTTAAAACCCGCCGCTTATGGGCGTGGCGCGCCGAGTACGGCTCGCAGAGCTATTGGTCGCAAAGACTCGGCCAAAGCGTCTGCAATTCCGGATCACGGGCGCTATGGCCCATGTTGACGCAACCTGCGACGCCAAGAGGTAGCACTGTTACGGAGATTCTATCTTGAGCGCTTTCCTATTGATTGAACGTGAAGGTGATGTTGTTACCGTACAAATGAACCGGCCCGAGACGCGCAATGCGCTGACCGATCCGTCGCAAATGCAGGAATTCACGGATCTTTGCAACGATCTGCGAACTGACCTGTCGGTACGAGCGATGATCCTCACCGGCGTCGGCAAGTCCTTCTGTGCCGGTGGGAACATCAAGGACATGAAAGATCGCGCAGGCATTTTCGCCGGCTCGCCCTACACCTTGCGCAACAGCTACCGCAATGGAATCCAGCGCATTCCGTTGGCGCTATACGAGCTTGAGATTCCGATAATAGCCGCCGTGAACGGCGCCGCGATTGGCGCCGGACTCGACCTCGCCTGCATGTGTGACATCCGACTCGCGGCGCAGAGCGCAACATTCGCCGAAAGCTTCGTGCGCCTCGGGATTGTTCCGGGAGATGGTGGCGCGTGGCTCCTGCCGCGAGCCATCGGGCTGCCCCGAGCGAGCATCATGGCTTACACGGGCGAATCAATCGACGCAACAGTGGCGCTCGAATGGGGCTTGGTTGCACAAGTAGCACCCGATGCCGACCTGCTCAACGAGGCACGCTCCCTGGCGCGCAGGATTGCGGCCAATCCCGGCCACGCCCTACGCCTCACCAAGCGACTGTTGCGTGAGGGTCAACACATGCGACTCGATTCCCTGCTGGAACTGTCAGCCAGCTTCCAGGCCCTCGCGCACCATACTGAGGAGCATCACGAAGCGGTACGCGCGTTCTTGGAAAAGCGCCCGCCGCAGAGCCGTAGCCCCTGAACGATTGCAGCGCTAGCGTCAACGTACAAACAAGAGGTCAGTGCCATGCGTCCCGTGTTTCGCGACGATCACAATATGTTTCGGGATCAGGTGCGACGCTTTATCGAGCAGGAAGTCATTCCGCATCTGCCCCAATGGGAGCACGAAGGCATCGTGCCGACTGCGCTATGGCGCAAGGCCGGCGCGGAGGGACTGCTGTGCGTCAGCGTGCCGCAAGCCTATGGGGGCGCGGGTGGCGACTACGGCCATTCAGCGGTGCTGATCGAAGAGCTCGCGCGTGCGAACGCCACCGCCGTCGGCTTCACAACCCATTCGGAGATTGTTGCCAACTACATTCTCGCGTACGGAACCGAAGAACAGAAGCAGCGCTGGCTGGCGCCGATGGCCCGCGGTGAGCTTATTGCCGTCATCGCGATGAGCGAGCCCAATACCGGCAGCGATTTGCGCTCTATGCGTACGCGTGCCCAGCGCCACGGCGATGACTACATTATCTCGGGTCAGAAGACATTTATCACCAACGGCGGCAACGCCGGCCTCGCCGTCACCGCGGTCAAGCTAGATCCCGCGGCTAAGGAGCTGACGCTAATCTGCGTTGAAACCGATCGCGCTGGCTTCAGAAAAGGCCGTCTGCTCGAAAAGATCGGACTTAAAGGACAAGACACATCGGAACTGTTCTTCGACGACGTTCGGGTGCCCGCGTCGAACCGGCTGGGAGCAGAGAACGAAGGCTTCCGCTACCTGTCGCATCAATTGGCCTGGGAGCGTCTGATCATCGCGATCCGCGCGGCTCAGTCGATCGACACGCTGCTCGAGGAAACGCTCGCGTACACCAAGGCGCGACAGGTGTTCGGTAGAACTGTCTTCGACTACCAAAACACCCGCTTCAAGCTCGCCGACGCGAAAGCGCAGCTCACTATGCTGCGCGCGTTCGTCGATCAGTGTCTTGCGCTGGTGATGCGCGGCGAGCTGACACCCGAAACGGCCGCAATGGCCAAGCTCGTCGGCTCGGAAATGCAGGGGCGCCTGCTCGATGAGTTCCTGCAGCTGCACGGCGGCTATGGTTTCATGAGTGAGTACAAAATTTCGCGCGCCTGGGTCGACGCCCGCGTCGCCAGAATCTACGGCGGAACCTCGGAGATCATGAAAGAGATCATCAGTCGCACGCTATAGAAGCAGCACCCGCATCCTCATAGCCGCGCTGTACGTACGTCATGCGCCCGCCGGCCAACATCAGCGCGCAATAAAGATTCAGCTCCACGATCTGCTCAGTGGTGAAGTGCTCCGCGAGCCTAGCGAATAGCGCCTCATCGATCGCGAAATAGTCCCCCGCGAACAGCTCCGCATAGCGTAACGCGGCGCGCTCGGCGGCAGTGAAGCGCGGATGATCGGCCGAGAGACAGGCGAGGTCCTCTTCTGTGACGGCGTCGGATTTGCGGGCCAACATGCATACCTCACAGGTGGTGATGCTGGCGATTCGCAACCGCACCAGTTCGCGCAGGCGTTCCGGCAGGCAGCTGCGCAGGTGCATCTCTTCGAGCGCACTCAACCAGGCAATGGCAACGCCGGGCCGATGCGCCCAGATCTGCACAGGGATGGTGGAGCTGAGCATGCGATTGGAACGCCCCTTCTTTATCAGCGCACCGAGGACGGGCGGAATCGATTCGATCGGAACTGGTGTGACTCTGGGCACCGGACACCTTCCTTAGTTGGTTAGTCCAACCGTTCCAGGATCGTCGCTGTTCCCATGCCGCCCGCGCAGCATATCGCCTGCAAACCGAAGCGCGCCTGGCGCCGCTCGAGTTCATGCAACAGCGTCGTCATGATCCTCGCGCCGCTGGCACCGAGCGGATGTCCCAGCGCGATGGCGCCGCCATTGACATTGAGGCGTTCGTGACCGATGCCGAGCTCGCGCATCCAAATCAGCGGCACCGCGGCAAATGCCTCATTCACCTCATAAAGATCTATATTTTCCTTCGTCAGACCTGCTCGCTGCAAAACCTTGTGAGTCGCGGCGATGGGGCCCGTCAGCATCAGCGTCGGATCGGATCCAACCGTCACCAGCGCACGAACGCGCGCGCGCGGCCTCACGCCCAGCCGCTGTGCCGCGCTCTCCGACATCAGCAGCACTGCGGCGGCACCGTCGGAGATCTGCGAAGCATTACCGGCAGTGATACGACCCTCGCTGCGGAAACTGGCTTTCAGCGCCGCCAGTTTCTGCGTGCTGGTATCGCGGCGTATGGTCTCGTCGGCCGCAAATACTGGCGCAGTCTCCTCCCTGCTCTCGCTCAAGGAGGCGACGGGGACAGGAACGATCTCCCTGCGGAAGTAGCCTGCATCGGCCGCCGCAGCCGCCCGCCGATGACTCTCGAGCGCGTAATCGTCGAGGTTCTGCCTTGAAAGACCCCACACGTCGCTGATGCGCTCCGCTGCTTCGCCCTGACTGACGAGTTCGAATCGGTCTGCCGCCAGCCGGCCGAACGGTTCTCCATGAACGTCGCGATTGCCCCCCATGGGCACGCGCGACATGTTCTCCGCACCACCAGCCACCACCACGTCCGCGGCCCCCGCCGCAATCTCGCCGACCGCAACATGAACCGCTGCTTCCGCCGAGCCGCATTTACGGTCGACCGTCATGCCGGGAATGCTCACCGGCCAGCCGGCGCCGAGGAGCGAGGTGCGGGCAATGTTGGCGCTTTGCTCGCCTACCTGAGTGACGCAACCGAAGATGACATCGTCCACCTGAGCCGAATTCAGTCCAGCGCGAGCGACAAGTTCGTTGAGAAGGTGCGCGCCCAGATGATCCGCGCGTACACCTGCGAGACTGCCGCGGAATCGGCCTACCGGAGTGCGCGCCGCAGCGACAATAACCACCGAGCTCACAGTGCGTTCACCTTGAGGCCTGACCCAACGACGCGCTGCCCGCCTTCATAGGCATACACGCCGCGGCCGGTCTTGCGCCCCAGCCGTCCAGCGGCCACCAGTTTGATGATCAACGGACACGGCCGAAATTTCTCGCCCAGCGTCTGATGCAGGTATCGCAGCACCGCCAGGCGCGTATCCCATCCGGTCATGTCGCCGAGTTCCAGAGGGCCCATTGGATGATTCAGCCCGAGGCGCAGCGCCGTGTCGATGTCCTCGGCACTGGCGGTTCCTTCCAGCAACATGTACATGGCTTCGTTGCCGAGCATCGCCGACATCCGACTGGTGGTCAGACCCGGCGCCTCATTGACCACAATCGAGGTCTTGCCGATGGCATCTGCATAGCCGCGAGTCCGCCCGACCGTCGCCTGCGACGTATCCAGCCCCAAAACTAGCTCGATCAGCTTCATCTTGTGGACTGGGTTGAAGAAGTGCATTCCGATGACGCGGTCCGGGCACGGCACCGCGGTTGCGATTTCGGTGACGCTGAGCGCGGATGTGTTGGTCGCAATGATGGCGTCAATCGCGAGCAGCGGCTGCGCTTCCGCGATCACCGCTCTCTTGATCGAGAGCTGCTCGGATACGGTCTCAAGGAATAAATTGGCCCCGCGGCAGGATCCCGCAAGCTCCATGCTGACACTGAGCCGCTCGCCCGCGGCCTTAGTATCCTCATCCGTGAGTTTTCCAAGCTTCACACCGGAACGCCAAATCTCGCCGATTTCGATCCGCGCCCTCTCCAGTGCCGCAGAGCTCGTGTCCACCAATACTGTCGTGAAGCCCGATGAGGCAAAGGCATGAGCGATTCCGGTTCCCATCAGACCTGCACCTGCGACCACTACTGTTTCGTTCCTCGAACCCATTCCTTCACCTTCTGTGCTGTTGCGATGCCGTGTCCCGCTCTAACGCTTCTCGACCTTAATATCGGTCTCTTCCAGGTCCCAGGTCGCAGCAGTCTTGCCCTCCTCGCGCAGCTCGTACTTGAGCACGCGGCCCTGGGGATTCCTCGGTAAAGACTCGCGAAACTCGATGTAACGTGGCAGGGCGTAGTAAGGGACCTTGTCCACGGACCAGCGAAACAATTGCTCCTCGGTGAGCGTCGAGTGCGGGTGGCGGACCGCAGTAATCTTCACGTCGTCTTCCCCGGTGACCGCCGGCACGGCGTGAACGGCAACTTCGGCAATTTCCGGATGCTGCGCGAACGCCGCCTCCAGCTCGAAGCTCGAGATGTTCTCGCCGCGTCTTCGCAGATAGTCCTTCTTGCGGTCGATGAAGTAAAAAAACCCCGCCTCGTCGAACTTGCCAATGTCGCCGGTGTGAAACCAGAGATTGCGCAGCAAGCGGAGTGTTTCCTCGGGACGGCGCCAGTAGCCCTGAAACATGATGTCGGGACGCAACGGACGAACAATGATCTCGCCCGGCATGTTGGCAGGCAATTCGTGATCGAGCTCATCGACGATGCGCACGTCGAAATCGGCAATGCGTTTGCCAGATGAGCCCGGCGCTGCGTATTCTCCCGCGGGCAATGAGGTAACGACACAAGCCTCGGTCAGCCCGTAGCCATTTCCTCCCACCTGACGCGCACCGAAGCGCGTGCGCCAGATTTCCTTGGTTTTCTCTGTGAATGGGTTACCTCTGACGGTGTGGATCTGGCCATGGCAGCGCTTCATGGCTTCGTTGTCGGGCGCCTGCGCCAGCATCGCACCCATACCACCCAGAATCGAGGCAATGGTCGCACCCGAGCGCTCAACCTCGGGCCAGAAATTCGATACGGAGAATCGCGGCACGATCGCCACGCGCGCGCCGACCAGAATGTTTGAGAGCACGCCTACGCAGACCGCGTTCATGTGAAACAGAGGCAGTGGCGTGATCGTAACGTCCTCTTCCGTGGCCGGCCCGGCGCGCAATTGCAAGCGGGCGAGATTGCACATGAAGTTGTAACTGAGCATGCAGCCCTTGGAAGGACCGGTCGTCCCCGCGGTGTAGATCAGGCATGCCAGATCAGAGGGCTGCGGCTTGTCGCGCAGGGGTACATCGTCGTTGCCCCGATGTTCATCGAGGGGTGCAATGCGCACCCGGGCCGCAGGCAAGGTTCCCTCGATGGCGCCGCGATACAAAACCGTCTTGAGCGCCAGCCGATCGTCGATGACCATGTGAATGCGCTCGAGATAGGAGCCTTCGCAGATCACGAGGCCTGCATCGGCATCGGCAATCTGATGCCGTAGAAATTCGCCGCGCAGCGCCGTGTTGATCGGGACGCTGACCGCACGCAGTTTATTGATCGCAAGCCAGCAGATGATCGCATCAGCATTGTTGTCGAGCATCGTGACAACCGTCTCTGCCTGACGAACGCCGAGTTTCGCGAGGGCGTTCGCAAGGCGCGTCGAGAGTCGGTCCACGTCAGCATAGCTCAAGAGCTCGCCGCCAATATCCAGGAGGATGCGCCGGGGATGTTTCGCAACCGCGCGATCCAAGGCATCGATCACCGTGTCCCGCTGCCCCACCGACCAGGTCTCAGGCGTTCCGACTGCTGACATTGAAAGGCCTCGGCAATTTTCTGAAAGTGAACTGAACTCGACCACCCGCCTGCAACGTCGTCAACTGCGACGGTCGTCGCTCTGCAAGGCCGCATATGTCGTCTGGTAGTACTTCAACCCGGAACTTATCAGCCACAGAGCAAGCAGCGCAGCCGGTGCCGCGGTGAGCGCCATCGAGTAATGCAGCGCGCCGTTATCTTTGAATACTAAATCCGTCATCAATGCGACCAAGGTGGGACCCAGACCAATGCCCATCAGTCCGGCCAGCAGCAAGTACGAGGCGATGGCCTGACCGCGCATTCGATTCGGCACAATCGCCTGTATGAGGGCCGGCGCAGCCGATTGCGATATGCTGAGGGCAAAGATGGTCAGAAAGAGCAGCACGTAGCAAGCCTGGGGTGAGTGTGCCAATGGCCAGAGCACTGCGGGCGCAGGCAACAACAGCACGCCCACCAAAGCAACGCGCAGGCGCGCCGCGGCTACCGAGCGGCGGGTCCAATAATCGCTTAAATGTCCGCTCAGCAGCGTGCCGATACCCCCCGCCGCTGCCACTAAAATTCCCACCACGATGCCGGATGAAGACGGCTTGATGGCGAAGCGCCGGTCAAACAACGCGGGAGCCCACGCCAGTGCGCCATATCCGATGATTGAGAGCAGAGTCGGATAAGTCAGCACTCGCAGGAATGTTGCGCTGTGCTGGCGCAGATAGCGAACAAAATCGCCGACCGAGGGTTGAGTGCTCATCGCCGGCGCTTCTGAAACTTCGCGTCGCGCCGGTTCGTTCACGGACAGAAGCAGTGCCAAGGCAAGTGGTACGCCCGGGACAGAAGCGGCGAGAAATGCGGCCCGCCAACTGGACAGCTCTCCCAATCCGCCAACGTGCAATCCGTGGCTCGGTATCGCCGCGAGGAGCCAACCGCCCAAAAGCAGCGAGGCCCCGGAACCAATCGCAATCGACACGTAGTAGACGGCCAGCGCGCGCCCGCGGCGACTCGGCTCGATGTAATCCGCGATCAGGGAATACGCCGCCGGTGCGAGCACGGCTTCGCCGATTCCGACGCCAACGCGGGCGAGCAGCAAATAGGTGTAACTCTGGGCGAACGCGAACAGACCCGTAGCGGCGCTCCAGAACAATAAGCCGACGACGACCAGGTTGCGGCGATTACCCCGATCGACGAAACGGCCCAGCGGTAATCCGGCCAGCGTGTAGAAGATTGCGAAGCCATAGCCCTGCAGCAGGCTGAACGCCGTATCGGAGATTCCGAACTCCTGCTTCAGCGGCCGAACCAGCAGCGCGGGCAACTGGCGATCAAGCTGCGACAGCAAGGTCGCCGCGAACAGCACGGCAACGACGTACCAAGCGTACGCCGCGTTCGGGTAGGACGCGGGCCTATCCTGCACTCTGAGCTGGGCGGAAATCACTGTGGCTTCGCTCATATTGCACGCGGCGGCGAGACGCCTGGCCATCGGACATGCGATGCAGCGAGGGGATCAGCTGCGCTTTTTCTTGGACGCGAGGTATTCGGCATCGAGTACTTCGTCGGGCGTGCGCACACTGGGACCGAGGATTGGTCCGACCAGCTCATGCCCCCACGTGCTCAGCTTTTCGGGGTTCAGTTCGAAACCATCGGGATGCCAGGGCTCAAGCTCTACGATGCATTCGAACGCGAACCCCGACGGATTGAAGTGATAGAAGGACATGTGCGGGTCTTGAGTGTGCTGCCCGAGCTTCATCATCAGTGGCAGATTGCGCTGCTTGACGAGGTCGTACGTCTCGCCCACATCACGTATCGTCTTCACGAACAGCCCGACATGCTGTACTCCCATGCGGCCCGGCGCGTGACCGTAACCGATGTCGTGGCTGGAAAAGGTGTTGAGCTTGGCGCGGAAGAAACCTGTCCTGCCCTTCCCCGCCCCCGAACCGTACCAGCTGAAGCCCATCAGATCGATCAGAAATCGCTCCAGCTCCGCCGTGAATTCTGGCGTCATGACCACGACGTGCCCGACGCCGCGCTGACCGCACACGAAACCTCCATGGGGCCGACCTGGTACGAATGAGCGCGGGGTCCACTTCTGCGCGTAAAACAGCTCATGCTGATAGCCCACCGGGTCGCGGAATCGAATCAACTCCTTGACGCCACGCTTCTCGCACAGGGCCGCATCTCCGGTCGCGATCTCGACACCAGCGGCGCGGAACTTCTCTACAGCCGCGATGAACTCGAGACGACCACGGGCTTCCCAGCCGATGTACGCCAATCGATCGATTTTCCCAGCGTGAAAGGCAAAGCGGTGGCGACGGTCGTCGAGCTTGAAATATAGCGAACTCGAATCTGCCTCGGATTTCGCGATCTGAAATCCCATGACTTCAGGGCCGTAGCTGCGCCACGCGTCGAGCTGGGTGCTTTCAAAGCCTAAGTAACCGATGCCAATGATGTCCATGATAGGCGGTGGAGGCTATTGGGAATCTGCAACGACGCGCAGCGCCTCTGCGGGGCAACTCTCGGCAGCCTGAGCTGCTTCCTCCTCCAGCCCGGGCGGCACGATGTCGCTATCGAGATAGACTAGACCGTCAGCACCCACCTTGAAAACCTCAGGACAGACCTGAACACACAGTCCATAGCCGCAGCAGCGGCTGCGGTCCGCGAAGGCACGCAACGTTGTGCCCTTCGAAGCAGCATTCAGCTCAGCCATACCTGTCCCTCACCTACCGGAACGTCAAAGTATGCACATAAAGGCAAATTCTGTCACGATTCCGTCTGATTGGCGCCCAAATGCGCCAACCGATACTCAAGGTCACGGAGGACTCGCCACAGCGGCTACGGCGCCGCAACATATGAACATAAGCATGAGATCTGTGCATTTTATTGCTCTATAATCGGCCGCAGTTCGGTGTCGCTCCTGGTCGCTGCGCGGCCCAGCGCCGACCCCATCATTGGAGACCTGATGAAGCTCAACGACCTGATTCTCGTCAGCGTAGACGATCACGCGATCGAACCGCCAAATGCATTCGTGCATCACATGCCGCCTCGTTTCAAGGGCCGCGAACCCAAAGTGCAGCAGCGCAAGGGCCGCGACATCTGGGTATTCGAAGACCGTGCCACCGGCTATATGGGTTTGAATTCCGTCGTGGGTCGGCCCAAGGAAGAGTATGGCATGGAGCCGCTGTCGTATCAGCATATGCGCCGCGGCACGTGGGATGTAAAAGCACGGGTGGACGATATGAATGTGAACGGGGTGCTTGGCTCCCTGTGTTTTCCGACATTTCCTGGATTCGCTGGTCAGCGATTCCAGAGCGTTCCTGACCGCGAGGTATCGCTCGCCGTGATCCAGGCGTACAACGATTGGCATCTGCACGACTGGTGCAACGCGGCTGCGGGTCGCTTCATACCCTTGATGATCGTACCGTGGTGGGACATGACCGCGGCGGCCGCCGAAGTTGCGCGTATGGCCCGGCAGGGCGTGCACGCAGTCACCTTGTCTGACAACCCCACAGTGCACCATTATCCGTCGATCCAAAACGCGCATTGGGACCCGCTGTGGAAGGCGTGTGCAGATAACAACGTCGTGATCTGCGCGCATATCGGCACAGGCACAAAGGCGCCGCACGCGTCCGATGAAACACCTATCGACGCGTGGATCACAACGATGCCGATTTCGATCGCCAATTCGGCGGCGGACTGGCTGTGGGCGCCGATGTGGAAGAAGTACCCCACGCTGCGCCTCGCCTTGTCCGAAGGCGGCATTGGCTGGATACCCTATTTCCTGGAGCGCGCCAACTTCACATACCGGCACCATCACACGTGGACGATGACCAACTTCGGTAACAGGCTGCCGAGCGATTGCTTCAACGAGCACTTCATCACCTGCTTCATCGAAGACGCGTTCGGCCTGAAGAATCTGGATTCGATCAACATCGATAAGGTCTGCTGGGAATGCGACTACCCGCACTCCGACTGCACCTGGCCGACTTCGGCGGATGTGTTCCACGAGCACTCCAAGGGCTTAAGCGACGAGGTGATCAATAAGATCACGCATCTGAACGCCATGCGCGAATTCTCTTTTGACCCGTTTGCAGTCCTCGGACGCGAGAATTGCACTGTCGGCGCACTGCGCGCGCAAGCCAAGCATGTGAGCATCGAGCCCGCGCTCGGATTGGGTGGCGAGGCTCCGGTGCGCGATCCGAACAAGCCAGTAACTTCCGGCGACATCAACAGGATGTTTGCCGCCGCGGACGCGCAGACGGCTCTGTAGTACCCGCGATAGGATCCTGCCCCCTCGCGATCCCAGGCAGTGCACCAAGCGGCCTTCGCGGCGCCGCCAAGGGACCGAGCACCCCGATTCCTCCCCACCGACCGGGGTTTCCTAGCCTTTGCATGGCCCGCGGCGTAGCGAAGCCCAGGCGCAGCCTGACGGGCATTCGCGCGGAACCTCGTGAGGTTACGAACGCCGAATACAGCCGGACGGCCGGCCCCCAGTTCCACAAATGAACGTTTTTTAGAATACTGTAACAATTTAGTGCAGAATGTACACACGTGTCACTTTGAGAATTCAGCCGGTTCCGTGGGATCCGCTCTCGGGTGGGATGTTTAAGCAGAGCGTGTTGCCCACATCGGGCGCGCCTCCGGCCGCATAAGGAACGTTGATGCCAGCAGCCATCCGCGCGAAACCATGTCCCTATCCAGCAGCGCCCGAGGACTTTCGCGTCCGGGTGGCTGCGCAGAAGCGCGCGCGCATGCGTTCTCGGTTGATCGCCGCCACCCAGGATGCCTATCTGAACGGCGGGCCGTACCGGACGCCGGTCATCGAGGATGTGATACGCCAGGCAGGCGTCTCGCGCGGCACGTTCTACAAGTATTTTGACTCCCTCGACGAGATCCTGGCTGAGGTCGGGCGCGTGGTTGCCGGCGAGATGCTCACCACTTACGACCGGTTGTTCGCGGCAATAAAGGACCCGGCAGTTCGCATTGCGGTCGGACCGCTGATGGCGATGGCGCGGGCGGCCATGGACCCGCGACACGGCGCTTTCGCTACGAGGGTAGATTTCGTCGAGTTTCTGGGCGGCGAAGATCCCGGCGCGTTGATCGTCAGGCGCAGCCTGACCGAGGCAAAGAACGCCGGCGCATTGGACTTCGACTCCCTCGATGCCGCGATCGATGTCGTGATTGGTGCGACCGTGGAAGGAGTTCGCAGAATATGCCGCATGGGCGCTCTTGACGGAGCGTACATGCGCGAATTGACCGCAATCTTGCTGATCGGTTTCGGCCTCAGCCGCAAGCGCGCGCAGAGCGCCGTGGCCGAGGCTTGGCAACATCTGCAGCAGCAATCCGCCGTACTTCACTGGTGGAAACGAGTAGCGCGCGTATGACTGGACCGGCCTTGCGCACCACTAAGAATCCGCCATATGACGCCGCCATCGTCGGCGGCGGTCACAATGGCTTATCCGCTGCCTGCTATCTTGCGGCCGAAGGCAAACGGGTACTCCTGATTGAGGCGCTTGATAAGGTCGGCGGTATGGCCTCTTCCGGCTATTTGATACCTGAAGCGCCACAACACTTGGTGCACCCGTGCGCGCTCGATCTGATGTCCCTTCGCGTGCATCCGATGATGCCGATGGAGCTGCAACTCGAGCGTCACGGCTTTCGTCAAGTCGAGCTCTCACCCGCCTACGTGTATCTGCACCCGGACGGCAGTTCTCTGGTGTTCTGGCGCGACGCTGAGAAAACCGCGGCCGAGATCCGCCGCTTCTCCGAACGCGACGCCACCGAATTCCTCGCGCTGATGAGAATCGTCTTCGCATTCATCGAGATGGCGATTCCCATGATGCGCGTGGATCCTGCGCGGGGAAACCTGCGCGGCAAGCTGCAGGCGTTGCTTGCATTGCTGCGAAATAGAGAACTGCGCCCCGACATCATGACGATGATGGCGAGTCCAGCCTATCAGACCATCATGGAGCGCTTCGAACATCCAGTCACACAATCGGCGCTGTGCTGCCTGCTCGGCGCGGCGGGACCGATCACCAACGAAGCGACCGGCATCTACTTTGCGCTCCTGGGCTTTTTGCACCGCACCGGCATCGGCCGCGTGATCGGCGGCATGCAGATGCTATCCAACGCGATGGCTGCCCGATTGCAGGAACTCGGGGGTGAGGTGCTCCTGCAGGCATCCGTGACCGAGATCGTAGCCGACCGCAGCCGCGTGACCGGCGTGAAGCTGGCCGATGGCCGCATGATCGATGCGCGCGCTGTAATCGCCAGCATTCATCCGAAGTTCGCGCTGGAGATGGTCACTCCGGGCGCACTTAACCGGCGGCTGCTAACGCGAGCGGCGCTCGCGCCCGCGAATGCGCATGGCGCCGCACCGTTGAAGATTGATGTGGCCCTACGCGGCCCGGTATCGGTAGGACGGCACGAGGCCTGCCGTCCCGATGGGCTGAGCCTGCGCAAGTGCGTGCTGCTGATCGGGACTGCTGAAGCCGTCGTGGAAAACTTTCGCTCCTCGGCGCGAGGTGATGTGCCGAGGCTACCGTATATGTGGATCACTGCGCCGAGCGCGGCTGATCCGACTCAGGCGCCGCCGGGCCAGGATATTGCGTACCTGTACGCGATCGCGATGCCCGTTAACGCTCGAGAAGGCGGGGACGCGATTCGTGATCGGGTGGCCCATCAGGTCATTGATCAGTCGAGCGACTACATGGATGGCCTCAAGACTCACGAAATCGCGCGACGCGTCGAGGCTGCACCGGACCTCGCAAGGCGTCTTAATGTACTGAATGGATGCGTGGTTCATGTCGACACCGCCACGACGCGCGCCTCGTTGATGCGGCCGGCGCCAGGGCTGGGCGGCGATACGCTGCCCGTGGCTGGTCTGTTTCTCGGTGGAGCCGGCAGTCACCCCGGTGGAGGCGTCAACGGTCTGCCGGGCAGGATCGCCGCATCTCGAGTCTCGCGCTTTCTGTCGCAATGAGAGGGAATTGTCCGTGCCGCGCTTCGACCACAAAGTAGCTCTCGTCACTGGCGGCGGCCGGGGCATCGGACGTGCGATCGCCGAAGCCTTTGCCGCCGAGGGTGCGCGGGTCATCGTTTCGGCTCGCACGGCCGCGCACGGCGAGAGAGTCGTTGTAGGCATTCGCGAGCGCGGGGGGGATGCCACGCTCACGCTGGGAGATGTTTCGCGACGCGACGATGTCCGCTCGATGATCCACGCGGCGCAGCAAGCTTACGGTGGACTCGATATCGTGGTGCACTGTGCGGCGGATGCGGCGATGGGCCGTGTCGCCGAGATGAGCGAGGAGGTCTACGACACCCAGGTGCATGCGAATATCCATTCGCTGTTCTGGATTGCAAAGGACGCACTGCCGCTACTGGCAAGAGCTCAAGACAAGGGGCGACTCATCTATATTTCTTCCGGAGCGGCTAATCGCAGCTTCACGCCCGGCCTGATTCCCTACATGGCCAGCAAGGCTTACATGAACGCGTTTGCGCGGGGTCTGGCCAACGAAGTTGGGCGTGACAATGTGCTGGTCAATGTGGTCGAACCGGGTCTGATCGCCTCGGACCGTATGCGCGAGCATCTGGCGGACGAACACGCAGCCAAAATTGCTGCCGCGTTTCCGGTCGCGCGGGTCGGACTACCGTCGGAAATCGCCTCGGCAGTGTTGTATCTCGCCTCCGCCGAGGCGAGTTACATCACGGGGACGACGCTACTGGTGGACGGGGGCGCCACGATGGCCCCCATTGTCCAGTTCAAGGACGGATTATGAAGGCAGCGTACGAATCGACGGCTCTCTTCGGCTCCGGCGAATATCACGCCATGCTCCCGCCGTGCACCGCCGTTTGCATTATCGGACTCGCACTGCCCTTTACGCTCTGCGTCCACCCTGCAGGTGTCGCCGCCTGCTCTAACCATCGAGAACCATCATGAACGAATCCGTCGAAAAGAAACTCGAGTCCGTGTACTCCTCCGTGTCAGATACGTACAAGGGCTCCGGCGAAGATATCTACGCGCTGTGCCATGAGTATCGCCACACAAAGCCCGTCTATGAGGGCAACTTCATCGCGCGTTTCGGCGTGCCGACCAACGCCGGGATGCAGGCAGCCTCACGCCCAACCGTGGCACTGTTTCGCTATCAGGACATCATGAACGTGCTGAGGGATGCCACCAACTTCACCAATGGATTCATTGCCGAAGGCCTCGGCGCAGTTTTCGACGGCCTGATCATCCTGGCGATGGACGGCGAACTGCACCGCAACGTGCGCGCGCTGCTACAACCCGCATTCATGCCGGAGACTGTGAACAAGTGGCGGCCGAAGATCGATCGCATCATGCGCGAGGAATTCCTTCATCCGATGGTCGCAGCCCGACAGGCCGATCTGATGGGCTTCGCGCTTGATTTCCCGATTCGGGTGATTTACGGAGTGATGGGCTTTCCCGAGGACCCGGTCATGTATCGGCAGTATGCGGCCTGGGGATTGGCGATTCTGGCCGCCAACCAAATCGATCCGACGAAACTGGCGGAGGCGCGGCGAGAGGCCGGGCTCGCCTTGAAAGGCCTGTACGACACGATCAAAGCATTCGTGATCGAGCGACGGGCCGAAGGAGCCACAGGCGACGACCTCGTCAGTCGTCTGATCCGGGCCGAGTATGAGGGGCGCCGACTCGATGATCATGAAGTGGTGACATTCATACGCTCACTGCTGCCGGCTGCAACCGAAACGACGACGCGCACTTTCAGCTGCGTGATGACGCTGTTGCTGAGCGACGACGCGCTTCTTGCCCGGGTGCGCGCCGATCGCACGCTGGTACCCAAACTCATCGATGAGACCGTACGCTTCGAACCGGTATCCACCTTCAAGGTTCGCGAGGCCGCCCGAGATACGGAGATCGGCGGCATCAAGATCCCCAAGGGGGCTTTTGTACAGTGCTTGGTCGCCTCGGCCAACCGCGACGAGAGCGTTTTTGACAACGCGGACACGTTCGATATCGACCGGCGTCAGAAGCCTTCGTTCGGATTCGGCTTCGGGCCGCACATGTGTATCGGCCAGTTTGTCGCGAAGATTGAACTGCAATGCGCGATCAACGCCATTCTCGACCTGTTCCCCAACGTGCGGCTGGACCCGAGCAAGCCGAAGCCCCGGATCGAAGGCGCGATGCTTCGCGGCACAAGTTCCTTGGCGGTTGTCTGGGACTGATCGGGCCCGAAGGAAATAAACATGCGCTATTTCAAGACAATTCCCGAGCGAGCCGACTTTGTTTATCAGTGTCTGGTGGGGCCGCAGAAAGTGAGCGGCAGGAAGATCGCCGATCTGCGCGATCACTTCGGCCTCAAGTTCACCAAGCACATGCCGTTTGGGTGCATGCGTGACGCTGAAGGACACATCTATGCCATCGTTCGCGCAGTCAATGGGCCGGGGAGTACGCCCAATCCGACCAAGTTCATCTACATGAGCACTCGCCTGGACGGCATGCATTTGCGGATCGACAAGGACAAGATTGCGCCGCGGGCCCTGACGCTCTTTCCAGAGCGCGGACTCAATGGAGATACGGCATGGTGGTCGAGCTTGAAGGACGAACCGGGACAGCCGTGGCGCATCAGCGCATCGGGCGAGCGCTTGAGCTGGACGGAGGAAGGATTGCTGGATATCGCCGGCGTGCCGCTGGGCAACGGCATGCAATGGTATCTACCCGGCGTGGACTGGGGAACATTCTACGTCTCGCAGCTCTTTGACGTCGTTGGCAGCTGCGAGGGGCGGCGAGTCAAGGGCGTTATTGCGCTCGACCAGGCCTGGTTGGCGGAAGGTGGCGCGATCCACTTTCAGAAGGATCTGGTGGTCAACAACAAGATGCACGTGATCTGGTGGTCCTTTGCGACGGTCTACCAGGATGGCACTTGGGACTCGGGTTCCTTCATGGTGGGACATGAGAATCTCGGCTACGCGATTTTTCAGAATGACAAAGGAGAGATACGGTGCACGACTGACATTGAAGGCCATGTCGCACATAAGCCCGACAGTTGGTTCGTCGAGAGCGCCCATATCGTGCTGGACGGCAAGGAGAGGTGGGAATTTCTGCCCGACCCGAAAGGCGAGATGCTGGATTTTGTCGGTGGCTTCCCGGTCACTGCGCAGCAGGAAGGCCGATGGCGACGCATTGGAGACACGCGAGTGCCCGATCGGTGGATGGGATGGGGCGAGACTGACCGGCGCAATGGCAGTGCGCGCAACGCACGCGGCTCAGGAGCCTGACCGGAGAATCCAGCGGTGAACAAGGCAGCAATCGAACAGTTTCTACATGCATCGATGAGGGCCTGGAACGAGGGCGACAAAGCCGCCTTCTTTGGCGCCTACAGCGCCGTGGCTCCAAGCGGTCTGCAGATCGAATACGTAGGTCGACCCGCCGCTGACGGCTGGCCGATACTTGAAGCGATGTGGGCGCAGCAAAGCGCCAAGATCCAGATCGAAGAAGTCGTTGCGATCATCAACGGCAACGAGGCCGCCTGTCACAACCGAAATCGGGTTCGCGGCACCGCAAATGCGATCGAAACGATCGAGTTGTATCGATTCGATTCGGGCCGGCTGCAGGTGCGCTACTTCATCAAGCAAACATGAGAGCCCACACTTTCTCGTGTGCGCGGGTCGAGCAACGAATCTGTCAGGTTACCTCTGCTGAAACCCACCGCGGACATTGGCCCAGCGTCAGCAACAGCCCCGGTCCCACGATAAAGCAGCCGACCGCCACGTTCAGCATGGAGTCGTAGGAACCGCTAGATCTATAGAGGACGGCGAACAGCGCGGGCGCGAGCGCCGAGACAACGGTCACAATGCCGAGCAACAAACCATACAGTCGACCGAAGTCGCGCATGCCGAAATAACGCGCGAGCAAGTAGGAGGAAATGTCAAACTCCGCGCCGGTACCGATACCGATTAATGCGCACGCGGCCACCAGCGCGGGAACATTGCTATTGATGGTAACCAGCATGAGACAACCGATTGCCGGCAACGCAAGCGCGGCCGCCGAGACTCCAGCTGGCCACAGCCTATCTAATAGGTAACCGACGACGATACGGCCCACAACGAGCGCCACGCCGAAGCTACTGAAGATGCCGCTGGCCGTGGCGGCGTCAAAACCTTTATCGCGCAGCAACGGAATAACGCTGGTCAGTAGGCCGAGCACGGCGCTCACCGCCAACGTCAAGGCGACGGTCAGCGTCCAAAACTTCCTTCCCCGTATCGCGTACGACCAGGGCTCGCCCAGCAGAACGGTGTTGATGGGATCAGCGGCGGCGAGCCGCGCGGGACTGCGCATCCACATTAAGGTGAGCGGCAAAGTCAGCAGCAGGGTAGGCGCGGCCATCGCGACGAAGCCCGCGCGCCAATCCCAGCGCGCGATCGACCAGGTGAGCAACGACGGCAACACCGAAGCAGTCAGCCCCGTGCCCGACAATACGATCGCCAATGCGAGCCCGCGATTGCGTTCGAACCACTCGTTGACCAAGTGCGACCATGTCACCTGCAAAGTGCCGACGCCCGCGAATGCCAGCAGCGCAAAACCAAGATAGAGATGCCAAAGCGCACCGTGAAACAGCGTCAACGCAAGATAACCCAGCGACAACGCAAGGAGCGAGAAGGTCGTCACCGCTCGCATGCCATAACCTTGATTGAGTACGCCGGCGAGATGGCATGCAACGCCTGCGCCCAAGAACAGGCAAGTGATCGACAACTGCAAATCAGCGCGCGCGAGACCGAAAGATTGTTGTAAGGGAATGACGAGGGCGCCGAAGCCGTAGAGCACCGTTGCAGTGACGCAGGTCGCTACGCCAAGCCCTGCAAGAAGCAAGATATGCCAGCCGCGTCTGAACTCGGCGAGGTCAACGCGGGCGGTGGATTCGCCGACCATGGAATGCGTGGTAGTAATTGTATTCAAACGCTTAAGATCGCGTCGCCCTTACACAAACGATGACTTGAGATTGCTGTCAGGAATGAAATAGCGCCCAAAACGCGATTTCCGAAGCATAATGCACAAAATGATCAAAAGTGTCACGAACTGAATTCACATGAGCACAGTAAGCCGAGCTGCAATTGAAACGTTCATGCACGGTCAGGTCGCGAGCTGGAATGTTCACGATCGCGACTCGTTCATGGCCTGGTATCGGCGAATGGCCCCGCAGTGGCTGGTCATCGAGTACGTCGCTCGGGAAAATCAGGGCGAAGGCTGGTCCGTCATCGAGGAGATGTGGGACAAGCACAACGCCCAGATCACGCTGGAGGTTGTTGTCACCATCATCAACGGCAACGAGGCGGCCGTACATCATCGCAACCGCATCGTCGGCACCGACATCGCGATCGAAAGCATCGAAACGTATCGCTTCGAATCCGGCGGCCTGTTGGTGCGCTACTTTCTTCTTCCGCCTCCCGACAATCAAGTAAACCTGAATCAGTTCAGAGGGCTGGCATCCACGTAAGAGGCAACACCATGACTGCACCTAAACCCGCTTCCCACTACGAACCCCACACCAACCGTTTCGACGGTCAGGTCGCCATTGTTACGGGCGGGGCTTCCGGTATCGGCGAGGCCACGTGTCGCCGGCTAGTAGCGGAAGGCGCCGAAGTCGTCATCGCTGATATTAACGGCGAGCGTGCGATTGCGCTGGCCGCTGAGCTTGGACCACGTGCTATCGCCCACCAGTTCGATGCCGCCGATGTCGCTTCCGTCGAGTCGCTGGTCAGCAGCACCGTACAGCGCTTCGGGCGCTTAGACGTGCTGCACAACAATGCAGCTATCTCTTCGCCTGAAGTGCATGCGAGGGACCGCAATCCGATCGACATCACCTTCGCCATTTGGGATCAGGTCATGGCGGTCAACGTACGGGGCTACCTTGCAGGCTGTAAGTATGCGTTGCCCGTTATGATCTCGCAGGGAACTGGCGCCATCGTGAACACGGCATCGACGGGCGGCTTTGCCGGCGACATCACGCGCATGGCGTACTCGGTTTCAAAGGCCGCCATCATTGGCCTGACTCGACAGATCGCCACACATTATGGCCGGCAGGGGATACGGTGCAATGCGGTGGCGCCAGGATTGGTGCTGACGCCGGGCACGCGCGGCGCAGCGGCACAGGTGATCGAGGTGATGCAGCGACACTTGCTCGTGCCTGAGGTGGGAAAACCCGAGGACATCGCTGCGGTCGTGTGTTTTCTCGCTTCGATTGAAGCGCGTTACATCAACGGTCAAACCTATATCGCCGATGGAGGAATGCTGGCTCACAATCCGGCGATGGCTGATCTCATCGATATGGCGTCGCGCCGATCATGAGGATTTTGCGGGGCCCCGAGACGCTATAACCGCTCGTCACTTTCCTGGCGCAGACGCAGCCTGCAGCTGAGCGAACTGCGGCATCGTGGGAATGTGTGCAAAGAATCCGCCATCGATTGACCACAACTGCCCGGTGATCCAGGCCGAACGGTCCGATGCCAGAAAGGCAACCACTTCCGCGATATCCTGCGGCTGCCCCAATCGACCCATCAATTTGTGCGCGCGGAGGATCTCGCGCATTGCCTCGGGCAACACGCGCTGCATGGCCGGTGTGACCACTGAGCCTACGAGCAAGCCGTTGCAGCGCACCCCCTGCCGCCCGTGCTGTGCGGCCACATAGTACGTGAGTGTGTTTATGGCACCTTTGGACACTGCATAAGCAGTTGCATACTGATCGCCGGCCACTGACGTCCCAGAACTAATGTTGACGATGGATCCACCCCCTCCTGCGATCATCACCGGCAGTGCGTACTTGCACATGAGCATCGTGCCGCGCGCGTTGACCGCCATGACTCGGTCCCACAGTTCCGACGACATGTCGATGACGCCGCGATCGTCTTTGAGTCCCTTCAGCGCCGCGTTATTGTCCAATACGTCGAGCCGGCCGTACTTGCGCGCGATCATCTCGACGGCAGTGCGGATGCTCGCCTCCTGCTCAAGATCCAGCTCCTGAGCCGCGACATCAAGCCCGTCGCCCTGAAGGCTCGCCGCGACTTCGTGCACATTGGAGGTGCGCAAATCACCAATTACTACGCGTGCACCATCGAGAGCGAGACGTCGCGCGGTTGCTGACCCGATCGCGCCGGCGCCACCGCTGATGAACGCGACCTTACCAGTCAAAGCATCCTTGATCTCGCTCATCTGGATCTCCGTACTCTTTGCACTCGTACCTAATGATCAGCCGAGCGCCGCCTCAATCTCAGTCACCAGCGCCGTATCCTCAGGAGTGACATCTGGGGCAAAACGCGCACGAACCTCGCCATCGCGACCGATGAGAATCTTCTCAAAATTCCACAGCACATCGCCTTCTTTCTTCGGCAGCAAGCCATGGTTGGTGAGCGCTTCAGTAAGCTTCCCGCTTGCGGAAGCACGTGCCTTGGGCTGCGCGGCGATCAGATGGGCGTATAGCACATGTCGCGGTGCGCTATTGATGTTGACCTTGGCGAAGAGCGGAAACGTCACACTATAGTGAGTATCACAAAACTCGCGGATGTCGGATTCCGTGCCCGGTTCATGCGCGGCGAAATCGTTGCAAGGAAATCCCAGCACCGACAGACCGCGTCCGGCATAGGACGTGTGCAGTCGCTGCAGGGCAGCGTATTGAGGCGTTAAGCCGCATTTCGATGCCACGTTGACGATCAGCATGACCCGACTGCGGTACTCAGCCAAAGTGGCGGCCCGCCATCAAGGCGTCGCAGGGGAATGTTATAAAGTGATTGACTCATGGCGCACTCTGATTGGAAAGCGGTCTTGGCGCTTCCCGGGGTGTTCAACGAAGGGACTTTGGGCCGACAACGTTGCGCAAGGTTCCTATGCCTTCGATTGTTGCCTCGACCACATCGCCCGGCCGCAAAAAGCGCCCTGTGCCGTGGCCTGTGCCGGCGGGGGTTCCCGTGAACAGGACATCACCGCACTCGAACGTCGACCGCTCATCGACAAAACGTACCAGTTCCCCCACGCCCCACGTCATCTCTGCCGTCGATCCGTCCTGGCGGATCTCGCCATTGACCTTAAGCGTCAGGCGCAGTTTCGGACTTCCTGCCGGGAATTCATCGCGTGTCACGATCCACGGACCCAGCCCTGTCGTTTGATCCTGGCTCTTGGCAGCAAACAAATCCATGCCGACGCCGGGCGGCCCGCTGCGCTGCAAGTCTCGCGCGCTCACGTCGTTGCCGACTGTATATCCCAAGACGCTGCTCAGCGCATCATCCCGATTCACGGTAGCACCGATCACCGCGACCAACTCGACCTCGTGATCTAATTCATCGGTCAGGGGCGGGTATCGGATCTCGTCATTCGCACCGATCAGCGCGCGGTACGCTTTGAGAAAGGCGATCGGCTGGTGATGTGATTTCAGCCCGAAATCACCCGCCAGGTGCTTGGCATAGTTCGCACCGGCCACAACGACCCGCTTTGTTTTCTCAATTGGCGGCAGCAGCCGAACGGCGGAGAGTGCAGTGGCTGGTATGCCGAGTCGCAGTGCGCCCTTCCCTTCGCCGCCGGTTACGCGAGGCGCCCATTCATCGAACTCGCCCGCGATCGGGTGCACCAGCCCCGCCGAAATGTCGACCACACCCCAAAATATCGCCCCGCCGTCCTTGCAGCGGGCAAGCTTCAAGCAATTGCCGCCTTAGCGACCACGTTGGGCACACCCAATTTCGCCGGGTCGATGTGCAACAATGCGCAGGCATTCTTCCAGCGGATCTTCTGCAGATCCTCGTCTGAGACCTTCAGCCCGTCGGTGAGATCATGGCGCACGGCGTCGCTGCCGCCAAAGTTACTGCCATAGACCATGCGGTCGGCACCGATGACGTCGACGAGCGCCTGGCGCATCTTCGGTTCGTGTAGTTCGACGTCGAACCAAAAGTTTTTGAGATACTCAAGCAGGGGCTTCTTGTTGTGGACCACATCGAGGTTCTTGTTGGTCTGCGCCAGGCGTCCGAGCTGATAGGGCACGTATCCGCCACCATGAGTGATGTACACCTTAAGATCCGGGAAACGGTCGAGCACGCCGCCACACACGAGATTCCAGAAACATCGCGATTCGTCGTACTGCATTCCGACGATCGCGGTGGTTTCGTATCGATCATCGTTCGCCTTCTCACCCCAGGTCACCGACTGGTTATAGCCGTGGATAAACATCGGTAAATTGAGATCGCACAGCACCTCCCACACGGGGTAAAGCTCGGGGGAGTCAAACTCCAGTCCGCCAAAATTCGCGCCGCCCGCGACCAGGCCCTTGGCGCCGAGCTGTGTGCAGGCACGACGCAGTTCCTTGGCCGCCTCTAAGGGCACGTTCAGGGGCGCGTGCGCCCAGAACATCAATCGATCAGCCGCCGCGGCGCAGTACCCCGCCAGCACGTCGTTCACTTTGCGCGCATAGGGGACGGCGTATTCGGGCTCGGTCCAGTACATGTAGCAGTGTGATGGTACTGAAACGACCTGGGCGTTCTGGCCGGCAGCGTCCATCCCCGCCAGCCGAACATTTGGATCGGCCCAGCGCGCCAGATACTCATCGAGCTTCAAGCCCTTGCCGGATCGAACGGCGGCCTTGCGCTCGGGCGAACCGAGCCCCAGCACCCAATGGCCCACGCGCAAGCGGATATCGCCATCGCTGCATTGCTCAAAAAACGGCCCCCAGTGGGGGTGCTGGTTGTAGTAGCCCGGATGCGGGGCGTGCGCGTGAAGGTCGATCAGCATAGTCATTGAACCCCTATTGGTCGGCTTGCCGGTCAGCCGCTGGCGTTTGCCCCTAAAGTCACCCGGATCATCGCAAAATGAAGCAGAATTTTCAATTGTGTTCAATATATGGTATTCGCTGGGGTGGCTGCAGTAAACCCATGGCGGCGGCTGGATGGCTGGATACGTGTGGGGGCGGGCCGAACCTTGAGCGCGCAGCTTGGAAATCGACGGGGGAGGTCATGTTCAAGCAGGTGTTACTTTGCTACGACGCTACCGAGGCCGGACGCCGAGCGCTGAGACGCGGTGCTGAACTCGCAATTCTAGTGGGGGCGCAGGTACATTTGCTGTCCATTGTGCCTGCAGGATTTGCGGACCCCGTGTTGAGTGCCGGCATCCTGGGGCACGCATGCATTGCCGCTGGTGATGCGCGCAAAATGCTAGACGAATCGATCGAATGGCTCAAGGCCCAGGGGGTGACGGCGCAGGGGTATCTGGCCAGCGGGAACACAATCGATCTAATTCTCGCGCACACCCAGCGACTGGCAATTGACCTCATCGTTTTGGGTCACTATCCACAACGCTCCGGGGGATTTTGGTGGACTGGTGCGCCGCGCGGGTCGTTGGCTGAACGTGCGAATTGTTGTGTCCTTGTCGCGGTTGATCCTGGCGAAAATGGTGGCGAGTCATAACCAGCCACTCGCCGCAAGGCCTGTCGCCAAATTCGCGACTTGCATTCAGGGCTCGCGCACAGGTACGGTCGCCGGCCTCGAGTTGTATCCTGGGAGATGCAGCCCGCCGTCCACGTGGAGCGACTCGCCAGTGATGTAGCGCGACATCTCGCTAGCAAGAAAAACGACGACAGGCCCGATATCAGCCTCGGGCTCCCCGCAGCGGCCCAGCGGCCGCATCGCCGCCGACTTCTCCGCGAAGCCGGGATTCTCCGCGCAGAGTTTATGGAAGGTGGCTCCCATCGCTGTGGGGGCGATCGCATTCACGCGAACATTGAAGCGGCCCCACTCGGCTGCAGCGCTGCGCGTCAGGCCGAGAATCGCCGCTTTGGCAGTGTTGTAGTCCGCATGCAGCCATGCGCCGAGATCCACGTCGATCGAATAGAAATTTACGATGGAGCCGCCGCCACGCTTGCGCATGTGCGGCTGCGCCGCCTTCATCGCCCACCACGTCGCCCACACGCAGGATTTGAGCGTGCTCTCCAGCATTGCGTCGGTCTTATCCTCGAGTAGCACGTTGGGGGTCGGCACGAAGGCGTTATTGACGAGAACGTCCAGCCCGCCGAAGCGCTCGACCGCGCCCCGAATTGCTGCCTCGATGCTGCTTTTCTTGGTGACATCGGTGTGCAGGAACAGAGCTCGGGCGCCGAGCTCCACACATTCCGCAGCGACCGCTGGACCCGTTGTCGTGTCCAGCTCTGCAATCACGACCGCAGCCCCCTCGCGCGCGAAGCGCAGCGCCACACCACGGCCAATCCCGCCACCAGCACCGGTGATCAGGCTAACCTTGTCCTGCAGAAGTCCCATACTTCACCATATTGGATTTTTTGAACAGCTGGCAACCTATTGTAGACTCTCTCTTGCATCAAACCAGCGTGTCTGCCCTTATGATGATCTTCCGCCGCAGTGTTGGCATCTGTTCAACGGGCAACACATCGCAAGGCGAAACGCGCGCCTCTCTCGAGGATGACTTCCATCACTTTCGCGTCCGCGTCTCGCATGCAGGCGGCAAGGTTCAGCAAGTAGAAGGCTGGGCGCTGCGGTATCCGTACTCGACCTGCCCGCTCGCCGCCAACCAACTCTACCGTCTGGTCAATGCGCCCCTCAACGGGCTCGCGCACTCCGTGATGCGCGTGACGAGTCCTTTCGAGCAATGCACGCACCTCATCGAGCTTGCCGGCCTCGCAATCGCCGCGGCAGCTCGCTCGATAGCACAGTGCTGGTACGACATTGCCGTACCGCGACGTATTGAAGGACGCACGCTCGCCACCCTCGACAAGGATGGCATTCGTACACTCGCTTGGGAGTTGCTGGATACGACGATCATTGGTCCTGCACCATTCCAGGGCGTCTCGTTACGCGAAGGCATGGCGGCTTGGGCGCTTGCGCACCTCCCGGAGGAAGAGGCTGAGGCTGCTCTGATACTGCGCCGCTGCGCACTGATCGCACTCGGCCGGGCGAAGAATCTCGATGCGCAAATTCACGCCGAGCCGACCGGACGCTGCTTCGCGCAACAACCAGAGCGGGCGGCGCAGGGTTTGAGAAGGGTGGGCTCCATGTTGGACTTCACAGCTGCGGCGACTGACCTGTGCGCAACCGATCGTGAGTGGCTCGAGGTTCGCGACGATGTCTCGGCGTGACCCGCGCCGCTACAGAAATATTGCGAGATTCGGAGTCCCCAGGACCGCCTGGTCAACGATAATCTCGCGCCGCGCCAGCTTGAACGAATCACCGTCCTGACGGAGCAAATCGCGCCGCTCAGCGCTGATCAGATCGTACTCAGAGGAGTTGAAGCGGCTGCGCGTTACCAGAAGATAACTGGTCACGGAAAACTCGTCCGGCTTTGCCGTCTTCGCAACCAGCACGTTGGTGACCAGTCGTCGCGTGCGCGAGGGAGGATCCTCGGCCCACGCGCTTTTGGTGCCCGTTAGTCGCATGATGCGACCCATCACCGAGCGCCAGTCGTCGTGAAAATGCTGCACCGTCCGTACCAGACTCGCGCTTTGCTGATCCATCGGGCGGGTCTCTCGCAAGGGCGCCGTGTAGATGAGATCCTGTGCCAGCCGTGCGGACCATTCCTGCAGGCGGATTTGATCGAGGAGCGCAGCTTCCTCGTACAGGAACTCCACAATGCGACAGTGCAGCGGGGAGCCAACAGGAACACGGTCGAGCTTCGGCGTTGCAGCCGCTTCTGAACTCAAGGTTGTCTGCATCTTTGCTTCAATCACGGATACACCCCAGATCTCTCGCGCGGTGAACTTTAGCCCGCGGCGGTCATCAGCTCATGCCAATACAGCCACCAGTGCCACTGAGTATCGTCCTTGGTAAAGCCTTCGTTCACGATTCCCGGACCTGGCCAGCCCTTGGGCGCCTGCGTCTCAAAGACGGCCTGATACTTCATCGTCATTTTTCTACCCATGGCACCTTTGGCGGAGAGCGTCATGTGCGGCCACGTGTCCGAATCGTCCTGCTCGATCATGCCTGATGTGCCGAAGAGCTGTATCGTCTGCTTGAGCATCCTCTCGCGCAATTCCGGCGGCGCATCTTTCTCTGCAAATATCCAATTTACGAACTCCAGCCGATCCGGACCCCGCGGAACATATGCGTGCAGTGTCATTGAGCCGACGATCGAACCATCGCTTTGGGGGATGTAGACAAATCCGAACAGCACGTTCGGAAACATGCCGCCCACCTGTGGTGGCATCCAGGCCATCACCTTCAGCTGATCCGGATTAAGATTTTTGGCCAGTTGCCCGACCATCTCTTTGGTCATCCCCGCGGGCGGCAGCGCGTCCAATTTCTGCGCGACACTGAGCTGGTCGGGGTCCATGCCCGCCAGGCGGCGGATCTTGCGTCCCAAGTCTATGCAGCGCAGCGCGTGGCCGTGAGGCGAGCTGACCTCAACTCCATACATTTCGGGGCTGAGATCCGTGCCACCACTCTCGCCCTCGACCTTCTTGGCATAGCCGCCGACCTCGCCGAGCCAGCGATGCAAGGTCAGCGTGTGAAAGCCATCGGCAGCGGACTGCTCTCCCGCGGTCTTCCAGTTGGCCCGCACGGTGAAGCGTTGTGGCGGCCCAAGGACTTCCATACCACGGTCGGTGCGACAAAACAGCATGTCGTAGTACCACTTGGCATCGCCGAGGAACTCCTCGAACGACGGACCGTTGATGTTCCAGGTGGCGAAGATCAACCCGCCGTAGCGCGTCACGCGGGCCTTCTTAAGGGCGAGTTGCTCCTTGGACATGATCTTGCCGTGCATGCACTCGCTGGCGACGGGCGAGCCGATGAATTCGCCGTCGGGACGATATGCCCAGCCGTGGTACACACACTTGTGGATCTGCGTGCGCCCGCAATCAAGCGTACTGACACGCATGCCGCGATGCGAACATACGTTCAGAAGCACGTGAACATCGCCATCCGTGCCCCGCGACACGATCACCGAATCTGAACCCATATCCCGGACCACAAAATCACCCGGTTGCGGTATTTCCGATTCGTGGCCGAGGAGCAGCCAGACTTTGCCGAAGATGCGATCCATTTCCAGCTGATAGATCTCGGGATCCGAAAGCACCCGCATTTGAACTTCGCGCGTGCCGGGCGTTATGAGATCCGCAACCTTGGTGCCGTCGGTCAGCACCGGACTCGTCTGCGTCAACATCGGTTATCCTCCGAAAGATGGCCGGCCGATCCAATTGCTAATGTTAGACAGTTCCCACGTACATGTGCAAATTCATTTCCACCGAACGCCGTTGCCGACCCAATTGTGGGGCGCCACCTGGGGCCCCAGGCCTTGACCAATAACCGAAGCAGGACCCCTCCAGCGCCTCGAACGGACCCGACGGCGGGTGCAGCCCTGGCGTGTCAATCTCGTCGTCCAGTACCGCCCGTACGTCCTTAAGTGAGACATTTAGACCGTCAGTGTGTAACTGTTAAACTGATTTGTGCAATTGTACGCCGACCGCCTAGGCTTCCGGCCACGACTTCTGGGGGGAACTAACGCTAATGCTGATTCTCGCCGCGGACTCAGGCGTGTCTATGCCGACCTGCCGCATCTTTCACTGGCCCTGCGGCTGCGCGCTTCGCGCATGAGCCGCAAGCTCCCCGCACTCACCATCGATACTGCGCCGTTCTGGCAGGGCGGCGCTCAAGGGGTGCTGCAAATTCACTACTGCGCCGGCTGCCACCGTTTCTTTCACCCACCCAACCCCATCTGCCCGCACTGCAACAGTTTCGATGTGTCGCCCCGCCCCGTCTCAGGCCGTGGCCGAGTAGTAACCTTCACAATCAATCGTCAAGCATGGACCGCCGAACTGGTGGAACCCTACGTGGTCGCGATTGTAGAGCTGGCCGAACAAGCAAACCTGAGGCTGTTGTCCAACATCGTCGGTTGCGACCCGGACGCCGTGGCGATCGATATGCCTGTATCAGTCACATTCGAGCGGCATGAAGACGTGTGGATTCCACTGTTCGAGCGAGCCGCCGATGTTTGACCGCTTGTTTGAAAAGGACGTGGCTATTACGGGGGTCGGCCAATCGGAAGTCGGACGCCCGTCATCTAAGTCGGCGACGCGCCTGACGCTTGATGCCGCGCTCGAGGCCATCGCCGATGCCGGCTTGAGCCGCGAGGACATCGATGGCGTCGCCTGCTGGCCGGGCGATAACAATAACGGCAACAGCTTCTCGCCCGTCGGACCAAACGCGCTGTTGAGCGCGCTCGGACTCAATGTCAACTGGTACGGCGCAGGTTATGAGGGTCCCGGACCGCTCGCCGGCGTGATCAACGGCGCCATGGCCATCGCTGCGGGGCTTTGTCGTCATGTACTCGTGTTCCGAACGATCACCGAGGCAAGCGGCCGCGCACACGACAAGGCGGGTAGCGCGCTGACAGCCAAGACGGTGGGGCGTGATACCAGCTACTTCTGGCAATGGTACACACCCTACAACGTGATCTCGGCGGTCAGCTTCATGGCGATGTACGCACAGAGACATTTCCACGAATATGGAACCCGGCCTGAGCAACTCGCGCAGATCGCACTGACCTGCCGTCGCAACGCGGCGCTCAACCCGAAAGCGGTATTCCGCGCGCCCATGTCTTTGGACGATTACTTCGCATCGAAGATGATCTCCACCCCGTTGCGTATGTTTGACTGCGATGTGCACTGTGATGCGTCGACCGCCATCGTGCTCTCCCGCACAGATGCCGCCTGCGATTGTCGCCAGACTCCCATCCGCATCGAGGCGATCGGCGCCGCTCTGCACCAGCCGTGGTCCTGGGATCAGATCTCGCTGACCGAAAACGCCGCCTTCGATGTTGGCCGGATGATGTGGGCACGGACTGATCTGAAACCCAAGGACGTGGGCAGTGCACAGCTCTATGACGGCTTTTCAATCCTCACGATGTTCTGGCTCGAAGGACTGGGTTTGTGCCCGCGGGGTGAAAGCGGTCGCTTCGTCGAGAACGGCAGCCGCATCGCACGCAACGGCTCGTTACCCCTGAATACGAATGGCGGTCAGCTCTCCGGAGGGCGCACGCACGGCCTTGGTTACGTGCACGAGGCCTGCATGCAGTTGTGGGGACGCGCAGGCGAACGTCAGATCGCGCCTCATAAGATCGCCGTCGCGGCGGCCGGCGGTGGTCCCCTGGGTGGTAGCTTGCTCCTGGCGCGCGAATAACGCAGGCAAGTGCCGGTCCGGTTAGCGCTGCGAGTGCTTAAGTTCCTCAGCCGCCTTCTCGCGTGCAATACCCAGTTCCACCATCTCGCGCTTCAGAGTCGGATAGTAGGCGATCTGCCCTTGTAGGCCGCCGGATATGTCGATCGACGCTGCGGTGATGAAGCTGGCGAACTCGCTGCACAGAAACAGCACCATGCCGGCAACATCTTCGGGCTTGCCGAATCGACCGAGCGGCACGACCTTGGTAGCCATCGTCAGGAACTCCTCGCGGGTGATGGTCGGGCTCATCTCGCGATAGTGCCTGTCCCATTGACCGGTATTGATCCAGCCCATATTGAGAGTGTTGACAAGAATGTTGTCCTTCGCCAGCGCCATCCCTAGCGAGCGCGCCATTGCGATCGCCGCCGCGCGATTGCTGACCGAGGGTATGCCGTCGGGGGTGGGGATGACACCGGCAAGGGCGTTGATGTTGATGATCCGACCCCACCGTTGCTTGCGCATGTGGGGAACGACGGCTTGCGCGCAGCGGAAGTGAGCCACTTGCAGCCCGTTCGCATGCTCGAGGATCTCTTCAGGTTTCAGGGTATCGATATTGCCGCCTTTCCCTTGACCGGCGTTGTTCACCAGTACATCGACCCCGCCCCATGCCTTTTCGATGTGCTCGATCCATCCGCGTACCTGTTCCGTATTGCGCACATCGATGGATGAGACAAGCACGTCCTGGGCGCCCAGAACTCCCATTTGCCTGCCGGCCGCGCCAATCTCATCGGCGTTGCGGGCACAGATGGCGACGCGAGCACCTTCGCGCGCAAAGGCAGTCGCAATGGCAGCGCCGATGCCGCGCGAGGCTCCGGTGACGATGACGCGCTTGCCGCTAAGGTCGATATGCATCGGGGGATCCTCTCCGTCGGCGCCGCGACGTGCCTAGTAGGCGTCCGTCGCGGAAAAGATGGCCAGTCGCGCGATGTTCGCGCGTGCAGGTTGCTCGATCATGAAGCGCACGGCGCTGGCTACGTCTGCCGCTTCCAAAGGAATTCCTTCGGCCAGTGCTGCCCCTGCTCCAGGTGTTTGCATGCGCTCGAATATCTCCGTGCGCGTCGTTCCCGGCGCAACTGTGCCGACCTTCACTCCAGTGCCAGCAAGTTCGATTCTGAGCGACGAGGTAAAGGCCTCCAGAGCGTGCTTCAACGCCCCGTACGCGCCCATTCGCCGCGAAATTAGATAGGCACCAATACTCGATACGTTGATGATGGCGCCGGACCCCTGCGACTTTAGGACGCGTGCGAACAGGTAGGACGCCCGCACGACCGCATCGAAGTTCACGCGAGTCATCTGGGCTAGCGCATCGAGATCGACCGTTTCAATGCTTCCCGCGGCAACAATGCCCGCGTTGTTCACCAGAATGTCGATTCGGCCAAACTGCTCCTGCGCGAGGGAGAGCAATCGGCTGGGTGTGTCCGGCGCGGTGATATCGGCGTCCAGAATAGCTGAGCGGCGTGGCAGACTGGCTGCAAGGGCCTCGAGGCGCTCACGGCGCCGGGCAGTAATAACCACGTACGCGCCAGCTTCGCTCAGTGTTCGGACAATCGCCGCTCCGATTCCCGACGAAGCTCCCGTGACGACCGCAACTTGCCCCTCGATCAGTGACATCGGTGGTTTACTCTGTGTTGGTCGCTTTCCGATCGCACGCGTACTTGCATCAATGGTGGGCCGCAATTCGATCGACGGTTACCATAGCGTAAAATCGCGCTAAACTGAACATTACTTGTCAAAATGTTTTCAATAGGCACTTCAGAGAATCGGGACGTAGCTGGACTTCGACCGCAAAGTACTGCAGGATTTCCGCAGGGAAACAAGCCATGTCGCCGCGCATCCGACCAGAGTCAAAAAACATGAAAACTCCCGTAATAAGAAAAAAGAAGCGCGCCGGATCTAAGTCCTCAGTGGAGCCCGGCAAAAGCTCGGCGCTTGCTCGTGAGGCGCGCCAGCGCGCCTCTGCGCCCGCGCCCGTGGCTGCGCCCGGGCCCGCGCCGCATACGGTGCGGCGACGCAGGCGTAGTCGTCGCTCCGAAGCCACTATTGCAGCGATTCTCGCGGCTGCCGAGAACGTGGTGCTGCGATCCGGTGTGCATCGTGTGGCCATTCTCAATGTGTGCAAAGCCGCCGGCATATCTCGGGGCACGTTCTACCGCTACTTTTCCGCACAGGATGAGTTGCTCGATGCGCTCGTCCGGCACAAGCGTGAGGGCTTTCATCGCGGTTTGATCCAAGCGACGCGGGCTTTCGCCGATCCCGACCAGCGGTTCGATGCATTCATCGAGCATCTGGAGACCTACCTGGAACATACACAGGCGCGACAGCTGCTCATCGTCGCCCCGGAGTTCGCGCTCGGCTTCTTTCATCGATTCTTTCACGACGCCGTCGTGCGATTTCAGGATGTTCTTGAAATGGTCTTTGATGCCTGGGAGGAACGGCTGAATGCCAAGCTGGATCGGGAGCTCATTTGCGAACTACTGATCCGATACGTGCTCAGCGAGCATCTCGCTCCAAGCGGAAACGTTGGTCGCGCCCTGCCCTCGCGAATCAAGCGATTGATCGCCACGTTGACGGCAGGCGCAAGTGCGTCCGCGCTGCGGACATAAAAGCACTGCGCCTCTCGATAGTCGTCCAGAATTCTCGGCAGTGCTACTCCTCAGTGCCCGAATTCGTAGCGAACTTCGACCCCATAGGCTGGCGGAGCGCTGAATACGGCCGAGCGGATGCCGAAGGTGTTGAGCTGATTGTCGGTGCCCGTAATGTATCTCCTGTCCAACACGTTCAGCGCATATAGGCCAGCGCTGACCTGGCTAGACATGATGTGCTGCCACTGGATTCGCAGGTCGACCCGGGTATAGCCCGGGGCATTGGCGCCGGGCACATCTAGGTCGACGCTCGGTTGGCCGTTCGGCACGTTGAACGCGTCGGTGGCAAAGTGGCTCTGCGCATAGACAGTGCCCTGGGCAGTCAACTTCCCCGCACTCGCCGGGATCGGGATGGTCACGATCGGGGTTAGGCTGAACTGGCTCGTAGGAGTGTTCGGGAATTTGCTGGCCGACACGTCGCCAACGCCGGGCCCTCCATTGAAGCTGGTGTATTTGGCATACAGGTAGGTGTAAGCCGTGCTCACTTGAAAGTACGGGCTTGGCTCGATGGCAAACTGAAACTCCGCGCCCGTGATATAGCCGGCCGCAGCGTTCTGGATAATGGTCGCGACGGCGCCGCCGGGAAGTGTGACGTTCTCGTCGCGCTGGATGTTGGTGTAGTGGTCATAGAACGCGTCTGCGTTATAACGAGTCTTCCACCCGCCGATTTCGTTGTGCCCTTTAACCCCCAACTCGTAGTCGATAACGAATTCCGGTTGATAGGCTTGAAGCCCCGGTGGCGCGGTACCGTTGAAACCGCCTTGTTTGTAGCCTCGAGACACGTGCCCATAGACGTTCAATTCAGGGTCGACGGCGTAGTCCGCTGCAGCGTTCCAGGTGGTGGCATTGAACGTGTGCTCCTGCCCCGGCGTGAACGCAAACGGCAAAGAGTTCAAGGGCGGCAGCGGCGGGTAATTAATCAAGGTGCTGCCCGTGGGATCGGCGGATATATCGTCCGTTGAGTAGCGAACGCCGCCGGTCAGGGTGAGCTGCGGAATAACCTTCCAGTCGAACTGAGCATAGGGCGCGCGGCTTTTGCTCGTGCTGCCCTCCGCCACAACTTCGGCGGTCACGCCCCCGGGTATAGGTATACCGGCGAAGAGGATGGGAGAGACCTCAACGAAACCGATCTGGAATGGCGAGGACACGTGTTCGAAGTAGTAGCCGACTGTCCCAGTAACAGAACCGAGGTTCAGCCGAACTTGGAATTCCTCAGTGTACTGCTCACTGTCGGCGGTTGGGTTAAGGACACCCAGGAGGGGGAGGTTGGTCGCATCCAGATCCCAGGCTCGCTCGGTTTTGGTGTGCAAATAGCTGGCGATGTTCTTGAACGCCACTTCATCGTTAAGCTTGAAGTTGGTCGTATTGATAAAACCGTAAGTATAAGTATCGGCTTCCCAGTACGGGAAGTCGCCGAGCACCTGGCGGATACCGAGCGCTTGCTGCATCGCGAGTTGTGGAGCCAGCAAAGGCGCCAGAGGAGAAGACGGGGTGATCGTTGTGAGCACGGCGCTGTTGCCGTTTCCGGTATCCTGTGTCCACTGCATCAGCAGCGTGTTGTCGAAATTATCGTTCGGGCGAAACTTCAGGATGCCGCGGATGTTTTGCTGATTCTCGCCGTCCAGCTTGATGCCGGAAAAGACATCGGTGGTGTAGGGCGCCCGGTTCAAACTTTGACCCGATAGGCGGAAAGTAAGCTCATCGCCGATAATAGGGCCGCCGACACCGAATTCCACGTCAGCTCGACCAAAGTTGCCCGCGCGCGCGTCAACATAGCCGTTGAAGGTGTCGGATGGCATGGCGGGCGTGAAGAGAACAGCTCCGCCTGAGGTGTTTCTGCCAAACAGTGTGCCTTGCGGCCCCTTCAGCACTTGGACGTCCGCGAGATCAAAGATCGCCTGGCTGAAGTTCGCCACGTCATTGAAATAGGGGATCACGCCCGGCCCGGAGCCGAAGGTCGAGCCCTGGCCACGGATCGAGTATGTCACCGCTCCCGTGTTGGCCGCGGTGTTCATAATGCTCAATCCGGGCGCAACCCGGGCAAGGTCGTTGGCCGTCGTCACGCTTTGCAGGTTCAGCTGCGTGCTGTTGAGGTCCACTATCGAAATTGGCACGTCTTGAACATTCTCTGAGACCCTGCGAGCGGTCACGATCACTTCCTGCAACTGGCCCGCGGAAGGTGACTCTGTGGTAGACGCGTTGCTTGCTAGTTGCGCGATGGCCCAAGTGGGCATAGTGAGACAGATCGCGGCCAGGAGTCCCGCAAGATCCGTCCTATGCGTTAGGCGTGCGCTCAAAGCGGCCCGAAATTCTGGTTGATGCATGCGACCTCTCCCCTTTTTTGGCCGTCACAGCTGACACGCTCGTGCGCTTGTTGTGAACCAATGTTATACACATTGTCATAAACTGTGCAATAGTGATTTGAGGAACATCCATGCTGACCCTGTTCCACGCACCGGCGTCGCCCTCATCGCGGGTGGTCTGGCTGCTTGAGGAACTGCATGCCGCGTACCGACTGGAGATCGTGAGCTATCCTAAGGATGACGGATCGAATACCGACCCCAGGAATCCGCATCCGCACGGGTACACTCCCGCTCTCGAGCACGACGGCGCGCTAGTCACCGAGACCGGGGCCATCACGCTCTACCTGACCGATCTCTTCCCGCGATCCTCAGTGGGCGTTCCCTTGGGAGATCCTTTGCGGGCCCGCTACGTGACCTGGCTCTTCTACCAGATCGGCCTCACCGAACCTCTTATCTACATGAAGGGAACCAAGGTGCTTGAGGGAGACGCGGCTATGTCACGCCTTTTCGAGGCCATGATGTCTCACATCGACAAAGCGCTCGCGAAGGGTCCTTACATCCTCGGCGAGCGCTTCACGGCCGTCGACATCCTCTACATGAGCCTGTTCGAACGGGCGCGGGGGTTATTGGGCAAGCGCGATGCGCTCGACGCTTATATTGCGCGTGGACTTAACCGACCGGCACGCCAGAGGGCCTTACTGAAGGGCGGTTAATCTCTTTCGCGACGTGACGCGGCTATGTCACGACGACGCGGGCCGAAGCGACGTTGACCAACCGTCGAAACTGCGCCCCGACGTCGCCATCTCGATGGGAGCTGACGCGCGCGGTCGCAAAATAGACACCGGGCTTGGCGTAGCGGTGGCTCTTGGAGAGCTTCAGGCTTCGCTTCTGACCGTCAATACCGGGCTCGGCTGCGAATTCGCCGCTGCCATCCATACTCCACTCGACGGCGATGATCGTGCCGCCAGCCGGCGGCACTGCCGCATCAAGTTCCAGGGTGACCGGAGCGTTAACCTTGACATCCGCGCGCGGCGAACCATTGGCCGTCACGGATACGACAGGCTGAATGCCGCCGCGCTCGCTCGCGGTTGCCGGCAGAGTGACTCGGCCGTCGGAAAATGCGTAGGTCGTTCCCGCCGGCACAATGCCCCTCTCCGCCCAGTCGCACAGATCCACGAGGCTCTGTTCAATAATTGGCATGTAGTCTATCAGCCAGGTCGAGGTGGCACGCGTGGAGGAAGTTGGCAGGAACGCCGGACTGATGTGCTCGGCGTTGTCGGTCCAACGCAGACAAAATCGCTCCTTCGCCCGCTGCGGACCCTGGGCACGGAGTGTCGCTTCCTGGTAGATGACACCCTGCGGCGGCCACAAGGAGGAGTCGTGCGTGTGATGTACCCACAGGAGTTTGCCCTCGTATTGACCCGAGTACGGCACGCCCATGAGCGGGGACTGTAGCGGCAAACCGTGCTGCGGATAAATCGGTGCGCCATTAAGGCGCAGAAAATCGAACACCGGATCCGCCGAGATGTGGTGGCGGTAGGAATAACAGAACGCCAGGAATGCTCGATTGTTGATGTGCACTTGATCACCGACGGCGACATCCGTGAAGCGCAGGATGTTCGCCTCGCGCCGGCCATCACAAAAAAACAGATCGCCGCAGGTGTTCATGGTGTACAGCTGCCGCCCCGCTGCTTTGCCGGACACGATGCGGACACCTGCCCCCTGGCGATATCCTCCACCCACACCCTTGACCTCGATGGCGACCGGCAAGTCATAGCGATTACTGGCAGCGGCCATCAGGCCGGCCAGGGTGCGAATCGCGGCATATTCAGGCCCAGCGAACGCCGGGTCTTGCAGCAGATCGCTGGTGCGAACTACTCGGTTCACGGGCAGTGTCACGTCGATGAGATCATGACGTACGTTCTCTGGGGAGTCGTGTCCCACATATCCTGGACGTGTCCAAAAGGACTCAAAGTACTCGCCGTCCTCCTCCAGCAGCATCTCCGCGATTGATGTCCACAGCCAGATCTGGCCCATAGGATTGGCGATCATGAACTCATCGCCGCGCGGGTAGCCAAGGCGATAGAGGTTCGCGAGCTCTTCGCGCTCATGATTGGTGAGCCCGTGGAACGGATTGCCACTGCCCCCGGGTTGAGTGGCATCGATGACGCCCTGAAGTTTTCCATCACGAGTCAACAGCCGTTGCACGTTGAACATCGAGCCGAAGCACAGCGGCTGTTCGCTCCGCACACGCGATCGCGTGCCGTGCGGTTCGATGTTTCCGCCACCCATGAAAGGAAGGGCACCGGCATAGACATCGGCACCGTACTCCAGGCACGCTGGCGAGCGGCGGCCGCCACCGCTCCCGCCCCAGACATATGAATACTGCGGGGCCTTACCGTACACCTGAGTTGCGACGTGCTTGGAAAAGCGCGCCGATTCGATGCTGGCCCGATATCCATACAGCGTCGGGTCGTCGCCCCCATTTGGGTCGATGTCATCCCCGATGTGACCTGAGTTCGACTCCACCATGTAGCCACCGAGACGCTGTCCGATCATTTGCAGCCCACCCAAGAGTTGTCCCATGGCGCCGGCAAATGCGTCTTCGTGTCCGGCGTGCGCACCCTCGAGCGGTTGGAACATGCGGCCCTTGTAGTGTTCCTGGGATGGGAAATAAAAAGTGAAGCGCGTGTCCGTTCCCTCGAATCCGCCGTGAACGCGGCGGTGCGGCATGGGCTGCTCCTGCCGTTCATCACGGTCGATGTACGGTTTGCCAAAGTATTTATCGGTGACTGTGTAGGAAGCCACCTCGATCGTCGCCCCGCTCACCGTTTTATGAACTACGCTCATCGCAAATCTCCTTGAATTCAGTGTCCCGCGATCGAAGCACGTGGATCGCGATGATGAGGCCTCCGCGCCCAGGAAAATAGCCGCCTCATTTTGGGGATCAATTAATGCTGGAGCGCCGTGGCAAAGTCGGGAGCCGCGTCGTGTCAGCGGCTCACTTGAGTGTTACAGAGAAACCCCAGAGTGGCGAACCTCTCCGCGGAAGGCCCTGCTGCCGACGTGCGATGTGTCTACACCGCGAAGCATGGAGACCTGCTCGCATAGCCTCTCGACGCTGCTGTCAGCCTCGATTAACCTGCCGCGAGCGACAGACTCCATGTACGAGAGCTGCTGGGACAGCCCCTGCAACTCCGATCCGTCGAAACTCGTCCATACGGATGCGCTCGCTCGCGCGTAGTATGCCGTCGAGCATCTTTCCATGAAGATCAAAATCGGGTTGGCAAGGCACGACCACTCCGCCTGTAATTGCGCAGTGACTAGAGTCGGCGCGTCACGCCAGCTTGCCGCGGAGTCCAACCTTCGCAGCAATTTCTGGCGCTGCGTTCGAGTCGATTCTGCGGCCACGACCATTCGCACAATACGAGAGACAATGCATGCGACTGGAAAGAAGTCTGCTATTTTTAGACGGGCGGCAGAGAAATACGCGACCACCAACTCCACGAAGGCTGCTGCGTCAGTGGGTCTCGTCTGCACTCCGTGGGTGCGGCCGCGCTTGCAATCGATCAGACCGCGGCTCTCCAGAATTCGAATGGCCTGACGCAGCACTTCCCTGCCAACCTTGTAGCGCTCACACAATTGATCTTCGGTGCTCACCCGCTGCACCCCGTCCGCTTGGGCACGGGGCAGTTCCAATACCAGTTTGCGAGCCAGCTCGTGCGCGCGACCTCGATTGATCAACAACTCTGCGCGCCGCACACCGGCCACTCGTGCCTGTCCATCATCGGTGCCAACATCCATGGCGATCCCGTTCTCGAAGGCTCGCAGGCAGGCGCTGAATAGATCCGTTACAAGATTATCGTCGACCGCTCGCACTGGAGAATGAAAGGCCGTGGCTCCGATACTCAACAGGCCTGCGCCCGGCCCATCAGTTAGCTTGCCGCGAAACTCACGCGTGAACGCGTCGAGCGCCGCGGCGCCTTCGGCGGCCGATTGGCGATAGGCCATCACGATATCTAGCGCAGCCCATGCTTGTTGTACGTGAAGTGCGGTTACGCCGATCGCACGGAAGTAGTCCGCAACGGCAGCCGCGATTACGCTGCCGGATATCGGCAGAATTACGAGACCGCCACCGGGTCCACGCCGCATTCGCGCGACTTGACGATCCTCGAGCAATCTCACCGCTTCGCGGAGGGTTGCGCGGCTAAACCCATAGCGATGAATCAAGGCCGCCTGATCGCCGAAAATCTCTCCCGCCGGCCAGCCTTCGGTGAAGATGTCGTTCTCGAGCTGCCAGGCAGCGGCGAAGGCGCTTTTTTGGGGGCGCGTGCTCTGCGAAACCAGATCGTCGTAGATCTTTGACCAGTCAAAGCGGATCTGCATGCCTCAAGCACTCCGCGGCGCGCCTCGCCGCCACATTAAAGAATTACAGACAACTACCTTACTGGAATCCATCCTTCGAAGCGATCTAGGACGGATCAACGGGACCTACCATGAGTTTGGACGCGGCTGTGCTCAGCCATGGCGAACCCAAAGCCTCTTGGAAGCCCAGCACTAGAATTGAGGCGTCTATTTTCCGCGTCGCACTGGACGTAGCATGCCAGCAACACCACGCACTTCGAGGCGCGCCGGCAGCGGATGTGGACTGCGAGGTCCGCGACCGCTTACGGGCGCAAATCAAAGTTGCTGGACACTACTTTAACGGGCGCGCGAGGGGAGTCACGATGAGAAGCAAAATGACGACAAAGTTCCGCTCATGCGGCGGCTTGCTTGCCGGTGCCGCTGCACTTTTCTGTGCCTCGCCGCTGCTGGCATCGACCCCCTGCAGTGTGGCGGCCATTCAGGCGCTCGCACCGCCGGGCACGACCATCACATCCGCGGATCCGACCGCGATGCCGGTGCCCCATTGCAAGATTGACGGCCATATCATCACTAATAATCCGGGCCCTAATCAGGTCAATTTTCGCCTGCAGCTTCCCGATTCTGGCTGGACCGGCCGTTACTATTTTATCGGAATGGGCGGCGCTGCGGGCTACGTGCCGACCGACTCGCAAATCCCGGCCGGCAATCCCCTCAACAAGGGGATGGCGGTCGCGGGTACGGACACCGGCCACCAGGGGGACATGTTGAGTTGGGGATTCCTGGTGGACCCCGCGAAGGCAGAAGATCACATTGATCGGGGGGCTCACGTCACCGCAGTTGCCACGCAAAAAATCACCAAGGGCTACTACAAGGCGCGGGCGCTGCACCGCTATTTCTCCGGTTGTTCAGGCGGTGGCCGCATGGCAACAATGTCGATCGAACGGCATCCGGAGGATTTCGACGGCGTGCTGCTCGGCGCGCCTGGCGGGCGCAGCGACGCCACCATGCTCGCGTTCATCTATAACGCGCAACAAATGACCCGCGAGACGGGAGCGTGGGTATCGCCAGCGAAGCTGCAGATGCTGGACCGCAAAGTGACGGCGCAGTGCGACGCCCTCGATGGCGCGAAAGACGGCATCATCTGGGACCATAACGCCTGCAAAGTCGATTTCAAACAGTTCAAATGCCCCGCCGCAGACGGGCCGGAGTGCTTGACCGAACCAGAACTCAAGACGGTCGAGGCGATCGTGGCAGGACCGATGGGGCCCAGTGGACCGATCAAGCCCGGCTATCCTGTCTCCAATATCAGCGTCTGGTCTTCATTCCTCGGCTCCGCTCCGCCGCCTTGGTCAGATGACACGTCGATGGCAAACATAGCCAAGGCTTCGTCCGGCTACGTCATCGCCAGCTCGCTCGCGAAAGTCTTTTTTGGACCGAACTTCAACGTCTTGAAAGACTTTAACTTCAACGACCAGAAGCAGCTCGATGCGTGGTGGGCGGCGACGGATCGGATCGGGTTCGGCGCGCCCTACAGCGCTGATCTGCGAGGCCTTCACAAAAGCGGCGGCAAGGTCATCCTGTGGAACGGCGTCAGCGACCCGTGCTGCATTGACACCGAGCTGAAGGGATACTATCGCGACGCGGCAAAGTCAGTGGGTGGCGTGAACCAGCTCGACTCATTCGCTAAAATGTATTTCCTTCCGGGCACAGCGCACTGTGGTGGCGGCACGGGACCCCAGGACGGCCCGGATCAGCTGCTCGAAGCGGTCATAAACTGGGTCGAAAAGGGGCAGGCACCCGGCCCAGTTGTAGCGCATCGCGGCAAGGAGCGCGCGCACATGTTGTTCGCGGATCCGAAGTCAGGAACCGTGTCCGGAGTGCTGGTGCCCCCTGCTGCGGGCAGTCCACGCGACTTCCTGCTCTGTCCATTCCCACAGGTTGCAAAGTTCAATCAGGCGCTTGCCGACAAGGAAGGAGCTGTAAACGAGGCTGCCAACTGGTCGTGTCAGACTCCCTCGTCATAGGCGAAGCGGCCGCGGCCACCACGCGACTAAAGGCTGGCGGTAATTCTAGAAATGGCCGCTGCGGGTGTTGTCCTGACCGGCGATCTACCGGACAACCCACAGGCCCCGGGGCTTGTGACCCACTACCCACACGATCGACATGAAGAATAGATGTGAATCGGCTGCAAGATAAAGTTTGCATTATCACCGGTGCGGGCAGCGGCATCGGCCGAGCGAGCGCGGAAATGTTTGCGAGAGAGGGCGCAATCGTCATCGTGACGGATATCAGGGCGAAAGCAGCCGACGAAGTGGCGCACGGAATTGTCAATTCCGGTGGTCAAGCGATTGCGCTCACAGTGGATGTCGGTGAAGAAGATCAACTGCGCCGCATGATAGATGCGACCATCGATAAATTTGGTCGCATCGACGCACTCTTCAACAATGCGCTGATGACCAATCCGGACCCACCCATGCCGGATCGGGACCTGCTCAATTACGATCCAAAAGTTCTGTATGCCACGATGCGGATCAACGTGGTAGGCGGAGTGCTTGCAAGCAAGCATGCTATTCCACACATGTTGGAAAGGGGCGGCGGGTCCATCATCTTTACCTCCTCCGGCAGCTCGTTGGGTGGGGACGTAACGGCTTACAGTTACGGGGCGTCAAAGGCCGCGCTAAACTGGTTTGCGCAGGCGTTTGCGGCGACTTTTGGGAAGCGCGGCATTCGCAGCAACGCAATATTGCCGGGTCCCACTCAGACGCCATCAATGATGGCCTGGTCCACACCAGAAATGGACGCAGGCTTCATGGATGTTTTGAACTCGCCCCGTCTGGGCCTTCCCGATGATGTGGCGGCGATGGCCGTTTTCCTCGCGTCCGACGAATCCCGCTTCGTCAATGGCGCTCTTTACCGCGTCGACGGTGGCATGAGCTGCACGGTGCCTTTCATCAGCGTCACGCGCAAAGCGATCGCTGCAAGAAGGAAATCTTGAAAGTGTTTGAAGGGAATTCGCAATGGGTCTAGTACAGGAAAACTTCCTCAAGGAGTTCTGCGACGCGTGGGGCGATGGGAGCTTCGAAAAGAAACCGGACGTAGAGAAGATTCTTTCCATGATGGCAGAGGATGCCGAATGGCAATTGTGGGTGCCTGGCGGCCCCACCATTCGCGGCCGCGATGCGCTGCGTCAGGAAATCCATCGACAGATGCGCTTCGCAACCAACAACAAGTGCAACATCGTCAATGTTTTGTCGAGCGATACGATGGTGATGCAAGAACGATCCGATACCGCGATCATTCGCGGCAGACCCTGCCCACATCAATTGGTCGCGATCTTCGAATTCGACGCCGCGGGTCTAATCAAGCGTTGGCGCGAATACCTGGACATGGCGGATCTGCTGCGCAAGCAAGGAACTGATGAAGCGTTTGCCGCCAGCGGCGGCTGACCATTCCTGGGCAAGCGTCCTGGCATTGCTTCAGCAGATTAATGGACCGGCGCGCGAGTCGCTCGGGCGGTTCTCAACTTAGATGAGCTCCACAGTGCTCGATTTTGGCGATCCGGTCTTTCTCGGCGATCCTTATCCTGTGCTCGCCGCGCTGCGTAACAGCGCGCCAGTCTCCAAAGGCGTGCAGGCACCTCCCTATGGTTCCGCATGGGTCGTCACCCGTTATGCAGAAGTGCTCACTGTGTTGAAGGATTCACGATTTTCGGTGGATCCGCGCCACCTCTCGGGTGGGAACAGCATGGAGCGCTGGTGGACGCCGCGCCCTTTTCGTCTAATCACCGAGGGCTTGCTCAACAAAGATGATCCCGATCACTATCGGCTACGCAATCTTGTACATAAGGCATTCACTCCTCGACTCATCGAAGCGCTACAAACTCATATTGAGAAAATTACCGATGACCTGCTTGATCAGCTGGATCGGCGAAACCCGATCGATCTGATGCAGGCATTTGCGGTGCCGCTGCCGCTTGCGGTGATTTCGCACATGCTCGGAATCCCCGCCCGGGATCGATTCAAGTTTCGTCGGTTGATGAACGGAACTGTCACCGGATCACCGAGGATGGGATTATTGCGCATGCTACGCGGGGCACATGCCATGTATCGGCTGATGGGTTTTCTTGACTCATTACTTACACTGCGCAGACACGAACCGGATGAAGGTCTCATTACGGCGCTGGTCGCCGCTGAGCAGGCCGGGGATTCATTGAGCCCGGATGAATGTTTGGCGATGCTGTTCCTTCTGTTGTTCGCTGGCCACGAGACGACCGTCAATTTGATCGGCAGCGGCACGTTGGCGTTGATCGACAACCCGGAGCAGCTCACCTCATTGATCGATCAACCGATCCTGGCCGAGTCGGCCGTTGAGGAACTGCTTCGGTATACCAACCCCGTCCAATTTGGCGCCTCGCGCATCGCCGTTGAGGATATGGAACTTGGCGGCGTAACGATCAAAAAGGGCAATGTGGTCGTCGCCATGCTCTCTTCAGCCAATCGCGATGAGACCATATTCCCGAATCCAGAAAGACTCGATATCTTTCGCAGCCCAAATCGCCATTTGGGCTTTGGCCTGGGTATTCACTTTTGCCTGGGCGCACCGCTTGCCCGAATGGAGGGCCGCATCGCCTTTAACAGGCTTCTCGCCCGATTTCCCCACGTTCGATTGGCCGTTCCGCGCGAGGAAATTCGCTGGCGGGCGTCACCGGTTTTTCGTGGATTGAAGTCACTGCCGGTCTATTTGGAATAAAGGAGTCGTACCTAAGGCCGGAAATCGGCGAGCGGCGTGCGGCCATACCACGCCTGCAGATCACCGCTTCGCCAGTCTCCCCACGCGTAATGCGCATCTGTGTGGTCAAGGACGATGAAAGAGAGATCATCGGTCCCGCCGAGCATTTTCGAGTCGGCCGCGGGCGATGGGGTCTGGCTGAGCTGCAGGGGACGCGAAAACACTTTGCCTCCGTCTCGAGCAATCGCGCCCCAGATGGTATAGGGAAAGGTCTTCAGAGGACTTGGCGAGCCGAAGCGGAACACGGGGACATCCTCGGGCTGCGCCTCATAAGCCCGCCAGAATATTCCGAGTACCCCGTCTGGCGAGTAGCTGGCCCACGACTTGAACCCAACCTTTCGCGGCTCGTTCGCGACGGTAGTTGGAGCGGTCCAAGTCCGCCCGCCGTCCACGGTTACATAGATTTGGAAGCTGACACGGTCCGCGGACTGAACCACGATCGCATACCCGCCAGGCCGTTTTGGGTCCGCGACTACTTGGGCTTGCTCGCCGATACCCGCAGCGGTCGGCACCACCGAGCGTGCCCATGAGGCGCCTGCATCCTTCGTCCGGGCAAATACCAGACAAGGACAATTCTTCCCCGTCGCCGCCGGGCTCAAGTAGGCGACCGCAAGCCATCCCTGGGCCGCCGAGATCGATCCCGCGCCTTTCGACGGAAATTCCGGTGAATCCAAAGGTACGCGATTCGACCAGGTCAGACCTTTATCTCTCGACGCTATGAGGTAGCGAATCGCGGGCTCGCAGTACGAGCCCGGTGGGTTTGCGCACGAACTCGTTATATACAACGTCCCATCAGAGGCATCGGCCATCAGGAATGGCCGGTCGATAGGGGTCCCGCTGACGATGGGTGAACCCCAATTGCGGCCACCATCTAACGATCGCGTGACTTCGACTTCGCCCATTGGGCCGGGAACTTTAGGATTATTCGGGTCAATGTACATGGCATCCGCCGCGGCGTAGAGAGTGCCATCAGGGCCGAAAGCAAGCATCGGGTCGCCGCAAAGCGTGACGCGGCCGGTCATCACTGGGTTCGGTCTACGCTCCCACGTCCGTCCTCGATCAAACGATACGGCAAGATAGCAATCGATATATCCTTTTTCATCCCACCGGGCCGTAGCCCCGAACGGCACACTGTAGGGAAGCCGCTGCGTCATAACGTAGTAGGCCAAATTGTTTGGATTGCGCGGATTGACGACCACCTCGGGTTCGCCGGCCCGGAGAGACTGATCACTCACGATTTGCATCTCGAGGCTCGCGCCCGAGGCTTGCGCGCCTAACACCGCGGCGGTGATCATCGCTGAAAACACCGATGCTATTCGCATAAGGCGATCCTCCTCAGTTTTTCTTCACCGCTCTGAGGGGCCGAGCAGCCGGCAAACTATACCGTTAGCGGACAAAGGAAAAATAGACGCCTCAATCGCCCCGGCGCTCGCCCGCACCTCCATTTCCAGACCACGATTGAGTGTGGGCTCGACGTCAAAGCCTATGCAAGGCGCAATAAGGCCGAGTGCGGAATTGGCTTCGATTTTTTCACCTTGATAATGGTTCATACGTATGTATTAATTCCAGCATGGCGAGGAAATCAGTTGTCAGCAAAGCTACCCGTCGGCCCGATACGATTTCGCGGATGCTCGACGCGGCGGAGAAACTTTTCGGCGAGCACGGCTATGACGGCGTCGGCATGCGCGCATTGGCGGTGGCGTCCAAAGTCAA
>Ga0210394_10000884_pt1 | contig 54283 bp, 41 predicted proteins | sample IncBWC12MmetaG_FD_160121 | JGI IMG/M metagenome (GOLD analysis project Ga0210394, IMG submission 160121) | Forest soil microbial communities from Barre Woods Harvard Forest LTER site, Petersham, Massachusetts, United States - Inc-BW-C-12-M | ecosystem: Environmental > Terrestrial > Soil >...
CGTTTTGTTTTCCGGTCTTGTCACTGAAGTGAAAAGGGAGAGAATGTATGCGACTTCGGAATTTCCTGAATGGTTTCTTGCTCGGAGTGCTGCTGTCCTGCGCGATATCTGTGCCTATCGCCGCGCAATCTAAATTGACTTCGTCGAATGTCGCACCTGCAGCAGCTTCGACTGAAGGCGCCTCTGGATATAACGAACCGCCGAAAAACATTCTCGACGTGATGCACGCGCCCTCCGCGCCAACGCCGAGGGTGAGCCCGACCCAGGATTCGATTCTCCTGGTGTCGTGGCAAGACTACCCATCGATTTCCCGAGTGGCGACTCCTTTCCTGCGCCTTGCGGGCGTCCGCGTCGAGCCAAAGAATCACAGCAAACATGACACCCCGGGCGGTTACGGAATTACACCGTGCGCCAGGAGCTTTGATCTGGTACACGTCGCCGATGGTGCGCAGGTTCATATTTCTCTTCCCGCCGGCGCTTGTCCGGGCGATCCTCTATGGGCGGCGGATGGAAAGCGGTTTGCGTTCGTGAATCTCGCGCCTGAATCGGTCGAGCTTTGGATCGGCAATGCCAAGACGGGCGAAGTCCATCCCGTGCCTGGTGCGCGGCTCAATCCGATGTTCAACGACGAGCTGCAATGGATGCCGGATCAGAAAACTCTCCTGGTCAAGCTGGTGCCCAAAGAAATGGGTCCTCCTCCGCCTGAACCGATCGTGCCGATTGGCCCCAGCATTCAGGAAACTGCGGGCGAAAAAGGCCAGAGCAGTACCTACGAAAATCGCGACACGCTCCGCAACAAGCACGATGAGGATCTCTTCGACTACTACGCGTCCTCGCAACTCGCCTTAGTCAATGCGGAAACTACAGCGATCACGGCGCTTGGAAAGCCAGCAAATTACGAAGAGTTGAGTGCTGCCCCGGATGGGCGCAATATCCTTGTCACCACGATCCACAAGCCCTATTCATATGTCACCACTAGCGAGCGCTTCCCGAGGGAAGTCGAGGTTTGGGACATATCGCAGCCCGCTCAAATTGGCCGCCACACGATCGCGTCGCTTCCACTAGCGGATCGAGTTCCCATCCATGGCGTTCCCATGGGGCCGCGCGACTTTTCCTGGCGTGCGACAGATCCGGCGACGCTCGTTTGGGCCGAAGCGCTCGATGGGGGTGACTGGAATGTGAACGTTCCGGCTCGCGACAAGATCATGGTGGCGAAGGCGCCGTTCAGCTCCCCAGCTGTCGAAATCACGCGAATGGAGCAGCATTACAACGGCGTCTTCTGGGGCGAACAATCCAACGCAGCCCTGTTGGATGAGTACGACAATAACCGGCACTGGCGGCGGACTTTCATCGTCGATGTTGATTCGCAGGATCAAAAACCTCGCCTGCTTTGGGATCTCTCAACCGACGAAAGATATGCGAACCCCGGAATTCCGGTGCGACGCCAGCTTCCGAACGGGGTGATGGTGGTTCGTCAGGAGGGGGATTCGATCTATCTCGCTGGAGTCGGATCTTCCGCTGACGGGGATCGACCATTTCTTGATCGACTCGATCTAAAAACGCGAAAGACGGAGCGATTGTTCCGCAGCGACAAAACTTCGTTCGAGCGATTTCTTTCTTTTACCGGAGCTGATACGCGGACGTTTCTCACCTGGCATCAATCGCCGACCGATCCGCCAAATGCGTTTACGCGAACCTTAGGAAGGCCCGTTGATGCGTCGGCGGGGGAGGCGGCGTTTGCTTCGACCAGCGTTGCACTCACTCATTTGCCTGATCCGGCGCCCGAGGTGCGCAAAATAAAAAAGCGTCTCGTCAAGTACAAACGCGCCGATGGACTCGACCTGTCGTTTACGCTTTATACGCCTCCCGGGTATATCGAGGGTACGCGGGTTCCGACTATTCTTTATGCGTATCCACTCGATTACGCCAACGCATCGACCGCCAGCCAGGTTGCGGGTTCGCAGGAAACCTTCACGCAATTGCGGAGCTACAGACTATTGCTGCTCGCCGGCTACGCGATTATCGACAATGCCGCCTTCCCCATCATTGGCGATCCGAAAAAAGCCTATGACACGTACCTGGACCAACTCGTCGCCGATGCGAAGGCTACGGTCGATGAGGCAGTGCGGCTTGGTGTCGCGGACTCAGATCGCATCGGGGTGACAGGACACAGCCACGGCGCTCTCATGACCGCAAATCTGGTGGCTCATTCCGATCTGTTCCGCGCGGGGGTCGCGACCAGCGGCTCCTATAACAAGACGCTGACTCCTTTTGGTTTTCAGAACGAGCGACGATCGGTGTGGGAAGCAACGGACGTCTATTTGAAGGCTTCTCCATTTTTCTCCGCCGACAAATTGAAGACCCCGCTCCTGCTTATGCATGGCGCGGAAGACGCGAACCCGGGCACTACGCCACTGCAATCTCAAAGGTTCTACGAGGCAATTCGCGGCAACGGTGGCGTGACTCGCCTGGTAATGCTGCCGCACGAGCCGCACTGGTATACCGCGATGGAGTCGAACGAACAGGAGGTTTACGAGATGCTTCGCTGGTTCGACAAATATGTGAAGAATGCACCGCCACGGTCGGTAAGCGGAACCCGTTAGAAGGCTCAAGCCACGTCACGTGTTGTAGGATGTCGAACATACGAATGTTTTTAAACTTTACTTCGCGTTCAAGTCCACATAGTGGCCGAAGTTGGCGAGCGCAACTTGATCGTTTCCAGGAATGTAGAAACCAAATCTGCCGAGAGACAGATTCGTGCCAGACTGAGTGAAGCGATCCAATACCACCCAGCTTTCTCCTTGCCTGATCTGATGGACGATCTCGGTAGGTGTTACTCGGATCTGGAAGGTACGAAAACTTTTCTTGTCATTTTTGTGGGGAATTTTAGTCTCGTCGCCTTTCTGTCCGTTCTTAACCACCGTGCGGTAGAAATTGTTGTCATCCATTTGGAACAGGACGTAGTTGTTGACGTCGGTGCAGTCGAGAATCCATTGCAAGCGATGCCCCTTGGTCAGCATCGCGGAAAAGATAAATGTACCCGACGTGGGAGAGACCGTGTACATCACGAAGTCGCCGCCCTTGCGGGTGAATGACCCTTTTTCCTGTTTCCAATCAGCGGCAGCATCCCACTTGGACATGCCGCTGGGAGCCAACGATAAGTCCAGACTTCTAGTTTGCCCGGCGGTCACTTCAACATTCGTTGCGCGCACGAAATTGTCGGCGGTCTTCGCTGTAAGAGTGTAGTTGCCTCCTGCGAGAGTCAGCGGCGCACCACTGCTCACTTTAATGGGTGGTTCGCCAGCTTTGGCGAGAGTGACCTGCGCGTCGGCGGGAGTGAAAGTAATTTTCAACTCGGCGGGCGCGGCTTCCAGCGCGAGATCGGCCGCCGTCAGAGACACTGCGGTTCCAACTGCAAAGTGCTTCTTTACCTGTTTCGGTTTGAAGCGGTCTTTGCGCAGTTCGACAACGTGATCTCCGGGATTGATTGTGGCTAGGGTAAGCGTGCCATCGGACTGAATCGTTCCCACCGGGCTTTGATCGATGAGCACTGTGGCGCCGGGAACTCCACCTTGGATCATCAGCGACGCAAGATGAGGAATGGGTTGCAGATTGAAAATCAGTTTGGCTTGTTCGCCTTTGCGAATTCGAACTTTCTGTTCTGGAAGATCCTGAAACCCACTCTTCGATACACGCACAACGTAGTCTTTGAGTTCGAGGTTCGGAATGCGCAACTCTCCGCCCTGGGTCGGTTGTGACTGGAGCTTGCCGTTTATAAAGACTCTTGCTTTGTCTTGACCGGTTACCACCACCAGCGTACCGACGTCTTGGCCCGACTCTAGAAATGCCGTGAGAGTAGGCGAAGGTCCCGCATCAACCTCAAGTTTGTATTGATCATGACCGCGAGTTACGGCGATCTCGTGAGCCCCAGCGGAAATTGACGGGAGGTCGACGCCTTGTTCTCCTACGTCTAGCGGCCCTTGACCGTCAACGCTCACTTTGGCTGCTACATCGCTGGAATAAATGTGCAGATGGTCGGCGATGCCGCTCACGACCAGGGCCATCACTCCTTTGGAAATGACGGGGCCGTATACGACGAACCCAGTTCCCGCCCCGCTCGAGAAAGCGAACGATGCTTGCCCTCGCGGTCCCTCGACTTTCAACTTGTGTTCTCCTGCGGGGATTTTGTCGAGAGCCCACTGGCCATCTTGAAATTCGACGGAGGGCTGATCGTCGAATGTCACTTTTCCGGTTGCGGTGTCGGAAGACAGTTTCAGTGCCGGCAGTGAGGGCGCGGACAACGGCGTGACGGGAACGGCTGCGGCCGGCGCGGTCTCGACGGGAACTGACGATGATGGAGAGGCCGGCTCGTGTTTCCTGCGTGCAAAAAGAAAAATCGCTACGACAAGAACGACGGCGGCTGCTATGGCGAGGACAGGCCTGGAGGGAAGCTGCGCCGATTTGGTCGGCTTCTTGAGCGCGGCGGGCGGAATAGAAATAGAAGAGGAGGGAATAACGGTTCGGCCAGCCGATGCGGGGAGCTTTGCCGCGGTAGCGGGAACTTGAACCGGTTGCACAGGAGGTTGCGCTGCCGAAACCGGCGCCGCCGGAAGAGCCGGGGTTGGCTCGACCACGGGCGGCGCAGCCGGAGTCTTGTTTGACGGAGGCGAAGGAGGCGCGGCTGCGCTGGTCGGTACGGCATTGAAGGTCAGAGTCGCGCTTTCGTTCCCGGCTTGTGCACTCGAACTTCGGGTCACATCGAGCAGGCCCAACCGGTGCAGCAGGCCATTTGCGACAGTCAAGACTTCTCCATCTGTTGCATATTTTTCCGCGATGCCGCGCACTCGTTCGCCTAATGCCTGCTTCGATGCGCTATCCGTGGTGGCCTCGATTTCGCTCTCTATGCTTCGCAGCTCTTCCAAATCGCGGCGACGGCTTTGCCGGCGCTGGGTTTGGAAATCGCGCTGAACTGCTTCCTGAATCTGAACCAACCTCGGCTCACGTGGATAGACTGACAATCCTTCCTCGATTCGAGACAGAGCTCCAGTGAGGTCGGTCGCGGCTTGCAGCTTGCGCGCCTGCGAGACACAATCTTCCACAAAAGTTTCCCGCTTCTGATCGAGGATCAACGTACGAATGGTTTTGGCCATGGGATGGCCGGGATTTAAATCGAGAGCTTCGCGCGCCAGTTTCTCGGCTTCACGCCAGTCACTTTCCACCGTAGAGTGGGCCTGTTCGACAAGAGCGTTGGCCAGGACCGCGCGGGCTAGAGAATTGTTTTCGTCGAGCTCGTAAGCGCGGCGCAATAACTTGATTCCATCGGCAGACTTTTGCTGCGCGCACAAATCCTGACCTTCGGTCATGAGGCGATGGGCTTCGGTTTTCCGCTTCACACCGTCCTGGGCAAGCTTTTCCATCTCGGCTAATTCTGCGTCGTGAGGAAACTCGGCGGCTGCGCCTTGCAAGAGATCAAGCGCGCGCGCGTAGTCGCTGGAATGCAGGCAGGTGTCGATTTGTTCGACCAGCCGCGTCTTGGACTCGATGCGGACTTGCTGGTCGCGCCGTTTTTGTAGGCGTTCTACTTCGAAAGTCAACCCGGGGTACTGGCTATAAATTGTGCGCAGAATTTCCCAATCGTTCAGCGCATCGCCGTAAGAACCCTGCTCTTCGCGCAAGTGAGCGCGGGCGACGATTGAGTTGACCAGATCGCGCTTGTCCTGTACCAGCCGAAGCGCACGTTCAAAGTGCGATTCTCCGGGATGTAGATCGAGCGCCTCGCGCAGAATATTGACTCGCTTATCAAGATCAGGCTCCCCTTCCGTCTGCCGATCGACGGACGCGATGAACGCGGAAAGCTCCTGCCGCTGCTGCTCTTCGATGTCGTACTTCAATGCTTGAAAGATTGCATTGTTCGGATATTTCGCCAAGTACGCCTGACACGAATCCGCCGCCTTACGGAAGTTGTGCTCGGTGAGATTTCGCCGCGCTTCGGCATACGCAGTATTCATCGCGTCATGTTCGGAGCGTACCTCATTGTAAAAACCCTGATAGTTGGCTCCGCTTTCGCGGTTGATAGAGTCTGGGGCGCGACGATCGAGATCGAGCACCACGCCGAGTTTGGCGAGGGCGCTGCTTACGTCGCCCTTGTGCCATGCGTCCATGGCTGCGCGATGGAGCTGCTCTTTTTCCTGTCGGAGTTTTTTGTATTCCTGTTCGTCGCGGTCGACCTCTGCCAGCAACTGCAGGGCGCGCTCTTCTTTAGGCCGAAGTTGCAAGACATTCTGCAAAGCCTCGCGCGCGTGGGCGTATGCGTGATTGTCGATGTGCTGCCGGGCCAGGCGATACCAGTTGTCGATCTGGCGCTCGCTGCGGCGGTTTTCAATTCTGCTCTTCAACGATAGCGCGACGGCGTTGTCAGGCTCGATCTGCAGAGCTTCCTGCAGTTTTTGCAGGGCGAGCGGATCTTCCTCCTCCTCAAAACGCGCGCGGGCCGCATCGAGCAACTGCGACAATGTTTTTCGCCGGACCGAGCCATCGAGCCGGCGACGCAAAGAGCCAATCGCTTCGTCCATATGGCCTTCGGCTTCGAGCTCGCCGAGAATTTCACCGGCAAATTGAAAGTCCCCTTCTTCGAGCGCCTTGGTGGCACGCTGCAGCCGCGGCCGCGTGCGCTCCGGATCGAAAAACTCGATAGGCTCATTACGCAACGCTTTATTCAGTGTGTCGCCAAAATCGCGAGCGCTCCCGAAGCGATGCCAGGATTGCTTTGCCATCGCTTTGTGCAACGTCCGGCTCACGGGCTGGCTCACAGCGGAATTCAATTCGGCCGCAAGGGGCGGAATCTGACGCAGAATCGCGTCGACAACTTCATCGGCGCGGGCGCGCTGAAATGGATTCCGTCCGGTCATTGCTTCGTAACAGACCACGCCCAAAGAAAAAATATCGGAGGCCGGCGACAGCGCCTTCAGTTCAATCTGCTCCGGTGACATGTAGAGCAGCGTGCCCTTTTGCGCCCGCGTGGTATGAGCATCGGCCATGTGCGCCACGCCGAAGTCGATAATTTTCACCGAGTCGTCTTCCATCACAAAAATGTTGCTCGGCTTCAAATCGCGATGTACCAGCCCGCGCTCGTGCGCCGCCTGCAGGCCGCGGCAGGTCTGGGAAATGATGTCGATGGTGCGCTCCACCGTCAGTCGATGGCTGGCCTTGCGGATGAAAAACTCGAGTGTGGTTCCGGGAAGGAGCGGCATCACGAAGTAGGGTTTTTTCTTGCCGTCGTCTTCGAACTCTCCGATGTCAAAGATCTCCACGATGTTGGGATGGCTCATGGAGGCGAGAACGTCGCACTCCTTATAGAACAGCTGCAGGGAAGCGGGATCGGGAATATCGAGGATCGTCTTTACCGCGACTTCGCGCCGTACGACGGTATCGTAGGCCCGATAGACGAGGCCCATGCCGCCCTGGCCGAGGACTTGCCGGACTTCGTAACGGCCAGCTAATTTTCTGGGTGAAGCGGGATTCTCCATCAATGCCTCGGCGGGGGGAAGGCCTTAGCATCTTACCGGATTTGGCTGAAAAATGCTGCGATTTTCGAAGTGATTTACAAGGATTTCGCATAGCCGAAGCGGGGCCCGTATGGGCAAGAGCTTGCATGTCCTGCGCAATGCATACTGCAGGTTACATCATCACGACCGCAACAAATTGCGCACGATGAAGAGCACATTGGCGGGCCGTTCTCCCAACCGTCTCATGAAGTAGGGATACCACTCACTGCCGAAAGGAATGTAAACGCGCACGCGCCAACCGCTGCGCACCAGACTCTGCTGCAAGTCACGGCGGATGCCGTAAAGCATCTGGAATTCGAAGGAGTCTGGGGAAAGTTTTTCATGCCTGGCGAACGCCTCGGCCTCGCGAATGATGTTTTCATCGTGCGTGGCCAGCCCGTGGTAGATGCCACTCTTCAACAGGATCTTCATCAGTTTTATGTAGTTCGCGTCGACGTCAGACTTGGCAGCAAAGGCAATCTCAGCGGACTCTTTGTAAGCGCCCTTGCAAAGGCGAATGCGGATGCTTTCGGACAGAAGTTTTTCGATGTCGCTCTCGGAACGCTTCAGGTACGCCTGAATCACCGTGCCGACAGCGTTTGAGTTCGCGGGGATGCGGTGAAGTTCGTGGACAAAATCCAGAGTGCGCTGCGTGTAAGGCGAGCCTTCCATATCGACGCGCACAAAGCCGGGAGGGTTCATCGATGCGGCCTTGGCCACCAAGCCGCTGACGATATTGCGAGCGAGCGCTTCGTCGACATCGAGCCCCATGTGAGTGAGTTTGAGGCTGATATTTGCGTTGAGATGATTGGCGGCGATGGCGTCGAAAATCTGATGGTAGAGCTGAGCGCTGTTGCGTGCTTCGTTGGGATTGGTTACATTTTCGCCGAGGTTGTCGATGGTCACGCTCATGCCGGCGCGGTTGATCGCCTGTGTGGCGCGGACCGCATCGTCGATTCCAGTTCCCGCAACGAAGCGCCCGGAAACGCGGCGGCCGATCGAGGAGCGTTCGGCGAAACCGCGCAGGGATGAATTTTCGGAGAGACCGACGAAGAACGCCCTCAGCATGCTTCACCCGGAAACGCATAAGACTCGGGGACCGATTGGTGGAGGAAGATCACAGAACTTTGTATCACAACGGAGTCAGGGAATCGAAGAATCGACGTTGCTTGGTCCGCGAGGGGCAGCCTGTTTTTCCGCGAGGGCGGCGGGTCTCGAAAGCGAACGGAAGTCGACGAAGAGTTTTCCAGATTCTGTTAACGTAGTTGAAAGGATTTCCCCGAAGGCGGATCATCCACTCAGGAAGAAATAGTATGTCTGGAAAAGCAATCAAAATCACGCAGACAAACGTCGAGCCGACTAACGACGACAGGAAAATGGGGACTGTGACATGTTCTCCTGACAATTGCGGCGAGATGTTTGCCATCTATCACGACATTGCACACGCGGACGACAACGAGGCGGCGCAGCAGGCCCAATGGTTGGAGGAAAAGCTGGCGGAAGAGCATCGCAGGGGCAGAAGTCACGAGGATGCTTATGAGCTTCCGTCCATGACTTGGCGGTAAGTATGCGAGAAGAATGAAAATGCGGAAACTTGTGTTCAAGAACGTTGCTAGCGAGCCACGCCAGCCTTAAGGTGTGAACTTCATTTCGATAATTTCGGAAGTTTCGTGTGGCGCGGCTTCAAACTTCCACTGCAAGAGCGCCTTCTGCGCAGCCTCAGCGAGCATGGGATGTCCACCAACGACCTTGACGGATTTTACCGTCCCTTCTGGGGCGACCAATCCCACGACTCGAACAGTGCCTCCAATGGACATCGATTTCGCGACGGCAGGATATTGAGGCGCAACCCGAGTCAAAATTTTGCGAACGCTGGGAGCGGATTCCTGGCAAAACGAGCGGCTGGGAGCAAGCATCAAAACTGATACAAGTAAGAAAAACACTGCTGAGGTCCAAGTTCCCTGGATTCTCATGTTGGAAGCAGAATAAGTGAGATATCATCCGCGGCGTAGGTTACGCTGGTAATCGAATTGAAGCTCTCGACGGTGGGTGACGTGCAGGGAGCCGAGCGTTGACATCTTTAACTCGTCGGCATCACCCGCCGTGCTCCTCCAGGAATTTCTCTACTTCGATGGCGGCCATGCAGCCGCTTCCTGCGGCGGTGATGGCTTGGCGGTAACGCCGGTCCTGCACGTCGCCACAGGCGAAAACTCCGTGGACTTTCGTCCGGACGTAGCCGTGAGTTTTGAGATATCCGTCCTCGTCCGTGTCGAGTTGGCCGTCGAACATCTTGGCATTCGGATTGTGGCCAATGCCGAGAAACAGCGCACTGGTGGGGAAATCTGAAACGACATTTGTTTTTAAGTTGCGCAGTTTGAGGCCGGTGACTTCCTGCTTGGCGTGGTCGTAGACATCTTCAACCACGGTGTCGGTAAGGAAGTGGATTTTTTCGTTATGTCGGGCGCGGTCAAGCATAATTTTGGAGGCGCGAAAGCTGTCGCGGCGATGAATGAGCGTGACCTTGGTTGCAAAACGAGTGAGGAACAGTGCCTCCTCCATGGCGGAATCGCCGCCGCCGACTACAACGATCTCCTTCCCTGAAAAAAAGAAACCATCGCAGGTAGCGCATGAAGAAACGCCGTGGCCGATCAGCTTTTGTTCGTTGGGCAAGCCCAGCCAGCGCGCGGAAGCGCCACTGGCGATGATCAAGGTTTGCGCGTGTACCTGATGTTTGCCAAGATGCAGCAGAAACGGCCGCCGACTAAGATCGACGCTGGTCAGATGAGCCATGCGGTATTCGGCGCCAAAGCGCTCGGCTTGCTTGCGCATGTTTTCGACTAGTTGCGGCCCCATGATCCCCTCGGGGAAGCCGGGAAAATTTTCGACTAACGTGGTGAGAGAAAGTTGACCGCCGGGCTCGTGGCCTTCGACCACCAGAGGTTTGAAGTTGGCGCGCGCCGTGTAAAGCGCAGCGGTGTGTCCTGCGCAGCCGGAACCGATGATGACGACGTTACGGGTTTCGCTCATGATTTTTCCAGATATCAGCCGTTAGATTGTCGATGCAACGCTTTCGATGCACGGTGCTGTTCGACCGCGGCAAACAACTTTTCTCCTTTTCTAAGGACAGTGTCATCCTGAGAGAAGCCGTTTTTCAGGCGGAGCGAAGGATCTCACGCTTATCCGGTCTGGAGCGTGAGCAGAGTTCAGCATTATGTAGACAATGGAAATCGTGATCATTTTTTGTCTTCAGACTGTTTGGTAGAATCGCCCGTTGTTTTCGGTTTCGCCGCACCTTTTGCTGCCGTTGGAATTTGTGCGAGTTCTGCCGGCACCGTGTGCTTGACTCCGAGCAAAGCGCGATAGCCGGCGAGCACATCGGATGCGCCGCGAAAAAGGGGCTCGTAGGCACTCTGATCCGGTGGGGGGCCGTTTTCAGATCCGTTACAACGCGCCAGCGCCACCGACGATTTTCCAAAACGCTCAAGCCGGATGCGGCTGGCCGGGGTGTTTGTCGCGACCATGCTTGCGGCGCTGCCAATCGAAGAAGCGCTATCTTCCATCGAAACCTGGATCAAATCCTTAGGATCTCGCACGTGTAAGACCAGGGTTTCCACCATGTTTTGGCCGTCGTCACTGAAAGAATATTGCACGCTGGCGAATAAGGCTTGCACGGCGAACTCACGACGGATGCGGACGTAGCGGGCGACCGATGGTTCGCCCGACATTTGTGCGCCCTGCCCCGGCTGAAGAAAATTCGGTGAGTCGTTCAGCGTCGAGCGGCCGTGGGAGACCTCGAAGTCGGAAGTGAACAGCGGTTGCTTCGGGATGCGAGCCAGGGCGGAGGCGATTTCTTTCTGCTCCTCTGCGGATGGCGCGCATACGTTCAGCATGTTCACTTTCACTTGTGGCTGAGTTGAGGGCGTCGGCTCGGCAGCCTGTTGCGATTTGGCGGGAAGAGCGGCAAGAAAGCTGGCTAAGATCAGAGTCAGTTTTGAGAGCACGGCAGAATTCTAACTGATGTGCGCCGTTTCACCACAGAGCACGGCGACACGGAGACAAATCCAAGGTGGTCTTTTATCTCTGTTTGTTTGTCCGCGCTCCGCTGCCTCTGTAGCTAAGAATTTGGCGCATCCGAAAACAGGGCCTGCTGCAAAGAATTTCAGCCAGCGCCGGGAACACGATTAGAATTCAATAATGGCGAATTTGACACTGGTTTATGGAATGCGGCTGCTGCCCGCCGAAGATATTGCCGAGGTTGGTGATGCGCCGGTGAAGCTTACCAATGGACACGAGGCACGGGTCACTATGCACATACTCGAAGGTAGTAAGGAAGAGATCGAAAAACAGTTGCGCACGAGTCTGGAAGCATTTTTCGATTTGTATCCCGAGATCTAGTGGAGTCGAAACGGCCGGAGCCAGGATGGGACCCGGTTTGTTTCAGGCTTTGACCCAAACCTATGCGGGCGTTTTACACGACATTACGCGCAAGAATGCTGGTGGCCGGATTCTGGCCACAGGGATGGATCGCGCGCGGAGCCTGTTATTCCTTGGGTTTGGCAGCCGGGCTTTTCGTTCTGCAAATGGTTTTGAACTTGTTTGCCCCTGCTTGGGCCGGCAGCATTGGGGGCTGGGTTAAATTTCTGGTTTTCGATGCGGCGTTGCTGTTTTCTATAGTTACCTTCCGCTGGCTCAGATGGAAACTCCTTTGGCGCTTGCGGAACCGGCTGATCGTCACTTACGTCTTCATTGGCGTCATTCCCGCCATCCTGCTGGTCTTGATTGGATTGATAACGATCTACCTTTTCGCCGGGCAGTTTTCCGGTTTCGTCGTTACTTCGGAGATCAATTCACAACTGCGCAGTATGCAGGCGGTAAACGCCGCCGTGGGCAACGAACTTGCCGCGCGCATCGAGAAAAGCGAGGCCCCCAATGCGGAGTCTCTGGCTGGGCTCAGGAAACGCGACCGTGCCTGGAGTAGGCGGCGAGTTTGTGCCTGGCACGGCGCGAAGATCCTGCTGCTCAGCGGGGGAGCGGCCACGAAGGCAGTATCTTTCCCCGATTTCTTTCATAAGGATGACAATCCGTACGCCAAGGCAATTCGCGACGGTCAACCATTCAAGGAGATCGTTCGAGACCACGGTGAATTGGAGTTGCGCGTTGCCTCGGTCTTGACAGTCGGCCCGGACACTTTGACCGTGATCACCAGCGAACCGCTGGACAAAGATCTAATGGCCGACATCGCCGCAAACCTGGGCGAAATCACGCTGTTGGCCAACGGAATCCGCAACGAACCCACCTTTACCGTAGGTCGACTGCCAGCGCCCTCCAGCATCATGGACCGGGAAATTGGTTTCGGTACGCCGCTGCGCGTCGTCAACTGGAGTACGGGAGAGAACGAAGCCCTCGATCCCGATACGTCGCCCGCAGTCAGGATTCGCACCATGCCGTCGGTGCTTTATGGTCACCTCTTCGCGTCGTTGGAGAAATGGGCTAAAGGCATCGAGTCCATTCTCTTGGCGATTCTGGTTTTCTTCGCGATCATCGAGCTGATCTCTCTCCTTATCGGTACTCGTATGACGCGCACGGTGACTGGAGCCGTGGCGCAGCTCTATGACGCCACCAGAAGCGTGGATCGCGGCGACTTCAGCCATCGCATTCCAGTGAAGTCGACGGACCAGTTGGCGCAGCTCTCTTTGTCGTTTAATTCGATGACCGAATCCATCGAGAAGCTGATTCAGGAGCAAAAGGAAAAGCAGCGACTGGAGGGCGAGTTAGCCATTGCGCAGGAAGTGCAGGCCCAACTGTTTCCGCGGCAGGCTACCGAGTTGGAGTCGCTCGAGGTTCACGGATTCTGTCGTCCCGCTCGCACGGTCAGTGGCGATTACTACGATTTTCTCACGGCCAGTTCACACAAGTTGATTTTGGCCGTCGGCGATATCAGCGGGAAGGGAATTTCAGCCGCACTGCTGATGGCTACGATTCACTCCGCGGTGCGCGCCTACAGTGTTGAAAGTTTGCCGCAGATGCGTGAACCCGTGGGCGTGGGTGCGTTAGCCGGCGCTGCGAGAGTGATGGCCGCTTGGCCCGAAGGCATCGAGATTTCTCCGGGAGCATTGCTTGGCCTGCTGAATCACCAGCTCTATGAAAGCACTCCGCCGGAAAAGTACGCCACGTTATTTCTCGCTGTGTACGATGGACGGTTGCACCGGCTGACCTACAGCAACGGAGGTCACTTACCGCCCCTTCTGATTGCGCAGGATGGCGGCGTGCGGCGACTCGAAGCTGGCGGCACGGTGGTTGGTTTGTTCGATAACATGACGTACGACGAAGACTCGGTGGACATGCATCCCGGCGAAATCTTCCTCGCGTACAGCGATGGCGTCAGCGAGCCGGAAAATGAATTCGGAGAATTTGGCGAGGAACGCCTGATCGACTTGGTCCGCGAAAACCGCCGCCTGCCACTGGTGCAAATCAGCCAGACCGTCACGCAAGCGGTCGATGACTGGATCGGCGACCAGGAGCAGCCTGATGATATTACGCTGGTGCTGGCACGGGCACGGTAGCAGTTCTCAGTTCTCAGTTTGCTCTAGCGACAAAGGTCGCCCGCCTAGGCTATGGATTCCTCGCTGAAAATAAAGTTGGCAGCTACTTTCCGTGAATGATGGAATCGGCCGCTCCTGCGCTGAAATATGTCGATATCCCCCCTCCCCCCTTTTTGCATAATCTCTGGAATCATCACTTTAGCGTGAAATTCTCCGCAAGGTCGGGATTTCAAGGAACTTAGGTACTAAGCTCTAGATAGCGAATGACTTCGAGGCGCGACGGATTGGATTGTGCCGACCGTCACGGGTTCGACCATGATTGCGCAATTGATGGGCTGCGGACAAGGTTAGATGTCACAGTGGACCTGTGGATGTTCTTGAGGCGCGGATGCGATTTGTCTTTACATTTGGACAAAATAGGATAAATTAGGTCCTAGTATTGAGGCCTCTGAAATGACTCTCCAATCTGGTCAAACGTCAGAATTCAAGCTTCCGTCACATCTTCAGCTCGGTCGTGAGAGCTGCCCAACCTGTGGTCAAGCCATTCCCCCGGACAAACTCGAAGAGATTAGCGGAAGGATCGCCGCCAGGGAGCGCGAGCGGACGCTTGCGATCACTGCTCAGCTCGAGATGCAATACGCGGCCGACAAGGCACGCGCGGAGACCAGGGCAAAGGCCGACCTGGAGTTGGAGCGCCAGCAGGGTGCCGCTCGTGAGGCCGGTGTGCGGCAGGAGCTTCAGAAATTGCGAGAGGCAAAAGATGCCGAAATCGCAAGAATGAAGGAAGCTGCTGGAGCGGAGGCTGCGCGCATCCATCAAGTCGCAACGGAGAAGGCGGAGTTACGTTACCGTGACACACTCGCAGCTCAGGAGAGGACAGTCGCCGAAGTCAACGCGAAGTTGCACGAGGCTGAGCAGCACGCATCGGAGGCAGAACAGAACTTGAATACTCAGCGTGAGATTCTGGAGAAAGCTGGAGAAGATAAAGTCAACGCTGAGAAAGCAAGGGCGTTCGAGGAAAAGCAGAAGCTCTTGACCCAAGTCGGCGACCTTAAGCGCGCATTGGAGAGCAAAACCAACGAGGAACTCGGTGAGGGAGCCGAGATCAACCTTTTGGAGTGCCTCAAGGCAGAGTTCAAGGAGGACAAAATCGAACCCATACGTAAGGGTGCTCCCGGCGCTGACATCCGCCATGTTGTGATGCTGCACGGTCAGGAATGCGGAACCATCCTCTACGATTCGAAGAACCACAAACAATGGCGGGATGAACATGCCGCTAAGCTCAGGAGGGATCAGCTAGCTGAGAAGGCTGAGCATGCGATCCTTTCCACGCACAAATTTCCGCGGAATGCACACCAACTGCATCAGCGAGATGGCGTCTTGCTCGCCAACCCAGCGCGAGTCGCGTCGGTTGTGACCATGATTAGACAGCACCTGCTCCAGCTTCATGCTCTTCGTGTGAGTAAGATTGAGCGCGAGAGCAAAACAGCAGTACTCTACGACTTCATCACATCTGCGCGCTGCAGACAGCTCCTTGATCGGATTGATCAGCGGGCCAGCGGCTTGCTTGGACTGCAAGAGAAAGAAATCATTTGGCACAAGAACAACTGGAAGCATCAGGGGACGGCTATATGCGCGATCCAGAAGGCCAAGGGCGATCTCGCAGGCGAGATCGATTCAATTATCGGTACATCTGCGGGCGACGCCGGAATCTCGGAGGCATCCTAAATGGCCGCGCAGATGCCGGTCCAACTCAACCCAAGTAGCGCCGGCTTGCAGGAGCGCCGACTCGACCGCACGATCTTGCTCACCTATCGCTCGAAGGTCGACCTCTATGACGTAGTGCCTAACCCGGACCAACCGCGGCTTGGCCCCAAAGAGGATGATGAGCTTCAACGGCAGATTGAGGCGAATGAAGGGCTCTTCGAACCGCTTCTGGTTGAACCACATCCCGAATTGCCTGGGAAATACCTAATCATTGATGGCGACCGACGGTGGACGAATTGCAAAACCCTCGTCGAGCATGGGCGAGAGCAATATCGTCAGGTTCCTGTGGAGATCACCGACAGGACGCTCTCGGAAGACGAGAGGCTGCGGGTTTGGATATATATCCACCGTCAGCGAAAAGAGTGGGATGCCAAGGAAAAAGAGATGGTCGCCTACCGTCTAGTCGACTTGGTAGGACGAGCCAGCGCTGCCAACATCTTGGGCATCACAGTCCGCGAACTCGATAAGCTCGTCGAGATCTACGAGCTTTCCGGAAGGTTCAACGCTCTACGCGATCCCAGTGCCGCTATTACATGGGCGCGTGAACTGATGGGCGTAAGCAAGAAGCTTCTGGTGCCGACGGTGATCGATGCCGTAGTTAAGAAGGTTAACGAGAAGAGAATCACCAACTCCAAGGACCTTCGGAAACTCAGGACGATCCTTCCGGATCCCGTAGCCAGAGCCCACTTCCTCGGTGATTCGGGTGACCTTGAATCCGCCCAACTCCGAATTCGTCCCGTCGAGAAGGAGCACGATGATCAGCCCCTGGGTGAATTGGGGGCCGCAGTTGAGGCGATGAAGAGTGTACCTTGGACGAAGCTGCAAGAGCTAAAGGGAGATGAAATGGTGTTGAAAAAGCTCGATGAAGCCGAGACCTTGTTGAGATCGCTTCGGAAAGCGCTAACGTCCGAGTAGATGTTTGGTTAAAACCGGGGTTAAAACCCGGGGACGAGCGGAACGTTCCCCAGTTTTTCCGCCTCGCACAAGCAATCTTCAGAAAACCTGCAGGGCCGGGGCGTGGTTTCGGCTGCGGTGCGGCTTCACGACAATTTCCACGTCCTGGTCGAGCGCCACCAGGAAGCGCAGCAGGCGTTCCACGGAGAACTGCCGGAACTCACCGCGCAGCATCTTCGAAACATCGGGCTGGCGGACTCCGAACAAGGTAGCGGCCTCCACCTGCTTGAGGCCGCGAGCTTTTAGGATGGTGTCAATCTTGAATACCAGCTGCGCCTTGACGAAATGCTCTTCTGCGTTCGGCACACCAATGTCCTTGAACACATTGCGGCTTCCGGTTTTGTATCCCTTCTTGTGGTTCATTGCTTTCTCCCCGTGGCAATCTGTTCGGCCTCACGCAGTCGTTGCTTGATCAACTCCACGTCACGGCGCGGTGTTTCCCGCCCAGTCTTGGATTTCTTCTGGAAGACGTGAAGGACATAAACACTGCCCGCATACCGCAACGTGTATACGGCACGGAATGTGTCACCACGATGGTCTTTAATGACTTCTACGACTCCCGCTCCGCCAAAGCCGCTCAGCACCTTCGCATCCTGATGCTTGCCACCACGCTGGGCAACGTACAGCGCGTAGCCCATGTGGTCCTGCACGGTCTCGGGGAACTCCCGTAAGTCTTTGAGGCTCGTTCCGACCCAGGTTACCGGTTTTAAAGACGGTTCATCGGTCATGGGATGGTATGAATATAGTGAAATCACTATATTGTGTCAAGTAACGGGTCTAGTTGAATTAGATTTTCTGGCGCTTCCACTTGCCTTGCTTAAATAAGATTGCGCTGACGGCTGCCATGGCCGTCTCGGCGATGGCGATGGAAAAGAAAGCTCCATTCGAACGCATGTGCAGCGGAATCGACAGCCAATAAGCCAGCGGGATTTCGAATAGCCAGAAGCCGAAGAAATTCACGATTGTAGGAGTAATCGTATCCCCCGCGCCATTGAAGGCTTGCATCATCACCATGAAGTAGGCATATCCCAGGTTGCCATAGCTTATGATGCGCAGGCACGCGGCTCCCAGCGGCACGACCTCCGGATCGTGGGTGAACAGCCGAACGATTGGCACAGAAAAGAAAATGAAGACGACGCCGATCAGGCCGAGAAAAGTCACGTTGTAAAGCCCGGTGCGCCACACCGCTTTCTCGGCGCGCTCGGGATGACCCGCGCCCAGGTTCTGACCGACCAGTGTCGCCGCGGCATTGCTCAATCCCCAGGAAGGCAGGATCACGAAGATCACGATGCGAATTGCAATCGTGTAACCGGCAAGCGCGGCAGCGCCGAAGATGCTGACGATTCGCACCAACCCGATCCAACTGGTGTGGGCGATGGCGAACTGCAATATGCCGGTCAGCGAAACGCGAATCAGACGCAGCATCACGGACGCACTCAGGCGAATCTGGCTCCTGAGAATCCGCAGACGCTCGGTCCCGCACATGAGTCGATAGAACTGGTAAAGCACGCCGATGCTGCGCCCGGTAAGTGTTGCCAATGCCGCGCCAGTCACACCCAGGCGGGGAAATGGCCCCCAGCCAAAGATCAGGCAAGGATCGAGCACGAGATTGATGATGTTTGAAACCCACAACAGGCGCATGGCAATTGCCGCGTCGCCCGCGCCGCGAAAGATCGCGTTGTTCAGGAACAGCAGGAGCACGGCGAAACTTCCTCCCAGGCAAATTCTCGTATAGCCACTGCCGGTGGCGACAATGTCCGGCGACGCGCCCATCAAGCGCAGCAGGTTCGGTGCCCAAACCCCGCACGGGATACCGATCATCAACGACACGATCAGGCCAAGAGCGATCGCTTGCACACCGGCGACCGCAGCGCCCTCGGGATCTTTTTCTCCGATGCGCCGCGCCACCATGGCAGTAGTCGATAAACTCAGCCCCATCGCCACGGCAAATATCAGGCTTAACATCGACTCCGTGAGCCCCACTGTGGCCACGGCGTTCGCGCCAAGCCGTCCCACCCAGAAGACGTCCACCACGGCAAAGAGCGACTCCAGCACCATCTCCAGCACCATGGGTACGGCCAGCAGCAAAATTGCCCGGTTCAAGCTGCCGGTGGTGTAGTCCTGGTGCGAGCCGCGAATCGCTTCCAACAGCGAGGCCCATAGTGTGTGCTGCTGTTCTGCAGCGAAGGCTGTGGCTTTCATAATTACCTGCAACTTTCCACGCGGGTCGACGAATAGACGAGGCGAATGTACCCGATCAAATTAAGACAGAAAAGTATTTAAGATGTCCGATGCTGCGGACTTAGTGGATGGCCAACGAACGAGGGTTAAACATATTAACTTCCTTGTAGCGAACTGCGGGAATTGTATCGCGGACTGGCGGCCTTCGCCAAATACAAACTTAGTATCTTGCGCGCCGAATTCTTGTCCGATAACCTTTGACGCGTCTTGAAAAATCTCACTTCTTCGGCAGCAGCGTAACCCGCGCGGTCACCCCTCGATTACTTGCCATCCCTCCAATCACAACGGGACCGAGCAGCGTATCCTGAATGCCGCCGCCATCCAAGCGTGCTTCGGGGCTGGTGTCACTGATGGTCTCCCAGCGGCTGTGATGAATATCGAAAGCGAATGTAACTGGGGAAACTTCGGCAGGCTTGCCGTCATAGGAAACGCCTTTGTAGTCGTGCGGAGTGGTCGTGCCGCCGAAGAAGACGATTCTGCGGTCCCTGCCCGCGCCGCCACCGGCGATTCCAAAGCGCGCTGTTCCAGGATGCGCGGGTAACTTGGTCCATTCAATTTTCGCTGGATTTTTCTTGTCGATCTTGCCCATCCAGCATTCGTCGGATGAAACATAACTCGGGCCCTCTGTTGGGCCGGCCTTCGCGCCATCGACGATCACGATCGTGTCGTCGGCCAAGCCCCCGGATAATCCAAACGCCGGAGTGCCAGGAAAAGGTGTGGCCTGGCTCCACGAGTCTTTTTCTACGTCATAGACCTGGACATTGTTCACTGGGCCATTCTTAGACCGGCCTCCAATCAGATAAACGAAGCGGTCATGATTAACACCAGAGACCGCGCGGTCCACGGGGACAGGGATGTCTTTCCCGCGATTCCAGCGGCGCTGCTCGACATAAACGTTCACGTCGGGAACCGTGATTTCGCTGCCCTGCGCGTCGACGACATATCCGCCCATGAGCACGACCTGCGCCTTGGCACCGGCGGCCGAAGCGCCCAAACGGCCTGCCACGCCGGGCACCGGTTGTCCCTGATGCCACTTCGCCGAGTGCGTGAGATGCATGACGTAAACCTGGTTGGTTACGTCATCCCAGGTTTTCTTGGGCCCAACGCCCATCATGGAGAAAAGGTCGAATCCGCCTTTAAGGCTGGCGGTGGCGTTGCTCGAAACTGCTGCCGGCATCGAGGGAAACTGAGGTTGGTCTTCTGCCAGAGCGGTGACGCAGAGTGACAGCGAAAGAAGAAGCGCAACAAAAAGTAGTCTTCTCATCAGCAGAGATATTACCGCAGATTCATCGCCCAGGCTCCCATTACAGGGAGATTGTCGACGCGAATTCGTCCGGGCAGGACTTATCAGAACCACGTCTTGCGCCGGTATTCGCGATACTCATCGCCAAATGCCGCTTCGAGGACTTGAGCTTCGCGGTGGGCCCTAACTGTCTGCATAACTGCAAGGGCCAGAAAAAGCAGCCACAAGAGTGGTCGATGGAGGACCAGCACAAACCCTGCAACCAGCACCATGCCGAACACATAGATTGGATTTCGGATCTTCGAATAGACCCCGTGTGTCACCAGCTTGTGTGCGGCGGCTTTGATGGCGAAGGAGCGTCCCAGTTGGCGGCGTGCGGTCGCAATCCCGCAGATGCCCGTGATCACCAAAACCGTGCCGATCTCGCGTTGCAAATCCCAAGGACCCGGCTTGGAAAATGTCACCCAGAGCAGTATTCCAACGGCGACGATTTGCACCACTGTGAAGAAGTAGAGCTGTCGGCTTTCCATCGATGTCCGTTCCTCTTCGCTCGGAAACTCAGTCAGGAATTATTTGATGAGTCCCCGGCGCCCTGCGTGAATGAAGTCCGTGTAGGCCGGAGTCTCGCCGGCAGCGCGCGTCTGGCTGGCGATCTGCCCGCGATGATACGCCGAGTGCAGCAATACATGAGTCAAAATATCTTCCACCGCGCTGCTCCAAGGCTCGCCTTTGCTGTTCTTGTAGGAGATACTTTCCGAGAGCTGCTTCGCCGAAAGGCCATCGAGATATTCGCGCCAGAGGCTCGCCATTTCGGCAATTTGAGTTTCACATTGATTGGCAGAAAACTCCGGCCACACAGGAAGGCTTTGCGGCTGCTTTCGGATACGCTCCAGCCACAGGCGCTCGGCGGAGAGAATGTGGGCAAGTAGCTTCAGGGTCTGCGCGGGCGGGCGAGCGCTTGTCCGCAAATTTGCCAGCACTTCGCGGTTGGCCCATTCATCGTAAGTAAACTGACGACGCAGATATCTCAGCAGTTCGTCCAACTTGGTTTTAACCGTCCTTTCACATTGCCCGGGTAGACTCCTCGCTGAACGGCAATGAGATATTCTAAGTGATGTGGGATCGGGCGATCCCCTTCGCTGAAACACGCAGCCCTACTTATGCCCCGCAAAGCTGCATCCCGCGCCGCAACTGAAGATTCCGAGGCAATCGATGGAGCAGTCACGCCCGCTCAGAATCAGGAAACCGGCAAACGCACGGCTGGCAAAGGAGCGGCGTCGCTCGACGATTTGACGCGCACCGCTCTCAAAGCCTTCCTGATTGCTCGCGATGCCGCTTTCAACGTGCGCGATCTGCTCACCAACTCCTCACGCATGGCTTTTCTCGCAATCAAAGATTGCGAGAAGGAACTCGACATCATCGAGCGCTACATCGATGAGCGTTTGCCTGCAGCAATCACGCGAGTGAATGAAGCCCGGGCGCGCCAGCTGCTGACCAGCTTGAAATGCACCACCGACCTCGAACGAATCGGGGACCTGGTGATGAGCATGGCCATGCGGGTGCAATCGCGAACCGAGAAAATTGCGGCATCGGATGTACGCCAGCTTGTAGAAATGTCGTCGATCTTGCGCGAGATGCTCGATGTGGTTTACCGCGGATTCGTCAACCTCGATTTGGAGTGCGCCCGTCAGGTCCTGCAAATGGACAAAGACATCGACCGGGTCTGTCATGCTTTGTTCCAAAAACATCTGACCGTTCACGGCGCGGATAGCAGCCCCTCTAGCTTTGAAATCCTTCTCATGGCGCAAGCCCTCGAGCGCGCCGGCGACCACACAACCAACTTGGCGGAAGATCTCTATAGTCTGATCGAAGGCCGCAGCCTGCGCCACGCGCCGAAGAAGCGGACCGAAGCGTAGTTGTAGATCGAGAACTGTTTCGCAAATTCATCATTCGTTAACACTCAGGCAACATTCTCGCAACAATTCCAAAATACATTCTTAGTGCAGAACCCGTCCGTCAAAGGAGCTGTGCCTTGGTCCTGTGCCAAGCCGCCGCAATCAGTGATGCATCTTCCCATGGGATCTTTCGAACCGCTCGGTGAGGCGGGGGTCGCTAGAGTGTCCCGCTGCCTCGTTTTCCTGGTCGAGGACGAGGAAGATATCGCGCGGTTAATCTCCCATAACCTTCAAGCGGCCGGATTCGACGTGCAGAGTTTTGTCAGTGGGGGTTCTGTCGTCTCGGAAGCATTGCGCGGGATGCCCTCGCTTTTTCTGCTCGATGTGATGCTGCCTGGTGCGGATGGTTTTGAGCTCTGCCGGCAGATTAGGCAGACTCCAACTCTCTCTTCAACCCCAATCATTTTCCTGACCGCCAAGACCGCTGAAGCCGACCGTGTCAAGGGCCTAGAGCTTGGGGGAGACGACTATATTACTAAGCCGTTTAGCCCTCGCGAACTAATAGCCCGGGTCCGCAGCGTGCTCCGCGGCATCCGCCAGCCTCCGGCGATACCCGAAGTGCTGCGTATGGGCGAGCTTGAAATCGATCCTTCCTCAATGACAGTGCAGGTGCAAGGCAAAGCTGTGCTCACTACGGTGCGTGAGTTCCGCTTGCTCGAGTATTTGGCCATGCACTGCGGACGCGTGCTCACGCGCGATCAGTTGCTCGACGCGGTGTGGAAGGAGACTCCCTTCGTTACTCCGCGTTCGATCGACGTTTACGTGCGGCGGCTGCGAGAAAAAATAGAGGCGGACCCCCGTCATCCCCGGTATCTAAAGACCCTGCGCGGCATTGGCTATCGCTTCGAACTTCCGAAATAGAGTTTCAAACTCCAGCGCCTTCCGACCCCTTCCGTTCGTAGCGCCAGCTCGTTTGATTTATCCTGTCATCTATTGCTCGTCGATTTACCACCTCATGCCCCAGCCCAAACCACTGTGGAAAGCGGACGATCAGAAGGCCCGTCTCGCCGAGCTCACCGCTCAGTCCGATGACTCTGCCAAGGACCACTCGCTGCGTCGCGACGTGCGCTCTCTCGGCGCCCTGCTGGGCAGAGTTCTGGTGGAGCAAGTCGGCCCGGAGCTTTTCAATACCGTGGAAGAATTGCGGCGGCTGATGATTCGCCATCGCGAACGCGTCGCGCATAGTACCGCCGCCGCAGCGCACGGCGAGCTCATGGCACGCGCACAGGCAATGATCGCAGAAATGAATTTGTCTCGCGCCTATCAGGTCACCAAGGCCTTTGCCATTTATTTCGAACTCACGAATCTTGCCGAGACCAATCACCGCAAGCGTCGGCGCCGTGCCCGCCAGTTGGATCGGCAGCACGCGCCCCTGCCCGGTTCATTCCACGGAACGTTATTGCGAATGCAAAGAAAAGGAATTTCCGCCGAGTCCGCGCTCGCGGCGCTTCGCCAGGTCGCGGTGACTCCCGTATTTACTGCCCATCCCACCGAAGTCGCGCGCCAAACGGTTTTGCTCAAGCGCCGCCGCATCGCGGAACAACTCGAACGCCTCGATCGTCTTCCGCTCACCGTTGGCGAAGCTCTGCGCTGTGAGCAGAATATCCACGCCGAAATTGCGTCTCTCTGGCAAACCGATGAAGTTCGCCAGACGAAGCCCACCGTCAACGACGAGATCCGCATGGGATTGCGCTACTTCCGGCTCTCGCTGTTTGACACTCTGCCTCGCATTTACGCCGAGGTGGCCGATGCGTTGCGCGAAGTTTACGGCTCGGTCCCCGGTTCGGCAGAGTTGCCCATCCTGATTGGTTTCGGTTCTTGGATCGGCGGCGATCGCGACGGCAATCCGCTGGTTAAGCCTGAGTGTGTGAAGGATGCCCTGGATCAGGCGCGAGCCGTGATTCTCAGCGAATACGCTCGTAGTGTGGAATTCTTGAGCGATTGCTTGAGCTCGTCTTCACGGCAGACAACTGCATCCGTGGAGATGCTAGCCCGGCTTGCTCTATATGAACGGTCGATGCCAATGGTCTCGAATGCCTGGGGGCCGGGCAATACCGTGGAACACAACCGCCGTTTTCTTTCCTACGTTTTCCATCGGTTACAGCGCAGCCGGCAGGGGCCGACTGCTCAACACGCATATGACGATGCGGCGGAGTTCGAATCCGATCTGCTCTTGCTTCGTGCGAGCTTGATAGCGAATCGCGGACAAAGGCTGGCGGAGACGTTCGTCGATCCACTTTTGCTCCAACTGCGAACTTCCGGCTTCCACTTGCAAGTGCTCGATATCCGTCAGCACGCGAGTGTGCACGCGGAAGTTCTGCAAGAGATCGTCGAAAAGCAGATCGACGTGAGAAAGATCGGATTGCAAAATGCGGAGTTGCGAAAGACTAAAGTGCGAAAGTCGGAGTTACAAAACGCAGCCCCAGCCCTGGTAGCCGGTCTTCCTCCACCGGACGTTCTCGATAAAGTTTCTCCGCAAACTCGCGAGTTGATCGATACATTCCGCGCCATTCATCAGCTCAAGCGAACTTATCCTGCGCAGTCAATCCGGCAGTACATCATCAGCGGTGCGGAGTCCGAAGAAGACGTCCTGAACGTAGCCCGGCTGGCGAAAGCTTGCGGCGTGAGTCTGGCTGGTTCTGGCGACAGCTCCGGTGATCCGGGCCTGATGCCAGTGCCTTTGTTTGAGTCGATCCATTCTTTGCGCACGGCGGGGAGCGTGATGCGCCATCTGTGGCGGCATCCGGAGTATCAACCGCTGCTCGATTCCTGGGGACGCTGGCAGGAAGTGATGCTCGGCTACTCGGACTCTAATAAAGATGGGGGGATGCTGACCAGCACCTGGGAGCTCTACAAGGCGCACCGTGATCTGCACGTTGTGGCGCACGAATGCGGCGTGAAGCTGCGGCTATTTCACGGACGCGGTGGAACCGTCGGTCGCGGCGGCGGGCCCACGCACTCGGCTATTCTCGCGCAACCCGAGGGCTGTTTTTCCGGGCGCATCCGCATCACCGAGCAGGGAGAAGTTCTCAACTGGAAATACGCCGACGCGGTGCTCGCGGAATGGAACCTGGAGCTGATGATTGCCGCAAGCCTCGAGGCGCTCACCCGATCGAGTCAAACCTCGGCAACCGATCAGGCGCGCTGGGAGGAAGCCATGGAGGAAATGTCCCGGGAAGCCTTCCGCGCTTATCGCCGCGATATCGCGGAGAACGCCGACGTGCTGGAATATTTCGAGCAGGCTACTCCGGTGTTGGAATTAGATGCTGCCCGCATCGGCTCCCGGCCATCGCGCCGAACCAAGGGCCGCCGCCTGGAGGATTTGCGCGCGATTCCCTGGGTTTTCGGATGGATGCAGAGCCGTCACGCTGTGCCCGCGTGGTATGGAGTTGGCCAGGGTTTGCAGCGTTTCGCCGCGAAGGGCAAAAGCCATGAGCGGTTGCTGCGAGACATGGCGAAACACTTCGCGCTCTTTTCGGACTTGGTGCGCAACGTCGAGCTGGCCATGGCCAAAGCCGATCTTCACATTGCGCGGGTTTATTCCGGTCTGGTAAAGAATGTGGCATTGCGCAAGCGCGTCTTCAGCATGTTGGAAGAAGAATTCATGCGGTCGCGTGAAATGATTCTGCAAATCTCCGGCCAACGCGACTTACTGGGTCGCAACCGGGTGCTGGCGCGCTCGGTCCATCTGCGCAATCCTTATGTCGACCCCATGAGCCTGATCCAGGTTGAGCTTTTGCGGCGCAAGCAGCAAGGCCAGGATCCGGCGAAACTCGAGTATCCTCTGGGTGCCACGATTAACGGCATCGCAGCCGGGTTACATAACACCGGATAATCGTGAAGATTACCGCTAACTGTCCAGTCGGCTGCCCGTCTGTAGTATGTTCTAATGCGGTAGCCAGCGGGTGGTCCCTCGTTTTGCCGAATCCGCGTATCGTTTTATTTTTGCGTGCATATTTCAACCGAAATTGCCATTCTTGCCCCAACGCCGCTCCATCCCGGAAAGAGGGTCTATGTTCATTCTCAAATTGATTCGCAGTAGGATGTTCACTGCCATTACCGCGTACCTTTTGCTGCTAACGCCTATTGCCATCATGGCGCAGAATTTGGACGCAAGTTCCTCCGCCGATTCCACTGGCGCAGCCGAGCAAAGCAAAGCTGATCCGAAGCTTGAGCACTTCGATCCAAATCTGGTCGACAAAGACCTTAACCCGTGCGATGACTTCTATAAGTACGCCTGCAACAAATGGCTGAGTGCGAACCCGATTCCTCCTGACCAAGTGGCCTGGAGTACAAGAAGCGGTCTGCAGCTTTGGAATGAGACGGCGCTGCGGGAAACGCTGGAAGCGAGCAGCAAAGACGATCCCAATCGCAGCCCCGTACAACAGAAGATCGGCGACTACTGGGCGGCCTGTATGGACGAAAGCGGTATTGAAGCAGCCGGCCTGAAACCTCTGCAGCCGGAATTGAGCCGCATTGCCGACCTCAAATCCAGGAAAGAAATCACGCTCGAGATCGCCCATCTCCATCACCTTTTCCCCGGAGCCTGGGATCAGGAGGACAACCAGACGAATTCGCCGTTCTTTGGCTTCACGGGCATGCCTGATTACGATGATGCGTCCAAGGCGGTCGCGCAAATCGATCAGGGGGGCCTGAGCCTGCCCGGTCGCGACTATTACTTGAAGACTGACGAAAAGTCAGTGGAGACTCTCAAGAAATTCCGCGCTCACATGCGAAAGATGTTTGTGCTGGTGGGTGAATCCGAAGCGCAGGCCGGCAGCGACGCCGACGCCGTTCTCGCGCTCGAAACCGCCTTGGCCAAGGCGCAAAGGGACAATGTCGCCCGGCGCGATCCCAAGAACATGAACAACAGGATGACCCTCGGGCAAGTCCGCGAGCTGACGCCCTCCATCGATTGGGATGTTTACTTGAAAGAGGTGAAGGCCCCGGCCAGTGATCACTACATTGTCACCACGCCCGGTTTTTTTCGCGCTGAAGAAAAATTACTAGCGGAACGCCCGCTCGACGAATGGAAGGCTTATATGCGGTGGCAGTTGATCCATCGCTCCGCTCCCTTTCTGAACAAAGCGATGGTGGATGAGAACTTCGACTTCTTCTATCACATGCTTGCCGGGCAACAACAGAATCAGCCGCGATGGAGACGCTGTATCCGTAACGCCGATCGTGACCTCGGCGAGGCGCTCGGCCAGGCTTACGTGGACCGCGCTTTTCCGCCGGAGAGCCGTGCACGCGTCCTTACCATGGTTCATGCCATCGAAAGCGCTTTGCATGACGACATTGAAACTGTACGCTGGATGTCGCCCGCCACGAAGGAACAGGCCATCGTCAAGTTGAAGGGGATCCTGGATAAAATCGGCTACCCGTCGCAGTGGCGCGATTACTCCAGCGTGCAAATCACGCGGACAAGCTATCTCGCCAATGTGGAGCAATCGTCATCGTTCGAGTTTGAGCGCTGGGTGGCAAAGATTGGCAAGCCCGTCGACCGCAGGGAGTGGGGCATGACCCCGCCCACAATCAACGCCTATTACGATGCGCAAACCAACACCATCAACTTTCCTGCAGGCATTCTTCAGCCTCCTTACTTCGACAAAGACATGGACGATTCGGTAAATTTCGGCGCCATCGGCATGGTTATTGGGCACGAAATCATCCACGGCTTCGACGATCAGGGGCGCAAGTTCGACGCTCAGGGGAACCTGCGCGACTGGTGGACCGCGGACGACGCGAAACAATACGAAGAACGCGGCAAGTGCATCTCAGACGAATACACGGAAGATGTTCCCGAGGCCGGTCCGGGAGTGAGACAGAACGGTTTGCTCACCCAGGGCGAAGATACTGCGGATAATGGCGGCATCCATCTCGCGCTCAACGCTCTCGAGACTGAACTCAAGAAGCAGGGCAAGTCGCTCGACGATAAAGGTGCGGATGGCTGGACCTATCGCCAGCGATTTTTCCTCTCCTACGCTTACTCGTGGTGCACGAACGTACGGCCTGAGATAGCGCGCATGTCTGTTACTACCAACCCACATTCGCTGCCCATGTTCCGCGTCAACAATGTGGGCTCGAACATGCCCGAGTTTTACCAGGCCTTCGGTTGCAAGCCCGGTCAAAAAATGGTGCGCGCAAACGCCTGCCGTGTTTGGTGAGCGAAAAACTAAAGTCGTCTGCTCATCGGCGCATTGACGAGTTTCAAATAAACGGGCCAGTTCTCGACTGGCCCGTCTTCGTTACACTATTGCCGCTCGCATTAGCCCCACGGATTCAGAGGCTGAACGCCAATTGCTAAATGCCAATTGCGGGTTCCGGCCTAGCGGTTGATATCATCCTTCGCCTGCAACCGCTTCACATAGTTCTCGATCCTGGACTTGTTCGCCTCATCGGGCCCGCCCGCCAGAGCGATCTGCATCTCCTTGACCGCCTTGTCGAACTCACCCTGGCCGCTGTAAACCCGCGCCAGGCCTACATGTGATAGCCAGGCGTCCGGATACTTCCTCGCGTTCGATCGGAAAAGCGCAAACGCCTCGTCCTGTTTCTTTTCACCCTGAAGCTGGCGGCCGTAGATATAAAGCTGCGTGGCGCTGCCTTTTTCTAAGGCTTTGTTGCGAAACGCCGTTGCGTCGTCTTTCCGGCCCATGGTTTCGAGAATGGTCGACTTGTGGAGCAGATTCTCGAAGCGTTCTTCCGCCTGGATCGACTGATCCTCGTCTTTCAATGCCTCATCAAGGCTGATCTTGTTGGCGAGGAGATATCCCGCCGCGTCGTCCCATCCTTCCCAGTAGTACTGATTAAGCCCGTGCGCCTGCCGCCGAATGCTGGCGGCGACCAGATCGTTCACATTTGCCGAAACCTTGAAGGGCACCGCAACTTTGTCCCAACGCAGCGTAACCACGGCTGAGTCCGGTTTGAGATCGTCGAAGTCGTAAGCCAGCGCATCGTGCAGCTCGGAGGTCTGCGGCTTCACGGTAACGCGCAACGCATCCTCATCCTGCTTGTAGCTGAAGCTTCCCCAATCTCTCGCAGCCTTCGAAAAAATCACAGTCCATTGACTCTCGCCCGGAATCATATGGAGGCCATAAGTTCCTTTGTCGAGCGCCTGGCCCTCGATTGAGACCGGGTCACTGAATGTGATCGTAGTATTCTCGTTGGCCCCGGCGCGCCAGACCTGGCCGTAAGGCACAACCTTGCCCCAGATTTGGCGCCCGTTGGCCAGAGGCCGGTGATAGTTGATCGTGATGTCAGTGATGCCGATGCGCTGGGTTATCACCGCATGCTGGCTTTGCCGCGGTAAATCGAGCATCAGGGTTTCGCCGGTAGCAGTCTGGGCGTGGCCAAGACCTGCCATCGACAAACAACTGCACAACAAAACGAGCAGACGAGTTCTGAGCATGCGGAGACTCCTCATTTCGTGATGGAGATGGAACAGCCGATTCAGTTAAACCCTGGGATAAAGCACAGTGGTTGTGAGTTGCGTGTAACGACTGTGCTGTTGGGCTTAGACGGGTGGACGGCGCGGAAGTGAGCAATCTCAGACAAAGCGGGCCGGGTTCAGCCCTGCTCGCACCTGTGAAACGGTAGCTCGGTTTTCTCTAAAGACAGCTCGTAGAAAACTTTACTCTTCGGGTCTGCCATTCTCGGGTGGAGCGAGCGGCAGCCGGGCGGCTCCGCGCATCATGTCACGCTCCTCGGGTGAGAACATGGTTTTGAAGCGATTGGAATCGATAATCTGCTCGCGCTGTGGGGGCGGCATGGCGCGTAGATCGCGTATCGCAGTGGTTACCATTCGCCGCCGGTCGGGTGGAAGCTGCTGCATCCGGCCGAACAAATTCCGTACTTCGTCCTTTTGGCCTGGCGTCAGGTGCTCCCAGGTTTCCATGCGGCTGAGCATGCGTTGCTGCTGCTGCTGCGGCAGGCTCGAGAAGTGATCCAGCCGCTGCCGTAACATCTGCTGCCGCTCCGGAGACAAGCGGCGAAATCCTGGATCATTCTGCAAGGCGCGCTCCCGCTCTTTCGGCGGCAGGCCCTGATAGTGCCGCAGCCAGTCGCCTGCATGACCTTCCCCGCGCGGATGGCTCGGTGCCGCCGCCGGGGGCCGTGCCTGCACCGGCCGAAAGCTATTATTGCGCTGCCCGAGGCACGGAGATGCCACAACGGCCATGGCCAGCACAGCCGCTGCCATCCATACCGCCATGAAATTTCCCCGCATTCACCCCACCCTTGGATTCGTACCGCTCGCTACCAACTGCCTCGGTCTTACGGATTCGCTACCACATCGTGCTGAACTTCCAAATCGTCCAGCAAATCGAAATCGGAATACAGATCGTGATTCTTATCCAGCGCTTGCAGATCACTAACCGCCGTGCCGGGCGCCGATTGTGCTGGAACTTCAATCACCGCGACTACATCGCCTGGATTTCTGTTGAAGAACAGGCCCACACCCAATGCCATCGCCACCGTAAGCGCCGCAGCCAGCACCGGATGCCGAAACCATGCCAACCAATCAGCCTGCGGCCGCGCCATCTCTTCCCGCAGACGAGCCTGCAGCCGCACATCAAAGTACGGCGATGGCTCCGGCGTCTGCCATTGATCCAGCAACGCCATAGTCTGGCGAAACTCTTCCATCTTCGCGGCGCACGCGCTGCAGCCCGACACATGTCCGCTGATCTCTGGCGTCATCCCTGACAGGCCGGACGCCAGATCCGGCATCATTTCTCGAATCTCTTCGCACTTCATGACCGTACTCCCTGATAATTTCTTCGTATCATTTTCCATTACCGCTCTTACATCCATCTTCACAACCAAAAACTCATGCAGATCCGAACTTCTCGCCCTAGAGAAATTCCTTTAACTGCTCGCGCAAAGTTTCGTACGCGCGGAACAATAACGATTTCGTCGCCGACTCGCTCAACTTCAGCACATCGGCGATCTGCTTGTAGTCCATCTGCTGGTACTTATGCATAATCACTGCCAGCCGCTGCCGCTCCGGCAGTGCCTCCACTTTTCCGCGGATCGCCGCCATGCGCTCCCGCCGCACTAGAGCTTCTTCCGCCGAAACCGTACTATCGGCCACATCCAGCGTGGTGCCCGTTTCTTCGTCCGGTTCGTCCAGGCTTACCGTCACCTCCGGCCGCTCATGACGAGTATCCCGCGCGTGATTCACCGCGAGATTGGTCGCAATGCGATACAACCATGTCGTAAATTTCGCGCTGGCTTCATAAGTTGCGCGTGAGCGGTACACCCGCAGAAAAACCTCCTGCGCCAAATCTTCCGCGGCGGCCGTGTTGCGCGCCATCCGGTACATAAAACTCACCAGCGGCCTGCGATACTTCTGCACCAGGTAATCGAAGGCGGATTGATCTCCCGCCTTGACCCGCAACATCACTTCCGCATCGGTGAAGCCCTCGGCCACGGCCATCGCTGGCGGCAGATTGTTATCCAGGCGCGCACCCATGCCTGCCATTAGAATGCCCCGGTCGATCGCGGCAGTGCTCACACTAGGTTGAACCCGCTCGCGGCCGGAAAGTTGTCCTTTTTCCTGCACTATCGAACCATCTTCCTGCGACTCCGAATTCGTGGAACTCTCCGCAGATGAGGAGGATACAGCGGGCCGACGGTGCCTGTTTGGATCCGGCATGGAGCTTACTATGGGCACCAGCGCCGGCGCACCCAAGCCGCCCCGCCCTGCCCGACGATAGGCTACCACGCCAAGTCAGGAGTCTAAAGGGGATGTTTGGTGGGTGAGTTGGATGGATGCCAGGTTAGTGGCTAGAAAGGGCATGTGGGGACAGCCGCCGTCGGCTGTCCGTCGAGTGAAGCTCGACCTTTCTCGCCCAGAGAGCTGAGCTACTGCTTGCTGGTCCGCAGGATAGAGAATTGCCGTCCCACATTACTACCCTCAGCTGCCGTGACCGACCGTAGGAAGTTCCTCGCGATTCGCTCATGATGCGTCCGGTGGAGCACCCACCACGCCCCGCCGACAACTCCCGCGCCAAGAAGACTCGCCCCGACCTGCCCCGGCACGCCGGCGTGAGTGAACGGCTTCGCCAGAGGGTCAATCTCGTCGTAGTGACGCTGGTAAAGAATCCTGGTCGCGACCCCATCGGCCAGAAGCTCGCTCCCGAAGATAGCGAAGGTCATCTTGGTCTCTCTCGACATCGGCTCCTCGCGGATGCCTTTCTCGGAGGTGCCTTTATCGAACGAGCTATTATTCAACAAGCTATCGCTCGGCAAATCCTGCCCACTCGCCGCGCATGACAACAGCAACAGAACCGCCGCAATCCGTCCCATGATCGCTCCTGTTGGCGGTCATCGGTGAAGTTGCCGTTAGCCGTTAGGGTGAAAGCGCTCGCCATAGCCCTTCGTGTTTCTGGGGCTGGGAAGGTCCACATCTTGGGGGCGGTCTCCGGGATGGCGACCAAGCAGAAGTGGAGAAGATCATCCGCAACCTAAAGCAAACGAAGACCGGCTAGCCGACCCCGCTCCCGCAGTTGCATAATCCGTCGGCAAATGTTTGAATAAATCGACCGGAGCGGGGCGCTTAACTCAGCGGTAGAGTGCCATCTTCACACGGTGGAAGTCATAGGTTCGAATCCTATAGCGCCCACCATCGTTTCAACAGGTTACGAACCTTACCCGCCGTTCAGCGCAAGCATGGCGACTTTACCGCTTGCTTCGCGCATGTCCAGCGTCACGGCATCGCCGTAGATATTCATGGTCGTTCAGATGTCCGAATTATTGGCTTCCACTGTACACCAACAGGCGTACCGGCTGAATCCAACCTTGTGCGGTAGGTGCTTTGCTTTACAAACGCTTGAGTGATGCGAACGCAGCAGCCTAGGTACTCAGGCGTTGGCCCATTCTACAGGGAGGCTCTAATGCGAAAAGCTGCTGTGTCATCGTACACCTAGCTGGGCGTAGACATTGCAACGCGAAGGTATGTTTGCGCCGGGGAAGGAGCATTTTCCCGTCGCTATGCCGCCTAAAACTGTACGAATGTCGCCTACTCGCACCCCCTATCAATTTTTTTACACTTCAGTTCTGGATCACTGTTCAAATAGATACGAGGAATACTAAAATGACCACGCTCTACCTTTCGTTAGACCATTTCGGTCGAACCTCACTAGTGGGCCGCTACGACGGACCTTACCAATTCGTAAGTGAGCAACAAGCGAAGTCCGAAGCAAGGAAATTGATCGCAGCCGATCCGAATCACTATTGGCATATCGAACGGATCGAACAAACCGGACCCGATGTTTTTCTTGTTGTTGGTGATCCTCCATAGATATTTTGTCAGTAGGTTGGAAAACCGAACGGGGTACACTCGCGAGGTGTGTTGCGTAGTTGCTGGCCGCGCTTGGGATGCGCGGGTCATGGTCGTCTAGACGCCCTTCACAAGAGTTGCGCGACCACCGCGACGCGGGGGCTTCACTTCGCCCTGGCTACCTTCCTTTGTCTCAAAAAACGAAGAGCGACACTTAACGTGTCGCTCTTGCCTACTGACGGCAACTCCTCTACAGCAGCTTTCTCGCGGCTCAACTCTCAGCCATCAGCCGAGGGATTTCAGCCACTAGTCTCCCGTTCCCATGAGTGGGACTGTAGTGGTTCCACCCTGCGTGTTGTCCGTCACCGTCAGATCGGCGGATCGGTAGCCCGTCGTCGTCGGAGTAAATGTCACCGACACGATGCACGAGCGATTGGGCGCGAGCGACGTGCAGTTGTTAATCTGCCCGAAGTCTCCCATGTCGGCGCCTGTGATGCTTACGTTGGTGATCGTCAGTTGGGTCGTGCCCGTGTTGGTGATGGTCACGTTTATTTTCTTGCTGTGGCCTTGCTTCACCGTTCCGAAGTTCACCTGCGTGGGATTGGGCGTGGCAACTGGATTGATGACCGTCGCCGTGAAGCCTACCTGCTGCGGGCTTCCCGGAGCGTTGTCGAAGAAGCTGAGAGTGTTGGAGCGCGGACCGATCTGGTTGGCGGTGAAATAGACTACGACGTCGCAAGTGTGTCCCACAGCCAGCGTTTTCGGGCATGAGTTCTGCACGCGGAACATGCCGCCGCCATTTTTGCCAGTCAAGGTGATGCTGGTGAAGATCAGGGTAGCGTTGCCGGTGTTTTGCACCATGATTTCTTGCGAGACCATGGTGTGGAGATAAACGTTGCCGAAGTTCACGCTGGTCGGGTTTAGCGTGACCTGTGGTTGCGCGGCGGTGGTGAAGTTGCCCGTCACCGTTGCCGGCGCGGCAGGCATGTGGAAGTTGGTGCTGGCTGCGGTCGTCGAGTCGAACGACCCGCCAGTCGAAGTCCAGTTACTGAATGTGAAGCCGGAGTTTGCCGTCGCGGTCACGGGGATGGTTGCGCCCGAGGCAAAGTAGCTCCCGGAGGCGGGCGTGACCGTGCCGTCCGCGGACGGCGAGGCCTGCGTCGTTAATTGATATTGCGTGTTGAAGCTCGCAGTATAAGTTGTCGCAGTGGACGGCACCGTAATGCTGTGCGAAATAGCACCGCTGTCGGACCAGCTACTAAAGACGTTCTGCACTCCTGCGCTGGTTTGGGGTGAGGTGGTCGCGATGGTATGCGTGGAGCCGGCCGTCCAGCTCTCAACCAGCGGGGCTGCGACTGGAGTGCCGCCATCCGCCGAAACCAGAAGGTTGGCGGGGCTGGTCGTGATCGTGATCTGCACCACCGTCGGGGTCAAGGTTACCGTTGCCGTGGAAGGGGTCGAAGTGACAGGCGGACCAGTTGGAGGCGTTCCGCTTGCCGTCGCCGAATCATTGACAGATCCATTGTTTAAGTCGGCCTGCGTGATGGTGTAGGTGCCAGTAAAGGTCGCGCTCTGCCCCGGTACGAGAGTTGTCGTGGAGCCCGAGCATGTCCCAGTGGGACCGCTCAGAGACTGGCAAGTCGGACCTGAGGTCAAAGCGCCTGCGGGGGCTGATTGGGTATCCGTGATCCCGACAGCGCTCAGGGTTTCATTGCCGGTGTTTTTGGCGACAAACTGGTAGGAGATAGATTGGCCGACCGCGTTGTATGGCCCGGTTGAGGTCACGCTCTTCGTCACAGTCAAGTTCGCTGTGGCTGGGGTTACGTTCACGCACCATCCGCCGCCGATGGTTGCTGCGCCGCTGCCCGTGTGGTCCATAGCGTACAACGCCCATGTCCCGTTGGGAGCGGTATTTTGGAACGTCGAAGTGAGCGTTGCCGCTCCGTCCGTCGCGGCGTAGTTGCTCGCATTCACTAACGGCGCAGGAGCCGGGAAGATCAAGCTGGTGCTGCCCGTGATCGACGTGGGTTTGTAGGTTCCGCTGGTTAACGGAGAGCCTCCGGGAATCAAGTTGCTCGCTGCATCATCGAGCGTGATGTTTACGCCGCCGATCGTCGAGCCATCTCCGACGCTAGCGAAGGGAATTATTTGCGCTCCCGTTGGGCCTACCAGCAGCAAGTCGGTCTGCTGAATGTCACTCGAGCTGATGTTGTTGAGGTTGACGGTCACTGCGCCGATGTTGCCGCTAAGACCCGTTACGAAAATATTCGACGGATACGGTGTGGCAGCGCCCGCGGTGCTCGGTATGGTGATCGCACCCTGGTTACAGAATTGGTTCCCGGTCACCACGGTGTGGTTGTTTACAGTCTGCGTGATCATTCCGCTGCTGCCCTGGAAGTTGACCGTGCCGTTGTAGGCCGCGGTGACGATTCGGCTACCCTCTGTGGTAAACGAGGTGGTGCAGCTGGCTTGTCCGTTGCTTACAGGCACGGTGTTGCCGCCGCTGCAGGTGAAGTCGTTTGCGGAGTCCGAGAACGTGACCGTGCCTTCGTTCACTGTCGTGTTGGAAGTCACCGTCGCCGTGAACGTGACCGAGTTGCCAGGAGCCTGGGTGAACGATGGATTGTTGTTCGAAGACACCGAGGTTGTGGTTGGAGCGGCCACAATGATGAGCGAGAAGTTGGCGGTCACGCTTTGCGGCGCCGTCATGGTGATGCTGGTGGAGGCGCTGGTCGAGTTCGCGACGTTACCGGTCCAGTTAGTGAAGCTGAAACCAGCATTCGGTGTGGCCGTCAGAGGTACCACGGTTCCGGACGTGTAGTAGTTACCGGAAGTGGGCGTAACGCTCCCACCGACGACGGGATTCACCGCGGTGGTCAGCTGATATTGCGTGGCGAAGCTCGCGGTGTAGGTCGTGGGTGTCGAAGGCACGATGATGCCGTGCGAAATAGCTCCGCTGTCGGACCAGCTACTGAAGGCGTACTGAATGCCCGTTCCGCCGGATTGCGGCGAAGTGGTCGTGATGACGTGCGGCGAACCGATCATCCAGCTTTCCACCAGCGGGGCTGCCGTAAACGTTCCGCCATCCACCGACACCAGGAGACCGGCGGGGAGAGTGGTGATCGTGATCTGCACTGAGGCGGGAATAAAGTTACCCGTCACCGTCGCCGCCGCAGCAGGCATGTGGAAGTTCGTGCTGGCCGAAGTGGTGGAATCGAACGTTCCGCCTGTTGAGGTCCAATTGTTGAACTGGAAGTTGGCGTTCGCGGTCGCCGTCACCGGTATGGTTGCACCCGAGGCAAAGTATTGGCCCGAGGCCGGCGTGACCGTACCATCGGCAGACGGCGAAGCCTGCGTGGTCAACTGGTATTGCGTGTTGAAGCTGGCGGTGTAGGTCGTGGCCGATGAAGGCGCGGTCACCGAATGCGAAATCGCGCCGCCATCGGACCAACTGCTGAATACTTGTTCCGTTCCGCCAGAGATGGCCTGCGGCGAGGTGGTGGCGATGGTATGCGACGATCCCACGACCCAGTTGAAAGTCTGCGGAGCAGTGGAGGTTACACCATCGACAGTAATCGACAGATTGGCAGGACTGGTGGTAACGGTGACGGAGTCGAGAATATTGATCGTTGTGCTGACCGTCTGATTGTCCACCGCAGCCGTGCCCGTGCCCGCGCCTGGTGTGGATCCTGCTGTGTAGGTCGAGGTCGCTTGGCCGCTAGTTAGCGTGGTATTGGTCGGGTTCACACTGCTGTCCAGCGTGCCGCCGAAAGTAACGGCTGTGCCGTTGGGAACGCTGAATCCGCCGACGCTGTTGGAGTTGTGTGTGAGGTCGGCTGTAAGGGTCGAAGTGCCACTTGGTTCGATTTGGGTCGGATTGGCGCTGATGCTCAGCACCAACCAGGGATTGAAGGTGTCGGTCCCACCCCCTCCCGCTTGAACTGTGTCGCAGCCGGTGGCACCGGGTCCGCCGTTGCAGCCCCACCAGTTATTGGTGAGAGTGCCGGCGGTGCTGGCGTCGATAGCAGCGCCCGTCCCTCCGCCCGGGGCGCTGTTGCCCACGAAGCGTGAATCGGAAACTGTTACCGTGCCTGACGTTTCGGCAGAGATTCCGCCGCCAAGGCCAGCGCCCTCCGTGACCCTGTTGCCGGTGAAGGTCGACCCGCTGATGGTAAAGGTGGCGCCCGTCTCCAGCGTGGCAGAAATTCCGCCGCCGGAAATAACCGCGGTGTTACCGGAGAAAGTCGAGGTTGTGACGGACAGATTGCCGCTGCCGTTTGGTCCCTCGACGAACTCAATCGCGCCGCCACCCCCGTTCGCGGTATTGTTCGAGAGCGTCGAACCGGTGATTGTCAGACTGCCCGGGGTCTCGAAGTCGATTGCACCGCCGTCGTCGCTGCTGGTTGGTTCGGAATTGGAGTTCAGCACAACGTTGGTAAGGGTGAGATCGTCACCTACGTCCGGGCCGCCGGCGAGGATTGCTCCGCCGCCAAACTGGCAGTCGGTACCGGTGGTGCAATTGCCACCCTGCACGGTTACGTTCTGGATCGTGAGGGGGTTGCTGCCCGCGAAAGTGAAATCTTCTTCGAAGATGCGGTCGTGACCGTCGGTCTGCTGAATGATCGTGGTGGAGACTGTTCCTGTGCCGTTGATCGTCAGGCTATAGCCGGATGCCCCGCCGACTTGGAGTTCGCCAGTTTCCAGGCTAGTGAGGCTATACGTGCCTGCGGGAAGGTTGATGGTGGTGGTGTCAGGGGCGAGGTTGTTGGCAAGGCAGACCGCCTCGCGCAAGCTGAGCGTAGACGGAACCGAGGTGGTGCTGGTGGTGCAGGCACTGATAGTGTCGATGTCGGCAGTTGTATTCACGTTCAACGTGACAGTAACGGGGGATTGGATAACCAAGGGAGCGGCTTGGCCTGCGGCCAAGACCACAATGTCGCGCCCGGAGTCGATCTTCCCTGGTAAAGCCAACGCTGCGACCGGCGAACTGGAGAACGAAACGTCGGCGCTTGGGGTAGTGGTTCTGCCGGAGGTGTCGAGAATATGAAGCTTGCTCGCTGCTGCATCGAGCACCATTAAGTCGTGTGTGGATGATTGGGCCAAACGCGGCGAGTTAAAGGCCGAATCCGACACCGGTCCAGAAGGCGCCGAGCCGGTATAAGGCAATTGCTTGGCAACGGTCCACGCGCCCAAAGCGGTCGGATTCGGCGGAACGGCCGGCTTTGCGTGATGTCCTCTGATCGCAGCGCGGCGGGCGGGAAGTTCGGCCACCGTCAGCGGCGTTGTGTTCAGGGTTCCATGTTGCAGGATGTGGATGCTTCCATCGTCAGCCAGAACAGAGATTTCCGTTCGGCCGTCGCGGTCCCAAATGAAATCGCCGAGGGCCAGGCCCTTCACGTTAAAGGGAACAGTGACCGTCTCGGTCTGTGGGTTCGAAGCCAGCGCGTTATAGAAAATGGCAATGTTGGAGCCTGCGCCGACCGCCAAGTCAGCTCCGCTGCCCAGGTTTCCCCAAGACATAGCATCGCCGCGCGCTGGCAGCGGATAAATTCCACCGGAGGTGAGCCCCTCCGCGCTGGGGGCGAGAATGGCCAGCTGCGGGCCGTTCGGACCGTCCGTGCTCACTCCGACATGGCTATCGGCGGTGACGGCCAACGCCGTTACTTGGCCGGGAAGAGTTACCACTTGGGGAGCGAGCAGATTTCCGTGTCCATCGCCGGCTAGCAAGTAAAGCGCGCCGCCCCGCGAGGCAACCAATAGGTCTTTGGAACCGTCACGATTGAAATCGCCGGTCGCCAGCAGATCCGGGGATCCGGGGACGGCGAAGGCCGCAGCTTGCGGCAAGAAGGTAGCTGGAACATTGCCCTTCGCCGCTTTGCCATAGAGAGTTAAGTCGGTGGGAGCGTAAGCGTCGGGATTGCCACGCATAAGGGCGACTACGCCGCCATTTTTAGTAGAGTAACCAGCCACCACGTCCGTGGCGCCGTCGGCGTCAAAATCAGCCGCCGCCATAGCAGTAGGGATCGCAGAGCCATTCTGCAGCGCCACCGTGGCATCGGCAGACCCGGTGTAAGTGACCTTTAAAGTCTGGGGATTCTTCAGGTTAACCAGAGGCTTCCCGGCACTGGGAAGGATGGTTGCGCCCGTCGTCGCCGCGTGGGTGCCGGCAAATGGAAAATACGAAACGACAAGGAGGGTGGCAATAGCAAGCAAGGCAAAACCGCAGGTGCGGCTTAGACGAAGGCGCAGCATCATGAAAATCTCCACGCCGGAAAATTAATTTCTGTACAGCCCGCAGGTCGGTCGCGGCAGACACAGATAATCTTTGCCGGCGTCTATTTAGAATTCCCTGGGTTCATCGAGATCGTGATAGCTGGGGGATGGTGATCTCGAAAGATCGCGGTAGGCATGGTCTAATGATCTAATAAATAAGTCAAGATGAAAGAACTTGCGACATGTTAATTTTCAGCTACTTGGGAAGGGATAGCCATTTTTTACAAATAATGACTTGACAAACCGGCGTAGATGTTGGACCATTCGCCCCTCTCATTAACTAATCAGTTCGGGCCCCGTTTCTCCAAATTACTTCAGGTGGTGTGGCTTGCATGTTCGAGCGTAAGTATCTTGTGCCGAATCTTGATGGTCACGGTTTGACAGTAACTACTCAAGCCGAAGATCGGCCAAGCTCGAATGTAACTTCCCCACTAATCAGACTCGACCCTGTCGGTCCAGCCGACGAACCATTTCTTTATCAGACTTTTGCCAGCACTCGCAGCGATGAGATGGCACTTACTGGATGGAATGCCCAGCAACAAGAACTTTTTCTGCGCATGCAGTACGAGGCTCAACGCAGTTCGTACCTGATGCAAATGCCCGACGCCCAGTATTGGATCATCCGGCGCGATGAAATGGCGGCAGGCCGGCTGATTCTTCATCGCACATCAGAAAAAATTTACGTCGTGGATATCGCCCTCATTCCCGAGTTTCGGGCTTTGGGGATAGGTTCGAGCCTGATGGAAGCGATCATGCATGAGGCTTCGCTCGCCAGTAAGTCCGTCGGCCTGCACGTTGAGCGCTTCAATCCAGCTTTGCGCTGGTATGAGCGGTTAGGATTCACCGTGATTAGTTCTGGTCCGATCTATCTCGAAATGGTCTGGCGGCCGCAATCTAAGACTCCGGTCGTCACCGAGAAAGACAACGACGAAGTTACACCAGATACGGTAATGGGTTATGTCAATTTATCTGACTAAGGCTATGTTCGAGCAGAACGTTAACACGAGATTTTGGCTCATGGATGAGGGGTCTGAGCCGTATGCGATGGACTTGGTTGAACTGAGCAATGGGCATACCGCGCCCCGACAGGAACAGTTTTCGCTGCGCTTCCGTGGCGATCGTACCCGGGTGTGTCCGCAGCGTATCTATCCGATGAAACACGATTCCATCGGCGACTTCGATTTGTTCTTGGTTCCAGTCGGCCAGGACGAAACCGGCACGTTTTACGAAGCGGTATTTAATCGCCTGATCGAGGCTAAGACTCAAACGCAATCCTGAGTAGAAGAAAGAGGGGGAAAGATGACGCAACCGTATGTCGGGGAAATCAGAATGTTCGGGGGAAACTTCGCACCCTACGGATGGGCTTTTTGTAACGGTGCGATACAAAGTATCTCGCAAAACGATGTGCTATTTAATCTGATCGGAACCACCTATGGCGGTGACGGTCAACAGACTTTTGCACTGCCCGACCTGCAGGGCCGCATTCCCATCCACCAGGGACAGGGAAACGGACTCTCTACTTATGTGCTGGGCCAGAAAGCAGGGTCGGAGACGGTGACACTGACCACCAGCCAGTTGCCCTCGCATCCGCACGTCGCGATGGGCAGCGCCACCGGTAGCGCCGCGACTACTCCCTCGAACAATACTTGGGGGAACAGTCAGATTCAGAACAAGTCTTTTGGGCCCGGCACCTCGGCGAATAACACAATGAATAACGCGTCGATAGCCCAGACTGGTGGCAATCAACCGCACGATAATCTAATGCCATTTCTGGTGCTCACTTTCATCATTGCGTTGACCGGAATTTACCCAACACAGTAACTCGAATGAAAGCGGCAAGACTACTTGTGGGAGAAAAAAGCTATGAGTTTACAGTATCTTGGCGAGATTCGTATCGTCTCATTTTCATTTGCGCCCAAGGGCTGGGCATTATGCAATGGGCAAACCATGCCGATTAACCAGAACCAGGCGCTCTTTTCGCTGCTGGGAACTACCTTTGGCGGCAACGGAATAAATACTTTCATGCTGCCCGATTTCCGCGGGCGCACACCCATGCACGCTGGCTCGCAACAGGGTTCTCCGGCATATACTCCGGGCCAGTCAACCGGTGAGGAGCAGCACACACTGCTCGTGGCGGAGATGCCGATTCATTCGCACATCGCCATGGGCAGCAGCGCGAGCAACACTCTAGGCAGTCCGTCGGGGAATTTTTGGGCGACTGGACCCGCGCAATACGCCGCTTCTCCAATCAACACGGCGATGGCGGGAAATGCAATTGCCCCTGCCGGCGGAAGCCAGCCACATGAAAACCGTTCGCCTTACCTGGTACTCAATTTCATCATCGCGTTGACGGGAATTTTCCCCTCGCGAAACTAAGCGGAGAATCCGCAGGAGGGTTCAGTATGTCCGATCAGTATCTTGGCGAGATCCGGATGGTAGGGTTCAGCTTTGCGCCGACCGGTTGGGCGGTGTGCAATGGCCAATTGCTTTCTATTTCCCAGAACACGGCGTTGTTTTCGCTCTTAGGCACAACCTTTGGCGGTGACGGCAAGAGCACCTTTGGCCTGCCTAATCTGCAGGCGGTGGCCCCAATGGGATATGGAAACGGCGCGGGCTTGACGCCGCGAACCTGGGGTGAAACGGGCGGCGAATATTCCGTCACGTTGCAGCAAACCCAAATGGCTGCGCACAATCACGGGGTCGCCTGCATCAGCGGCGCGGGAAGTTTGGATTCGCCGAACGTGCCGGGGAACACCGTATGGGCCAGCGAGGGAACACAAAGAGTGCCCCCGCCGCTTTATGGCGCGGCTGCAACCCTCGTGCGCATGAACGCGGCGGCGGTGCAAAACAACGGAGGAAACCAGCCCCATAACAACATGCCTCCCAACTTGACCATAACGTTCGTCATCGCGTTGCAGGGAGCCTATCCGACACGTGGTTAAGGGCACTGGCATCTGAATTTGCTCGGTTAAGGTCTCTGGGGGGAGTAACAGGGAGTGCCGCCGTACGATTAGTGCGGCGGCGCCTTTCGCAACTTCTTATCTTCCGAATTCTTATCGTCGAGCAGATCGAGGCCAAAACTTGGATGCTCGTAAGTTCCGGAGATTTTTACCGGGATAATTTCGCCTTTGGGTTTCTTCTTGAAAAACGGATTCATCACTTTCAACAGAAATGCTTTGGTGCCATCGGTGGTGTTCGAGATTTTAGTATCCACTCGCATGTGACCGTGGAGATCGACTTTGTGAGTGATCAGGCTATACGTACCGTGCATGCGGGCCGCCGCGCCGGGAACACCAAAAGATAATTCCGCGAAGCTCGCCTTACCGCCCACAAGGTTGACCTGCCCTTTCAAGGCCGTGAGGACGGTTTCCGGGTCTTCACGATTTTTTTCTCCGCGCGCCCCTGCACTTAGTTTGTCCACATCCTGCTGGGTCGATGAGTCGGAAAACGTTCCGTCGTCAACTCCAAACTCTCCGCTCATCTTCAGCTTTTCTAGGAACGATTCGTCCCCGGAGGGGATCTCCGCTTTAGCCTGCAGTGTCACGCCGCCAGACATTGGCGCGTGATTCGATTGAACAAACAACTTCAGAAGATCTTCAATGCGCGCATGGCTCAAATTAAGATCGATGAGAGCAGTTTTTCCGTTGTCATCTGGCGACGTGGCAATGCTGCCTTTGGCGACGACGTGCGTTTTCCAAAAATCCGCGGTCACACGCTGCAGGAATGTATCGCCCCGCGTTGCATCGACATACGCGCTGAACTCTGACGTCAAACGCATCGTGTGTCCGCCCGACTTCACTTCAAAATCAGGCGTGTCAGTTTTGCCCGCGATATCGATGTGCGCGAGTTTGCCCTCAAACTTGCCAGTCGAAGACAAGGTGCCCGCGATTCCTCCGTACACGCTCAGGTCCGCCTGCGCGAATTTGTAATTGCCGGAGATCGGCGTTTCCCCCGGGTCACTTTCATTCCATACTCCGAACTTCCCTTGGGCAGTGACTTCGCCCGGCGGTTCGGGATTGTGAACGCTCACCTGGTAGCTGAGAGGTCCGGACCATCCGACATCTTTCAAAAGCGCATGATGCACGTCGAAGCGCAAAGGCTCTTTGCTGGGATCGTGCAAGGCAAACTCGATCGCAGATCCATCCGCAATAATTTCATCGATTGTGATTTTCGACCGGTTTGTGTGAATGGCTGCGCCAGTGCCAAAAGGCGGGATCAATACGCGCATACCCTCAGCTCTAATTTGGCTGATGTGCTGCGAGAGAAGGCCACTGTAGCTTCCTCGGATGGTCAGCCTGTCGATGGTAATGAGTGGCGTGGAATTGGCGGGGCCATGGATGAAAACCACTCCCTCAAGAACGCAACCGGGTAAGGGAAAATACGTCTCGCGAAACGACCGCACCTGTACCTGGCTGTCGCTGGCCTCCCGCAGATTCTGCAGAACCGAAGCCTGCCCGAACGGCCACCATCGGATCATTCCGAAAGCAATCGCGCAAACGAGAACTCCCACCGCAGCGACGATCAGGAGAATGAGACGGGAAGGCCTCCGCACGCTGGGCCGCGTGTGAGGCTTAGTAAGCGGCGCAGTTGCGGGGGTAGACATGGAGATGTTGGAGGCAGCCACATGCGTTTCGGTTGCTGTCTGAAATCGTCTATTTGCAGCATAGGCTCAAGTGACAGTCTGCGCCAGCCTCATGGCAGGTTTTCGTTCGAACCGAATCGTTCCGTGCCATTTTTCGTCATTTCTCTGCGTAGCTCACTCGCCAGATTGAGTTCGAACCGTCGTCGCTTACCAGCAGCGATCCGTCGGAAGCTACGGTGATGCCCACGGGCCGACCCCAGACATTGCCATCCGGCAGCACGAAGCCAGTGAGGAAGTCTTCATACTCGCCGCTGGCGTCGCCGCTCTGATGCAACGGCACGCGAATCACTTCATAGCCCACGCGCACCGCCTTATTCCACGATCCGTGCTCCGAGGCGAAAATATCCCCAGAATATTCGGCAGGGAATTGGTTGCCCTGGTAGAAAGTAAACTCCAGCGACGCGTTGTGCGGCTGCAATAGGACATCCGGCACGATGGCCTTGTCCTTTAACTCGGGATGCTTACCCTTGTGCCGCGGATCCTGATGCCCTCCGATATACCACCAGGGCCAGCCGTAAAAGCCGCCTTCCTGTACGTGCGTAATGTAATCCGGAACGAGGTTGTCTCCCAGGGCATCGCGTTCATTGACCGAGCACCACAGTTCGCCAGTCTTTGGACTCACTGCAATTCCGCCGCCTGCGTTGCGAATGCCATAGGCATAAACTTTGAGCACGCAATTCTCTGGATCGCAAACCAGAATATCCGCGCGATTTTTCTCTCGGGGGGTGGTGTCAGGGTCATCGATGTTTGAGCCCGACCCGACTGCCACAAACAACTTCTTGCCATCTTCAGAAAATGCCAATGAGCGCGTCCAGTGACCGCCCGGGGCCGGCAGATCGGCGATGTGCTGGGGAGCGCCGCCTGCCTTCAAATCGCCATTGTGATAAGCGAACCGAACCACTTCGTCCTCGCTTCCCACATAGAGCCACTGCGGGTCAGGCCCGGGAGGATAGAAGGCCAGGCCATAAGGACGCTTCAGGCCGCTGGCGAAAAGGGCTGCCTGCTCGGGCTTGCCATCGCTGGTTAGCCCGCGAAACACACGGATGTGTCCAGGGTCGCTCTCCGCGAGAAAAATATCGCCGTTGGGGGCGGTGCGCAGTGTGCGGGGATTCTCCAGCGCACTGGCAAACAACTCCACCTTAAATCCGGCTGGCGCCACCGGCCATACATTCTGCGGCCGCGCCACCAGTTCCGGACCGTTGTCCGATGAACGCGTCGTATAAGGTTCTGGAAGATCTTTCGCCGTAATCTTGCGAACCGTTCCCGGCTTCTCATAACGGAAGTCCGTAAACGGTGGCGTAGGCGGCGGAGCCTTCAACTTCGACACGCCCGTATCAGCAGGCGCAGCAGTCGCTGCCACCGGCTGCGCGCTTAGCGCCGGCAAGGCAGAGGTGATAAATGTAATGATCTGCCAACGCTGCTTCGTGGGTAACTGTGCCCATGAAGGCATCCCATTGTCTTTGTCGCCTTGCGTGATGAACCAAAATATTTCACCTGGCGGAACGGAATCGAGCTTCCCGCCCACCAGCGACGGCACATTGCCCGTGCCTTTTCCCTGCTTCCCATGGCACGACAGGCAATTCTTCGCGTAGAGCGGTTTTCCGGCTTGCGCGGCTGCATCCTGCCCTTCATAAGGATTCTTCATCTGCTTAGTCGAATCCGGAGCGTTGTGGAACTTCGTGTCGACCGGGGCTGCGAAAAGCAGTGAGGGCAACAGAAACGCCCCGATAACGGTGTGCGGGCGAGGGAGCGAGCGCATGGATCCTCTCAAGAAAATTTTGATCAGATGGATATTACACGAGACTTTGGATGCAGTTGGATGACGCTGGGATTGTGCAAGAAAGGGCTAGGATGTTCTCTTCGTGGCCCCAGCCTTGGTCAAGCCACGTACATTCAAGCTTGTGAGCGAGAGCTTGAGAAGCCCGTCCCCAGCCTGCCCAGGGTCCGAATTTGGCCCGAATCTTTCGTAATCAGGGTTCGTAACTTTATTCTCCTCAATACAACCTTCGATCCGTCAAACTTGATCTGACATTGGATAAAGCCGTATAAGCTAAGAAACACAATAATCAGCCCCCAACCTGCGGATGGAGTCCTTTAATCATGCGATCCTGGAAGCTTCTTCTTTTAGTCCTCGCCCCAACCTTGTGTTTAGCGGCCCAGCCCGACCGTATCATGGGCTCCATTGAGTCCCGGCAGATGGTTACCTTGCCGGGAAGCGTGCATCCCAAAGCTCAACCGCAGTTCGACCAGGGGCCGGTCGACCCGTCCTACCAGCTCGACTACGTCACTCTGATCGTGGCGCCTTCGCCGAGCCAGCAAGCGGCGCTGGATCAGCTTCTCGCGCAACAACAGGAGCGCTCTTCCGCCAACTTTCACAAGTGGCTCACTCCCGAACAATATGCCGACCGCTTCGGAATGAGCCAGAGCGATGTCGCCAAAATTACCGGATGGCTGGAATCGCAGGGCTTCACCGTGCTGCAGGTGCCTCGAGGCCGAAATTCCGTGATCTTCAGCGGCACAACGGCGCAGATTCAAGCCGCTTTCAACACCGAGATTCACCGTTACGAGGTCAATGGCGAAAAGCACATTGCCAATTCAAGTCCGCTTTCATTGCCGGCGACGTTGAGCGGCGTTGTCACCGGCGTTCGCGGACTGCATGATTTCCGCCTGAAGCCAATGTATGTCCGCCCTGTTTCTGGCGACGCGGATGGTCCACATCCTCACTACACAACCACGATTCAGGGCAACACTACGTATTTCATCGCGCCCGGTGACATTACCACGCTGTACGATCTTTCCCCGCTTTATAACGCCACGACACCCATCGACGGCACCGGTCAAAAGCTGGCAATCGTTGGTCAAACGGATATTTATCTCGCCGATCTTGTCGATTTCCGCACCGGGTTCAACCTGCCTTCATTCACCTGCACCACCGCCAGCAGCGGCCTCATCACAAGCTGCAACACCACGAATTTCGCCTACGTGCTCCTCGGTACGGACCCCGGTTCGCCATCTTTGGGAGATCTTTTCGAGTCCGACCTCGATGTGGAATGGTCCGGTGCAGTGGCTCGCAATGCCCAGATTATCTTTATCAATGCCGAAACTACCAACGGAGTGAACGACGCTCTTGCCTACGCTATCAGTAACACGACTGCGCCGGTCATCAGCATGAGCTATGGCGCCTGCGAGCGCGAAGCGGGCACATTGGAAACTGAGCTGCAACAGGCGAACTCGGAAGGCATCACGATCCTGAACTCGGCCGGCGACACCGGCTCGGCGGAGTGTGACTTCAATCCTCCAGGTTCGACGAATACGACCACCCCTCCTCCGCCATTCGCCCTCGCGGATGGGGGTTTGGCGGTAGGATATCCGTCTAGTAGCCCGGAGGTCACAGGCGTCGGCGGCACCTCAATCCCCGCCTTCAGCCCCAACGATTACACCAGTGCATTCTGGGGACCGACGAACGGAACCGATGGCGGATCAGCGCTCGCCACGCTGATTGGCCAAGAGGTCTCTTGGAACGACGATGAGGCGCTGGCTGATTTCTGCGTGGCAAATCCTACTAATTCATTTTGCAATCCCAGCCCGGGCGTGAAGGTCACATCGGCACAGACCTACCAGGAAGATTATTGGATTTCAATCGGTGGCGGCGGCGTAAGCAATTGCTACAATCCCTCACTGCTTGCGACATGTACCGCCGGATTCCCGCGGCCCACTTGGCAGCAGGCGATCACCATCCCCGTCTTGGGCAGTCCGCAGAGCACCTATCGGCTGGTACCGGATGTTTCGCTCCTGGCATCGCCAAACTATCCCGGCTACATTTTTTGCACGCCAGTGGAGGAGCTATCGACTACCGCGCCTTATAAAACGGAGACCACCAGCAGTTGCGCTAACAACATCGCGACAGCCGCGGATGGCACAATCGTCAGCGGCAAATTCGTAATCAACCCGTCTATTGTGGGCGGAACCTCGGCCTCCACCCCAGTATTCGCTGGCATTATTGCTCTCATGAATCAGTATCTCGCCAGCTTCGGTCTCGACGGGCCCCACAACTCCGGACTCGGCAACATCAATCCGACGCTTTACGATTTGGCCGCGACTCCAACGAATGGAGTTTTTCATAAGGTGGATAGCGGCGACAGCAATGTCTATTGCCAGGAGAATATGCCATCCGGACAGCCCACCGACGTGATCTGCCCGACTGCCGGGGTTTTCGGCTTCAGCGCCTCCGCTGCCAATGCCGACGCCACCACTGGCTTTAACCTAGTCACCGGTCTCGGGTCGGTGGATGCTAACGCTTTAGCCGTTGCGTGGAAGGCCTCACTAACTCCGGACTTCCAATTTTCGCCGCCGCCTAGTCCCCAGGCTGTTACTGTCGCCGCGGGAGCATCCGCAGCAGTTGTTCTAACGATTGCTCCCATCAGCGGCTCCAGTCCAGCGGTGATCAACTTCAGCCCGAGCAGTTGTGCTGGTCTGCCAACGGGTGCGAGTTGCAGCTTTAATCCAACGAGCGTGAATTTTACCGGTGCAAATACCCCAACCACGACGCTCACAATTTCTACTCTGCCCACCATGACCGTGCCCGCGAGTGCGAAGAACGTTACCATCACCCCGGTTAACCCATCGAACGTTTCCACTAGCGTTAGCCTCACAGTCACCAAGACCACCGAGACGTTCTCCATCTCTACCAACGCTTCTACTTTCCAGATCTCACCCGGAGGAACGGCCTCAGTCTCGATTGCCGTTAGCAGCAGCACTGGCTTCATTAACACCAGCAACAACACCACCGCTGTGCCGGTCACCTATAGTTGCTCTGGCATCCCAGCGACGGCTGAAATTGCGTGCAATTTCACTCCCGGCAATGGCCAAGCCATCTCGCAGACCGCGGTGACGCTCAACTTGGTGACCACCGCCGCCACATCGCAGTCGCGCCCACCGCTCGGACGCGCGAGCCACTTCTTTTATGCGCTGCTGCTCCCCAGCCTGTTCGGCATCGTTCTTCTTGGAGGATCGCGAAGCCGAGGCGTGCGCCTTCTCAGCCTGATCGTCGTTCTCGGCTTCTCAACGCTGTGGCTGGGCGCATGCGGCGGCGGCAGCAACAGCAGCCAGAAGAATCCAGGTACGCCAGCGGGAAGCTACACCGTTACCGTCAACGCGACAACCGGCGGCTCGCTGCCTATCTCCAACACCGGTACACCGCTAACCATTACGCTCACGGTGAACTGATCGCCGGATGGCTCGATGTGTCGCGGTGCGGCAGGGGTCGATCTGAGAAGGAATTGATCTCTGATTTCAGGTAAGCGTCCGCCGGAACTGCGCTGGAGTGCTTGCCGTAAACTTCCGGAAGACGCGGGTAAGGTGACTCTGATCGGCGAAGCCGCATTCGACCGCGATTAAAGCCAGAGGATAATCGCGGTCGCGCAGCAAAGAACAAGCCGCACGCACGCGCAAACGTTGCAAGTAATCTCCCGGCGTGCGTTTTTCATAAGCGCGAAAGACTCGCGCGAGATGCACCGGATGCACTCCGGCTTCGACCGCCAAGTCAGTCATGCGGAGATTCTCGCGGAACTCTTCGTGCAACCGTTCTTTCACGCGGTGAAGCCACCGCGGCTCAGATTTTTCCCCGGAAGCCGTTCCCGCAATCGCTCCCAGCAATTCCAGCACGTAGCTATCGATCAATAGCGCATCCGCCAATAGCGCATCCGCCGTTTGATTCTTGAAGGCCGAGTAGAGCCGAAGCCCCGGCCACAGCATCTCCCCAGCGCCGCGGTCGAAACCCGTTTGCCGCGGCAGGTGCAAGCCTAACCGTTGGAGGTTTTCGTCGCACAATTCAATGGTGAAGAACGAGGCCCCTGCCGGTCCGATCAGCGTTGCATGCTGCACTCCCGAGGGATTGAATACGGCAGTAAAGGGCGCCAACTCCTCCAACTTTCCCCGATCCCCTTCCAGATAATCGCCTTGAAGCACCACCGTCACATAAGCCAGTTCATGCTGGTGCCTCGGAACTGCGCGCGAACAAGGTTGCCGCAACGCGGAGAGCAGCACATCTTCCGTGCGCAGCCGTGCCTCTACAGGCGAATAAAACTCGCCTCCGCGCAACAATGTGTTGTCCCGGCTTTCTGGCATGTCAATTCAGACGACCCTGTCGTGAAACGGTTATCGCAGCATGTTTAATTTGTACAAGACCGCCCTCCGATTGCCATGTAGCATTGACCCCGAGATTCACTGGAGGCTCCATGAAGCGCATTTTTCCAGCCGTCCTTTTGCTTGTCGTCTGTGGCCTGCTGCTCGCAGCCGCTCCCGAGGAAAAATCCCCCAGGCCGCAATATGACGCCAAAGGCCAACTCCTTCGTCCCGACGACTATCGCCAGTGGATGTTCCTCTCCGCGGGCTACGGCATGAATTACAGTCCCAGCCCGGGCAGTCATGAAATGTTCACCAACGTTTTTGTGCAACGCTGGGCCTATCAGGAATTTGTCAATTCCGGCAAGTGGCCCGAGCAAACTATGTTCGTGATCGACGAGCGAAACGCGCAGAGAAAAGGCTCGATCAACAAGACCGGTCACTTTCAGACCGATCTGATGGGCCTGGCAGTCGAGGTCAAAGACTCGACTCGCAACCCCGACAAATGGGCGTACTACGGCTTCGATGCCGAAGGCAAGACCGCCGAAGCCATGCCCAAGGGAAACGGCTGCTGGTCCTGCCACGACGAGCACGCCGCGGTCGAGCACAGCTTTGTGCAGTTCTATCCCACGCTTAAGCCGATTGCGAAGAAGTTCGGTGTCTACAACGAGAAAAGGGAAGAAGTGACCGACGCCAAGTGAGTTTGGCCGATGAATCGACGCGGCAATTAGATACCGCTTATTCCGCAGAAACCTCTGGCGCGTTGAGACTTAGGCGAGGGCTTGGCACAGGCTGGAGTTTTTCTTCTCAATGCCGATGATCTAATTGTGCCGAACCCATCTTCTGCCGGGACTGACCTCGCCCGTGAGAGCCCTGAAAATCCTAATCTGCGCTACGTCGCCCGCCAGCCGATCTTCGACCGGGAGAAAAAAGTATTCGGCTACGAACTTCTCTTCCGCGACGATATGGAGAACGTTTTTCATGCGGTAGATCCTGACACGGCTTCTCGCTCCACGCTGGATAGTTCGCTGCTTGTCGGTCTTGACGTGCTGTGCGACGGCCGCCGCGCATTTTTGAATTGCACCCGCGATACCCTGATTCGCGGCCTGATTACCTTGCTGCCCTCAAACTCCACCGTAGTCGAGATTCTCGAAAGCGTCCCTCCCGATCCCGAAGTGATTGCCGCTTGCCAGCAATTGAAAGAAGCCGGCTACGTGATCGCACTCGATGACTACGTTGCCGGCGATCCTCGCGAGCCTCTAGCCGAGATCGCAGATATTCTGAAGGTGGATGTCAGGCTTACCACGCACGAACAGCGCGCCGCTTTGGTGAAACAGCACGGCCCTTGGCGCTGCCGCATGCTCGCCGAAAAGGTCGAGACCAACGAAGAATTCATCGCTGCCCGCGATCAAGGCTTCGTCTATTTCCAGGGCTACTTCCTGCGCCGGCCCGAGATGATGACCACGCGCGACGTGCCGGCCAACCGCATCAATTACGTGCGCATGTTGCAGGCCGTTTCCCAGAAAGATCTCGACGTGCCGGGAATCGAAAAATTGATCAAGACTGAAGCGTCCATCTGCTACCGGTTACTGCGTTACATGAACTCGGCCCGCTTCGGATTCAAGAGCGAGATACATTCCGTTCGCCACGCGCTCTCGATTTTAGGAGACCAGGAGGTGCGCCGCTGGGTGCGCCTGGTTGCCATCGTCGGCGCCGGTCAGGACAAAACCAGCGACCTCGTACTCTGTGCCCTGGTTCGGGCGCGCTTCGGCGAGTTACTGGCGCCACATGTGCCGCACGGCGAGGCGGACCTGTTCCTCCTGGGATTGCTGTCCATGCTCGATGTCATGTTGGCCATGCCAATGCCTGACATCCTCGAAAAGATTCCCCTGGACTCCGAAACGAAAGCCGTGCTGTTGGGAAAGCCCAGCCCTTTGCGTTCTATTTACCAACTTCTGCTGGCGCACGAGAGTGGAGAGTGGTCCGCCGTCCAGGCCATCACCGAAACCTTAAAACTCGATCCTGACGTGGGCGCCAGTTGCTATTGGCAGGCGCAGCAATGGGCTCGGGAAGTTTCTAGCGGAGCGTAACCGTCAGTCTCCGAAAGCAGCCCGGAAGCAGCCTCGAACTTCCGGCGCTGGCCTCCTGTGCAAAACTGGCTTACTTTGCCACTTGCCAGTTATCGCCCGGACGAGTACGATTATCTTGTTCTCATTGGCCACGTTCCCGCGTAGGCCCTCCGCGTCCCAGGCCGTTCCCGGCGGCGCGACGGATCCGAAGACGGATAACCGATACGCAAACATTAGATTGTTTCGCCAGTGCGAAGTTTGTTTCACCAAATGGCAGTAGATCGCGCTATTAAAGTCGCGATTGTGTTCCAGCCCAACCCGGAATCGGCATGGAGAGTGGGCCATGCTCCTCGAACGCTTTGTAGACTTGGGTGAGGAAGAGTATTTCTGAGCCAGCGGGTGCTGTAGGCGGGGGTGGTCCGTGTGTTTGGGCCTCGGTCTCTTTGGCAATAATGCATAGTGCGCAGCCTTTGGCGAGGCGGCAGCATCCATAGGAAATTCGGAAATCGCCTGATTTTTCTGTAATTCTGCGCCGGGTTGAAACCCGGCAAGCAGCTCTGAGAGGACTATGAACGCAGGACCAGGAAGACCCTCCGGTGGTGGAGGCAGGAATCGCAGGCGGCGCGGACGCCGCCCCAGTAATCAACGAGGCCCTCGCGCAGCCGGTCCCAGCCAGTCGCGGCACAATCAGGACGGCATCTACACCGCTCCCATGGACCACAGTTACCGCGCCACCATGTCCGGTAACGGCAACAACGGCCAGGGGTCGCGGCGGGGCGCTCGCCCCGGCTTCGGAGCGGCCTTTGCGCCCGCCGACCCCGAGCCCCTGCCCGCTTTGCGAGAGGATTCCAACTCGCGCATCTTTGCCTTCGTCGACGACCTCTTTTTCGCCGCCAAGATTCAGGAGACCGCGCGCAAGCTCAACGTGAAAGTCGAATTTGCCAAGAGCGACAAAGACTTGGCTGAGCGCATGCTGCAAAACGGCGAAGAGAAGCCGTCGCTGATTATCTTCGACCTCAACAACGCCAACGCCAAACCACTCACCTTGATTCCTAAGCTAAAAGCAAAGCTGAAGAAGGGAACGTCGATTATCGGATTTCTCTCGCACGTGCAGGGCGATCTGAAGCAGAAGGCCCACGAGGTAGGCTGCGACATGGTTCTTCCGAGGTCAGCCTTCTCCCAGAACCTGCCGCAACTTTTGCGCCGCCACGGCGCGCCCGAGGACGAGAATCCGACGGTGCAGTAGGGCGAGGAAGCGTTGCTCGTTGGGGGACCGGTTGCGGATAAGGGGAATTGTATACTTGCCGCACGTTGCAAGGTCCGTCACACTTGCGACGTGAATTATGGAATACGGCGATTGGAAAGACTGGCTTTCCTGCTTGGCGGTTATTATCTTCTGCGAGCCGCCGAGTATGCCTAAAAGGAATCCAGAGGGGCACAGTCCTCGATATTGGCGAAGGCATCCCGCGCCTAGCCCTGAAGAATCACGAACGCCTACAACAGAGACTAAGCCTACGGCGCTGCGCTTCGTTTTCCATTATTTGTGGACTTGGTGGGGAGTTGGTTTTCTTTCAGCCTTCTGCCTCGCCGCAGGCGTAAATGCGATGTATTCAAACGACTACATCGTGGCGGCTGCATTGTTCTTCGCGGGG
>Ga0210394_10000885_pt1 | contig 54259 bp, 50 predicted proteins | sample IncBWC12MmetaG_FD_160121 | JGI IMG/M metagenome (GOLD analysis project Ga0210394, IMG submission 160121) | Forest soil microbial communities from Barre Woods Harvard Forest LTER site, Petersham, Massachusetts, United States - Inc-BW-C-12-M | ecosystem: Environmental > Terrestrial > Soil >...
TGTACTAGAAGTCGCTGTGCTAACCGCAAGGAGGCAAGCGCCCAAGGTATGACTCATGATTGGGGTGAAGTCGTAACAAGGTAGCCGTAGGAGAACCTGCGGCTGGATCACCTCCTTTCTAAAGAAACCGGCTCGTCGATCCTGTTTTTACCAAACGAAACGCTCTTCTTTGAGTGTATTCCGAGGTAATGCTGTAAAGCAGGATTCGGCAGCCCACGAATCTCAGACCCTGAGTTACACAGGTGTTCTGAGATTCACCCTCGATCCTTTAACAAGGTCGAGGCCTCTTCGGCGTACTCACACGCCGAAGAAAAAATATCGCTCATCGCCCCTCACGGGGCTAAAAGTTTGCTTGTTCCGTCCGGGTTCTGGCAGGTCTCATTCAGTGTCAAACTACGTGATCTAGACTCGCGCTTATTTATCATGCCGGGCTTCAGCCCGGCATTTTTGTTTGCCCCCATTTCTTCTCTGCTGTTGTCCGCCTTGACCGCGCGAAGAGTACCGAGCCGCGCCTCCCAGTCGTCATTCCGAACGGGTTTACGCCTTACACCTAAGGAATCCCTCATAGTTTTTCCCTGCCGTACCGTTTACCTCGCTTGCCTCCGACATTCCCTTCCCTCAACGCCACTCCCCGCCTGTAGTAGACTCATCCCCATGTACTGTCCCCTCTGCGGCGCGGAATATCGTCCCGGCTTCACGGCGTGCTCCGATTGTCAGGTCGCCCTCGTTCCCGACCCTCCGCGTGCCGGCTCGGCAACTGCGTCCAGTGACACTTCCGACGAGAAGTCGTTCGCATTGGTCTGGTCAGGGAACGATTCGCGCCTGCACACTGAAATCTGCCAGGCTTTGGATCGTGAAAAGATTCTCACGCGCACACTCGGAAGCGAAGACCATCTTTTCAATTTCAATACGCGCCCAACTTTTGAGGTCTACGTGCCCGCTGATCTTGTGAATTCCGCGCGAGAAGCCATCAAGGAAGTAGCTGCCACGGAAGAAATCGCAGAGCCCTCGGAATCCGACCTTCTCGAAATCCCCGCCGAGGGAGATTCTCCAAATGATAATGATGAAGATGAGGAGGAGCGCCGCGATTCTCGAGGACTCGACCCGCAAGACGCCACAGTCGAAATCTGGTCCGGCCAGGACGCGGATATGGCCGCCATGATCGTTTCATCTCTGCGAGAGAATCACATCCCTTGTCGCCCAGATCCCGATCTATCCGATCCCGATCTCTCCGACCCTGATCTCGCTGAGCCTCCTGATATCGCAGGGTCCGATATTGCAGAGCCTGACATTGCAAAGTCCGACGTTGCAGAAAAGAATGCGTCAGACGAAACGCGCCCCACGCGGCTTTTTGTTTTCCCTGAGGACGAAAAATCCGCCAAGGAAATCGTCCGCGAAATCGTCAATGCCTCGCTCCCCGAATGAGGATGCCGCTCGAATCGGGCCACTTGGCGCCGCCTTGCCCTGAGCTCCGAAGGGCTTCAGTTCAGCACCCAGCCGTCATTCCGAACGGGTTTACGCTTTACACCTGAGGAATCCCTCCGTCTCCTTCGCTCCTAACGCTGTCATCACGAGCGCAGCAGCGCGAGGGATCTGCTTTTCGTCTTTTACATAGCGCCGCTTCGCCTGAGCATCGACCCGGGCTTCGCCCCAGGAGCCCGCCGTCATTCCGAACGCAGCGAAGCGTAGTGAGGAATCCCTCATTTTTTTCTATGCGCACCCGTCCGCAGGCCCGGCACGGAGGCGCACTGCTTTGTAGCCCAGGGCGCCCGCGGTTTTCGCGGGGCCCTGGGGCATTTGTAGCAGTGGACTTCAACCCGGCATCCGTCAGCCCACCACCCCACCGTCATTCCGAGCAGAGCGAGAAATCCCTCATTCTTTTTTTACTCCGCCTAATTCGCCTTTCCTAGGCCGATGCTTTTCGGCGAATCCGTCCGTCTCCTTCGCCCCCTAACGTTGTCATCACGAGCGCCGCAGCGCGAGGGATCTACTGGTTACTAAGGTTTGAAAACATCGTTCGAACGATTCCCTGGCGCCCGCTGCAAGCCCCTCGGATACTTACCACTTCATTCGAATGGCTCTCCAGTAAACAAGCATTGACTTCTGTTTACCACTCGTGTACCATACGCCATGTTCGCGCTCGAAGGCCGTCCCTTCGTCTGTTTCTTCCCTTTTTTCGCATTATTGGCTGACGCCCCTATCAGCCTGAACTCAGTCCGCCCGCGCCCCGCCGCCTCATCGCTGACCGCCAATGCCAGTCCGCGCTTCCGCGACGACAATCGGTACAGCTCGGCCAGACTTTCTCTGTTGTCGCTCCCCAACAAGGCTGCTTCACCGCGAGAAGACCGGCTCTCCCCAACTAAGGCGCGCACGATGAACACGCTCACAAACGACGCGAGCAATCCTTTTAGAATGCGCACTTACGCGAGAATACGGTGGGGGGAGAGGCCTCCTTATCTCTTCCACAAAAATCGGATAACCCATCTAAGTTACTTAGAATGATATTCTTGCACAAACAACGGGATAACTGCTTTGGAATGACATCGTTTCGGAAAAATGGGGGGGGTGGGGGTGCCCTCAAGGATTACTTGAAAATTCGGGCGGCGCTAGCAAAGCCGCGCGGCGGCAATGCCTTCGAGGATCCGGTATGGCGCGGACTCTGGCGCCACCAGCGCCTCCGGCGGGATCAGCAGTGTCTGCTCCATGGCAAATTGGCCGGACATCGCCGCGTGGGCCACGCCATCGGTAAACACCATCCAGGTCGCGCCCGGAGGAAACTCCAGCCGCACTTTGGGGGAGTTGCGCTGAAAGTCGTCGTTCTCTTTCAGGTAATCATGGAACCGCAGCATAAAGCGGTCGTAAGGCGTGCGGCTCAGCCGCGCCAGGCCCAGCCCCGCGGCCCAGCGCGAGACGCTTCGCCGCAGCGCGCTATTTTTTGCCGCGAACCGGCTGACCCCCGCGTCGGCGGCGTATTTTTCCGCCACGTAGCCGAAATCGCCGATCGCGTACCACACGCGCGGCTTCGTTGCGTGCAGATTCGTAAAAACGCGCAGGATGCGCCCTCCGCGCGTCGGCCGCAGCCGGAATGCGTCCACGTGCAGCAGGTCGTTGCGCTTGTGCAGCGAAAGATCGCGTCCCTCTTCCTCAAACGGACGGAAGCTCGCAAAATCGAGCTTCCATTTGCCCGCGTAAGGCCTCAGAAAATCGCGCAGGAATTTCACCACGTGCGCGCTGTAGTTTCGCACGATGTGGTGCAAATGCGTTCCGGTGCCATGATCGCCGGAAAATCCGCGCATCACGTCGTCCCCCGGCCGGTACGACACGTTTTTGTGCAGCCGCAGCTCGTTCCATTCGCGCGAAAGCAGAAATTCGCGCTCGTCCGAGGGAAATTCGTACGGCAGCTTCGGGAAAAAGAGAATCTTCCCGGCTTCGAGTTCGCGACACAGCGCCCGCGCGCGGGCCTCTTTATCCGCGGAATTTCCCCCGCCAGTTGCGGAGTCCGTCCAGCCGCCCGGAAATCTGTAATCTTCCACCGCGATCCAGTTTGCATCCCGCGTCATAGCGGTTTTGGTTTCTGTGTTGGACATAGTCGATCAGGCGTACGGCGCGGGCAGGCCCATTTTCTTGCGATGCGAGCGCATTTCCGTCTGCATGTGCGTGCGGATGCGCAGATTCGATCGTGCTCTCGCCGTGCACAGCAAAATGTAGCCCGCTTCGCAGTCCTGAGGATAGTAGCTAACCGCATCGCTGGGATCAAACTCGCCCGGCTCGAGCAGTTGCCCGGCGCAGGTAAGGCATCGTCCTTGATGGCAAATCGCGGGAAGATTGACTCCCGCAGCCTTGGCTTCGTCCCAAATGTGTTCGCTGGCCCGCGCGCGAATCACGCGCGGCCCGTACGGCGTGACCAGCGTCACGTTGAACGCTTCAGCCTCGACGTCGCTGCCGCCAATCTCAGCGGCGTGCGCTTCTCTGCCAGCCGTTCTTTCTGTGGGCATCTCAGAAACGATGATGAAGCCACCGCCGCAAACACGCAAGGCTGGCTTGGCGCTCGCGTTTCGCGCCAGCCAGCCCTGCTCGCGAACAAAAGAGCACGGCCACCAATGGACTTGGTGACCGCCTTGTCTTCGACGGCTGCTATTGTGATTTGGTCTGCATCTCCACTCATTCGTCATTCTGAGCGGAGAGTGCCGATGGTGTTCTTTTCCGGAAATCGTGTCGTTACGATTTCCGATCGGCACGCGAAGTCGAAGAATCCCTCTTCGATTTCACGCGACGAAGGCAACGTTGGCTGAGCAACTCAGGGATTATAGAAATGCGAGTTCTTGCTGTAAGGCGCTTCCCCCGGGGTACCGCGGCGGAAGTGGCCCGAAGGGATCGACTTGCCATCGCGTTCGTGCGCCAGCAGTTCGATGAACCAGGCTTCGTGCTCGATCTCTTCGTTCAAAATTCGCGAAGCCATGTCATAGGTGCGCGGATCTTTGCCAAACGTCATGTCGCAGATTTCGATCCAGCTGCGGATGGCGCAGCGCTCGGATTCGAGCAACAGCGTCAGAATGTTGACCGTGGTCGGCGGATCGGGCAGCTTGGCCGCCACGCAGCCGGCCTGGTCGTGGAATGCCTTCAGGTCGTTCGGCAGTTCGCCGCCCAACTCGTAAATGCGCGGGACGATGAGCTCCCAGTGGGCGCGATCCTCCAGGCGCGCGTCCTCGCAGATTTCCTTGTAGTCTTCGTGGCCCGCGAGGTGCATGCGCAGGATCGTGTAGTAGTAATACGTGCTGGCGAATTCTGCTGCCGCGTTCGCGATCAGCATTTTTATCAGCTTCGGGACGTCCACGCCGCGCGCGCTAATCACTTCCACGCCTACGCGTTGTGACACGTCGCCGTATTTCACAACTTGTTTTTTATCGGCCATCGTTTTAGCCCTCCAGCAAGCGAGGGTAGAGTTTCCCAAAGCCAAGGTCTAATATATGAATTCTATGGAATTCATAGGCGAAACACATCGCAGTCCGCGCTGGAGTCTGTGACCGGATGGAATTGCACCAGCTGCGATATTTCTGCGCCGTCGCTCGCGCCGGAAACTTCACTCGCGCCGCTGAAGATCAGCACGTCGCGCAGCCGTCGCTCTCACAGCAGATCCGGAAGCTCGAAGACGAACTCGGCGCCAAGCTCTTCGACCGCTTTCCGCGTTTCGCCCGGCTCACCGATTTCGGCAAAGCCTTTCTGCCCAAGGCTGGCGAGATTCTGCGCCAGGTCGGCCAGGCGCGCACCGAGATTCAGGAGATGTCGCAGGCAGAAGTGGGCACGGTTATTGTCGGCGCGATTCCCACGATCGCGCCGTATTTTCTCGGCCCTGCGCTGGCGCGCTTCGCCCGGCGTTATCCTGCCGTATCGATCAGCGTAGTGGAAGAGATCACGCCGCTCCTGCTCGATCGGCTGCACAACGGCCACGTCGATATCGTCGTCCTGGCGCTGCCCGTTCGCGGTGAGGAACTCATCTCCGAGGAGCTTTTCCGCGAGCCCCTGTTCGCGGCTTTGCCGCAAGACCATCGTTTAGCCGAGCGCAAGTCACTGACGCTCGGCGAAATCCGCGAAGATCCATTTCTTCTGCTCAAGGAAGGCCATTGCTTCCGCGAGAATGCGCTTTCCGCCTGCCGCAGATCGCGCGTAAGCCCCAACGTTGTCTTCGAGAGCGGCCAATTCTCGACTATTGTTTCGATGGTGGCGACGGGCATGGGCGTTTCGGTCGTGCCCGCCATGGCGGTGCAGCAGCATCCGGGCTGTAAATTCGTGCGCATTAACGACGAACGCGCGGTTCGCATCGTCGGGTTGGCGCAATTGAAGCATCGCTTCAAGACTCGCGCGCAATGCGCCCTCACCGAGCAGTTGCGCCGTCACGCGCAGACTCGCCTGGTTGGGCTGGATTGATCCTCATTCAACGATTTTCGGGCCTTCCTGGAACCGTTTGGAGCCGCCAAGTCTTGCGGGTCTTGTTAAAAAAAGGTAACTTAATGGCGTTTTCCTTCGTCGGACGTACACAGGCGCGCAGTCTCGTCCATGGGCGGGAACAATCTTGCGCTTAGCCGATTCCCAAAATGGCCATCCCTTGCCCCCAATCTTAACGAGATCGGGCGAGGACGCTGGTGTGTCGCCAAATGGCGCTCATAATCCGCCAGAATGGCCCGTCTTCTGGCGTGTTGAAGGCAGCCTGGCGACACTAACCGCAGTTCGTCCGGTGGCCTACTTTACCTGGAATGCCCACACTTTTGCCGAGCGCTGGGCACGCCGCGGCGGCCTTTTCCTGCAAGCCTTGTTTCGGCCGGCGTTGTACGCGAGCCACAGGGTGTTGGCAACCAGGATTTTACACACGCTGTTGCGAGGTGTGAGCCGCGACCGCCTGGATCTTCTGGGCGAAGAGTATTTTCAATACGTCCTCGAACGCCAACTGAGGCCCGAAGGTCTGGCGAAGGTGCGCGAATGGATGGCACTACACGGCCAAGTGGTCCTGGTCAGCCAAGGCTTGGATCACGTCATGCGGCCGCTGGCACAACATCTTGGGATCGAACGCATTGTTGCCAACCGCCTGGAGTTCCGTAACGGGGTTTCCACCGGCCGCCTGCTGAATCCAGTTATCCGTCCGCGAGGGCCTTTCGCGCTTTTGGGCGGGCAAGCGGATGGGCGTGTCAGCGCCGAGCAATTGCTTCGTGACCTGGGCCTGAAAAATCATCCAGAGCAGCTCGCCGAAGCCATTTCGCCCGCTCAAAGGCCATCTCCTCAAAACCACAATGCTCTGGTTGTTTTTGACCGGCAGCAGGGCCGGCCGCTTTCTGTGCGCCAAGCCTTGCGGGGTAAACAGATTCTGTTGGTCGGCGTGACTGGTTTCATCGCCAAGGTCTGGCTGGAACATCTTCTGTCTGAAATTCCGGAGATCGGTAAGATTTATTTGCTGGTCCGGCGGCAACGAACCACCACCGCCCGGCGCCGGTTTGAAAAGATTGTCGAGTCCTCGCCGGTTTTCGACCGCCTGGAAGAACGTTACGGGAAGAATCTCTCCGCGTTTCTAAATGAGAAGATCGAAGTGGTCGAAGGCGATGTGAGTCAGCCCGAACTTGGGCTGGACGCTAAGACACGGCAGCATCTGGCCCGCGTGATCGATCTGGTCGTGAATAGCTCCGGGCTCACGGACTTTAACCCTGATCTTCGCGACGCTCTAGCCGGCAATGTCGATCCCGCAGCGCATCTGATCGAATTCCTCCGCGCGTCGGATCATGCCGCGCTACTCCACCTTTCCACGTGCTATGTCGTGGGCGCTCGCGACGGGCGCGTTGTCGAACATCTGAAGCCAAACTACACGCCGGCAGACGTGGAGGATTTCGATTTCGAGCGGGAGTTGCGTTCCCTGCAGGAACTCGTCCGGAAAGTTGAAGAACGAGCCAATAGTCCCGAATTAGAAGCGGCATTGCGCCGACAAGCACTTGGCCGCCGGCACGAAAATCAGCGCCCTCCGGGGCGGGAAGTCGGAGAGTTGATTCGGAAGAACCGCCTGCGGTGGGTACGCAATCGCCTCACGCGCGCAGGGACACGACGCGCTCGGAGGCTTGGCTGGCCCAACACGTACACGTTCACAAAGAGCTTGGCGGAGTCGCTGCTGGCGACCCGAGGCGCCGGGCTACCCATCGCCGTCGTACGGCCGTCCATTGTGGAAACGTCTATCGGGCACCCCTTTCGAGGATGGAACGAGGGAATCAACACTTCCGCGCCACTTTCGTATCTGCTGGGGACATATTTCCGGCAACTGCCATCAAACGAGCGCAAGCGCCTCGACGTGATCCCCGTGGACATGGCCTGCCGCGGCATGACGCTGATTGCCGCGGCGCTCGTCGAACGGCGTCATAAGCGTTTGTATCAGCTGGCCACGTCCGCGAACAATCCTTGCAACATGGGGCGCTCGATTGAGTTGACAGCGCTGGCGCATCGCAAGCACTATCGCGCTCAACAGGGGCTGGAGCATTGGGTGCGGATGCGATTTGACACGATTCCCGTATCGAAGCAGCGCTATCGAAACTTATCCGTTCCGGCGCAAAAGTTTGTCGTGAAAGGCATCAACCGCGCGGCATCGGCGCTTCAGTTCAAGCGTCCGCCCTTGGCTAAAGCGGAAAGAGACCTCGAGCGCGTTGAGAAACTCATCGAGCTCTATGAGCCCTTTATTCTTCACAACGAGCAGGTCTTCGAGTGCGAAAATGTGCAGTTGCTCTCCGCCCTGCTGCCGGTGGATGAGCAAGACAAATTCGCTTACGAGCCGGGAGTAATCGATTGGTGGGATTACTGGATCAACATTCACATTCCTGCCCTCCGCAAATGGTGCTATCCACTGATTGAAGGGCATGCACTGGAAACAGCGACGCGCCGGGAGTTTCACTTGCCGGATGCGATGGATGGCTCGTCGCAAATTGACGCCAGCGGCACCTGAGCCACATGGCTATCTTCCTCACCGGCGGAACCGGTTACATCGGATCCTACCTGGCAGCGGGACTGCTGGAACAACATGGCGAATCCCTGAATCTTCTGGTTCGCGCGGAGGATCCCCTTGAAGCGCAGCGGCGGCTTTGGCATTCTCTGCAACTGCACTTCGACTTTCCCGTTTTTCGCGAACACCTGGCGACACGTATCCGCATTTTCTGCGGCGATTTGACCTCACCGCGATTCGGCCTCAGCGACAACGAGTACGATTTGCTGGTTGCCTCAACAGATTCCGTATTGCACTGTGCGGCTTCGCTCAATCGAAAATCCGAGAAAAGCTGCCTCAACGTAAATCTCCGCGGCACGCTCGAAGTCATCCAACTCGCGCGGCGGGCGCATGATACGCACGGGCTGCGGCGCTTCAGTGAAGTGAGCACCGTGGCCGTAGCGGGCCGGCGCAACAACGAATTGGTCACCGAGGACAGTGCGATCGACTGGGACCGTTCCGACTACGATCCTTATGCGCGCACAAAGAAATTCGGCGAGCACATGGTTCGAGAACTGCTTCCGGATGTGCCGCACACGATTTTTCGTCCCAGCATTGTGCTGGGAGACAGCCGCCGGCCGGAAACTACGCAGTTCGACATGGTCAAGGCTTTTGTGTTTTTAGGAAGCCTGCCCGTGCTGCCGTTCCGCCCTGAGGATTGCGTAGACATCGTGCCGGTCGATTACGTGGCGGATGCGATTGTCACTTTGCACCAGCGGCCTAACCCGGAGCATGAGATTTATCACCTGTCTTCTGGCGTCCAGTCACAGACCTTTCGCGAATTGACGGCGGCGCTAGCCGAGGCGCGTGGCAAGATGAGGCCGTTGTTCTGGCCCGAACTGCAGGGACCGTTTCGCAGAATTGCGGAGCGACTGTCACGGCGCCGCGACAACCTGGGCTATGCGGCTTCGCTGCTGAAGGTATTTTTACCCTACCTTGTTTGGAACACAGTGTTTGATAATACGCGCGTGGTGACTGAGCTTGGCCGCTCTCCCGCGCCTTTCTCTTCCTATTGTTTCCCGTTGTTCCGTTTCGCAAAAGAAAACCGATTCCGATACCCCTATCGCGAATGGCCTGAGAACGCGGCGCTTTCGAGCGCACGAGAAAGCGCGCAGGATTCAGAGCGGCATGTAAGCGCCGGAGAGCGCGCCAAATGACCGATCTCCTGCTGCAAGCGTGGACAGCCGCTTTGATCGAGCGCACGAAGCTCGAGTGGATGCTGGGCCGCGGCAAAGCGTGGAAACCGGGCGAGCGCCTGAAATTGCTGTTTGCGGGGTACAACGGCAATCGCAATACGGGTTCCGATGTGCGTGTGGAAGAGATGCTGCGGCAGGTGCGGCAGGTGCTGGGAGCAGACCGCGTGCAGCTGACCGTGACGGCATTGGATTTCGCGCTCACGCGTGGATATTTTGGCGATGCGGCGCAGGTGCGCCTGCCGGATTTATTTCCGCCCTTTCTTTACAAGGAAGTGCGGCGGCATCATGGCGTGATCGCGTGCGAAGGCTCGATGTTCAAAAGCAAGTTTGCGAATGCGCTGACCACAATGTTCATCGGCGCCCTGGGCATGGCTGCCGGCGAGAATAAGCTTTCGATCGGATATGGGGCCGAAGCGGGTTACATGGACCCTTCGTTGGCGCGGCTTTGCGCGCGCTATTGCCACAACTCCGTGGTGGTTACGCGAAATGCGGAATCGCAGGCTGTGCTCAGTTCTTTGGGAGTGGAAAGCGAACTCGGCACGGACACGGCCTGGACCTTCGAGTCGCATCCGGTGGAATACGGGCGCAAGGTCCTGACCGATGCCGGCTGGGATGGCGCGGCGCCAGTGCTTATTTTCTGCCCAATTAATCCGTTTTTCTGGCCGGTAAAGGCCTCCGTATTGAAGTGGGTGGCCCGTGGCACCGCCGGCGCATACAAAGGGAGCCACTATCGCGGCCCTTACTTTCACAAATCGGGCGCGCAGGTCGACGCGAGCTACGAACAATACCTGAACGCGTTTGCCAAAGCGGCGCAAGCGGCCCGGCAGAAGTATCGAATGTTTCCCGTTCTCGTCGCCTGCGAGCGGCTGGATGCACACGCCTGCCGCGCAATCGCCGAACGCATCGGCGGCGCGCCCGTGTTCACTTCAGACGACTACGACATGTATCAGTTGGTGAGCATTTTGCGGTCGGGTCATCTGATGATCTCGTCGCGCTATCACGGAATCGTCACGTCCATGCCGGCGCTTGTGCCTTCAGCGGGAGTGACTATGGACGAACGCATTCGCAATCTCATGCAGGAACGCGGCCACAGTCATCTGCTTTTTACTGTGGACGATCCCTTACTCGGGGACAGACTCATTCCCGCGATTGACTCCCTGCAGCGCGAGCGCGAAGCGATTGCCGATGGCATTGGGCGCACAGTCGTAAGAAATCTGAAGACGATGGCGCGCATGGGCGTTTTCCTCGAGCGCACGGTGCACGAACGCTATCCGGAATTTCCCGTCCAAGGGGGGCTGCGAAGCTGGGAAAACTATCTGCCGCCATTGCATCCGGGCCTGAGGCAACTGCTCGAGTTATACGACAGCCGGACACAAGCAATGGCGGCGAACTGAAAAGCCGCGAGAATTCAGCAGTGAATTTTCTGCAGAATATTTTTGGACGGCTCGCCGACTCGCCGGGCAACATGGTGCTCGAAGAGATGCGGCCGGAGGGGCGCGTCTCCGTGACGGCTGGCGCACTGCTCGAACGCGTGGCAGTGGCACGCGCATTTTTGTCCGCAGCCGGTTTGCGCAAGGGCGACCGCTGCGCCCTGCTCTTAGCTAACAGCATCAATTGGGTCGCTGTAGATCTGGCGGCGATGGCCGATGGCATCATCGTCGTGCCGCTCTACGCACGGCAAGCGCCTGCGGAGCTAGCGGCGATGATCCGCGATTGCCAGCCGGCCATGGTCTGTTGCGGCGATGCCGACTTGCAGCGAAATCTGCTCACCGCGTGGCCCGGCGGCGAGGCGCGCATGGTGACTCTGGACGAAATCTTTGCGTCGGGGCTTCAGGGAGCCGGCATTCGTACAGATCCAACTCCGCTGGCTGACTCTGATCCGGTCACGATTATCTACACTTCAGGCACCTCGGGCGAATCGAAGGGCGTGGTGCTCAATGTGGGCAACATCACGTACATGCTTTCTCGCACCACCGCGCGCCTGGAACAACTTATGGGGCAGCGCACCGAGCCCGACCGCGTGTTCCACTATTTGCCGTTCTGCTTTGCGGGCTCCTGGATTTTGCTGCTCTCGAGCCTTTTGCGATTGAGCGAACTGCGGCTCTCGACTGACCTGACGCGCATTGCCGACGACTTGCGCGCCTCCACGCCCGACTACTGCCTGAATGTGCCGCAACTGCTGGAGCGTATGCGAGCCGCTGTGGAAGCGCAGATTGCGAAGCGCGGCGGACTCGCGAATACGATCTTCACTAAGGCGAAAGCGGCTTCGCTTGGGAGCACGAACGGGACGAAAGGCGGTGTGTCGCTGCTGATGGCGGGGAAACTGATTTTTCCGGCGATTCGCAAAAAATTAGGGCCTAATCTCAAGGCCCTGATTTGCGGTTCGGCCCCGCTGGCGCTGGAGACACAGCTTTTTTTTCAGATGCTGGGGATTCCCGTGCTGCAGGTCTATGGGCTCACGGAGACAACCGCCATTTGCACGATGGACGATCCCAGACGCGTGGATCCGGGCGCCGTCGGCCCGGCAATTCCCGGTGTCGAGATGAAGCTGGGCGACAATAATGAAATTCTCATACGCGGGCCGAATATTTTTTCGGGTTATTGGAACCGGCCGGAAGAAACAGCGAAGACAATGTCGAATGGTTGGTTTCACACAGGCGATCAAGGCGAACGAGCTCCGAATGGCAATTGGCGGGTTGTGGGGCGCCTAAAGAATTTGCTGGTGCTGAGCTCCGGCCATAATATTGCGCCGGAACCGCTGGAGGAGAAGTTGGTACGGGCACTTCCCGCAGCGCAACAGGTGGTTATGTTTGGAAATGGGCGCAGCTTCTTAACGGCTCTAGTGACCGGGGACGTGGCACTCGGCGAAGTGGAAGCCGCTGTCTCAGAGGTGAATTCGGGGCTTCCCCACTATCGTCAGATTCGTGCGTTTCACATCGAACCGCAGCCCCTAACGATTGAGAGCGGACTTCTGACGGCAAACGGAAAGCTGCGCCGCGACGCGATTGCCGCGCACTTTCGGGACCCCATCGAATCGATGTACCGCAAAAATCCATCGTGACCGCTTCCAAAACCCATCTTTCCGAGAAAACCAAGACGCTTTCCTGGGAGCTAAGGGACGGCGCAATCGAGCTTGCGCTTCACCACTCGCCTTGCAACGAGATTGGCACGGCGATGCTGGAGGATTTGGAGCAATTTGTAGGCGCGCTCGAATCCGCGGACGTAAAAGCCGGGGCTCTGATCATATATAGCCGGCAAGAAGCGGGATTTTCGGCGGGCGCCGATCTGCGCGAACTCTATGCGGCCAGCGCCGGGCTCGCTGCGGCCGAGCGCGTTTCCGGTGTGCGTGGATTTCTCGAACGCATCCATCGCGTTTTGAATGCGATCGATGCTTCGCCGCTCACGACGATTGCCGCGGTGCACGGCGTCACGTTTGGAGGGGGATTCGAGTTGGCGCTCGCGTGTGACCTGATTATTGCGGACAAAATGGCGCGCTTTTGCTTTCCGGAACTGCGTCTGGGTCTCATCCCGGGCTTCGGCGGGATTCCGCGATTGCGGCGTGATGTCGGGAACGCGGTCGTGCGAGACCTGCTCCTTACTGGCCGAAGCATCAATGCGACAAAAGCATTGAGCGCCGGACTGGTGAGCCAGGTGGCCGCCGAAGGCGAAGTTTTGCACGTGGCGCGCGCGACCGCCGCGCAAATAGGTAAATTCGACAGGGCGACGAGTGCGGCCGCGAAACGCTTTCTCAAACCCATTCCGCACGAGGAACTGCGAAGGGAAATCGACGTATTCTGCGAGCTATTCGGGCGGCCCGCGGTGATGGAGGGGCTGCGCAAATTCGTCCAGGATAAAAGCGCGCACCCTTACTTGCCGTAATCGGCATGCCTTAAATGCACGCATAAGCCGCCGAATGTAAAATAGCTGCCATGAAGACCATCGAACAAACCACCGACGAGATTTTGGGATTGGCAGCCCAGCATTTTAAAATTTCACGCAACGAGCTTGCGCCTACGGACGATTTTTACAAGAAGCTGAAAATCGACAGCTTGAGAGCGCTCGAATTGATCACGAGGCTGGAAAATCATTTTGGGATTGAGCTTCCCGACTATGAAGTTCAGGGCGTGACGGATTTTCGCACCCTGGCCAGCCGCATCCAAGCACGCCTCTAGTTAGCATGTTGGACTTGAGCCAATACGAATCGCTGGGCGCGGCACTTAATGCCGCGATCGAGCACTGGCCGGACGAAGTCTGCCTCATCGAGGCAGATCGTGAACACGAGCGCTGCCGCTTGACGTACCGCGACTTCGGTGCTGCGGCGCTGCAGCTCGCGGCTGGCCTCGAAGAGAACGGATTTGCTCCGGGGGATCGCGCGGCGATCCTGATGAGCAATCAATCTAAGTGGCTGATTTCGGCGTACGCCGTTTTCTTCTGCGGCGGTGTGCTGGTGCCTCTGGATTACAAGCTCACCCCTGCGGAGCATCTGGCGCTGCTGGCCCACTCGAAATCGCGCGTGCTGATTGTCGAATACCCAATCTGGCGCGCGCTGAGCCAAAGCGATTTCTCGTCAACATCCGTCGAAACAATTCTGGTCACAGAGGCACCCGGGGATGCCGATCTTGGAGGCGCCAGGCGATGGGAGGAATTTCGCGGCGACAAAGCGCCCGAATTTCGCCCGCGAAAACGTTCGGATGCGGCCTGCATCGTGTATTCTTCCGGAACCGGCGGCCGCCCAAAGGGCTGCGTGCTGACGCACGAAAATTATCTCGAGCAGTGCGCGGCGGTTTCTTCGCTGTGGCCATTTTCGCCCGGCGCACGATACCTGAGTATCATTCCCACAAATCACGCAATCGACTTCATGGGCGGCTTCATCATGCCGTTTACCGGCGGCGGAACTGTGGTGCATCTGCGCACCCTGCGGCCGGAATACATCCGCGAAGCGTTTACCCGCTACAAGATCACCTACATGGCGGTCGTGCCGCTGATCCTGAAAAATCTGGAGCGCGGCTTGCGCGAGCGATTCGCGGCTTTGCCGCCGATGAAGAAGCGGATTCTGAACGCACTGGTGCGCATAAATCGCACGGCAACGCATGGGCGTCCGCGTTTGTGGTTGAGCAGGACATTGCTAAAGGATGTTCACAAAGCCTTTGGCGGCGAACTGCGCGCGCTCCTGGTCGGCGGCGCGTTCACCGAGCCAAAGACTCTGGAATTTTTCCATGACCTCGGCATTCAAATCGCAAATGGTTACGGATGCACGGAAGCATGCACCGCGATTACGGTGAATGATATGAAGCCATTTCGGCCGGATACACTGGGCAAGGCTGTGGCCGGAATGCAAATCCAGATTGCCAATCCAGGTGCGGACGGCGTAGGCGAAGTGGCCGTGCGCAGCAAAACGGTGATGTCGCATTATCTGGACGATCCTGAACTGACAGCGGAGACGATTGTGGATGGCTGGCTGATGACGGGCGACCTGGGAAAAATCGACGCCAGCGGCCATCTGCAGCTTCTGGGGCGCAAGAAAAACATGATCGTCACGGCGGAGGGGAAAAATATATATCCCGAAGACATCGAGAATGTCTTCGACAGCCTGCCAGTGAAGGAGTTCTGCGTGTTTGCGGCGAACTATTTGTGGCCGCAGCGCACCATGGCAGGCGAGCAACTCGTGCTTGTGGTGCATTCGGATCCGGCGCAAAACGTAAATGGCGCGATACACAGCGAGGTCGAGCACCGCAATCAGCGCCTTGCGCCGTACAAACGCGTCGGCGGATACGTTCTGTGGCCGGAGGATTTTCCGCGGACGGCATCGCTGAAAATCAAGCGAAATATTTTAGCGGAACAGATCGCCCGCCAGCTCGACCGCAACGCCGTGCAACTTCTGTGAGTGACGCATTTCTTGCCATAATTAATCCGGCCGCGGGCGGCGGCCGCTGCGGCAAATTAGCGAAAGCGGCTCTGGACAAACTGCGTGCGGCAGGAGTCGAAGTAGAGGTGGCGGAAACGTCAGGGACCGGAGACGCAACACGCATTGCGCGGCGGGCATATGCTCGGGGACAGCGGCAATTCATAGCCGTTGGGGGCGACGGGACTGCATACGAGATCGTCAATGGCCTTTTCCCGGAAGCCGAAACAGCGGGCAAACCGGTCCTTGGGTTTCTGCCGCTGGGTACGGGCAACTCCTTCCTTCGCGATTTCACCACCAACGGCGCGGAACATGCGAGAGAAGCCATCCTTGCGGACACGCGGAAATCGAGCGACGTCCTTTGCCTGAGACATTCGGGTGGCAAGCTCTATTTCATCAACCTGCTGAGCGTGGGATTCACGGCAAACGTCACGGCGGCGGCGAATCGTCTGTTCAAAGGGCTCGGGGAACTCGGCTACTTGTTAGCCGTGCTGATCTGCCTCGCAAGACTCAGGCGCCAGGCTTTCCCACTGCGGGCGGATGGCGACACCGAATTCGACCGCCAGCGCTGCCTTTTTCTCAGCTTCAACAACAGCAAATACACCGGCGGCAAGATGAAAATCGCACCGCAGGCGTCCACTGCCGACGGTTTGATCGAGTACGTTCGCTGGGGCCCGATCGGAAGACTCGGACTGTTGCGGAACTTGCCGACACTATTTGACGGCACGCATATCGATCATCCGCTCGCCTCGCGTCGAGGAGTGCAACGAATCGAGTTCGCGCTCAACGATCGGGTCGACGTAATGATTGACGGAGAAGTGCTCACGTTGAAATGCGAGAGCGTGGAAGTACTTCCTGGAGTTCTGGACGTTTTGGTATGAACGATTACCCCGATGAATCGAGTACAAGCGACAAGTCCGTAGCCACCCATGAGCAGGCTTCGATGTATTTATGGGCACGAAGTATTTTTCGCTGGATGTTGTCCGGATTGTTCTTCTTTTCGGTCTGTCCGGTGCTGATTCTGCTCGGGATTTTTATCGATCCCCGAAAGAACGACGCACCCCAGCGCTGGCTATCGAGGACTTCGGTACGGCTGGCTGGCGCCCGCGTGGAAGTGCGGCGCTCACCGGGATTTGATCCCAACCGGACCTGTTTTTTCGTTTCCAATCACGTCAATCTTTTCGATCCATTCGTGCTTTACAGCGTTGTTCCTCAATTTATGAGGGGCCTGGAGCTCGAATCGCACTTTCGCGTTCCGGTATATGGCTGGCTGATGAAACGCTTCGGCAATGTGCCGGTTCCGGAGGTGAACCGGCCGTCGGACTTGAAACGGATGTGGCGTTTGACTCGCGCGGCCCTGGATCGAGGCGTGAGCCTGGTCGTTTTCCCCGAAGGCGGCAGGACGCTCACCGGGCGCGTGGCTCCCTTTCACGAGGGTGTTTTTCGCATGGCTCAAGACTTCGGAACGCCCATCACGCCGGTGAGCATTGTCGGCGCGTTTACATTCAATCGCAAAACGAGTTGGATCTTGCGGCCTTCGACGATCTTGGTTTGGTTTCACGAGACCATAGAAACGGACGGCTACAGCAAGCGAGACATCCCTGAACTGCGCAATAAGGTATGGAGAGCAGTCGCGGGACCAGTTCATTCTGCCATGGGCGAGGAGACACTCACCGAGCCAGAACCGCAGGCGGAAACAAAAGCCTAAGTGACCAGATGGGTGCCGGGTAAGGTGCGGCCGGCTTTGGTCTCCTGCCAGGTGTAAACGATGCGATGGATGACCGTGATTGTGGAAACCACCGCGATTACCCAGAGTACTGGGGCCATGCGGTCGAATGTGCCTCCTATTATCAGCAGCACGAGGCGCTCGGGACGTTCCATGAAGCCGACTTTGCAGGTGGGAATCAGAGACTCGGCGCGGGCGCGAGTATAACTCACCATAACCGATCCGGCAGTGGCCACAGCCGCCAGAATCACGTAGGAAGCCCTTCCGTTGACCGCATAGTAGACGAGCAGCCCCATGTACAAGGCCATATCGGAGTAGCGGTCGAGAGTGGAATCGAAAAAGGCGCCAAATGCCGTGACGCGCCGCTCGCGGCGAGCCACCTGGCCGTCTAGCATGTCCAGAAATCCCGCCAAAAAGATCACCGCTGCGCCGGAACGGAACATGCCTTCGGCAAACAGCACCGCCGCCCACAGGTTCACGAATAACCCGAAGGCGGTAAGAACATTTGGGTTTATGCCGGTGGCCGCAATGGCGTCCACAATCTTTTCGAGCAGCCAGCGTGAACCAGCACCGATGGAAGCAGTAATCATGCGTCGGGCAGGGCATCATACGTCAGGGCAGTACGCGCCCTCAAGCGGAAGCTCCCTATAGAAATTGGCACCGCGCAAGACGTCCGTAGAAACCGAGATCGCGGCTCCCTCTGCTTTCTGTGTTTTTCCATGTAAAGTAGCGGACCATGTCTGCGATGGATTTTCTCTTTGGGCGGCCCCTGCGCTCGTCCGATGAACTCACCGAGAGACTCGGAGCTTCCGCTGGAATACCCGTCTTCGGACTAGACGCGCTCAGCTCGGCGGCTTACGGACCCGAAGCAGCCCTGGCACTACTTATTCCTCTGGGCGTTGCGGGCGTTTCGTACATTGTGCCCATAACGATCTGCATCGTGATTTTGCTGACGATCGTCTATTTCTCCTACAGGCAAACGATCGAAGCTTATCCGCAAGGCGGTGGCTCGTACACAGTGGCGGGACAAAACCTTGGTCCTTTTGCCGGGTTGCTGGCGGCGACGGCCCTGATGATCGACTACGTCCTGACCGCGGCGGTAGGAATCTCCGCGGGCGTGGGCGCGCTGATTTCGGCCATTCCCAAATATCAACCGCATACGCTGCTGATCTGCCTTGTGATTCTAGTGCTGATTACGCTGGTCAATCTACGCGGTTCGCGGGAAACCGGCGTAGTTTTCATGATTCCCACGTATCTTTTTCTGGGCAGCCTGGGCGCCGTCATTCTGGCGGGAGTCGCAAAGTCCGTGATGTCGGGAGGTCATCCCACACCAGTTGAGCCACCGGCGGCGTTGCCTGCGGCAACGGCGGCAGTGAGCCTCTGGATCTTGCTCAAGGCATTCGCGAGCGGTTGTACGGCCATGACCGGCGTCGAAGCGGTGAGCAACGGCGTGACCGCATTTCGCGAACCGGTGGTGCAAACCGCGCGGCGGACGCTTACGACGATCATTGCGTTGCTGGCGATCATGCTGCTCGGCATCGCCTACCTCTGCCGCGCCTATCACATCGGCGCAACCGAGGCAGGTCCCGGATACCAGAGCGTGCTTTCACAACTCACGGCAGCCGTCGTCGGCCGCAACTTCTTTTATGTGATAACGATCAGCGGGGTGCTACTAGTGCTCTCGTTTTCGGCAAATACCGCATTCGCGGACTTTCCGCGGCTGTGCCGCATGATCGCGCAGGACGGCTATCTTCCCGTCCCGTTGGCGGAGCGGGGGCGGCGGCTTGTGTACACCTGGGGCATCACGTCGCTCGCCTTGCTCTGCGGCGCATTGCTCATTTTCTTTGACGGCGTGACCGACCGGCTGATTCCACTTTATGCGGTGGGGGCTTTTCTGGCATTCACGCTATCGCAGGCGGGAATGGTGGCGCACTGGAGACGCAAGGGAGGCTCGCGCCTGAATATCTTTCTGAACGCACTCGGCGCGGTCGCCACCGGGGCAACTCTGATCATCGTGACCATAACGAAGTTCGTCAGCGGGGCCTGGATCACCACGGTGCTGATCCCGCTCATCATGATCATGATGTTTTCCATTCGGCGGCATTACGATCGCCTGCGCACTCAGATCTCGCACGCGGCCACGCTCGACGTGACCAACCGGACTGCTCCAATCGTCGTGATGCCCATGATGGCATGGACCAAAGTTTCGCGCGCCGGATTGCAATTTGCATTCAGGATCTGTTCAGAGGTTTACGTTGTGCATGTGAGCACTGGGGATGCCGATAAGGAATTTCTCGATAGGTGGCACAAAGAAGTTGAAGCACCTGCGCGACAAGCCGGCTTGCGCATGCCTCAACTGAAAATCGTGAAATCGCCGTATCGCTTTGTGATCGGGCCCATTGTCGATTACGTGCTGGAGTTAGAAGGAAAAAATCCGGAAAGGCAGATCGCAGTGATTATTCCGGAATTGGTGGAAAAGCACTGGTATCACAATTTCCTCCACAATCAGAGAGCTACCTGGCTAAAAGCGTCGCTCTTGATGAAAGGGAACCGGCGGATCGTCATAGTCAATGTGCCCTGGTATCTCGATGAGTGATCGGCCGGCGCAGCACACACGCAAGGCTCGCACAGGCACGCGTTCCGCGCCCGTGCGTTTTGGAAGTGCCACTTGCCGGCAAAACTCTGCCCGGCTATCTGCCGCTACTTGGCAAAAATCAGCAGCGTGAATGTATTGGGAATAATCGCGGGCCGTGGCCGCGGATTTTCGGCCGTCGGCGCGGGAGCCGGTCCGCGATCCGATGTGACCGTATAGATATTGTGATTGCCCGTGTCCAGCGCCATGGTGCGCGCGCCATCTTGCGTCTTGATGGTGTCTACGACGGTATATTTGTTGGGGGAATCTTCGTGCGCCGCCGTGATGGTGCCATCGCCGCAAGATGAGAATGCCAGCTGGGTGCCCGGATCGAACCAGGTGGCGTCAACGCCGTCGCCAATCGGTATGCTGGCGACAGCTTTGCCGTTGGTGTAATCGACGACGACCATTTGCTTGTTGTGGCAGCCTACGAAGACGCGTTCGTGCGCAGTGTCAATTGCCAAACCCGCGGGCGAATCGCAGCCCTCGATGGGCCAATTGTTCAGCACTTTGAACGCTTTGGAATCAAGCTCGACCAGAATAGATTTGTCTTCGTTGTTCACGAATATGTGTCCCTGGCCATCAGCTACGGCCGCTTCGGGTTTACCGCCAACGGGGACCATGCCGGCCACTTCGCCCGTCTTTGCGTCTATGCCGGTGCCGTCCTGGCTGCGGGCATTGAAGACGAAGACGCGCTTGGACGCCGGATCATAAAGATAGCCGTCGGGCCCCTGAGCCATAGGCAGCGGAACCTCTTTGATCACCTGGAGAGTCTTGAGATCGAAGATGGTGACGGAATTCGACTGCCCGTTGCTGCTGAAACCACGGTTCAACTCCGGCACCAGCGCCGCGCCGTGCGTACCCTTCAAATTCGGGATATCACCGACGACTTTGCCCTCAGGATCGACAACCATGATGTGTGTTCCACGAGAGATATAAACGCGATGCGTTGTGGGGTCGGCGCTCAGGTAATCCCAGCCGCCTTCTCCGCCCAGGACGATTTTCTTGACCAAGTGGTAGCCTGAACCCTCGGGTGCGGCGAGCCCGTGAGTGACAAATGCGGCGATGCCGGCAATTAAAAGAAGAGCCCAAAGCGTTTTGCGCATGGCGCACCTCCGTGTTGATTTACAAAGTTTCAGATGGATCTGAAGGACTGGAGCTATAGACGCGCCGTCAGGTGCTCCAGTTCCGCCTATTTTTCGGCACTTCAGCCGCGGAACAGCCATCTTGCCAAATCCATGTTGTGCTGGAAGTAGTCGCTCGACGGCGCTTTCTTCGCATTGTAGACGAATAAAGGAATGTTCAGTTCGTGCTCGGACCCGTGGGAGCGCAGATTGCCGGAGAAATTCTCCTGCTCGGAATCCATTTCTCCGAAGAGAGTGTCCTTATCGCCCCACACAACCAAATCTCCAATGCGAGATGCCATAAGCCTGTATTCGCGGGCGGCCGCTTCGCGCGTTAGAACGCGCTCGCAACCTTTCAGCCCTGTGACAATTTCGCTGACCTTGGCCGCATCCTGAGCGCTCTTGAGATACACGTATGCCCCCCCAGAGCAGCCCCGGTTGTGCTTTACGTAGCGGTCCCGGCCCACGGAAAAAGCCTTGCGAAGCGGAACTCCGCGGCGGGCACAAACTTTCTCGAGGTCATAGCAGCGAGTCTTGGCATTCATACCGTGATCGGCGGTGACCAAAAATGCCGCATCGGGAGCCGCCTTCATCGCTTGGCCGAAAAGTTCGTCCAGGCGCTCGAGGTGCTCCTTCGATTCCGGCGCCTCGGGCGCCCACATGTGCATCGGGTAATCAGTCGTGTGGACGTAAAGACAGCCGATATCCGGACGATTCTGCAGAACATAAATGGCGGCCCGCAGCAGCCAGTAATTGATCTCGCTGCTGTAAATCGATGGCGCGGGTCCGAGCCTCTGCACCCAGTCGGGAGTTGGCTCCTCCGCCGTGAGCACGATTTCAGCCCCGCGCAAAAGGAAAGTGACCGTCTTGGCCTTGCTCGAAAGGAGTGCCGACTTCACACCGTGCTTGGCAGCTCGTTCAAACAGCGTGGGGGCAAGCAGGAGGTCGGCCGATTCCATGTAGTCCTCAACTCCACGCTTTTCGTCGAAATAGGAGTTGCCGATAATCCCATGCTCCTCGGGCCAAACTCCGCAGCAGATCGAGGCGTTGTTGATGTTGGTGACCGATGGCATCAAGCCAGTGACAGGCTTGTAGAGCCCGTCGCGCTTCCATTGCCCGAGAACGGGCATCCGGCTTTCGGCGAGGTAATCGGGCCCAAACCCGTCAAACATGATCACGACGGTTCTTTGGACAGAACCTTGCTGGGTTTGTCCGCTGGAGAGAGGTCCTAAAGCCGCGGATGCCGCAACGGCGGCTCCGTATTTAAGAACGGCCCGGCGGCTTGGCAGACACATCATGACTTCGCCCATTTTTAGGATCGACACCAGCTATAGGTTCGAGCTACGCACGGTAGCCATACCGCGGCGCTGGATACTTCTATCATGGGTCGTATAATCACTCAAAACATCAAAGGTGACTAGCCGGGTAACCGATATCTCGACTCCCAAGACCACGTCCGTAAAGCAGATGGCCGCACTCGGCTCGGTCGGTTCGGCCATTATTCTGTTATCGCTGAAGAGTTTCCTGGCCGCATCAACGGGAAGCCTCGGCGTGCTCTCCGAAGCGCTGCATTCCACCCTGGATCTGGTCGCGGCGATCATTACGTATCTCTCGGTCCGGGTTTCCGACCGCCCGGCCGACGCCGACCACACTTACGGTCACGGCAAGGTGGAGAGTTTCTCGGCGTTCATCGAAACGGGCCTGCTGATGCTGACGGCTGCGTACATTATCTGGGAGGCCGTGCAGAGACTTTTCTTTCGCGAAATCAAGATTCGGCCTAGCCTGCTGGCCATTGGGATTCTCGGAATCGCACTGGGAATCGATCTGCTGAGGTCGCGGACACTCGCTCGAGTTGCTCGGGAGCAGATGAGCGAGGCGCTCGAGGCTGACGCGCTACATTTTTCCACAGACGTGTGGAGCACTTCGGTGGTGATTCTTGGCGTGGTGCTGGCCTGGGTGGGCCAGCGAACCGGCATAACCTGGCTACGCTACGCCGATCCCGTTGCCGCGCTGGGCGTGGCAGGCGTGGTTATCTGGGTGGCGGCGCGGCTGGGCCGACGCACGGCTGAAGCTTTGCTGGATACGGCTCCGGCGGGTTTGCAGGAGCGCGTGGCGCACGCAGTGGAAGAGCTGGATGGCGTGCTAGGCACCGAGCGGGTGCGCGTAAGGCGAGCCGGCAATCGCCACTTTGTAGACGTGACGGTGAGCATTCCCCGAGCGGTGAGTTTCGAGCAAGTGCACGCAATCAGCGATGCGGTGGAACGGCGAGTGGGCGAGATCATTCCCGCAGACGTCATGGTGCACATGGAACCGCGTGCACAGGCGGGTGAGCACGTGTTCGATTCCATTCGCGCCGCAGCGCAACGGCGGGGACTGGCGGTGCATGACCTATCGGCGCATCAGCAGGATGGTCATCTTTTTGTCGAAATGCACCTGGAGGTCGATGAACATCTGAGCCTTAGCGAAGCGCATCGCCAAGCCACCGATCTCGAAGAAGAGATTCGCAAGCTGCCATCGCTGGCGGGCAACGCGGGGACAAACGGAGTGTTGGTAAATATCCATATTGAGCCCATGGGCGCGCATATTGCCACGGTCGATCGTTCTTCGGATGAGCTGCGGGGGCTGGCGCATGAAGTGGAAAAGTTCGTGAACGGGCTGCGCGGGGAATTCCCCGCACTGAAGGATTGCCACGATGTTCGCGTCCAGGAGGTCGAGCGGAGGATCCAGCTATCTTGTCACTGTGCCATGGACGGCAGTTTGCCTATCACGGCGATCCATGAGGTCACGGCGCGTCTAGAGGACCGCGTCAAAGAGCGTTTTCCGCAGATTTCAAGGGTGACCATTCACCCCGAGCCTCCGGAAGCCCGGGAAGCATAGGCGCTTGCGTGGGCACCGAGTGCACTTCCGCGCCGCTTCGATGTAGTTAGCCGGAGGGATGGTCATTCGCATCGAATTTTGTTAGGCTTTCAGTAGGAAACAGGGCTGTATCCCAATAAGGGAACGGCACCGGAGGATCCGATGAGCACCGCTTTCGATGCGGGCAACGGGAAGATTACCGTGCCCGACATACTTCGCCGCAAAACGAACGTTCCATCTAGTTCCACTCAAAATTCCGATCCGGGCCGTGAATCGGGCCGGCGGAAAATCGTCTGCCTGACCGCCTACGACTACCCAACTGCTCGCCTCGTGGACGAGGCGGGCGTGGACATTGTGCTGGTGGGCGATTCGCTGGGGATGGTGGTGCTCGGGTATGAGAACACTCTGCCCCTCACAATGGACGAAATGCTGCACCATACGCGCGCGGTGCGGCGCGGCGTGCGCAAGGCATTGCTCGTCGCGGACATGCCCTACGGCAGTTTTCACGGCGATCGGAACGAAGCAGTACGAAATGCGATTCGCTTCGTCAAAGAGGCGGGAGCCGAAGCGGTGAAGGTCGAGGGCGGCGAGCGCCGCATGGAATTGATCGCGCAATTGGTTGAAGCCGAAATTCCGGTGATGGGCCACGTCGGCCTCACTCCCCAGTCGATGCATGCGTTCGGAGGCTTCCGCGTTCAGGGCAAAACCGTGGAAGCGGCCGATCAACTGCTGCGCGATGCGCGAGCAGTCGAGGCGGCCGGAGCGTTTTCCGTGGTGCTGGAGTCGATCCCGCGCGAACTCGCGACGCGAATCACGAGTGAATTGCGCATTCCCACGATCGGGATTGGCGCCGGTCCCGAATGCGATGGCCAGGTTCTCGTGCTGCACGATATGATCGGCTTGTCGCTGGGGCACACGCCCAAGTTCTCGCGGCGTTATGCGAATGTGGGCGAAGCAATTTCGCATGCGGTCACGGCTTATGCGGAGGATGTCCGCGAAGGGCGCTTCCCGTCGGACGCAGAGTCTTACCATCTCTCGAGCGAAGTTCGCGAACGGCTGCTGGCTGTTCGCCGAAGCTGAGCGCAAAGGAAGCACATGATCACACCGGAGGATACTCGTACTTTGTTCGCTTACGACGCTTGGGCCAATCGGCGCATGCTGGATGCTTGCGCCGCGCTGGCTCCCGAACACTTCACGCGAGACCTTGGCTCAAGCTTTCGCTCTGTGCGGGACACGATGGCGCATATCCACGGCGCACAGTGGATCTGGCTTGAACGCTTCCACGGCCGCTCGCCTGCTTTGCTGCCGAACGGCGATCCGTTCCCCGATGTGGCCAGCTTGCGAGCCCGCTGGACGCAATTCGAGAGCGAGCTTCTGTCGTACGTCAACGGGCTCTCCGCAGCCGACCTCGAGCGCAGCTTCGATTACCGCGATATGAAGGGCAACGCCCACAGCAATTTGCTTTGGCAGACGCTGCAGCATCTGGCCAACCACGGCACCTACCATCGCGGACAGGTGACCACGATGTTCCGGCAGCTGGGCGCGAAGCCCGTCGGAACCGACATGATTGGCTTCTACCGCGAGCGAGCCGCACAGGCCGCGCATTAGCAATCGCCTAGCGCCGCGTGGAAGTCATTCACACCGTTGAGTGGATGAAGCAGGTGTCGCGGCAGGCGCGCGCCGAAGGCCGGCTCACCGGATTTGTGCCCACCATGGGCGCGCTGCACGCGGGGCATCTCTCCCTGATCGAAGCAGCCCGGCGGGATGCGAGCCCGGTGATCGCTTCTATTTTCGTCAATCCCAAGCAATTCGGTCCGAGCGAGGATTACAAAAAATATCCGCGCGATTTGGAAGGCGACCGGCAAAAACTGGATGAAGCCGGTGTGGAATTCCTCTTTGCTCCTCCGGTCGAGGAAATTTATCCTGCGGGTTTTCGCACTTCAGTAAGCGTGGAAGGGCTCGGTGATCGTCTCGAAGGCAAAATAAGGCCCGGCCATTTTCGTGGCGTGGCAACCGTTGTTCTGAAGCTACTTGAGATTGTAGCGCCGCGATTCGCCTATTTTGGGCGCAAAGATGCTCAGCAGGCGCGCATCATCCGCCAAATGGCAGCCGATCTGGCTCTGGACAGCGAAATCGTAGTTTGCCCTATTCTGCGGGAGCCCGATGGCTTAGCGCTTTCCTCACGCAACCAGTATCTTTCACCGGCTGACCGCAAGGCCGCAACCGTGCTCTATCGCGCGCTCTCGCGAGCGCGACTTGCGATTGAAGACGGCGAGCGCGACAGTATGCGAATCGTCACAGCGATGCGGCAAGAGTTGGCCGGAGAGCCGCTGGGTGCACCGGATTACGTCGAGATCGTGGACGCGGATTCGTTTGAGCCGATAATGCGGCTAACTCGAACGTGCCTGGTGCTTCTTGCGGCTCGTTTTGGCGCCACTCGCCTGATCGACAACATGCAGGTGGAAATTGCGGAAGCGCGCGCGGGTGCCGCGAGCCACGTGGTTTGCAACCTCTAAGGCACTGAAGCCGGCCAATCGCTAGTGAACCTGAGCTGTACCCAATTGTTTTACGGCTTCGAGGACTTCCGGGGCATGGCCTTTGGATGGCGCTTTGTCCCAGATTTTGGCAATGCGCCCGTCCGGACCGATCAAAAACGTGGAGCGCACAATTCCCATGAACGACTTGCCCAGGAACTGCTTCATTCGCCGCGCGCCGTAAGGTTCAATGGCTTTGAATTCCGGATCGCTCAGCAATGAGAAATTCAAATTGTATTTGGCGGCGAACTTAGCCTGAGTCTCCACGTTGTCGCCGCTACAGCCCAGGATGACCGCGCCGAATTTGTCAAACTGCGGTTTGGCGTCGCGAAACTCGGACGCTTCGTTGATTCAACCCGAAGTAAGCGCCTTGGGGAAGAAATACAGGACCACAGGCTTGCCGCGCAGGCTCGCAAGCACAACCTCCTTCCCATCGGCCGCTTGCAGCTTAAAGTCCGGAGCTTTGTCGCCCACCTTGAGCATTTTTCTTTTACTCCTAACGTCCTTGGCCGCCGCTTTAGTCTTCATGCCAGCAGTCGTTTGAGAATTTCGTTGACGAGTTGCGGATTAGCGCGGCCGCGCGACGCCTTCATGACTTGCCCGATGAAGGATTTGAACACACCTTCATTGCCCGCGCGATACTTGGCAACGTTTTCGGGATTTTTCTCCACCACTTCACGGCACATGCGCTCGATCTCACCGGCATCCTGAATTTGCGACAGGCCTTGGGCGGAGATGACCTCTTCGGCCGATTTCCCGGTTTCAAACATGGTCGCAAAGACCTTTTTGCCCGAAGCCCCGGTGATGCTCCCGGCTTCGATCTGCGCGAGCAATCCGACCAAAGCCGCGGGAGCGACCGGGCTCGATTCGACGGGATTGCCGGAGTCGTTCAGCCTGCGCAGCAACTCCGTCTGGATCCAGCTCGCCGCGGCTTTTGACGGGGCGCCGGCGCGAACCACAGCCTCGAAGTAATCACCGAGCGCGCGCGTCGCGGTGAGCACACCCGCGTCGTAGTCGGAAAGTCCGTATTCCTGATCAAACCGGCGCCGGCGCGTAGCGGGCGATTCCGGCGTGGCTCGCTGAATTTCCGCCAGCCAACTCGTGCTCACATGGACCGGGAGGAGATCGGGATCCGGGAAATAACGATAATCGTGAGCGAATTCCTTGGAGCGCATGGATTCGCTGCGGCCTTCGGCCACGTTCCAAAGCCGCGTCTCTTGAGAGATGCGGCCGCCGGATTCGAGCACGGAAATGTGGCGTTCGATCTCGTATTCCAGGGCGTGCTCGAGATAACGAAACGAATTCAGATTTTTGACCTCGGTTTTTGTGCCCAGGCGCTCGTCGCCGCGCCTCCGCACGCTCACGTTCGCGTCGCAGCGTAGCGATCCTTCTTCCATGTTGCAATCGCTCACCTCGGCATACTCGAGGAGCTGCTTCAGAGCGCTCAAATACACATGGGCTTCTGACGGAGAGCGCAGGTCGGGCTCGGAGACGATTTCCGCCAAGGGCATTCCGCACCGGTTATAGTCGATATAGCTGTTTCGATCGGAATCCGGGAAGCCCTCGTGCAGGTTTTTCGCGGCGTCTTCTTCGAGATGCAGACGCGTGATGCCGATTTTCTTCGCCGCGCCATCGTGCTCGATTTCTAAAAAGCCATGCGTGGCCAGCGGCAGTTCGTACATCGAAATTTGATAACCCTTGGGGAGATCGGGATAAAAATAGTTTTTCCGGGCAAATCGCGACTTTTGTTGGATTCGCAGATTAAGCGCCATGGAAGCGCGGATCGCCAGCTCCAAGGCTCGTTTGTTGAGCACCGGCAAAGAGCCGGGCAAGCCGAGGCAAACCGGGCAAGTATTCGAATTAGGCCGGTCGCCGAATCGCGTAGAGCAACCGCAGAAGATTTTGGTCGCGGTCTTCAGTTGCACGTGCACTTCGAGCCCGATTACGGGCTCGTAAGCCGCAGCGACTTCAGGCGCGACTCGGGCGATTGCGGATGTGGTTCGGGCCATGGCGAATCCAGAGATTATAACATTGCCGATTAGGCGATTCGGGGAATCGGCCGCAACGGAACGGAAGGTTCTAGTCTCTCTGCCGTGCTAACCCTGTGGATGCACTGTTTCTTGCCTTCTTCCTTGAATGATCACACGCGGGCGGCCCGCAGGACCGGCTTCGACCTCGAGTGGGACCTCGAAAACCTGCTCGAGCAGTTCCCGTTGATAGACGGCGGCCGGCGGGCCCACCCGGAGGCATTTGCCCCGGTGCAGCAGAACAACCTGATCGGCGAATTCCGCCGCCAAACCCAGATCGTGGGTGACCTCAATCACGGTGTAACGATGCTCGTCGGCCAGGCGGCGCAGGCGGCAAAGCAGGTCGATTTGCGCCCGGATATCCAGATGCAGCGTGGGTTCGTCCAGCAATAGTACAAGGGGCCGCTGAGCAAGCGCGCGAGCCAGTACGACCCGCTGCTTTTCTCCGCCGGAGATCTCGTGCATCCAGCGATCGCGCAAATGTTCGGCGCCCACTTGAGCCAGGGCGTTTTCGGCGATAGCAAAATCCTCGTCTTTCTCGAACCACAGCGAGCGGCCATGGGGATGGCGCCCTTGCAAGACATAGTCACCGGCGCGAATCGGAAAAATAAGCGGACTTTCCTGCTGCACGAAAGCGATGCGCTGGGCCCGGGTTCGCACATCCAGATGGCACGTTTCGAAGCCGTCGAGTTCCACGCGGCCGGAAAGCGGCGCGATGGCCCCCGCGATCAAGCGGAGCAGCGTGGATTTACCGCTGGCATTCGGCCCGAGAATCGCGACGAATTCGCGCTCGCGGGCCTGAAAGGTAGTCGCCTCCAGCGTGAAAAGCGGCGCCGCCTTTTTTCGTGCCGAGTAGGCATAGCTGGCTTGCTCGACATTGATGCGCAGGTGCGGAGGGTGGTGCTGGGTGCTGGGCGCCGGGCGCGCTTCGGTGAGGCTCGTCGTTTCGCTCACGCCACTCTCCGGCGCAGCAGATAAATAAATACGGGAGCGCCGGCCATCGCGGTCATAGCGCCGACTGGCAGTTCGGTTGGCGCGATCAGAGTGCGCGCCAGCGTATCCGCCAAAACAATCGCAATGGCCCCGCCCAGCGCCGACGTCGGTATCAGCACGCGATAGTCGGAACCAAAGAACATACGCATGACGTGCGGCACGAGCAAACCCACGTAACCAATAGCTCCGCTGACGGAAACGGCCAGGCCGGTGAGCACGGAGGCCGAGATGTACACCACCAGCTTAACGCGCGTCACGTCCACGCCCAAATGCATGGCTTCTCGTTCACCAGCAAGCAAAACATTCAAGTCCGAGGCGGTGGTCAGGATCGCTCCGGCCGCGGCAAGAAAACCAACAACGAGTATCCAAAGCAAGCCGCGAGGAATGGAAGTGGAAAGGTCTCCCATCAGCCAGAAGGAAATGCCGCGCAATTCGCGGCTGGCCAGCGTGGTCATCAGAAACATGATCATGGCTGAAAGAAATGACGCCATGACGATGCCGGCCAAAAGCAGCGTGCCGCTATCGAGCTGTCCCTGGCGCCGGCCGAGAAAATACACTCCGGCTATGGTGGCCGCGGCGCCGAGAAACGCGGCTGCAGGCGTCATCAGCGGAATCGTCGGCGCAGCCAGCAGTGCCAGAATAGCGCCCAGAGCGGCGCCGCTCGATACTCCCAATACGTAAGGATCCGCCAACGGATTGCGCAACAGCGCCTGAAAGCCTGCTCCGGCCACGGACAGCGCCGCACCTACGACAATTCCCAGCAGAATTCGTGGCAGGCGTATATCCACCATGATCAGGCGGAAATCGGTGGAGATTTTTTCGCGCTGACCGCTGACAAGCCACCACAAATTCTGCCCCAGGTCTGCGAATGAAAATGGGACGGCGCCCAAGCGCAGCGCCAGCAAGACGATGCCGAGCAGCACTCCGGCAAGGAGCGCGCAACTCCACAGCACTCGTCGCAGGGTCAACGGTTTCATAGGCATCCGTCTGGCTGCAAGAGTGAGAAAAACAGCTGAGAAAAACTGGCCGTGACGGTTTCTCGGCAATTTCGCGCCAAAGCTCCTAGAAACGCAGCATCGGCGGCAAACGCACCGGGATAAAGTGCGCTCGCGAGTTGCTCGATTCCGTCGACCAGGCGTGGCGAAGGATGGCTCATCGCCTCGGAAACAACAATGAAGCGCCGCTTCCGCACCGCTTCGAGCTGCCGCCAGCCCGGACGCTCCTGCAACTCAGTCAATTCCCGTTGGACTTGCCGCGCATCGTCGTTGGAAATGATCAGGTAATCGGGCTGCAGGCGCACGACTTGCTCGAGATCGATCGCCGGCCAGGACTGTGGCGAATCGATTACGGAATGCGCACCGGCGCGGCGCAAAGCGTCGTCAAGAAAGGTATTTCGGCCGACGGACATCAGAGGATCGAGCCAAACGATCATCAACACGTTTTTCGCCGGCAAACCGGCAAGCCGCAGGTCGATTTCACTGAGCCGCCGGCGCAGATCCGCCGTGAGTTTACGGCCCGCGCCCCCCGCGCCCAACAGGTCGCCCAATCGCTCCGTCGAAACAAACACCTGCTCGACTGCTTGTGGGTCTGTGGCGTAAACAGCGATGCCTAACTGCTCCAGCGCGTGCACCGACTCCGGCCGATTGATCTCGCGCGTGGCCACGACGAGGTCGGGATGCAGCGCGGCAATCGCCTCAATGCTCGGACTTACCGGACCGCCAATGTGCTTTCTTTGCTTGGCCTCCGGCGGGTAGTCGCAGAAATCCGTGTCGCCGACCACCCGGTCGCCGGCCCCGAGTGCGAAGAGGGTCTCGGTAACACTGGGAGCAAGCGAAACGATGCGGCGCACCGGTTGTGGGACGAGGACGGTGCGGCCCGTTTCGTCTTTCACCTCGATACGGGACGCAGATGAGGTTAGATTCTCTCGCGGCATGCTCTGCGCTCTAGCGGCGCCGCCCACCAGCAGCGGCGCGATTGCCAATACGAACAACCATCGAACCAAAAACGCGCGGGTGAGCGCAAGATGGATTCTTCCGCCTGTGTCTTTAATGAAGATGGCGCCACGGAGCGACAAATGGTTCGACCAGGTCATACATGGGCATTTCTGTCGGCTTGCCGGGCGGGACCGCGAAGGACCGCTTGCCGTGGGGCCATTCGGTGAGCGTATTCGGCGCCGCTGGCAGTGTCAACCTCGTCCGTGATAGCCTGACAGGCGAAAAGTCGACAATACGGGTATTTTTCGGAAGGCCAGCGCTGTAGTGGCGCTTGAAAAGATTTGAGCGATCAAGGAGAAGAGTATGCCGAATCGCAGAGATTTCATTAAGGGCGTGGCGGGTGCGACGGCGGGACTGTGGGCTGCAAACCGCGCCTTCATGCGTGATGCATCCGCGCAAGGCCGCGGTCAGGGCGGCGGGCAGGGTCAGGCGGGCGCGTCCGACGCTCCCGTCATGCATCGCGATGTGCGCGTGGGCGGCAAGCGCGTCAAAGTGATCGATGTGCACGCGCACGCCACGATCCCGGAGGTCGCGGACGTGGTCAAGGGGACACCTTTGGAGCGCTTCGCGCAGGGCGGACGCGCGCTGGGAGCTGACCGCATACGGGAACTGGACAAGCGCGGCATCGATATTCAGGTGCTCGATATCAACACGTTCTGGTGGTACAACGCGGCAGATCGCGACCTGGCTGCCAAGATCGTGGATGTTCACGACAAGGGTCTGGCGGCATGGGTAAACAGCAACCACGATCGTTTCCTTGCGCTGACGTCACCCACGTTGCAATTCCCCGATTTGGCAGCGCAGCAGCTCGAGCATGCGGTCAAAAATTTAGGAATGGTCGGCGCCGCCGTTGCCGGTCACCTGCAGGGCGAGCCGCTCTCCGATCCGAAGTACGACCCATTCTGGGCCAAAGCGCAGGAACTCGATGTGATGGTCTTCATGCATCCGAACAATGCTGACAACGTCACTAAAGAAGGCCTGAAGGGACGAGGCGATCTGGGCAATATCATCGGCAATCCCCTCGAGACAACTCTCTTCCTCTCTCACATGATTTACGATGGCGCATTCGATCGCTTTCCGAACCTGAAGATCTGCGCCGCTCATGCGGGCGGCTACATGCCTTCTTACCTTGGTCGCACCGAGGTGGCGTGTGACGTGCGCCAGAATGCCGGCTGCATGAACAAGAAAAAACCGAGCGAATATCTCAAGCAACAGGTCTATGTCGATTCCATGGTCTTTTCAGCTGAGGGCGTGCGGCATCTAGTGGCGGAAGTGGGCGCCAGCCAGGTCGTCTACGGGACAGATATTCCGCTGGTGTGGCCTGATACGATCGACGCGATTCTCGGCGCGCAAATCTCGGATGCAGACAAAGAAGCGATTCTCGGCGGCAATCTGACGAAACTGCTCCGCATCAAGACGTAAAGCTTTCGGGGCTGTAGCTGCGATTTGAACCGAGAGCGCTGACTGGCTTAACTGCGCCAGCGCAGCGTGACGGGGCCTTCCATCGGGTGCTGCATCGGCATGCCGGTCTGCTGCGAGGCGAGATAAGCCGACTTCAACTGAAAATACCAGCGCGCTTGCCGGTCCGCATCGTCAATCAGCATCATGCGCGGCTGCACCTCGAGCCCGGGTTTCTGCAGTTCGATCACGCGCTGATCCTGCGCGATGAAACGCTTCCCGAAAAAGTGAAGCAGTGGCGCCACAAGAGGAAACCAGGAAAATAGATTCCACGCCGCACAAAAATCCAATTGGCAGAGGTCGCGCCGGATCGGCGTGACGGTGGTGCGATTCGTAAACCAATATTTTCCGCAGCGAATTTCTTCGGTACGCATATTAGGCAGCACAAAATCGATCTGCGTCGTGACCGCGGCGCCATAGATTTTGAGCAGCTTGTACGGGGCGCTGTTTGCCGAGGGGCTGTGCGGGCTCATTCGAAAGCCCTGGGGAATGGGTTCGAAAGTTTTTTGCTTGTCGCGAATGCTGTGCCGGCTGCGCCACCACCACGAACGATGCACGAAGGGGCCATGCGCTGGATCCATCAGCCCGATGATGGCGGTATCCATGCTGCAGGCCAGCGTCGCGGAAAGATGCGCGATGCGGTAGCGGCCATTGTATTTCGGCAATTCCGGCGCAGGTGTTACGCGGCTAGCCTGTGAGCGTCCTTCAGGATTGCCGAAAAACACCCACACATAGCCGTCGCGCTCCTCGCAGGGGAAGCTGCCCGCGTAGATGCGATCGCACTGGAGATTGGAATCCTGAGTGATGGAAGGAACAACGCGGCACTGGCCGGTGTGCGCCTCAAAACGCCAGCCATGATAGGCACATTCGACGGTTTGGCCATCGTAGTGTCCTAGCGACAGTGGGAAAGCGCGATGTGGGCAGACGTCGCGAAGAGCGAACGGCTTTCCGGAGGCGTCGCGTCCAAGAACCAGCGGAACCTCGAGACGAGTGGAGGTCGTCAGCCTCCGGCCGCGAATTTGGTTGCTGCGCAGGACCGGGTACCAAAAACCCCAGAGGAATTCATCGCCGCCTTGCGCGGGATTTGAGACTGTGACTGGTGCGGTTTGCTCCATTACGGCGCGCATCCCATGATAGCTGCCGCCATGATATACGGTCCACCCGGGTTGCCCAACCCGGCTATTTTTGCGCCATTCGTCAGCGGTGGGTTTCTTGTGCCGTGAGGTTACGGTATTCTGTCCGGCCATGCATGATCTCAACTATTTTCGCGAGCACCTGCCAGAATTCGACAAAATGGCCGCAAACCGCGGCGTACGCATCGATTTCGAAGGTTTCCGCGCTCTCGATCGGGAGCGTCGTGAACGCATTACTGCCGTTGAACGCCGCAAGGCCGAGCGCAATAAGGCGAGCGAGGAGATTGCCCGGCGCAAGCGGGCAGGCGAAAAAGCTGACGATCTGCTGGCGGAAATGAAACGCGCTTCGGAAGAGATCAAGAAGGCGGATGAGGAGACTCTCCGGCTCGATGCCGAGCTGCAGAGCTTCATGCTTTCAGTGCCGAATCTTCCGCAGGCTTCAGTACCGATCGGTCATGACGCCAGCTGCAATGTAGAAGTTCGCCGCTGGGGCAGCCCACCCAAATTTGATTTTGCGCCGAAGCCGCATTGGGAGGTGGGCGAGCGCGCCGGAATTCTGGATCTGGAGCGCGCCACAAAAATAGCCGGAGCGCGCTTTGCGCTCTATCGCGGGCTGGGCGCACGGCTCGAACGAGCTTTGGCGAATTTTTTCCTCGACGTCCACACAGCGAACGGATACACGGAGTATCTTCCGCCTTTCCTGGTAAACACCGCGTCATTAACGGGCGTTGGCCAACTGCCGAAATTCGCGGCAGACATGTTTCACATCGAAAACACGGACCTCTGGCTCACGCCTACCGCCGAAGTCGAGCTGACCAGCCTCTATCGAGATGAAACGCTCGATGCGGATCGGCTCCCGATCAAGGCCTGTGCGTGGACGGCATGCTTTCGTTCCGAAGCGGGCGCCGCGGGCAAAGACACGCGCGGTATTCTTCGCCAGCATCAGTTTCAGAAAGTAGAAATGTTCAAGTTCACCCGGCCCGAGCAGAGTTATGAGGAACTAGAAGCTCTAGTACGCGATGCCGAATCGCTCTTGCAGAAGCTCGAGCTGCACTATCGAGTCGTCTTGCTTTGCACGGGCGACATGGGCTTCGCCTCCAGCAAGACTTACGATATTGAAGTCTGGCTGCCATCGGCCAATGAGTTCCGCGAAATTTCTTCCTGCTCGAATTGCGAAGCCTTTCAGGCGCGGCGAAGCGGCATTCGATTCAAGCCGAAGGGCGGCAAGAGCGAATTCGTACACACGCTGAACGGCTCCGGCCTTGCGGTCGGCCGCAGTTGGCTGGCTTTACTCGAAAATTACCAACAGGCGGACGGATCTATCCTCATTCCGGAGATCTTGCGGCCCTATATGGGCGTCGACAGGATCCCGGCGGCAACTTGATCGCAAGGCACATAAGAGCCTTACTTACATTGACTTACGTACCTAGCGCGCAGCCGCGCGTGTCCTAAGTTGAACCAACCAATTAGACAGAGCCTACCAGATTCAATTGACAAGCCCTTTTGCTAGTCAATAAACTGCGCGCTTGTTCGACTTTACTTTAAAGATCAGATGAATCCTCTCAGCCGCATATTCCGAGTCGTCCTCTGGGGAGTTGTGACCGGGGGATTGCTCTCATTTGTGCGGCAATCCAGTGTGGCCGGCGGTCCTCAGATGACACGCGGCAAGCAGCCAGAGAGATCTTCCCCTCCAATTCATTTATACCGGGACCCCGTTTGCGGCACCTATGTTTCCCCGGAGATTTCGCTCAAGTTGGAGAAATCGGGTCAAATTACGCACTTCTGCTCTGCCAAATGCCGCGAACGTTACGGTCAGCCAACCGCACGCGCGGCCAGAGCCTAGAAGCAAGGCGCTTTAAGCGCCAAGACTAAGGAGATCCTGGATGGGAACGGTCGCCAAGATTATCCCGCAACCGGTGATTCCGAAAGTGGCTCCTCGGGAGGATCTCAATCCTTTCCGCATCGCCCAGATTCAATTCGATATGGCCGCGGAATTTCTGAAGGTCGATCAGGGATTACGGCAGATTTTGCGCACGCCTAAACGGGTGATGGAAGTTTCCATCCCCATCAAGCTGGATAACGGGCAGGTGAAGGTTTTCGTCGGCTATCGCGTGCAGCACAACACGGCGCGGGGCCCGGCCAAAGGCGGTATTCGCTATCACCCCAACCTGACACTCGACGAAGTCAAGGCTCTGGCTTCCTGGATGACGTGGAAGACAGCCACCATAAATATTCCGTATGGCGGCGCCAAGGGCGGCGTGATCTGCGACGCGAAACGGATGTCGCGCAGCGAGCTCGAGCGGCTTACCCGGCGGTTCACCTACGAGATTTCTCCCATCCTGGGACCCGAACGCGACATTCCGGCGCCCGATGTGGCCACTGACGGCCAGACCATGGCTTGGATGATGGACACGTATTCCATGCTGACAGGCGAAGCGGCACTGGGCTCCGTGACGGGCAAGCCGATTTCGCTGGGAGGTTCGGAAGGGCGCGCCGATGCCACCGCCCGAGGGCTCCTGTTCGCACTCGAAGAAGCTTGCAAATTGAAAAAGATCAATTTGCGTGGCGCCAGTGTCGCGGTCCAGGGCTATGGCAACGTCGGCTCCGCCGTCGCGCGTATCCTTTTCGAGAAAAAAGCCAAAATTATTGCCCTGAGCGACTCCCGCGGCGGGGTTGCCAACCCTCGGGGAATTGATCCGCTGAAGGCTTACCGATACAAAGAGCGAGCAGGAACCGTTGTCGGCATGCCCGGCGCCTCTCGCATCTCCAACGAAGACCTGCTGGCGCTGAAGTGCGACATTCTGGTTCCGGCAGCGCTGGAAAATGCCATAACGCTGCATAATGCCGACCAGATCAAAGCCAAGATCGTTGCCGAAGGGGCCAACGGACCGACCACGCCCCATGCCGACGAGGTTCTAACCCGCAAAGGGATCTTCGTAATACCGGACATTCTTGCCAATGCTGGCGGAGTGGCCGTCAGCTATTTTGAGTGGGCGCAAAATCTGCAGGGCGCTCATTGGCAGGATACTGAAGTCAACCAGAGACTCGATTTCGTAATGCGTCGCGCATTCAACGATGTCTACATGGCCATGCGTAAGCACCGCACACATTCGCGCGCAGCTGCTTACGTGCTGGCGGTGAGCCGCGTCACCGAAGCGATGCTCGTGCGCGGCCTCTTCCCCTGATAACTTTTTTTGCCTGATCGCGCGCCCCACGCCCCCTCCACGCATCTTAATAATTGATGCGGCGGGCTGCTGAGTCGCGAAAATTTTTTGGATCCCGCGAAAAAAACTTGCGTGCGCAGGTCGAGGCGCGTACATTCTGCTGTGCCGGTTCACTCCGGGATACGGAGTGGCCGGCATTTGTGCCTCGCGCGGAGGGCACGACGAGTTGAATAATCATCACCACGCTTCTCTCCCTATCGTCTTGACGATTGCCGGATTCGATCCTTCCTGTGGCGCAGGCACCGCCGCCGATTTGAAAACTCTGTCCGCCAACAATTGCTATGGCGTCGCGGCGATCACGGCGCTAACCGTGCAGTCGACTCAGGGCGTGAAAGCGGTCCACGTGACGCCGGCGCCGACTTTGCGGGCGCAACTCGATACCTTGGCGGAGGATTTGCAAATCGCAGCGGTAAAAATCGGAATGCTGGGCAGCCGCGCCAACGCCGTGGTGGTGGCTGAATTTCTGGACAAACTAAATCTGCCGAACATCGTGCTGGATCCCGTCGTGCAGCCGACGGCCGGCGGACCAGACTTGCTGGATGCCGCAGGCGTGAAGTACCTCGCCGACGAATTGATGAAGCGCGCCTCCGTGATCACGCCAAATGTTCCCGAAGCGGTGTTGCTTTCCGGAATCGAGATCAAGGACCTCGCGGGCATGGAAGCGGCTGCGCGGAAGTTAGTGGAGCGCGGGGCCCGCGCCGTAGTGGTCAAAGGCGGGCACATGGATAAAGCCGTCGATCTTCTTTTCGACGGCTCGGAAGCGATGACGCTCGGCGGCGACCACGTCCGCACCGAGCACACCCACGGCTCGGGCTGCACCTTCGCGTCAGCGATTGCTGCCCAACTCGCGCTGGGGCGCGGCTTGCACGAGGCAGTGATGCTTGCAAAAGCTTATGTCGTGAAAGCCATTGAAAATGGCTTTGCCATCGGAAAAGGTCCCGGACCCCTCGACCATTTCTATCGCACCCACCACGAACCGCCACCGCGCGGCATCCACGAAGTGCCGCAGCACGGTATGCATCCCGCAGCCGAACCGGCTAACCGCTAAGGTCTTTCCCCTTCGCTTTTTGGCAGAATCTCGCCGCTCACGCCTCGCGGCGATAAGCAACGCGTCCGTCGACAATCGTGAACATGGGAGCGCCGCGGAAATTACGCTCGTCAAAGGGCGAATTGCTTGACTTACTCGCGGATTGTTTCACGTGGAACGTCCAGGGATGATCGGTAGAGAAGATCGTCAGGTCGGCCGGCTCACCCGCCGCAATCGATCGCTTTCGCCCGAGTACGCCTGCCGGGCCAGTGGTGAAAAGTTCCACCATCCGCACCAGCGACAGGCGCCCGGCGTGCACGAGTTCCAGCGCCAATGCCAAAGCGGTTTCGAATCCCGTGACGCCAAAGGGAGCGCGATCGAATTCGACCTCTTTGATCGCGGCCTCATGGGGCGCGTGGTCGGTAGCGATGGCATCAACGGTGCCGTCAGCGAGCCCTGCGATCAGCGCCGCGCGGTCTTCCGCGGAGGCCAGCGGAGGATTCATCTTGAAACGCGAATCGTAGACAACGTCTTCGTCACAGAGCGTGAAGTGATGTGGAGTCACCTCGCAGCTCACTCGCAAACCGCGCTTTTTGGCCGCGCGCACCAGATCGAGCGACTCGCGCGAAGACATATGCGCGACGTGGAACCGGCAGCCCGTCAGCTCCGTCACTTGAATATCCCGTCCTACCGCAATCGATTCGGTCGCCGCGGGCATCCCGCGAAGGCCAAGGCGCACCGACTGCCGTCCCTCACGCATGACCGCGCCGGCAAAAAGTGAAGAATCTTCGCAATGATCGATGACGGGCAGGTCGAGGGCGCGGCAATAATCCATCACCTGGCGCAGCAGCTTGGCTGTGGCGATGGGATGCCCATCGTCGCTGACCCCGACAATTCCTGCCTTCTGCATTGCGCCGATTTCCGCCAGAGCTTCGCCCCGGCTGCCTAAAGAAGCTGCGCCGATCGGCCAGACATGGGTGCAGGCTACTGCCGCGGCGCGCTCCAGGATGGCGCGCGTCACTGAGGCGTTATCGTTAACGGGCCGCGTGTTAGGCATCGGGCAAACCGCGGTGAAGCCCCCCCGCGCCGCGGCACGGGTCCCCGTTTCGATCGTTTCGGAGCTTTCGCCTCCAGGCTCGCGTAGGTGACAGTGCAAATCGATGAACCCCGGTGCAACTACGAGTCCCGCGGCATCGATCGTCTCGCCGTTAGGGGCCGAGGAAGAATCTTTCGGAGCCTCCGCAGGCGCAATTCGCGCGATACGCTCGCCGTCTATCCAGATGTTGCGCTTTGCGTCGGTTCCGCTGGCGGGGTCGATCACCCTGCCGTTCTTAATGAGCAGCATGGGCCGATCCTCTCGCATCTTCGGCTTCCGAGCCGGTCGCGACCATCACAAAGAGCACGGCCATGCGCACGGCGAGGCCGTTGGTAACCTGCTCCAGAATGCAGGACTGAGGGCCATCGGCTACAGCCGGATCGATTTCCAAGCCGCGAATCATCGGGCCGGGATGAAGCACCAGGGCGTCCGGGCGGGCGATCTTGAGCCGCTGCGGAGTGAGCTGATAGAGCAAGATGTACTCGTCGAGCGGTAGCGCCGGCTCATGCAGCCGCTCCTGTTGCACGCGCAGCACGATTACGACGTCGGCTCCTTCGAGCGCCTCTTCGATTCGGGACGATCGCCGCACGTGCTTGCCCAGGCATTCGAATTCGCGCGGCAGCCACATCGGCGGTCCGCAAAGAGTGAACCGGCAGCCGAATTTCCCCAGAAGGTGCAGATTCGAACGTGCCACACGGCTATGCAGGATATCCCCAATGATTGTGATGTTCAGATTCTCCATCGTCCCGCGACGGTCACGGATGGTGAGCGCATCCAGGAGCGCCTGAGTGGGATGTTCGTGGGTGCCGTCGCCGGCATTGATAACGGGGATCTCCAGATGCCGCGCCACAAAATCCGCTGCCCCCGAAGAGCTGTGGCGCATGACGATGCAATCCGGCTTCATAGCATCGAGCGTGCGGGCCGTATCCAACAATGATTCCCCCTTCTTCAGACTGGAAGATTCGGCCTGCAGGTTCATGGTGTCCGCGCCAAGCCGCGAGGCCGCGGTGGCAAAGCTGATGCGTGTGCGGGTGGAAGCTTCGAAAAAGGCCAGCCCAACCGTCTTGCCGCGCAGCGTAGCCAGTTTTTTCAGGGGATAGCGCTGAAATTCCTGGAAGGGTTTGGATTCATCGAGAAGAAAAGCGATCTGCTCCGCGGTCAACTCCTCAATGCTCAGCAGGTCGCGCAAGCGTTCTGCCACTTCGACTCCTCGGGGATATTTGCTACGCGCGTCAATTCGCAATACCGCAGGCGGGCCATTATTCCACACGCTCCACGAGCATGACGCGCTCTTCCTTGTCGGTCTCTTGCAGCCGGACTTCGACGATCTCGCGGTCGCTGGTCTGGACGGACCGGCCGACGAAGCTGGCTTCGATCGGGAGCTCGCGATGGCCTCGGTCGATCAGCACCACCATGCGCACGCGGCTGGGACGGCCGAGATCGAAAAGACCATTCATGGCCGCGCGTGCGGTGCGCCCCGTGTAGAGGACGTCGTCTACCAAGAGCACGTCTTTATCGTCCATGGGAAAGGCTATTTCGCTCGAATGAAGCACCGGCTGGGAGGCGATCTTGGAGAGATCGTCGCGATAAAGCGTAATATCCAAGGTTCCCACCGGCACTTCCAGGTTTTCTATGCCGTGCATGGCGCGGGCGATCCGCTGCGCCAAGGGCACTCCCCGCCGGCGTATCCCGATCAGCGCCAGGTTTGCCGTACCGCCGCTTTTCTCCACGATTTCGTGCGCCAAGCGTTGCAATGTGCGCTCAATTTCGGTGGCAGACATCAATTGGGTTTTTTCGACGACGCGCATCTCGGGCGAACATCCTAGCATAGGCCAGCGGAAGCGCGGCAGCGTCAGTCTGAGGATAAATTTTGCGCAAATTCGCATGGTAGACTAACCCGCAGTGAATCCTGCGAAAGCAGTTGATCTCTCCGTAGAAATCGGCGCATTGCATCTGGCCAATCCTGTAATCGCCGCTAGCGGCACTTTCGGATACGGCATTGAGTTTGCTGATCTGACCGATCTCAACCGGCTTGGCGCGATCGTGGTAAAGGGACTCTCGCTCGAGCCTATGGAAGGCGCGCCGTCGCCCAGGCTTTCCCCGACCCCTGCAGGCATGATCAACGCCGTCGGTCTGCAAAATGTGGGTGTGCGGCGATTTATTTCCGAAAAACTGCCGGGCCTGCGGTCCTATCCTGTTCCCATCATCGCGAACGTCTTTGGCCGAACGGTGGAGGAGTATGCCGAAGTCGCCCGGCGCCTCGAAGGCGCCGAGGGTGTGGCGGCGTACGAGCTAAATATCTCGTGCCCAAACGTCGCTTGCGGCGGAATTCAGTTCGGCAGCAATGCCCAACAGGCCGCGCAGGTGGTGGCGGCCGCACGGAAGGTAAGCCGCCGGCCCTTGTGGGTGAAGCTTTCGCCAAACGTAGCCGACATCGGCTCAATTGCCAAAGCGGCACAAGACGCGGGCGGGGATGCCTTAACTGTGGCCAACACCTATCCCGCAATGAGTGTCAACTTCAGGACCCGCGGGTCGCGCATCGGAAACCCAACTGGGGGGCTATCCGGCCGGGCCATCAAACCGATCACTCTTCGGCTCGTTTATGAAGCCTCTCGGGCGGTGCGGATACCGGTCATTGGCTTGGGCGGGGTCGAAACTGCGGAGGACGTCCTGGATTACTTCGTGGTGGGTGCCTCCGCTGTGCAGGTGGGGACGGCTAATTTCGCCGACCCCAACGCATGCGCGAGGATAATCGCAGAGTTGGAGAAGCTCTGTACTTCAGAGAACATCCCTAATATCAACGGTTTACGGGGAACATTTCGTACAGAAAAGCATTGAGCCGCTACGGGCGAATGGGGTAGACTTTGAGCTCAATCCCGGCCGTTCCCGCTCATGCGCAGCAAACACTCCATCTCGTCGGCCGCCCTTTCTTGGCCTCTCGTGGTGTTGCTAATCACCCCCGTGGTTCAGGCGCCGCTTTCCGCACGCCCATCCAACCCGCCAAAGCCGATCAAGGTCTGGTCAGGAGTCGCGAGTTGGTATGGCGGAGACTTCGACGGGCGGATGACCGCCAGCGGCCAGGTGTACGACATGTTTGCCGCTACGGCAGCCCATCCTTGGCTGCCGTTCGGCTCACTGCTGCGCGTTACAAACCCAAGAACTGGCCAAAGCCAGATAGTGCGAATCAACGATCGAGGTCCTTTCATGGGCGATCGCGAGCTGGATGTCTCCTTTATCGTCGCGTCGCGGCTCGGTCTGATAGAATCCGGCGTGGCGCGTTTGCGCATCGAACTGCTCAAGGAGCCTCAACTCCCATAACCTCTTCGGCCAGCCAAAAGCTAATTCTGGCGCTCGACTTCAGTCGCCTTAACGAAGCGCTGGACATGGCACGCAGCATGGTGGGCCTCGTTGGGATGTTCAAAATCAACATCCACCTCTTTACAGCCGAAGGGCCAGATGCGGTTCGCAAAATCGGCGCACTTGGCCCAGGCATCTTCCTTGATCTGAAATACCACGACATTCCAAATACGGTGGCAGGTGCGATTTCCGCCGCGGCAGAACTCCCGAAAGTGCGCCTACTGGACCTACACACGACTGGAAGCGAGGCCATGATGCGCGCCGGCGCGGATGTCCTTGCGAAGCTGGGCGCGGATCGCCCGAAACTTCTTGGCATAACCATTCTCACTAGTCTGAAACAGTCGGATCTGCGGCGCGTAGGTATCGGGGGCACGCCTGGGTCGAGAGCGCTCAGCCTCGCGCGCGCGGCGAAAAAATGCGGATTGGATGGGGTGGTAGCTTCGCCGCAAGAGGTACGCCGGATTCGTCGCGCCTGCGGCCGCGATTTCCTGATTGTCGTACCGGGGATTCGGCCGATTTCAGGCGAACCGAAGCGTCGTGACGATCAAGCACGGATAGCTACGCCGGCCGAAGCCATTCGTGCCGGCGCTGATTACCTCGTCGTAGGTCGCCCCATTACGGGGGTCGCTGACCCGCCGAGAGCGGCGCGAGCCATTGCCGAGGAGATCGCGCAAGCCTTGCCGCCCGCCTGAAGTCGCATTGTCGCGATTTGATCCTCCTCCCACTCTTCTGTAGCATCAACTCAATCATCCATTCGGCCATGCCTATTCGAAACATCGTTGTCGGAACAGCCGGGCATATCGATCATGGCAAATCTGCGCTGGTCGAGGCCCTGACCGGCACGCATCCCGATCGCCTTGAGGAAGAGAAGCGGCGGGGCATCACGCTGGATATTGGCTTCGCGTTTCTCAAACTGGGCGACATCAGCATCGGTTTTGTGGATGTGCCGGGGCACGAGCGCTTCGTACGCAACATGCTCGCAGGAGCCAGCGGTTTCGATCTCGTGCTGCTGGTGATTGCCGCCGACGAATCGATCAAACCGCAAACGCGCGAGCACTTTGAGATTTGCAAGCTACTGGGGATTCCGCGGGGCCTGGTCGTGCTCACGAAATGCGATCTGGTTGAGCCCGAGGTCCTCGAATTGGCGCGTCTGGAGACGGAGGAATTTATCCGTGGGTCGTTCCTTGAGGGGGGGCCCGTTGTTGCGGTAAGCGCAAAAACCGGTGCGGGCTTGGACGAGCTTCGGCGGCAGCTCGCGCGCATCGCGGCTGAAACGCCTCCGAAGGACGCCTCGCATTACTTCCGGCTGCCGATCGATCGCGCTTTTGCCATGAAGGGATTCGGCACGGTCGTAACGGGTACGCTCATCGCCGGGGAAGTGGAAGCCGAGGATGAAGTGGAATTATTCCCTTTGGGGCGGCGTCTGCGGGTTCGAGGCCTGCAATCGGGCGGCAAAGCGGTGACGAGCGCCTCCGCCGGGCAGCGTACCGCCTTGAACTTGGCCGGGATTGAGCACCACGAGGTGCAGCGAGGCATGGTGCTTGCCCCGCCCAGGCGCTTCGAAGCGACTTCGCGGCTGGACGTGCGCATTGTTCTGCTTGCTTCGGCAAAAAAGCTTAAGCATCGCGCGCGAGTGCATTTTCATCACGGCTCGGCGGAAACGATTGCGGAGGTGCATTTACTCGGCGCGAAAGAAATAGCGCCGGGGAGCACCGGCTTCGCGGAATTGCGCCTGGCCGACGCCACACTCGCCCTGCCGGGTGACCGGTTTATCCTGCGGCAATTCTCGCCGGTAATTACGATCGGCGGCGGCACGGTCTTGCACATACCGCGAGGACGGCGGCTCCGCGATCCGCAAGCGACAAGCTTTCTGGAAGCACAGGAATGCGGCGTCAACGGTGATGTCTCTGCGCGTGTGGCGGCCCTCAAGGCCATCGTTTCTTCGAATCTTGCGGGAAGCACTCTTGCGGATCTGGTCATGCGTACAGGCTGGCCGGAGAAGGAAATTCGCAAGATGGTGGCGAATCTAGCGGCACAACGCGAGGCGCGAGTCGTGTCGGAACAGTCATTCCTGGTAGTTTCTCCCGAGGTTGTTGCGTCGTGTGCGGACCGGCTTTCGAAAGAAGTCGAGCGATTCCACCGCGTCAATCCTTTGGTGGAAGCCATCTCCAAGGAAGATCTGCGCACGCGGTGCGCCTCGGCCCTGCACGCGGATATATTCCGTGCCGCACTGGAAGATGCTGTGTCGGCGGGCAAGCTCGCGCTCGCGGGCGATGTGGTGAAACGCGCCGGGCGGTCCGTCGAGCTGCAACCCGGCGAGGCCAGAGCAAAAGAGCAGATTGAGCGGGAGTTTGCGCGCGGCGGTCTCGCTGCGCCAGGAATCGAGGCCGTGCTCACCGCTCTGTCAATGGAAATGAACCAGGCTCAGAAGATTTTCCAATTGCTGCTGCGCGAGCGGGTGCTTTTGAAAATCAGCAGCGATGTGGTGCTTCATCACCAGGCTGTCGATCACGCCCGGGCGCTGCTCGCCGAATACAAGCGAACCCGCGGCGATCGGCTGGCCGTGGCAGATTTCAAAGAACTGGCAGGCGTGAGCCGCAAATATGCCATTCCACTGCTGGAATATTTCGATCGGGCTGGAGTTACCAGACGGGTGGGAGATTACCGTGTTATACTCTAGCTGCTGGGTCTCAGTGGCCGTCTGCCTAGGAATCGTTTCCGTTTTCGGCGCAATTCGCGGCTCAGCAGACAGTAGTTTCAATACGCGAGGTTAATTATGGGTGAGTTTAGCCCGATTCATTGGCTGATCGTTTTAGCGGTCATCGTGATTTTGTTTGGCGGCAGGCGCATCCCCGAAGTTATGCGCGGGATGGGCGAGGGCATCCGTAGCTTCAAGGAAGGCATGCGGGGCGGCGATTCCGGCAACACTACGCCCCAGAACCCGGCGCCACCGGCAAACACTGTGGTTTCGAGTTCAGCCGACAAGAAGTAAGCCTTCTGGGGTGGAGCTTACGCAGATTAGCGTGTGCTTTTGCGCCTTCCTCGTTTGGGCGCAGGTCTCCATCCCAAATCGATGAGCAGGCGATAGAACCGCGCCAGAGGTAGTCCCACCACATTGAAGTAGCAGCCATCAATTCCCTCGATAAATCGGCCGCCAATGCCTTGCACAGCGTAAGCGCCTGCCTTGTCGAGCGGTTCTGCGGTCGCCACATATTCGGCTATATCATCTGCACTTAGGGGCGCGAAGCGTACTCGCGTGGTTTCCGTTGCGATCGCCTGGGCATGATCGGGAAGACGGATCGCCGCAACGGATGTGACAACGCGATGAGTCCTTCCAGCCAATTTTCTCAGCGTTTTGCGAGCTTCTGCGAGAGATTGCGGCTTCCCCAGTAATTCGCCATTTACTTCCACAGTTGTGTCCGCACCAACGACAATGGCTTCCAGCTGCTTCTTTCCTAGCTTCCTGGCGATGGCCTGAGCTTTGGCTTGTGCGAGGCGGCGGGTCATGGCCACCGCATTTTCACCGCGCTTGCGCCGCTCGCTCACGTTCGCTTGGGCAATCTCAAAGCGTATGCCCGCATCGCGCAGGATTTGCGCGCGGCGCGGCGAAGCCGATGCCAAAATCAATTTCATTTTCCGGGATAAATACGGATCGTGATTACGTTCGCATTCTAGCAGGCAACTTGCCCTGTGCATTTGGGAGCGCCGGCGCAAACCAGTTCGCTTAGGCGGCGCTCCCAGTGAAGATGGCCGGGGATAGTTTGACTTAGTACTGGCCTGGGTTAGTCCAACATTTCGCGGAAGGCCATGATGTGAAATGTGCTGAGCTTATTGACTGTGTCAATGCAGCCGCTGGCATAGTTAAAGCCATTACCGCCGCCGCCGCTAAAGTTAAATGTAGGGGCGCCAAGGCTAGCCAAGGGGTTGTTCATTGAGTCGAGCGTTTTGGCTACGAGAATTGCGCCGTTATACGAGTTATTGCCTCCGCCGTTGCCTACGAAGTTTCCTTGTCCAACCACCAGCACCAGTCCGTTCCAGCCCACGTTCCCGCTGGCTGTGAAGGTCCCGGTCACAACGAGAATTCCGTACCCGGTTACGTTGCCGCTGAGTGTCAGGTCGCCATTTACGTAAATGATTTGGGGATTCGCAAGCGTGCCAGCATTGGAAATGTTGGTCGCTGGGCCAGTGATAACAGGTTGCGTGACGTTACTCTTGATACTGGACACCAGGGTTTGTAGCGATGAGACGGTCTGAAGGTTTGGCGGCAACGAGGCAGAAATGTTCTCGACATCCGGGGTAGTTCCGCCGCTGCCCGTATAGTTGCCTGTGCGGCCATTGGGAATGGCGCCACCTACAGTGACAACGTCCGCGGCACTGCCAACGCCGATAGCTGGGACTGGCGAGTTAATCGTTGTAGCCCCACAGCCCCCAGTATCGGTTCCGCTGATACCGAAATTGTTGCTATGAGGCATGGAGGCTGTGTCGCCCGTACCGTCCAGCGTCAATGCGGCGCTCGCATTAAAATTTAGCCTGTCCTCCGCAATTTCGGCCTGTACCATACGCCGGGATCCGCTGGGCGTAACCGCCAGGGCTGTCATCGTATAGACAGGTAAAAAATCCGGGGCCGCACAATTCGTGGTCTCTTCGTTGGTTCCGTTCCAGCAAGTCTGCAGGACGGAAGTGCTGACGCCATTGGTAGCATAAGAGCTAAGGGCGTTGTTTTCCTTCAGCATTACCCGCACCCACTTCCAGGGCAGGACTGGAGAAGCCGCGTAGACGGTGCTTGCCGTCGTCGAAACGCACCAGTTAGAACAGCTAGTCAGGGTCGGCAGATTATTGGTACAGGAGATTGCGGTTGCGGTCCCCTCATTACAGATTTCGGTGTCGGGATACGTCGTGCTGCTGTTGTTCCAGGGAGCCACGGTTTCCCCGTTTGCCGGATTCAAGATGTAAAGGACGCTGCCTGCAGTCCCTGGAAGCGTCTGGGGAAGCGACGCCGTTCGGAGCGTATCGGTGACGCCCTTTTGCATACGGTCGCGGGCCTCTTCAACACCCGCCTTGGCTGAAAAGAATGCCAGTTGCTCATCGCGGAAGTTGGAGCTGACGTTGGTTTCGGTATTGGTAAGCAGAATCGCGCCTGCCGTGATTGCGCCAATAACCAGCAAAGCAATGAGCGCCATCAATAAGGCGACCCCACGCTGATGATCACGGCTACTTTGTTCACGGTTGAGACGTTTGAGTATGATCATATTTGCCTCTCTCATTTGCAGCTCATGGCCTGTCCGTTGGAGGCCATCGAACAGTTATTCAGAGATACTTCACCCTCGAAAACCCCCTCAACCGGCTTCCCTGTCTGCAAATCGATAACGTTGGGGTCATTCACTCGCAGGTTGATCTGAACGGTCTTGACCGTGGCAATCGTGTTAGCGCCGGCGGTGGTGCTGACGTCAATCGGCAAACCTGTGATTAGGGCGCCAGTCGTGTCGAAGTACTTGAAGATTGGGTTGCTCACCACATCGTTCACTTCCGTGCCCCAGTTTGTGTTCTGAGCGCTGACGGGACTCCCGTTCACTTTGTCAGCCTGGCTGCGCTGCAAACACAGCGAGCAACTGCCAGACCCGTTCACCATGTACTGGATGCTCTGCACCGTGCTGATGCCGTTGACGGAAGCTTCGAACTGAATCATGTTGTTGTCGATTTTCACCAAACCTATGGCAAACCGGCTGTCGTTGATCACGGGCGAAGCCAGCGCAGGATTCCATGTACCGTTCGTGAGGTCAAAGATGCGCGAATTGGGATCCCCGATCTGGTTGATATCGCGAAAGAACTGATCCACAAAATCCCGGACTTGCTGAAAATCATCGAGCTTAGCCTGCTCGTTGGACGTGCGATATTGGGCGGCGCCCAACTGCTCGAACACAACGGCCATCACAAGAGTCAAAATCAACATGGAGAGCATCATCTCGAGCAGAGAAAAGCCGTGTTGCCTGGGAAAGCTCAAATGTCGGCGAAGTTTCATGGCTTATGTCCCCTGTCCAACGAGCGTTCGAATCGTTACGGGCAGAGAGAAGAATTTCGGATTGTTTCCCGCATTTTGTTTCTGCACAGATACGGTCACAAGCTTGGTGTACGGGGTGGGCTGCGTGATATTCCACCTTGCATCATAGGTGAATTGCATCCCGCCGGTGGCGCAGTCGGTGTAAAGCATTTGATAGTTGTTCACCGCTGACTGCGTGAAGTCCACAACTCCCGCGCTCGTCAGCGCGCTGCCGCCCGCAGCTGTGGCGATCGTGACGCTGTTTCCGGCGCAGTCCGTGATGGTGAGAGTGGGCGAAATGCTCGCCTTCACGCTCGAAATCTTCTCCACCATCATTTGAGCAATGGCAGTCGAATTACTCTGCTGCTTGCTGCGGCCGTTGCCTCCCATCGAAAGACCGATGAGAGACATACTGCCTGCAACCCCTACCACAAGCACAACCAGTGCAATCATCAGCTCGATGAGGCTCATTCCGCGCTCATCCCGCGCTACTGATTTCTTTGCTGAGGAGACTATTTCCATGCTCCACCATTCCACTGCAGAACCTTGGATCTTCCTGATTTGGTGACCAGAACGGCCGCCCAGTCGTTGGTTCTGCTGTCACTGAAGTAGAAAACGAAGTAGCTGGCTGCCGGAGTTGCGCACACAGAACTGCTGTAATTACACGGCAAGCCCCTCTGCGAGTAGGCAATAACGTTGGAGTTGTCGAAGGGCGTTCCCGATGAAGTGTCGCCCACCAGAGTGTATGCACTGGGTTGCCCGCCACTGCCGTTCGGAGCGCCAGAGGCCCCGGTTATGGATTGAGGGAGGTCGATATATGGTTCGGTTGCATTGAGCGCACCGTCCCTATTTTGATCAATATAGACCTGTTGCAGCCCGCCATTCGTCTGAAACCGGATCGGGTAGATGGAGTTAGTTCTTGCCGCGCCCATCCGGGCTTGCTGCGTTAGATCGGCAACCTCAGCGGCCGCAGAGCGCAGTTGCCAATCCTGCCAGAATTGAATGAGTTTAGGTATCGAGATCGCACTGATGATCAGGATTAACGACGCGACGACCATGATTTCCATCAGCGTAAATCCCCGCATACGTTCATCCGCGTTGAACTTGCTTTGGTCAGCTCTCATCATTTTCGTCACCCGCATACCCGCGAGACCCGAGTACCATCTATGCGTCCTTGGCGGCCCGACACTAATGCGGCGGTTCAAAGTCACCTTCATTTCACGTCTTTCGCGGGGATTGGATTGCTTTCCACGATGCAACCCAGAGGTACTGCCCGCAATGGTACGTTCGATCTACCGCTACTCTTCGATTAGTCGCAATCCGCTGACCAAGGGGTAAGTCTTGTATTTGCAGCTGAGTAGCATCGGCATCTCCGGGGAGTGTCAACCAGCGAACGTTACTTTTCGTTACAAATTCGTAACGTTTAGAAGTTAGATACTCACCATTCCGCGTTTGTTTTGCTGAGCGTTCGGCTTTTCGAGTTATGTCGATGGCCGAGTCGAGAGCCCCTACGACGATGGATTCGATGAGCATTGCAATGTCCTCAACCATTGGAGAAGCAGGAGGGGGGCCACCGGGCCTTTTTTAAACTACTGGTATGGCGAGGCTTACGAACGGGATGCGGTGTTCAGAAATTACCCAGTGTATTAAAACAAGATTGGTGTTCATAACGGGTACATTGCCAACGAAAGCGAAGAGGACCCACGGAAGATGCAGATTTTCGACTTCCATCTCGTCGCGGCTAGAGCGCGAGCGTCTCTTGATGCTCGCCGAAGACCCGGCGCATCGCATCGGAGATTTCGCCCACGGTGGCGTAGGCCTCGACCGCCGCCAGAATCGCTGGCATGAGATTCTCGCCCGATCGGGCGCGGCATTCGACCTCAGCGATTGCCTTGTTCGCCCGTTCAGCGTCGCGGCGCGTCCGTACCGCGCGCACGTGCTCGACCTGCTCCTGCTCGATGGCGGGATCTATGCGCAAAATGGGAATGGGCTCTTGGTTCTCGGTCCGATAACGGTTCACACCTACGACGATGCGTTCCTTGCGCTCCACGCTTTGCTGATATTCGTAGGCCGCTTTCTGAATCTCGCGCTGCACATAACCGGTTTCTATCGCGCGCAACATGCCGCCGAGTGCATCAATGCGCTCGATGCAGGCGCGCGCCCCGGCTTCGATCTCATCGGTCAGATGTTCAATGGCATAGGAACCGCCCACGGGGTCCACCGTATTGGCCACTCCGCTCTCGTGGGCCAGGATCTGCTGCGTCCGAAGGGCGAGGCGAGCGGCTTCTTCGGTAGGTAGCGCCAGCGCTTCATCAAGCGCATTTGCATGCAGTGACTGGCAGCCACCCAGCACTGCGGCGAGAACCTGAATGGCCACGCGAACGATATTGTTTTCGGGCTGCTGCGCAGTGAGCGACGACCCCGCCGTCTGTGCATGGAAGCGCAGCATCATCGAGCGCGGGTCGCGAGCGCCGAAGCGGTCGCGCATCAGCCGCGCCCAAAGCCGGCGGGCCGCGCGGTATTTGGCGATCTCTTCGAGCAGATCGTTGTGCGCGTTGAAGAAAAACGAAAGCCGCGGCGCGAAGTCGTCCACTCGAAGGCCTGCGGCAATTGCCGCATCCACATAGGCAATTGCGTCCGCTAGCGTAAAGCCGACTTCCTGCGCGGCCGTCGATCCGGCTTCGCGAATGTGGTAGCCGGAGATGGAAATCGTGACCCAACCCGGCAGTTCGTCTTTGCACCAGGCGAACACGTCGGTAATGATGCGCATTGCCGGCCGGGGCGGGTAGATGTAGGTACCGCGTGCGATGTATTCCTTGAGAATATCGTTCTGTGTGGTTCCCGAAAGCTTTGTGAGGTCTGCCCCTTGCTGCCGGGCCACGGCTACGTACAAAGCTAGCAGGATCGCCGCCGTGGAATTTATCGTCATCGAAGTGGACACTTGCGCAAGGGAGATGCCTTCGAAGAGCATCTGCATGTCTTCCAGTGAAGAAATGGACACGCCAACCTTTCCGACCTCGCCTCGCGCGCGAGGATGGTCCGGATCAAAACCCATCTGTGTGGGCAGATCGAAGGCGACCGAAAGGCCGGTTTGCCCCTGCGCAAGCAGGTAGCGATACCGCGCATTGGACTGACGGGCCGATCCGAACCCGGCGTACTGCCGCATGGTCCAGAGTTTGCCGCGATACATCGTCGGGTGGATTCCGCGGGTGTAGGGGAATTCCCCCGGTGAGCCGAGCGATGATTGCGGGTCGAAATCCTTCAGATCTTCGGGCGTGTAAACAGTTTTGATCGGCGTGCCCGACAAAGTGGTTCCGGTGGACGCAGGGAAAACGGGCTGCGGTGAATCAATAGAATCGGCCACTTCTGCGCGGTGTTTTGAGGATGCGGTGTTGTCCGAATGCGGCATGTCGTCTCGAAAAGGGTCAACGCACGCGGCGCGCGGCACGGAATGATGCCACGCCGAAAATCGCCATCAGCAAGGCCATTGCTAAGCTGGTTCTCCATTCCCAATTGGGTGCGTGCTGCCGCCAGTAGCGCAGCGCGCCATTCGCCCAACCCAAAGCGAGAATGAAAAATACGGCGCCCGTAGTCTCATGAAAGACCTGCCGAGCGGCGCGCCAGAGTGCACGAAAGAAGCCGCGCGGCTTGGTGGCTGCGGGAGTAGCGCTCGCCATGAAGTGATTTTACCGCAAAATCTGCGGGGGAAGCTTCTGATCACAGCCTGGTTACACAAGACTTGTTTCGGTTGCTCCCAGCGCCTACAATTCCGGTAGATAAGTCACGGAGGGACTCACTTGCAACTTGACGATCATCTCAAGCGGCTCCTTCGCGAGTTGGGCCACGCCATCAACGACACAGTTTCGGAGTCAGACCGTATTACCGAAGCCATTTCGGGAGTCCGTGCCGCGGGCTATGACATTGTTTTGAAACTGGATGCCACGATTGGGCTGGCGCGCCGCGAGCAAAGTTCTGGCTTGATCACTTCGAACGACCGCCGCTTTCTGGAGTCGCTCCACATTCAGGTGGATCAGGACGTACTCGAGGAAGACAAGCACGAGACGAAACTCGAGATCACGCCCCAGGACTTACGCTTTCTGAAATCGCTCAAAATTTCATTCGACGAACCGAAATCAGAACAGAAGTAGGACAGGGTCCCCGCCGCCGAGTTGTTTCGAAATCGAAGGGTGGCACATTCGGTGCTTCGCCCGCCTGCCGTTGCCGGCCGTTTTTATCCTGATGATCCTGCGGAACTCACACGCCAGATCGCTAGCTTCGCTTCCTCTGCGGAAGAACCTCCCTGTCCAGCCTTTGCATGTCTCGTCCCGCATGCTGGCTACCGCTATTCAGGGCATGTGGCCGGAACCGTTTACGCCCGCGTGAAGTTGCCGCGACGTTTTCTTTTGCTCGGACCCCGGCATTTCCCTCGGGGCAAGCCGCAAGCCATTCTCTCCGAAGGCTCTTGGGAAACTCCTCTCGGCCAAGCGGAGATCGATACGGAACTCGCCCGCGATCTCAAGAGCGCCTATCCGCAGCTTTGCGAAGACGGCGTGGCGCACCAGACTGAGCACGCCATCGAAGTGCAGCTTCCTTTCCTGCAATCGCTGGCGGGCGATTTTCGTTTCGTGCCCATTGCACTGGGACCTACGGATTGCGTCCAACTCGAATCTTTGGGGCATGCCATCGCCGGAGTCTTGCGGCGACAGCATGAGCCGGTACTCATGATCGCCACCTCCGACATGAATCACTACGAATCGGATGAGATTACGCGCCGCAAAGACGGTCTGGCCATCGAGCGCGTGCTGGCTCTCGACGCCGCCGGCCTTTTCGAGGTCGTGCGCCGTGAAGCAATTAGCATGTGCGGTTTCGGCCCGGCCGTAAGCATGTTAACTGCAGCGCGCCTGCTGGGCGCCACTCGCGCTACGCTGGTGCGCTATGCCACGTCCGGCGACATTAACGGAGATCGCAACGAAGTCGTGGGCTACGCAGGCGTCATTGTGGAATGACATCGCCACATTCTGAACCACTGACGGCGTTCGAATATTCAGAAGAGCTGGCTAAGGTTACGGATGACTACTTGCGGGTTGGGGCGAGGCGCCCTCCGGCGAACCACTCGTGCGGATTCTCTCGGCGAGCGCGCGTGAGAGATGACGCGCGACGTCCACGACTCGCGAATCCGCAGCGATGCGATCCAGCACCGGCAGGAGCCGTTCAGGTTCCGGAATCGTATGCTGCCCCAAGTCTTGCTCGAACTGGTGCAGTGCATCATTTACCCCCAGCCGATCGTATTTCAGCTTTTGCTCCAGCGTGATGAGGTCGCGCTGCTGTTGAAAGAGCCCTTCGAAGACAAGCGCGAGTTGCATCGCCGTGCGGTCTAAGGTGTAGTTGTAATGAGTTTCGTGCACCTCGGCGCCCTTTTCATAATGGAAGGTTTTTTGCC
>Ga0210394_10000887_pt1 | contig 54231 bp, 38 predicted proteins | sample IncBWC12MmetaG_FD_160121 | JGI IMG/M metagenome (GOLD analysis project Ga0210394, IMG submission 160121) | Forest soil microbial communities from Barre Woods Harvard Forest LTER site, Petersham, Massachusetts, United States - Inc-BW-C-12-M | ecosystem: Environmental > Terrestrial > Soil >...
ATTCAGCCCGAATCGCCGGTCGCGATCTACTCACCGAACGACGCGCGCGTCCTCTTCTGCATGCTCGGCCTTTTGCGCGCCGGCGGCGTTTGGGTCCCCATCAATTACAGGAACGCCGCCGATGCCACTATCGAATACCTGAACTACGTCGAGGCCTCCTGGCTTTTCTATCACAGCTCATTTCGCGATTCGGTCCGCGAAATCAAGAGCCGTGTCCCCAGCTTACGACACTGCGTTTGCATCGACGCGGAATGCGATGGCGACGAATCGCTCGAAAGATTCATGCGTAGAGGTTCCGCACGCCACATACCTGATCTTGCAGACGCCCACGGAAATCCCGACGACCTCATGGGCCTGGTCCCCACCGGCGGCACCACCGGTCCTGCAAAAGGCGTGATGGTCACCAACGTCGCATGGGGCACGATGGTTGAACTGGCCGGCCATTACTGGAGTATCGGCGACACGAATCCGGTTTGCCTGAGCACAGCTCCGCTTTCGCACGCTGCCGGAACCGTTGCGTTCGCAATGTTCCCACTCGGCGCAACGAACATCGTCCTGCCCAAATTCGACGCCCTTGAAGTTTTGAAAAGCATCGAGCGCTTCAGCGTAACGCACATATTCCTCCCGCCGACCGCCTTTTACGCCTTACTCGCGCATCCCGATCTTGAAAGGTTCAACTACTCAAGCCTGCGCGTTTTCCTGCTGGCCGCCGCACCAGTCTCGCCAGACAAACTGAAAAGAGGCATCGAGGTCTTCGGCCCCTGCATTTGCCAGTGCTACGGACAAACCGAAGCACCCATGCTCCTCACTTGGCTCGATCAGCGAACGCTCGCCGCGGCCGCCGCCGGTGATCACCCCGAGCGCCTGCGAAGCTGTGGACGCCCCAGCTCCGCTGTTCACCTCGCAGTGATGAACGATGAAGGACACATCCTGCCCCCGCATCAACCCGGAGAAATCGTTGCTCGAGGCTCGCTGGTTACCCTCGGCTACTACAAGCTGCCCGAAGCTACGAATGAGATTCGCGCCTTCGGTTGGCACCACACCGGCGACATCGGCTATCGAGACGAGTTCGGGTTCTTCTACATCGTCGACAGAAAAAAGGACATGATCATCAGCGGCGGCTTCAATGTCTACTGCGCGGAAGTCGAAGCCGCAGTCATGGAGCTTCCCGAAGTTCGCGAATGCGCAGTGATTGGCGTTCCAAACGACAAATGGGGCGAAGCAGTAAAAGCAATCGTAGTTTTGCGCGACGGCAATGCAATCTCCGAAGATCTCATCATCGCACATTGCAAGACGCGCCTCGGCGGCGTGAAAGCCCCGAAGTCCATTGAATTCCGCGCAGAAATTCCGAAAACAGCCGCAGCAAAAACAGACAAGAAAGCGCTTCGCAAGCCGTATTGGGCCAAAGCCGAGCGAAGCGTGAACTGACGTGACCAGCACAGCTATAAATTGCGCCGCACACCCCTCAAAAGAGGATCTGTGACGGGAAACCATCTCTGTTCACTCATAGTTCTTGCTCTCTTGGCTCTTCCTTTCGCCGCTTCTGCCCAAACCGGCCCAACTCAAAAAGAACTGAACGAAGCCGCCAGCAGCAAAGAAAACTGGCTGCACCCCAATCACGATTACGCAGGCCTGCGATTCGTAGACACAAAACAGATTACAATCGCGAACGTAGCAAACCTCCGCCCAACCTGCCTCTACCAAACCAAAGAGCGAGTCCCCGCACAATCAAGTCCGCTTGTCTATGATGGCGTCCTGTACTTCACCACCACGCATTACACGATCGCCATCGATGCCACCAATTGCCGCCTTCGCTGGGAACATTTCTGGCAACCGCGCTCCAAAGAAGTCTTTCCTCCAAATCGCGGCGCCGCGATCAAAGACGGCAAGCTCGTCCGCGGCACATCCGACGGCTACCTTCTCGCGCTCGAATCTCAAACCGGCGCCCTCCTCTGGAGCCGTCAAATCGCCGACTCAAAACAAGGACATTTCCTCAGCATGCCCCCGCTGATCTACGAAGATTTCGTCGTTATCGGAACCGCCGGCGCAGAATGGGCCGCAAAAGGTTGGGTCGGCGCATTTCGCCTCTCCAACGGCGAACCAATCTGGAAATTCAACACGATTCCCGATCCCGGCCAGCCCGGCTCCGAAACGTGGGGAAAAGATCCGCAAATCCTCGCGCACGGCGGCGGTGCCATCTGGACGCCCTTTTCATTCGACCCAGATCGCCGCGAGATTTACGTGCCGGTCGGAAATCCCGCCCCCGATTTCTACGACGAAGCCCGGCCAGGCGCGAATCTCTACACCAGCTCCCTCATCGCGCTCGACATTCACACCGGAAAAATGAAGTGGTACTACCAGACAGTCCCGCACGACATTCACGATTGGGATCTACCGCAGGTGAGTCCCGTATTTTCCACCACGATCAATGGAAAGAAGCGCGACGTTATCGCCGCATCCGGTAAAGACGGCCTCCTCACCCCCATCGATCGCGATACCCACGAACAGCTTTACTCCGTCCCATTCGTCACCCGCGAAAATGTCGACGTTCCCCTCGGCGACGCGGTTCGTGTTTGCCCCGGCCCTCTCGGCGGCGCCGAATGGAGCAGCCCTCCTTACGATCCGTCCACCAACACGCTGTTTGAACCGGCCAACGATTGGTGCGCCGTCATTCAAAAAGACAAAGAGCCTCCTCATTTCGACGCCGATTTCTATCTCGGCGGCCTCCCGCATTTCGATCCATGGGAGAAAGCCCGCGGCCGCCTCACAGCCTTCGACGCTTCCACGGGAAAAGAACGCTGGCGCTACGACGCATCGAAACCCATGCTCGCCGGAGTCACCGCCACCCCCGCCGGCCTGCTTTTCACCGGCGAAAGCTCGGGAGATTTCCTAGCCCTCGACGCGACGAACGGAAAAGTGCTTTACCGTTTCAATGTCGGCGGCCCCATCGCAGGAGGCGTAATTACATATGAGATTCATGGAAAGCAATACGTCGCAGCCGTTTCCGGATTCATGTCCAAGTTTTTTGAACTGAATGGCGCGGATCAAGGCGGTACTCCGACGGTGATTCTGTTTTCCTTGCCTTAACGTTTAGATCGGCGCGCGGAGCCGAAACCGCTCAAAGAATTGACAGGCTCTGCCCAGTGGATTATGAAATTAGAAGAGTCATCTCCGCCGGCATTTTAGTCGAGGGGTGAAGGCCATCGTAACTATCCTGCGCGTTCCGAAGTCGGGTGGCATCGGCACCACGAAAGTGAAGCTGGCGCGCTGGCTCAAACAAGAAGGCGATCGAGTGAAGCGCGGCGAGCCGGTCGTGGAACTCGAAACCGAAAAAGTAAATTACGAGTTGGACTCGCCGTTCGAAGGCATGCTGCTAAAGATTATGGCGCGCGAAGCGGATGACGTGCCGGTGGGCGACCCGCTTTGTCAAATCGAGCATGAGGCCAACCATGAGGCCGCCCATGAGGCCAACGATCAGCCAAAGGAAATCACACCGGGCGATAGTGTCTGAAGGAGCGAGCGATGCAGACGGCAGACCTCGGAAAAGACCGGCTCATCTGGATCTACACGCAGATGGTGCGGATTCGCGAGTTTGAAGAACGAGTGAAACGAACTTTCGTCGAGCATCCCGGCGTGATTCGCGGACACACGCATCTTGCTGACGGCGCGGAAGCCTCGATTGTCGGCGCGCTCGCTACCCGTGGCGAAAAGGACTTGGCAATGCCGAGCTACCGCTGCCACGGCTATCCGATCGTGCTCGGCACGTCTGTTCGAAAAATGATGGCTGAGATTTATGGCCGGCGAGATGGCTTGTGCAAAGGCTTCGGCGGCTCGATGCATCTCGCTGATCCTGCCCATAATTTCCCCGGCACCTCAGCGATCATCGGTGCGAGTATTGCCCACGCCACTGGCGCGGCCTTGACCGCGCAGGTCAAGAATCCCGGACAAGTGGTTTACTGTTTCTTTGGTGATGGCTCCTCGAAACAAGGCGCATTTTACGAATCGCTGAATCTCGCAGCCCTCTGGAAGTTGCCGATCGTTTATATCCTCGAGAACAACGAGTACCAGGCCTACACGCACATCAGCCTTGAGGACGCAAACCACGCCGCCGGCCATCCCCTCTCGAAGAAAGCGGAAGCCTTCAGCATCCCCGGTATCACCGTCGACGGCACCGATCCTCTCAAGGTCTTTGATGAAGTAGCAAGAGCAGCCGAGCGAGCGCGAGCCGGCAACGGTCCGACCTTAATCGAATCGAAATTCTACCGTCTGAGCGCCCACGGTAACGCCATCACGGTGCCTCCCGTTCCCACTCAATTTCCCGAGCACGAAGCGATCGAGGTCTATGGAAGGCGAGCTGAATTTGAAGCGGCTCGAGCGAATGACCCGATTCCCAAATTCCGCGCGAAGCTCACCCGCGAAAATGTGCTGACGGAAGTGGCCTCAAGCAAAATTAATGACGAAGCCCGCTCCGAAATGGAAGACGCCGTTCAATTTGCGCTTGCAAGCCCGTTCCCCGCTCCTGAAGAAGCGCTAAATTACGTGTACGCGTAGGAGGAAGCCCATGGCGCGCGAAATGATGTTTGGCGAAGCAATGGTCACCGCCATTGCCGAAGAGATGCAGCGCGATTCTGACGTCGTTTTCTATGGCCAGAACATGGCGATGACCGAGCGCGATCCCATGCTGAAAAAATTCGGCAAGGAACGTGTTCGCATTACGCCTATTTCAGAGACCGCGGAACTAGGTGCTGCCGTCGGTGCTGCCACCACTGGTTTGCGTCCCATCGTCGAACTGTATATGAGCGAGTTCATGCTCGTGGCCTTCGACCAGGTTCTTAACGAAGCGCCGAAGCTTCGTTACATGTCCGGCGGGCAGGTGAAAGTGCCAGTCGTCTTCAAAGCTGGTTTCGGTTTCGCCGCCGGCTGGGCCGGGCAGCATTCCAACTGCATCTACAACACGATGATGGGCTGCCCCGGTCTCAAGGTGGCTATTCCCTCCACCCCTGCGGATGCAAAAGGCCTGATGAAGTCCGCCATCCGGGACGACAATCCTGTGGTCTATCTTCACCACTACATGCTGACTCTTGATAAAGGAGAAGTGCCGGAAGGCGATTACGTGATTCCCTTCGGCGTCGCCGATATCAAGCGAGCCGGAACGGACGTGACCATCGTAGCCACCGCTTGGATGGTGAAGAAATCGCTCGCAGCTGCCGAAGTTTTGGCGAAAGAAGGCATCAGCGCTGAAGTCATCGACCCCAGGACTCTGGCTCCTCTCGACGTAAACACGATTCTCAATTCCGTGAAGAAAACCGGACGGCTCGTTTTGGTTGATCAAGCACCACGGCACGCATCTGCGGCCTCGATTATCGCGGCAGAAATTGCCGAGCACGGCTTCGATCACCTGAAAGCTCCGATCAAACTTGTGACGGCACGCGACACCCCGATTCCATATAGCGAGCCGCTGGAAAGTTTCGTTCTGCCAAACGAGGCGAAAATCGTTCAGGCCGTGAAGTCCGTGCTCACGAAACAAGCCGCAACAGTGTAAGCGGCAAACAGGAACGGTTCGCATTCGCGCTCCCGTTCGAAAACCGTTAGCAAGCCGTTAGCAAACTGTTAGCAAACAATGATCCTGCAACTCAATCATCTCCAGGGAAAGCAGGCCGGTGCCAGCGCACAAGAAGTGGTTAGCGCCGTGTATTCCCTCCTACAAGATGGCCATCTCGACGACAGCCAGTTCGCAAATCTGCGCGTCCACTTGGATTGGGTTCAGTATCGCCAGAATTTTCGAGAAGTAGTAACGGTCACGCCGTGCGTCAACCACCGGGGCGAGACTTCGCCCTTGATGGAAATTCACGTCGATGCACGGCAAGTGGTGCCGTGCGTTTTGCGAGAGCAATTGCTTTGCGCTGTTGCGGCCGCCAGGCCTGCCATTCATGGAGAATCAGGACGAATGCAAGAGCGAATCTACCTCGAAGAATTTAGTTCTTTTCGTAACAGCATCGCCTGGCAATTCAACAAGCTTTACTGGCATCGGCTTGCCGATTGGGAAAAGGCAACCGGCAAAGGCTACGAACAAGCTCTTCCGGGCGGTAAGTCCGACGCAAATCATCCTGAGGCCATCGCCGATTGCGTGGCCGATTTCTGGACGTTGTTGCGAGACCTCGAAACCAAGAATCAACTACCGCCGGAGATTTTTGCGCTCGAAATTGGTGTCGGCTTGGGAACCCGCTTGCAAATTTGGCTCGACCGTTTTCGCGACCTCGACGCCGAACGCGGCACAAAATACTATTCGCGAGTAAAGTTTCTCCTCGGCGATTATTCGCTCGCCACCCTCGATCGTTCCCGCCCCGCTCTTCGCGATCATCTCGATCTCTGCAGCTTCATCGTTCTCGATGCGCTCGACCCAGGAAAAACACTCTCCTTTCTTCGCCACAAAATTCTTCACGTTCATCTGACCAACGTTTATGACAATCTGCCCGATGAAGAATTCGCGCGGCGTGACGGCCGGCTCCATCTCGTTCAGGTTCGAGCGTATCTCCCCCAATCGGAAGCCGCGCGCATTGGCAAGGCTTGTGATGTGCCTATCCGAGAAATCAACGCGACGATTCGACGCTTGCTCGATGCGGGACCCGAGTTTCTGGGCGATCGCGCTCGCGGAGTTTCATTCTGGCAGGAGGTCTGGAGTGCCGTTCGCCTCGAAGAGCGTCTCATCGCCGTCGAGGATCTGCCCGATGTCGAGCTCCCTGCCGGTTTGAATCCCACGCATCTCGAAGAAATCCTCGATGACGCCCCCAGCGATTTTCGTTTTCACATGAGCTCCGGCGCCCTCGAAAGCTTTCGCAACACGCTTCCTCTTCTCCATCCGCGCGGCTTTCTTCAGGTCCAGGATATTTTCGTAACCAGCCTCCAGGACTACCGGCTCGGATTTCACGGTCCAGGGAAACTCGATGGCTCGATCGTCAACTGGGTGAACGGCGTCCTGCTTCGAGAAGTGGGCGAGCGTGCCGGCTATGACGTTCACTTCGCCCCATTCCGCTACCGCGAAGGCTCGCGCACCTCGATTCTCTACACGACGCAACGGGAGTGAACTCGATGACTCTACCGATTCTTCCAACAACCGTGGTGGGCAGTTACTCGATGCCGGGCTGGCTCGAACGCCTCAAGACGGAATACTTCGCCCGGCGCATCAGCCGCCATGATCTCGACGAAGTTCACGACACCGCCGTGAAAGCCGCCATCAAAGATCAGGAAGTAGCCGGGCTAGACATCGTCACCGATGGCGAACTGCGTCGCGATAACCTGATCGATTATTTCGTCGAACGCCTTCCCGGCGTCGATATCGATCGCTCCTCAAAGAAATTCTATTATGATTTTTACGACAGTTCCGTCTCCGCAAAGCTCCCCATGGCCCCGCTTGGCCTCGCCGATGATTTCCGCTTCCTTCGAAAATTCACCGAACGCGAGGCAAAATTCTGCGTCACCGGCCCGCACTCGCTCACGAAGCGCATCCGCAACGAGTTTTACCCGACAGAAGAAGCCCTCGCCATGGATATTGCCCGCGTAATGAATCTCGAACTCAAAGAATTAGTCAAAGCCGGCGCCAAAATCATTCAAATCGACGAGCCATACTTCTCGGGCTTCCCCGACGATATTTCCTGGGGCATAAACGCCCTCAACGCCCTGGTCGAAGGAGTGCAAGCCACAATCGCGGTCCACATCTGCTACGGCAATCGCTACGGCAAGCCGTCCTGGGAAGGAAGCTATCGCTATCTGTTTCCAAAAATTCTCGACGCAAAAATCCACCAGCTCACCCTTGAATTCGCGCGCCGGGGCGGTGAAGATCTCGACGTCTTCAAGCAGCTCCCAGCCCCATTTCAATTGGGCGTCGGCGTAATCGACGTCAAAACGCAAGCCGTCGAAACTCCCCACGTGGTAGCCGAACGAATCCGCAAAGCGCTCGAAGTAGTCCCAGCTGAACGCATGTTCATACTTCCCGACTGCGGCTGTTTCCATCTACCCCGCGACGTAGCTTTCGCAAAGCTCTGCGCCATGGTCGAAGGAACAAAAATCGTCCGCAAAGAACTGGGGAAATAAATGCCGTCGCCGAACCCGCTGCGCGAATCGCTCACCAGCGGAAAATTCTGCTACGTCGTCGAACTCGTCGCCAGCCGCCTCAAGCGCGAAGCCCTGCTTCTCGACGTCGCCTCGCAACTCGCCCGCGTCCCAGGCGTCGTAGCGGGAAGTATCACTAGTTATGCAGGCGGAGCGCTGGGACACGACCCCATCCGCGTCGGCACTGCCGCTCGCGCCCGCGGCTTAACTCCAAATATCCACCTCACCTGCGCCAGCCGCGACCGCGTCGCTCTCCGCAAGTCGCTCGAAGATCTCAACGCCCTCGCCATCGAAAACGTCTTCGCCATCACCGGCGACTACCCAAAAACCTCCGACGCCGCCACCTCGCCCCCTGTCTTCGATCTCGACTCCGTTCAACTCGTCCGCCTGATCGCCGAAATGCGCCAAACCATCGGAATGCCATTCTGGATCGGAGTCGCCGTCTCCCCCTTCAAATACACCGAAGCCGATTGCGCCTACCAGTATCTGAAACTCGAAAAGAAAATCGCCGCCGGCGCCGACTACGCCGTCACCCAACTCGGCTACGACGTCAAAAAATTCCGCGAACTCAAGCGTTACCTCGACGACCGCCACTTGCGCACTCCCTTGCTCGGCAACGTCTACGTCCTCGGCCCCAAAGCCGCCGAAAAAATGAACAAAGGCCAGCCCCCCGGCTGCTGGGTCGCCCCCGAGCTGCTCGAAAAAATTCAATCGGAAAGCACTGCTCCCGACAAAGGCCAAGCCCTCCGCCTCGAACGCGCCGCAAGCATGTCCGCCATCCTTCGTGGACTCGGCTACGCTGGCGTTTACATCGGCGGAGATCACCAGGCCGATCACATTCGCTGGATCATGAAACGCGCCGAAGCCCTCGCCCCGCGTTGGGAATCGCTCGTCGACGAATTTTCATACGCCCCGAAGCGCGCCTTCTATCTTTATTCCTCGCCGCCGGCTCCAGCCACGAAGCGATCCTTCATCCCGCGGCTGCTCGATGCCATGGGCCGCCTCTTCCCCGTAAATCGCGACGGAAAACTCCGCCGCTCGCTCACATCAATTTTCAGCTCAATCGACAAACACCCAGCAGCATCCCACGCCCTCGAACGCGCCGAATTCGCCATCAAGTCCCCGCTCTTCGGCTGCCAGGCCTGCGGTAATTGCGTCCTCGGCCAAATGGAATACGTTTGTCCGCAGACCTGCCCGAAAAATTTGCGCAACGGCCCCTGCGGCGGCACCTTCATGGGCCAATGCGAAGTGGTAGACAAGCCCTGCATCTGGATTTCCGTATACGAGCGCGCGAAATCCGCAGGGCGAGTTGTCGAACTCACAACCTACATCCCTCCGCCCAATCAAGCGCTGAAAGGAACAAGTTCCTGGATCAATTATTTCCTCAATCGCGATAGTCGCCCCGGACGCGCTGCGCTAGCAGACCTCGCCCCCAGCAATCAGACGGCCGGTCAAACGGCGGCGAGAAGCGCTGCGCTCATTTCCGAAGCGGAAGTCATCGCAGCAACAAGAGCGAGCCCTGAACAGAACGGGAATCGCAGCGCAAATAAGAAGACTGGATAAGGCCGCAACCGAAATTTAAACTGCAGCCGATATTCGCACAATCGGACGATTAAAGGCTTGACAAAGAACTTCGCTGGCGTTAGACCTTCTCCACAATTGGGGTTTTCTCGGGCTCTTTTTTCGGATTTGGCTTTCGGCACTCGAATTCAAGCCTCAGAGGGGTGGCTGATGAAGGTACGTTCTGGTTTTCTGATCGCTCTCGCAATTGTTTCCTTTCTCGCATCCGGTAGCTCGCTTTATCCGCAGGGCACTACAGTCGCGCAACTGACTGGCACTGTCCTCGACGAGAGCGGTGGCGCCGTCAAAGGTGCCGCCATTGTGCTCCATCAGCCGGAAACGAATCGTTCGTACCAAACCACATCGAACGATTCGGGCTACTACGCCATCCCCAATATTCCCCCCGCCACCTACGAGCTCACCGTCTCTTTCAAGGGTTTCGCCACAAGCGTGCGCAAAGGCCTCGAACTGACTGTCGGCCAATCAGCCACGATTGATGTCACCCTCAAAGTCGCCACCGCCGCCGAGCAAGTCACTGTCACCACCGAGGCGCCCGTCATCGAGCCTACAAAAACCGAAATCAGCCAGGTGATTGGCACGAAGGAAATCAACTCCCTCCCCATCAGCGGCCGCCTGTTCACAGACTTCGCCTTGCTCACGCCCGGCGTCGCCACGGGCCGCACCAGTTTGCAATCCACGATCACCGAATTCGAAGTCACCCGCGTTTCGTTCGGCGGCATGCGCGATCTCAGCAACCTCGTCACAGTCGACGGCGCTGACAACATCAACACAGCCACCGGCTCGCAACGTTCCACCCCGCCGCAAGAAGCAGTCGCCGAATTTCGCGTAGTCAATAGCAGCTTCGGCGCTGAATACGGTCGCGCTCTCGGCGGCATCGTCAATATCGTCACAAAATCCGGCACCAATGATTTTCATGGCTCCGTCTACGACTACCTTCAAAATAACGCAACCGACGCCCGCTCACTTTTGCAGCCCGCACCGGACGCCAACGTTCTTCGCCAGAATCAATTTGGCGGAACGCTCGGTGGTCCCATCCACAAAGACAAGACGTTTATCTTCGCGAACTACGAAGGTCAGCGCCGCGCGGAATCTCCCACATATCCCACAACCTATCTTCAACCTGTTCAGTTGCTCGATGGAACCATGACGACCAACGCTGACCTGATTAACCGCGCCAAGTCCGTGCTCGGACTTGCCCCCGAGGGTTGTACGGTTCCCCTTGCACAATGCCCCGAGTTGTCCGGGCCTCAATTTCTCAATTCCGTTCTCAAGACGAAGGACAACGATTACGGCATCGTTAAACTCGACCACCAGATCAACGCGGACAATCACTTGTCACTGCGTTACACCATTGAAGATGGACGCGACCTCAACCAACTTGTCGGCAGCACCCTTGACGGAGGCGGCATCGGCGCGCCCAGTAGTGGTCACAACGTTTTCCTCCGTGACCAATCGCTGGTCGGCACCGTCGCCACCACCATCAGCCCCAATCTCGTTAACAGCGTCCTCGTTCAATATGCTCGGCGGCATTACAACTTTCCCGGCGTCACCGGCGAGCCGAATCTCGATATTCCCAACACGTTGCTCTTCGGACACAATTTTGGCGTGCTCGATGCGATCTACGAAAGCCGTTTCCAGGTATCCGACTCCCTATCCTGGGTCAAAGGCAATCACGTTGCAAAATTTGGCGCGGATTTCAACTACGTAGACAATTTCGTCATTTGGCCCGGATTCACTCCCATGCGCATTGTGCTGCCTGGAATCAATTGCTTGGTGGACTTTGCCAACTTTGTGGCCGACTCCGCCATTCCCTCTGCGCCGGCCGACGGCCCCTGTCCTCTTGCCAGCCCGCCGTTCTTCCCGGCGGTCCCCGGTCCAAACGAGAATGATCCGTTGCAGGGAACCCCCATCGTCTTCTGGGGGGCTCCCGTAGGCACCGTACAGCCGGACATTAACGGCCAACTGCCCACTCCGCCTCCCATACCAACGAACTGGAAGAACGCTTATCTGCCCTCTCAAACCAAGAATTTCTCCGAAACGCTCGCTCACAAATACTATGGCCTTTTCGCCCAGGACCAGTGGCGCTTGCGTCATAACCTGACGCTGAACTACGGCTTGCGCTGGGACTTCGAGCAGGGCTTGTGGAAACAGATCAACCCTCACTATCGTGGCTTTCAACCCCGTGTCGGGCTGGCTTGGTCACCCGATAGCAAGACTGTGGTTCGCAGCGGCTTCGGCATCTTCGATGACCGCTACAATTTGTCCTTTTTGTTTATTACCCAGCCTCAGCGCCCGGTCATTCTCCCCGGAAATCCTCCCGGCGAACTCGTCAATGGAATTCGGAAGCGATCCGAAAATGCCACCTGGGTTCTCAACCAACTCACACCCGGTCCGGGAGGCTTTCCGGCCGCCGCCGCCGCCCAGTTGATCACTACCGGCCAAGTTCCTGACCAGTTCATCCAAGGCCCTTGCCCGCCCTCATGTACCGCAGGTGACGGCTTGGTCGATCCCCGCAGCAAGATTCCTTACTCTGAACAGGCCAACTTGGAAATCGACCGGGAGATAGGTCACGGCCTCACCGTCAGCGCTGGCTACATGTTTGTCGCCGCACACCACTTGGTCCGTGCAGAGAACCTCAACGTGTGCCCGTTTCACGATGCTCCAGCGGGTACCACGATTCCGGAAGTGTCTCCCGGAAATCTTTTCACCTGCGCCCCGACGCCAGCGCCTCCGGCGAATTACCCTCAAGGTAAAGACTTCTTCGGCTATCCCGCTGCTCCCGGCAATCCCGTGGGCGGCGGTCCTGCTTATAACAACGCTGGGTTGCTCTACTTCACCGATAACAGTGGCAATTCCGTCTACCACGGTCTCACCCTTCAGGTGATCGAGCGCTTCCGAAGAAATTTCAGCCTCGATGCCAACTACACTTTCTCTCATACGATCGACGACGGTACCTTCACAACGTTTGTCAGCACTCCACAGGACCTGTACGACCGTGCCCTGGAGCGCGCTAATTCTAACCAGGACATTCGCCACCGCTTCATCACCAACTTCACAGTGACTGCTCCGGAGGATAGCTTCCTCCGCCACTTCGCGCTCAGCAGCATCGTCACCGCTCAATCCGGCCGCCCCTTCGCGATGTTCGTGGGATTCGATGCCAACGGTGACACCAATCCCGTTACTGATCGCGTTGGCAACCTCGGTAGAAACACTTATTACGGCGATCATCTCTACTCCTGGGATTTGCGCATTTCGCGCTACTTCCAGATTCGAGAGCACTACCGGCTCGATCTCATCGTGGACGCGTTCAACCTTCTCAATCGTCCGAACGTTGACGAGGTAACATCGGTATACGGCGCATCTGTGATTTGCGGCAACACCGCGATTCCGAAGAACTACAAAGACGCTGCCAGTCTGGCCACTCAGGCGCAGCAGCTCCAGTTCGAAACCACTGGCGTTCCGACGTGTCCGAGCCTGGCGCCGATGCCAAGTCCGCCGGCGCCCAATCCACTCTTCGGCACGCCCAGAACTATGCTCAACCCTCGCCAGTTCCAGTTTGCGGCGAAGTTCTCGTTCTAGTTTCCAGCCGGCCGGTCCACGAACTTGGTTTTCGGGACCGGCCGGCGATTCGAAAATATTTTGGGGCCCGCGTTGTCCCACCGTTTCTGAAAGCGCGGCCGTTGTCCTTCAGCCGTTATCGGGAATGCGCGAATCCGGCCAGCAGGGCTCGAGTCTTCCGCCGTCTCGCAATCCCTTCAGGAGAACCAGGATTGGAGACCTTGGTATTGGTGCACGGTTCCTGGCATGACGGCTCTGCCTGGGACCCCACGATCCTCGAGCTCGCTAAGAGTGAGCACAAGGCTTTCGCGCCTACCATCGCCGGCCACGGTAAGGGCGTCAACAAGCGCGTAAATCACGCGGACTGCACGCAGTCGATCGTCGATTACATCGTTGCCAAAAATCTCTCGAACTTTGTTTTCGTCGGACACAGCTTCGGTGGCACCGTAATCTCCAAAGTCGCGGAAGCGATTCCAGAGCGCATCAAGCGTCTCGTCTTCTTGAATGGCTTCGTTCTCCGGGATGGGCACAGCCTCAATGACGAAACGCCGCCACACTATCAGGCGCTTTTTCGCAAACTCGCGGCCGAATCCTCAGACGACACCGTGATGATTCCCTTTCCCATCTGGCGCGAGGCGTTCATAAATGACGCGGACATCGAAGTCGCCAAATGGACCCATTCGCAGCTCTCGCCCGAACCGTATCAGCCCCTCCAAGACAAGCTCGACATGAAAAAGTTCTACTCGCTCGCAACGCCCAAGAGTTACATCAATTGCACCGAGGACAGCGCATTGCCGCACGGCGAATGGGGCTGGCATCCGCGCATGTCCAATCGGCTCGGGCTTTACCGCCTCGTGCAAATGCCGGGCAGCCATGAAGTGATTTATACGAATCCAAAAGGCCTGGCAGCAAAAATCATAGAAGCAGGACGCGACTAAATATTTTGCATGACGAAATTAAACGCAAAACCGAATCCGCTTGAGGTCGATTTCAAGAAATCGGCCATCGTCGTTGTGGATATGCAAAATGCGTTCGCCAGCAAGGACGGGATGCTCGACATCGCGGGCGTCGACATCACGGACGCGTCGCGCGTGATCCGCGTCATTCGATCCGTCATCGAAGCAGCGCGACAAAATGCCGTTCCGGTGGTTTACCTTCGCATGGCCTACAAGCCTGATCTGAGCGATAGCGGCGGCCCCAACTCGCCCAACTTTCACAAGGAATTGGCAATGTCTCTCATGTGCTCGCGGCCGGAACTAAAAGGCAAAGTCCTCACCGAAGGCACGTGGGATGCGGAAGTCGTCGAGGACCTCGCGCCTCAGCCAGCGGATCTCGTTATCACCAAGACGCGGTACAGCGGCTTCGCCGGCACGCCTCTCGATTCGCAGCTCCGCATGCGCGGCATCCAGTATCTTTTCTTCACCGGCATCGCCACGAATGTCTGCGTCGAATCCACCCTGCGCGACGCCTACTTTCACGACTACTGGCCGATCCTGCTTCGCGACGCAGCCATGCCCGCAGGCCCGCCAGCCGCGCACGACGCAACAGTGTTCAACGTAGAATCTTTCTTCGGCTGGACAACCACGTCCGAAGAGTTGCTGTGTCATTTGAGGCCAGAACCGACCCAGACCCCAGCTTTGAACAAGAGCAAAGCGGCAATTCCGTAACGCCGGCGTCTCGCCGGCTCTTTTGAACTTGGGTTTGGATTTTAAGTCTTCGCACTCTGAACAGGAACCCATGTGGATAGTTGACATCGACGTCGGTGGCACCCTCACCGATGCAATTTTCACCAGCGGCGAGCAAGCTTTCTCCGCCAAAGTCGACACGACTCCGCACGACCTGACCGTCTGCCTTTTCGATTGCCTCGCCCAAGGCGCCACAAAACTCGGCTTTGCCGACACGCCCGCCTTCCTCGAACACATCGATCTGATTCGCTGGTCCACTACAATTACATCGAACGTTCTCGCCGAACTTCGTGGTCCAAGAATCGGATTGCTTGTCTCGAAGAACCACGAGAAGGATCTCTACGGCGCAGACTCACGCAGCTCGATCCTGAACCGTCTCGTCACCGACAAGGACGTGATCGGCCTCAACGGCGCATTCGATGGCGCTCAAGTCACGAACGCGGCCCGCGCTCTCCTCGAAGGCGGGGTCCGCCGAATCTGCGTCAGCCTGAAGGATAGCCATCGCAACCCAGCCGCAGAGCTCGAAGTAAAATCCGCAATCGATTTGCAATACCCGGATCATTTTCTCGGCTCGGTTCCAGTCTTGGCCGGAAGCGATATTTCGAAAAGCTCCGACGACCGCACGCGCACCTACTGCGCCGTGATAAACGCGTACACGCACGGCGCTCTCGCCGCCACTCTCTTCAAAGCCGAAGACGAGCTCCGGCAATCCTCTCAATACGCCGGAACGTTTCTCGTCAGCCACATCAATGGTGGAGTCGCGGGCATTGCCAAGACAAAAGCGATCGACACAATTGAATCGGGCCCGATTCTCGGCATCCACGCCAGCGTGTTTTTCGCTCAGCTCTATGGTCTGAAAGATGTCGTCGCGATGGACATCGGCGGCACCACCGCAAAAATCAGCGTCTTGAAAAACGGGCTTCCCATCAATCGCAAGCCCTCCGATTTTTTTGGCATCCCCGTCGAAATCTCACTTCCCGACCTGCGTTCGATCGCACTCGGCGGCGGCAGCGTCGTGAAGCCAAGCGGCGCAGGAAACCCAAGAATCGAACTGGGCCCCGAAAGCATGGGTTCGTTCCCCGGCCCCGCGTGCTACGCGCTCGGCGGCGATCAACCCACGCTCACCGATGCATTCGTCACCGCTGGACTCATCAACCCGGAATTTTTTCTCGGCGGCTCAAAACCGCTCGACCGCGACCTCGCGCATTCCGTCATCGAAAACCAAATAGCGAAACCAATGAACATTTCGGTTGATGAAGCATGCCGCCTGACTACCAGCCGCGCTTTCGAGTTGGTCGCCGATCTCATCGCCGCCGCCGCGAAGGATTTGAAGCAAGACCTCTCGAAGCACACGCTTTTCGCGTATGGCGGCAACGGAAGCCTCTTCGCGTGCGGCGTAGCAGAAAAAGCAGGAATCAACAACGTGCAACTCTTCGCGCTCGGCCCAGTCTTCAGCGCGTTCGGCTCCTCAGTCTCCGATATTTGCCACGTCTATGAACGCGGCCTCGCCCACATCGCAATCTCCGATGAACATGCCGCCAGTTTGCAAACAATCCTCAAAGAAATAAAAGCCGAAGGCACGAAAGACTTGCTGGGCGAAGGAATCAAACCAGAAGGTCTCACATGCGAGATTGAAATCGAAGCCTCCGGAAGCGCGGGCAATTCGATCGTAGTTCCTTGCTCGGAATCGATTCTGAGCAATCCAAAAACATTGCAAGACGCACTCGCATCAGCGTCAGGAAGCGCAGCGAACACCAGCACAAAAGGCATCTCCCTCGAATTGATGCGAGTACGCGTGAAGAAACCAATGTCAAAACCGCACGTCGCAGAACGCGCGCTGAAATCCCAAGACTCGTCGCACGCGCGAACCGGAACGCGAAAGATTCCTTGGGGCGGCAGCAGCGGCGACGCGCAAGTCTATCGCTGGGAAGCACTTGCACCGGGCAATCGAGTTGCAGGGCCCGCGATTCTCGAGGGGATCAATACAACTTATTTTGTTCCGGATGGTTGGACGATGTTTGTGGATCGGTTTGGCAATGGCGCGCTGACCAAGCGGTGAAGAAAACTGATTCTTCAAGGCTCGTTTTACCGCCTATTAGAATTTCGTATGTTTTTGATTCTGTGAGGTTTGCGCGAAGTTTTAATCGCTCTACCGTAGATTAAAAATGATTCAAAAACTGCAACCTCCGGCGAGAGGAGATCGCACATGTTGTTAGATGCCAAAAACCGGCTGCGGGTCACTGAGTATCTTGACCTGGATCTAGACCGCGATCAGTGGCTTTGTAACCGATGCGGGCGTGTGATTGGGCCGGCGCGCGAAAGCTACAAACGCGGCTGCCTGCTGTACGACCGCGATCCCCGTGAAATTCATCCGCCGCTGGTGCCGGGGTCGTTCAGCTTTTCTCCCGACCCGCTGTGGGTGCGCATCGTGGAATTTTATTGTCCGGGTTGCGGGACCCAGGTGGAGACCGAGTATCTGCCTCCGGGGCATCCGATCACGCACGACATCGAGATCGATCTCGATAGTTTGAAGGAACGTTTGCGCAATGGTGAGTTTGTGATTCGAGAGCAGAGGATCGAGGTAGCGGAATGAATTCGATTGATATCGACGTCGGCGGGACCTTTACCGATCTCGTCCTGAATTTCGATGGCAAGGCGCTGATCAAGAAGACGCCGACGACGCCTTACGATCTTTCCGTGTGCTTTTCGCGCGTCATTGAAGACGGGGCGGCAGCCCTGGGGCTGAAGATCAATGAGCTTCTTCCGGCGATCGACATGATCCGCTACTCGACGACGATCGCGATGAATCGCCTCATCGAGAAAAAAGGGCCGCGCCTCGGGTTGATCACGACGGAAGGGCATGAGGACGTGGTTCTCATCGGGCGCGGCGCGCAGTGGATTGACGGGACGCGCGTGCAGGAGCGCCGCAACCTTGCAATACAGAAAAAGCCGGAACCGCTCATCCCTCGCGACATGATCGTGGGCGTGAAGGAGCGAGTGGATTCGCGCGGCGAAATCATTCGGCCGCTGGATGAAAATGATGTGCGTGAAAAAGTCCGCTATCTCGTGAGCCGCGGGGCGCGCGGGTTCGTTGTTTCGCTTCTTTGGGGTTTTCTTAATTCCGCTCACGAACGCCGGGTAAAGGAAATCATTCGCGACGAATACAAAGAATTTCACATCGGGTATTTGCCTGTGGTGCTGGCGGGCCAGGTGGTCGGAAAGCTTGGCGAGTACGAGCGGACGCTTGCAGCAATCCTCGATGCCTATTTGCAGCGTTCGATGCAGATCGAGCTTTCGGCGATGTGGGACAAGCTGCGCGAGCGCGGCTACAAGAAACCGCTCCTGATGATTCAAAGCTCCGGTGGGATTGCGGAAGTTTTTCGCACGACCGCTTGCCGCACGTTCAACAGCGGCCCGGTTTCCGGCCTGATGGGCGCGCATCACGTGGCGAAATCGCTTGGCTACCAGAACGTGGTGATGACAGACATGGGCGGGACGAGCTTCGACGTCGGTCTGGTGGTGAAGGACAGCGTGCGGAGCTATGACTTTCGCCCGATCATCGATCGCTGGATGGTGGGCATCACGATGATCAAGACGCTTTCGGTGGGCGCCGGCGGCGGGTCGATCGCATCGATCAATCCCCTTCTGCAGAATCAACTGCAAGTGGGTCCGCGCAGCGCCGGCTCGATGCCCGGGCCCGCGTGCTTCAGCCTTGGCGGGACAGAGCCGACTGTTACTGACGCGGACGTGGTACTCGGTTACATCAATCCCGCATATTACTCGGGCGGACGGATGAAGCTGGACAAGAATCGCGCGATCGCCGCCGTTCGCGACAAAATTGCGAAGCCTTTCGGCATCTCGGTGGAAGAAGCGGCGATGCTGATCCGCAAAATCGTCAACGGCAACATGGCCTCCGCGATCATGAAAGAGGTTCATCTCCGCGGTTACAGTCCTGAAGATTTTATTTTATTTGTTGGTGGCGGGGCCGGTGCGACGCATGCCGAAGGCTATAAGGCCGATATCAAGAAAGCTGTGACGTTTCCTTTCTCGCCGGTATTCTGCGCGTTTGGCTCTTCGACGATGGACATCATGCATGTTTATGAGGTGTCGAAGAAACTGACGTTGATGTCGCCGGGCACGCAGGAGCTGACACAGGAGTTTGCCGTGTTCAATCGCACGGTGGAAGAACTACTCGAACAGGCTCGCAAGGATTTAATTGCAGATGGGCTGAATCCGAGCACGGCGTCGTTTGTACTCGAGCTCGACATGCTTTACGGCGGGCAATTCCACGTGAAGCGGGCACTCTCGCCGCGTCTCGCACTAAATTCCATCGAGGATGTTGCCGCAATTTGCGAGGCATTCAAGAAAGAATTCAGCGAAGCGTTCAGCCCGTTTGTGGTGAATCCCGAGGGCGGAGTTTTTGTGGATAGTTTTATTTTGAAAGCCATCGTTCCGGTGCAGCAGATCGATCTGCCCAAGATGCCGCTCGAAGGCCACGATCCATTGGGCGCGCGAAAAGGCGAGCGGCCGGCATATTGGCCGGACGCGAAGGATTTTCGTCCTACGCCTGTCTACGCATACGAAATGCTGAAGCCGGGAAACCGGCTGGAAGGTCCGGCAATTCTCGAAGGCGAATACACCACGGTGGTGGTGCCGCCTGCGATGAAGTTTTCGATTGATGAACGAGGACTCGGCATTCTGGAAAGCTGAGCCCGCGGCAGTTTGCAAAAAGACTGGAAGGAGATCTATGCCGATTCCGAGTACGGCTGAGAAGCTCGCATGGCTGAAGCCGGCGCCCGCCACCGCCTTTGAGAAAGAATGCGCCGCGAAAGTACAGGCCGGCGACTATGAAATCGGCGTGCAGATCACGAACGACATCCTTGACGAAGCGATGGAGGTATTCGTCCGATCGTCACGAAGCTATTTCGGAGTGTCGGGTGACTCGATGGTGGCCATCTTTACGGCCAACGGCGATCTGGTGAACGCATCGTGCGGAACTTATCTCCACGCCATCATTCAGCCGATCGTAATCAAATTCATTCAGAAGTATTACGCGGAAAATCCGGGAGTGCGCGAGGGAGATATCTGGTACACGAACGACGCGCTTTACGGCGGCATTCACAACCCCGACCAGGTGGCGCTGATGCCGATTTTTCACAAGGGCAAGCTTCTGGCTTGGGCATCGGCTGCTTTGCATACCACTGAGACCGGAGCGATTGAGCCGGGCGGCATGCCCGTCAGCGCGAAATCGCGATTCGACGAAGGCCTGAACATGCCGCCGATTAAAATCGGCGAGAACTTCGAGTTGCGCAACGATTTCCTCGAGTTCTACACCGTGTATGGACTGCGCGCGCCTGCGATGTTTATCTCCGACCTTCGCGCGCGTTGTACCACAGCTGATCGCGTCCGAGTGCGTTTGCTTGAACTTGCCGAAAAGCGGGGCGGCGAATTCGTTGTAGGGTTACTGCGCAAAATGTCGGACACAGCCGAAGCCGGCGCCCGGCAGAAGATCAAGGCGCTGCCCGACGGGAAGTTTCGTGCGGTGGTATTCAACGATGCGATCGGCTGGACCCCTGCATTGGTCCGCGCCTGCTATCTGACGCTGATCAAAAAGGGAGAGACGCTGACGTTCGATTTCGAGGGAACGTCGCCCGAAAATCCGTCGTCGTATAACGTGCATCCGCAAGCCGTGGTGGGCCACATCGCGAATTTTATGTACGAATATGTGTTTCACGATTTGCCGATTTGCAGCTCTACGTTCGCGCCCATCGATTTCATCTTCCCGGAAGGAATTATTTTGAATCCCGGACGAATGGCGGCGACAAGCTGTTGCGTGTATATCGGCATGCAATGCCGCTGCGCCACACACAATAGTTTTGCGAAGATGACTTTTTCGAGCGCAGGGTTGTGGCGGCAAGTGGCGGCGTCGCCGGGCAGCCAGCACACGGCGCAGATTTGCGCGGGGCATTCGCAATGGAATCTCGCGGTATCGGATGTACTTTCGTTTTCGCTCAACACGCAGGGGCAGGGCGGTCGCGCCGCAAATGATGGAATGGACGCGTACGGTTTCGCCTGGTGCGCTTTTGGGCGCGCGCCGGATTCCGAACAGGTGGAAAGCGAGTTGCCCGTTACAGTTACGTTGTCGCAACATTGGAAGGATTCGTCGGGGCATGGAAGGCATCGAGGCGGATCGGGCGGCGTGCAGCAATGGATGATTCACAAGGTGCCAAATCTTGTCTCGCTGTGCATGGGCAACGGAAGCAAAGTGCCGCTGGGTCAGCCGCTTTTCGGGGGCTACGCGTCTGCCCCGATTCCCGGCATCAGCGTGCGCAAAGCCGATCTGCTGAAGCAAATGCAGGACGGGAACGCGAAACTTTCGATGGACAGCCGCGATATTCTCGAGAACAAAACGGTGCACGGCGACTGGACGTTTGAATTAATCGCGCGCACACCGAAGGTCTACGAGGAGGGCGATCTGCTGTTTGGCTTCAGCGGAGGCGGCCCTGGCTATGGCGATCCGCTCGAGCGGGATGCCGGTGAAGTGATGGAGGATTTGAAGAAGAAAATCATTTCCGAGTGGACGGCTCGCAACATCTATCACATCGCTTACGATCCGGAGCGCAACAAGCTCGACTTGGAACAAACGAAACAGTTACGGGAAGACGAGCGCAAGAGCCGCCTGGCGCGCGGGAAGAGCTTCGACGAGTTTCAGAAGGAATGGAGCAAGATGAGCCCGCCGCAGGATATTTTGCAGTTTTACGGGCGCTGGCCGGATGCCAAATCGCTCGGGCCGATTTTCAGGCAATAGCCGGCTGACATCGAGGGCGTTCGCGGGCTTTTTTTTTGCGCTAAAGAACGATAGGTCCAGGCGTGAACGAACAACTCACTCCGCGGCAAAAGATGAAGAGCCTGCTGCAGGGAAATCGGCAGGAGCGCCCGCTGATTGTTCCGATCGTATTTTCTCTCGGCGCAAGAATTGAAAACCTGTCGTATCGGGCGTATCTCGACAATCCGACGAAAATCTCGAATGCCCTGCGGCAGATTCGCACGCAATTGAGGACGGATAGCGTAGCGTGCTACTTCGATCCGCTTCTCGAAGCGGAAGCGCTTGGCGGCGCGCCGCAGTGGGATGAGACGAATCAGACGCGCCTTATTCGATGGCCCGAGCCTGCGCAGAAAGGAGAATTGCCCGCACGTTTGCGATCTCCTGAAGAGGCTGCGAATAGTCCGCGTGTGAGAGCTGCCGTGGAGGTGATTCGCCGCCTAAATTCTCTGCTTCGCGACGAACCGTTACTTATGGCCGGCGTTTGCGGGCCATTCACGCTCGCGGGCCAATTGACGGAGATCGAACCCGGAGAAATGGGTGAGAAGCAAGAGCCGTCTGAGCCTGCGCTGGAAGTTGCTGCGGCTGCGATCACAAAGATTGCGTCTGCTTTTGTCGAGGCGGGGGCGAATTTGATTTTTATTCGGGAGGAAGCGCTGCCATCTCTGTCACCGGGCGCGTGTCAGAACTGGGCGTCGCTGCTCGCGCCGCTTTTCAACGTCGTGCGATTTTATGAAGCGCTGCCTGTGCTGCACATTTCGGGTGAGTCAGCCACTGCGGAAAATGTCGAAGTGATGTTGCAGCAATCCTGGGATGCGGTTCTGTGTTCGGCTTCTGAAGAATTCATCGCGCGCGCACGCAGGGGGGATGAAAATCTCATCTTCGGCTGCTCGGTACGGCTCGAAGCTTTGGAAGCCAGCGAGTGCAGCGGAGCGCAGTTGCTAGAACCTTCAGGCACCAGGCCAGCGTTGCTGACGACCAACGGAGACGTTCCGGCGGGAACCGATTTAAAACACCTGATGAGTGTTCTTGATGCGATTGCTCGCGCCACCTAGTTCGCCGGTGCCGGTTTGCGACCTGAGAAGCACATATTAGAATCGGAGTGATGACAATTCTGCGATGCCAAGGCCCATCGTGAGTGATACCGGACCTGCCGCGGGTGCTTTGGAAAAATCGAGCAGGGGCGTGAGGCATGTACGGCTTCGCACTTCCGGCGCATCCGTCGAGCGCCTTCCGGACGGCTCGCTGTTGGTGCGTCCCGATGAGCCTCTTGGCGCATATCCGAAGGTTCTCACTGATCGCATTGCGGAGTGGGCGGAAATCGCGCCGGATCGGATTTGCGCGGCGAAGCGCGATCGGCATGGTGGCTGGCGGACGCTTACGTATTCGCAGGTTTTTGCGGCAGTGGGGAGTATCGCGCAAGCGTTGATCGATCGCGGGCTGAGCGCCGAGCGACCCGTCGCAATACTTTCTGAAAATGACCTAGAGCATCTGCTGCTGATGCTCGCCGGACAACACGCGGGCATTCCGACCGCGCATATTTCTCCGGTGTATTCGCTGGTGTCGAGGGATCTCGCGCAGTTGCGGCATTGTCTCGGGCTGCTGACTCCCGGCATGGTGTTTGTATCTGACGGCGAGAAATACCGGCGCGCGATTAAAGCGGCGGTGAGCGGCGAGGTGGAGGTTGTCGTTGCGTCGTCACCTCCAGAATTTCGCAAAGCGACACGATTCGCGGAGCTTTTTGCAACGCAGCCGACGAAGGCGCTCGAAGCGGCGCACGAACGAATCGATCCCGACAGTCCCGCGAAATTTCTTTTCACGTCGGGCTCGACGGGCATGCCGAAGGCGGTGATCAACACGCATCGGATGATTTGTTGCAATCAGCAGATGATTGCGCAGGTGTTTGGATTTCTGCAGGATGAACCGCCGGCGCTGGTGGATTGGCTGCCCTGGAATCACACCTTTGGCGGAAATCACAATATTGGCATCGCGCTCTACAATGGCGGCAGCTTTTACATTGACGAGGGCAAGCCGGGACCGGGATTTATTTCCGAGACAATCCGCAATCTGGGGGAGATTGCTCCTACTGTTTATTTCAATGTGCCCAAGGGCTATGAGGATTTGCTGCCGGCGCTGCGCGCGGATGGCGAGCTTCGCAAGAATTTTTTCAGCCGACTGAAGCTGCTCTTCTATGCGGGCGCTGGACTTTCGCAGCCGGTGTGGGATGCGTACCGCGAACTGGCGCGGGAGACTTGCGGCGAGCGTGTGGTGATGGTGACGGGGCTTGGTTCGACGGAGACGGCGCCGATGGCGATTCAGACGACTTGGGAGACGGATCGAGCGGGAGTGATCGGGATTCCGATTCCCGGCGTGGAGGCGAAATTGGTGCCGCAAGCGGGCAAATTAGAAGCGCGGGTTCGCGGGCCGAATATTACGCCGGGATACTGGCGGCAGCCGGAGCTTACGCGGAAGGCTTTCGACGAAGAGGGATTTTATAAATTTGGCGATGCGGTGCGGTTTGTTGATCCCGCGGATGTGAATAAGGGGTTTCTTTTTGATGGGCGTTTTTGTGAGGATTTCAAGCTGGCGACCGGGACTTGGGTGAGCGTGGGACCGTTGCGCGCACGGATTTTGAGTTTTTTTGCGCCGTTTGTGCGCGACGTGGTGATCACCGGGCATGATCGAGATGAAGTGGGGATGATGATTTTCGCGGATGTGGAGGCTTGTGATGCGCTGTGCCCTGGTGGCTCGATGCGCGCGGGTGCGGACTCCGGGTTGACTGCATCGGACGTTTTGCGACATGAGGCGGTGCGTGAGCGTTTTCGCGGTTTGTTGGCGGCGTTTGCGGCGGAGGCGACGGGGAGTTCGAATCGAGTGAGCCGTGCGATACTTCTGGAGGAGCCGCCTTCGCTGGACGCGCGGGAAATTACGGACAAGGGTTCGCTGAATCAGCGGGCGGTGCTGGAACATCGCGCGGCGCTTGTCGAGGAATTGTATGGTTCGCGGGATTCGGAAGTGATTTTTAGGCTTGAGGGAAAAAATGACGGGAAGAGATAAGGGCGGACTTTTTATCGCGTATGACGACGTGTGGCTGCTCGACGGGGTGCGGACGCCGTTCGTGGATTACAACGGCGCGCTGGGACTTGTGTCGCCGACCGATCTTGGCATCAAGGCGGCGCGGGCGGTTTTCGAGCGCGCGAAAGTTTCGCCTGGCGACGTGGGTGCTGTGGTCGCCGGGTGCGTGGCGCAGGCTAGTTTCGATGCTTACTTGCTGCCGCGGCATATTGGACTGTATTCGGGCGTGCCGATCGATCGGCCGGCGATTCTGGTGCAGCGCGTTTGCGGCACTGGAATGGAAGCGATCGGGCAGGCTGCCGACGCGATCACTTTGAAGAAGATTGATCTGGGGCTGTGCGTTGGGGCGGAATCGATGAGCCGGAATCCGATTGCGGCGTACACGCATCGCGGGGGATTCAAGATGGGACAGGTGGAGTTCAAGGATTTTCTGTGGGAGGCGTTGCTTGATCCGGCGGCTGATGTGACGATGGGCGACACGGCGGAGAAAACTGCGCACGAATACAAAATTACGCGAGAGGAAGTGGATCGTTTTGCGGAGCTGAGTTTCGCGCGCGCTGTGGCGGCACAGAAGGCTTGCTTTTTGTTTGGCGAGATTGTTCCAGTTGTGAGCGAGGAATTCCGGTTGGAAGGTTACAAATCGCGCGGCATCCAGCTGCCCAGGGGCGTCGAAAGTCTCGCAGCCGATACGCACATTCGTCCGTCCACTTACGAGGCGCTGGCCAAGATTCGGCCTGCTTTCGGCGGTGTGCAAACGGGCGGGAACAGTTCGGCGATTGTCGACGGCGCGGCTGCGGCGCTGATCGCGTCGGGCGATTACGCCAAATCTCGAGATGGCAAGCCGCTTGCACGTGTCGCGGCTGTGGCGACCGTGGGCGTTCCACCGGAAATTATGGCGATTGGTCCGGCACCGGCGATTCGAAAGCTTCTGGAGGGCGTTGGACTTTCACTCGATGCCATCGATCGCTTCGAAATCAACGAGGCCTTTGCCGCTCAGGTGATGGGCGTCGAACGCGAGTTAAAACTCGATCGCAACAAGCTCAACGTGAACGGCGGAGCGATTGCCATTGGCCATCCGCTGGCCGCGACGGGTGTGCGGCTTGCGATCACTCTTGCGCGCGAACTGCAGCGTTCGCAGAAGCGATATGGCGTTGCGTCTGCGTGCATTGGAGGCGGCCAGGGCATTGCAATGCTTCTTGAGAATCCGAATTAAGCAGCATAAACGGGCGAAAACCTCGCGGTGAAAGTTAGTGGCCAAGATAAATTTCGAAGGGCGCCCAATAAAAAGGCTTCTGATACACGGTGCCGGAATGCAGGAGTTTCAGCTTGGCGTGATGCAGAGCGACGTCCGGGGTTGAGCCTTTCTGAATTTCAGCGTAGAGATCGTTCATCAATTCCGGCGTGGAATTGTCGTTCACTTCCCACAATGCAGCGATCACACCGTGCGCACCCGCACGCAAAAATGCCCATGTTAGTCCGACGAGTCCCTCACCCGAATAAGTACGCTCACCTGCACCATGACACGCGGAGATGGTCACTAGATTCGCGTGCAGGGGTTGCGTGACGATATCGCGCGCATACAGTTTGTAGGAATCACCTTGCTTCGAGAGAATCACCGCCGAATCAAGCGGGCTCGCGCGACTGGCAGTACCGTGCGCCACGAAATGAATGAACGAATATTGCGCGGGCTTGCTTTCGAGATAGGCGCTTGCTGTAGCCTGCTGTCGCGAAAGCACGGTGCGGTCCGGTGCCGCGAAATATCGCTCCACGTCCGTCATCTCGGTGCCCGCTTGCGGCAAATCCGGAAACTCCGCGGTCGGCGAGATCGGGTTGCCCACAAGCAGTAGTTTCTTTGCTCTGGCTGCCGGTTGGTTCGCAGACGCCGCCAGCAGAAGGAGCGAATTCGCGTATGCGACAACTGCGTCCTCGATCCAGTAGTGAAGCCGCGTTTTCGGATTAAGGAGTGTCTCGAAATTCAACCCGTAAAGGCCGCCATCCGGAAAAATGATTACGCGCGAACCGGGTGCGATTAGGGACTGTGCCGGAGCCAGCAATATTTCATACAGCTTCTTTCCGTCTTCATTCGAGGTCTCGAGCAGATCCCGCGGCCCCAGCAGCGCTTGGCGGTACGCCTTCAAGACAGGCTCGATTTCCGACGAGGCCGGCAGAGGGAAGAGTGCAACACGCGAAGGGGTGATTGCCCAAACGTAGGAATGATTCTCGCCGAGCCAGAAAAAAAGAAGGGTGGCGCCAAATCGCCGCGCGATCAGGCGCGGCTGAAAGTTGGGAATCGGAAATGAAATCTTCGAGCTGAGCCCCAGACCTTCAGCGAGCGCTTGCGCCCGGCTGATTTCGGCCACCTCCAATGCGTCCTCAGTCCTCCCACTGGAAATCAGAAACTCAATATAGTCTTCATAAAAAGCTATCGCGCTTGATAGGAACGACAATCGAAACTCTTCTCTTTTTATGTCGGACCGGGCTCGGGCGATTGTCTCTATAGATCTTCGAAACTGCCGTTCGGCCTCGGACCGTCTGCCTTCTGATGCATAGACTTCGGCGAGCCGTGCCTGTGCTTCCCATTTGAGGGGCGTAGGAGCTTCCGGATCGCGAACTACGCTCCCGAAGGAATCCTCCGCCTGAGCGAATTCTTTCTTCATGGCGTCAACGCGGCCTGCAATTAACCGGGAATTCAACTCGAGGTAGTGGTCCGAGTGCGAGCGCGCGTACTCCGCCATTTGAAGGTTATAATCACGAGCAGAATCCATTTGCCCGGTCTTCAGACCAACCAGAGCAAGATTCCCGAAGCACTCCGCGATGGCCGCCTCGTAGTCAATCGTTTTTGCCTGTGCAAGAGCGCTCTGATATGCATGGCTCGCAGAGTCATACTGAGCCCGATGGTAGTAGGCTCTGCCGATGCCGATTTTCCAATCCACCTGGGCGCTTATCGAACCCGCTTTACCGGACGCCGTATCCGCTTCTTGAAACAAATTCAGCGCGTTTTCATAGTCCCCCATTTCCAGATAACTCCAGCCAATATTGCCGAGAATCACCGCCTTGGAGCCTAGTGCCCCCGTTGATTGCGACAATTGAAGTGCGGCGCGATTCCACTCAATCGCCTCGTCATAGTGTTCCTGCTTCGTAGCAACAAGGCCCAAATTGCCGAGTGCTGCAGCCTCCAGAAACGGGTCATTCTGATTTCTCGCGACGCTTAAGGCCTCCGAATATTTGGATCGCGCTGCCACCTGGTCGTCACGGAGAAATGCAAGAGTGCCTTCCCGAAGAGCTATTTCGCCTAGCAGTTCGGGACAGCCCGTCTTTGCCAGGGTTTCAGCCTCCCCCAAGAGGCGAGCAGAATCATCGAATCGGTCGAGAAAAGAATTGGCCGCTCCCTGAGTGATTTTTCGCCAAGTAGATATCTCGCAGGTGGCAAATTGTTTCGGGAGGGGTGCTTCAAGCAAAGCGAGGGATTCGGAGTTTTTGCCCTGTCGCCAGAGAATTTCAGCTTCGAAAATCCGGGATCGCGACGGCCATTCTGTGTTCGGATCGAGATTCATCGAGCGGAGGGCATCAGCGTCTGCGCGCGCTCCGTTAAGGTCGCCGTGCTTAAGCTTCTGCCATCCGTCGTTATAAAGAGTCGCGGGATCCTGCGCCGATCGCCGCTTGCAACCCACCAAACTCGCAAGCAGCCCCAGCGTCAAGATACAGACTAGGGGAGTGGATGCCCGTTGCCAATGCTTTGCGCCGCGACAAGGCCTCCCACCAAAGGACAGCCCAAATCGAAGCGAAGCATCGTGACAGTTCGTTTGCGATATTGCGCCAGAACTTCGCCGATATAAACCCTGCCGAATTCCGGAACTTCGAAGGCGTGCCCTACCTGCTTCACTCCGGTGCAATTGATCTCCATGTGCTTCACGAGCGAGCACAGAAAGACTCCCCGCGGATCGATTGGAACCCTGGGCGGCGTTGTAACAAAGGGGTCAGCTGCCATTTTGCGGAATCCGGCGCTGCCGTCAAACTCTTTTTTCAGCGTCTCAAACGTGTTGCAGCGAAGAAACAAATCGTCCTCGAACACGAGTTGCACCGGGCACCCGCTGATAGTTAGGTTATCAATCTTGCTTCCGAGCAGGGTGATTTCGGGCTCCTCCTGATTCAGCCTTTCGTCCAAACTATGATGCGAGGCCAGCCGCGCTACCACGCGATCTGCGGTGACAACGTCCAAAATGTTCAGATTTTCCACCACCGAAGTGACAAGCGTCGTGTATGTGTCTCTTCCACGCTTACTGCCGGCGACATACGTATAAGCTGCCGAAAAGGAGACGTATTCCCGGAAGCGAAAATTCTCAACGCGAGCATGTCCCACACCTCCGGTTGTCGGCAGCGACATCCCGGCTTGCACTTCGATTTGGTGATCGAACGGGTGGGTGATGTGGCCGCTTAGCGCGTGACCATGGCCGTTGAAGATATAGGTTCTTTGAACGGTTTCGTTCAGCATTGGCGCTGCCTCCTGCGTCAATAAAGATAGCGTTACTTGGTGTAATCGAGAGAGAACGGGTAACTGGCGACGCCTATCTTATCCGCATCGGGCTTTCCTTGCGAGTCCAATCCTCGCACGACGAGCACATGCTTTCCCGATGCAAGGCGTCCGGCAGGAATCAATAGTTGAACGGTTCGCTTCGCCTCAGCTGCGGAGATGTTTAGCGACAACTCGGGCGTTCCAGATTCGGTTTGAAACTCGCAAACGTAAGAGGCGTAGCTGCCGTTCGGGGGGATGTCCACAAAAAAGCTGAACGGCTTACCGGCCGGAACCGAAATCGCAAGCGGAGCGCCGCCTCGCGAATTCTCAGAGATCAGGGAAAACGATAGCAGGGTTTGTGCGGTCTCGGATTGCGTTACAGCCATTTTCAAATGCGGAATCGTCACCACATTCTGATATCCGGCGACAAGGAGCAATAGCGCGAGCGCGGGGACGGCGAATGCCGGCCGGAGCAGCGCGGCCCACCAGCCACCAGAGCGAGCAGGCTGATGCTTCGAGCCTAACTCAGTGACAGAGGGTGGGATCAACACATCTCGCGCATTATCAATGAAGACAGCCCCCGTTCGAACGTCTTGCCCACATTCCGCACAGCCGAAATAGTGGTCTTCATACTGGTCGCGAAGTTCGGCGCTTAACTCGCCCAGGAGGTATTTCTCAGCCGCTTTAAGCCGAATGGCTTCGTCGTGGTTCATTATTTGCATACTCCCTATAGTGTCGGGGGAGGGTAAATCGTTTCACACGTGTTTCGATTGTCCAGCTCCGGCACCGGCTTGCTTGCCGTGCTCCGCCTGCTCGTAAAGCGTCCGAAAGCTCTGCTTCGCCCGGTGTAAAAGTACCCGCAAATAATCCCGATCAACTCCGAAGTCGGTGCATATCTCGTCTTTATTTTTCTCCTCGAAGAATAGGGCTCGCAGCAGGCGCCGATCCTTCTCGGAAAGCATTGAAAGTGCATGCCTTACCTGCTCGCTGGTCTGTTTTGCCACGAGCATGCCGTCCAGATCGATGCTGGTGTCCGGCGGATCCAGCGGTTTCTCATCTTGCTGGATGGCACGAGCAGAACTGCGATAGTGTTCCTGTAAGACATTGTTGCAGATAGAGTTAACGAAAGACCCAAGGCCCTCTGCGCTCCTCACCCCGCCCGTGCGCACCGCCTTCAAAACGCGTACAAACGTCTCCTGCCGAATGTCATCCACCGATTGGGAAGAGCGCAGGCGGGACCGCAGCTTTATCAGCAGCAGCTGGCCAAAATAGTCGACAAAATGTTGCTCGGTCGGGAAGTCCCCGCCTCGAAGCCGTTGAAGATAGGACTCGTCGAACGAGAAGAATTCCACATACCCCTCAAGTGGTCAGGGAGTATAACCCCCTAAAAAATCAAGCGCAACGACGTGTCGGCCTTACCAGGACTACGGAAGGATTCGCAGTACTACCACTTATTTCGCGCAGCGTATAAATCGTGTCCCAAAGTGAAACGATTTCCTCCCTGGCCTCACTACTCTGCAGCGATGGTGAAGCGCTGACAATGCAGCCCCAAACTCTTATTCTGCGGAACAGTATTTCTAAGGCTCCTCATGCCCCCGGCGCATCCCGGGGCGTCCCTACCCCGAACGAACCGGGATGCGCTTCCCCCCATCGCGATGAAGACAACCTGAGGAGTGTTAGCGAGATGAGGCATCCGATCGAAACCGCATTCGTGCAAATCGAAAATGTGGGCTGCAATTACACTCCATGGGAAGCGAGGACCGCATTGGCGCCAAACAGCGCTTTGGGAACTCAAACGCTGCATGCACGGTCAGTGGAATTGGTGGCTCAGCCCGGCAAAATTTGCGAATTGGGAAGTTGTGTCCGAGGCGCGTTGATGGAATATCTGAAAAGGCAGAGAGGATTCGCGGGCGGGATCGTTTTGAGTTCCGTAAAAGAACCGCGCCTCATTCTGGTGATGAGTTTCTGGAAGGCAGAGAAAGATGCTGCAAATCGGTGGGAGTCCTCGGCGGCCGTTTTGAAGATGGTCACGCCGTTGATCGACGTGTGCACGAGGGTTCATACCTATCAGGCTGCGATGCCCGCCTTCCCGGATACGCCGTTGCCGATAGCGGCGACGCCGGTTTGTTAAATCGGAACAGAAATGCCAATCGCAACGCACAGCCAGACCAGACTTTCACCATCATCAAATACCACGGGGATAATGAGGGCCATGAAGGAAGATTCCGGCGAAAACATCAGGGCAACTGAAGGAACGGAACCAACCGCCAGCAAGTGGATCCGCTGCGACACGCCGCACTGCGGGAACGCAGCAGTGGGTCTGCTCGCGCTGCGATTTTATTGCGTTGGTCATTTCATATCGCACTGTTACGAATATCTTGAACGCTGCAATTGCAATCCGCTTCATGATGCGGATGTCGTCACTTCGTTTTCCGTCGATCGTTTCCTGCAGCAGTGCGTAGCACAGGCGGGAGAACTGGTGCGGCCGATTCGCGGGTTTGACAATCTTGACCGCGCGCGGCTCTTCGATATCTTTCTGTGGGCTTCGGATCTCATTGCGAAGCGAAGCGTCTTCAAAGAGGAGAGCGCCTCAAGCGCGGGCGTCCGTTCTTATTCCGCCGGGCTATCCAAGAAGATGGGCGCGGATTAAACGGCTGACTTTCACTGCGCGAGGCCGCGCGAGCGGACGGCGCTCAATTCGATTACAGCTTCTTGACCTGTTGAATCGCTTTCTCCAACGACTGTCGACTTCGAAAAAAATCGCTCCATGGATCGGTTTTCTTCGCACGTTCCGCAAAGTTGCCGATATTAAACTTGGACGGAATCAACGAGGGCTTTACTTCCGTCCAGGCAAGCGGAGTTGATACCGGAGCTTTTGGTCTTCGCCGCACCGAATACGGTGTGACCACCGTTTGCCCGAATCCGTTTCGAAATGGATCGAGATAGACGCGTCCCTTCCTCCCTGCGATCGAATGCTCCGTGGTAAGTTCTTTGGGATGGGCAGCGGCCAGCCTGGCGACGAATTCTTGTGCAAAAGAACGCACGACGTCGACATCCGGACCGAGACGAAGCGGCAGGAAGATGTGGATGCCGCGGCTGCCTGAAGTCTTTGCAAAGGATTCGAGCTTCAGGGTATCGAGCCCTTCTTTCACGTGGAGCGCCGCCCGCGCGGCATCGGAAAATTCTCCTGAATCGGGATCGAGATCGAAGCAAACCCAGTCTGGCTGGCGCGGCGACGCGGCGCGGCCGCCCATCGCATGGATGGCGATGCAGCCGAGATTTACAAGCGCGAGTTGCGTCTCGAGAGTTCCACCCACCACGTAATTCGTGAAGGGCCGCTTGCTGTCCTCGTTTTTGATTCGCTTCGTGGGAGTGCTTGCCGGCATGCCCTTCGGCATCTCCTTTTGGTAAAAGCACTGGCCCGCCATTCCGTCCGGGCATCGCTCGAGGGTGAGCAAGCGATCTTTCACGTAGGGCTCGAGCTTCGGAAATATTGATTGGTAAAATTCGGCCAGATCGCCCTTTGTGTAGCCGTCTTCAGGCCAGAAGACTTTGTCGGGATGGGAAATATTCACCGGGAGATCTTTTGGAAGAGCGGCTTTCGCCTGCTTGGTTGCTGTTGTTTTCATTTTTGCGGCTCCGGCAGCAGGACTTCCGTGGGCTTTTTGTCATCGCGCAAGCCCAGAAATACCGGCTGGCGCAATTTCATGTCGGCCGTCCATTCTTGAAACGAGATTTGTGCGACGAGTTTCGGTTGAACATAGGTGACGTCGCGTTCGCGCGGGGGATCGACGAAAGACGGCTTGTGAATCTTTAGGGGAGTGAACTTCTTTAACAAGGAGGCGAGCAAGTCTTCGTCGAAGCCGGTTCCCACCTTGCCTACATAATGCATTTTTCCGCCACGATAAGCGCCCAGCAACAAAGCGCCAAAATGCTTACGACTTCCCGCGGGTTTCGTAAAGCCACCGATGACGAACTCATCTTCCTGGTGAACTTTTACTTTTAGCCAATTCGTCGAGCGGCCTTCGTAGTAAAGCGATGACGCATCCTTGGCAACTAACCCTTCGAAATCGCGTTTCTTGGCTTCGCGGTAGGCTTCGAAACCGTTTGTTGCGAGACGGCGCGACGGAATCAAAACTCCCGGCCGGCCCAGCGATTTCTCCATTGCAGCTCGTCGCTCTGAAAGCGGCTGCCGCCGGAGATCTTTTCCTTGTTGATACAAGCAGTCGAAGACGGCGTAGACGGCTTCGCCCTTCCCTTGCTGTAGCAGTTGAAAACGCGACACTTTCTTGCGATCGAATATCACCAGCTCGCCATCCAACAGCAATGTCGCAGGTTTCAAGCTGCGGATAGCATCCACTACCTCAGGGAAGCCTTTGGTTCGATCGATGTCGTTTCGCGTGAGAAGCTTCACATCCTTCCCTTCTTTATAGGCGAGGATTCGAATGCCGTCATACTTTTCCTCATAAACCCAGCCGCGCCTATCGAAGGGCTCGCTTACCAGCGTCGCCAGCATGGGTTTTACGTGAAACGGGATTCGATCGCTCATGCGCAGGCTAGCGGCTCCTCGAGGGATTTTCAGATCGATAGAAAACAGATCAAAGATATTCGAACCTATGCCCGCCGCTTGCGGGGAGCTGCTGGCGCTGGCTTCGCGCGTTTGGAAGTTGTCTTTCGTGGGCTTGTCTCAGGAGCCGGATCACCGGTGGCAGCGACTTCGACGTTGCCGCCGTTGTCGCGCGCAATTCCCGCGAGGAAGCGCCTGCTGACCGCCGACCTCGGCTGTGTTTCGGTGATGTCTTCGGTCGAGGCATATTGATCGCGATGTTTGATCATCAGCCATGAAGGCTTGCTACCGCCACCGAAGCCGCGAGTGCGGACCAGAACCCACGACCCTTTCAGCTTCTTTCCGTGTAGCGTGAATTTCAGGTCGCCTTTTTCAAGTGCTGCTTGCGGATCAGGCTGCTCCGGCTCCCAGGTTCCCTTGTCCCAAACCATCACGGTTCCACCGCCGTATTCTCCCGCGGGTATCACACCTTCGAAGCTGGCGTATTCGATCGGATGATCCTCCACCTGCATCGCCAGCCGTTTCACGGAAGGATCGAGCGAAGGTCCTTTTGGAACAGCCCAGGAAAGCAACGTCCCGTTCCATTCCAGTCGGAAGTCGTAGTGCAACTGTGTGGCCCGGTGTTTCTGAACGACAAAGATTCGCGAAGAGCTCTTGTGACCCTTTCCGCCAGCCGGCTCCGGAGTCACTCCGAACCGCCGCTTCTTGCGATATTCTTTCAGGCTCATCGGTTAACCAAACCTCGCAAACGACACGTAACAATTCTTCGCACTATCCACGGAATTAAGTCAACCACATTCTGCCCTCTACACGGGAATATTCGGGGCCAGTACAGCGAAGGCCCGTATCTGGAGCAGCGCACACCATAGCAGCCATTGCTAACGTCGGCCTCGCCTTGAAACCGCAGGTCCTACTTAGCCGTCTCTTTCATAAGGAAGAATTTCGCGCGACTTTATAGGTTTTTTTCTCCAACAAAATGAGCACCGCACGTTCGTGGATTCGGTTTATTCTGACACTTAGAAACCAATGATGATCCATAAGACCATCGAATTCGCCAAACCCGCCCATGAAGTTTTTCACTGGCTGCATCACCTCGGCGGTCCTGGTCTGATCGTCCTGGGCCTGATTGACAACTCCGTGGTTCCAGTGCCTGGCAGCATGGACGCGCTGACCATCATCCTCTCGGCGAACCAGCGCAAGTTGTGGCCTTACTACGCGCTCATGGCCACGATCGGCTCTGTCATCGGCGGCTACATCACCTACCGCATCGCATTTCGCCAGGGCAAAGGCGCGATGGAACGCAAACTCTCCCGAAGACGAATGGACAAAGTAACGAAGACGTTCGAAAAGTGGGGTTTCGGTGCGGTTCTGATTCCAGCGATGCTTCCGCCGCCGGCGCCGATGGTTCCATTTCTTATCGCGGCGGGCGCCATGCAATACTCCCGCAATAAATTCCTGGCGGCGCTTGCGGTTGGCCGGGGAATTCGATTTACGATCCTCGCATGCTTGAGCGCTTTTTACGGCCGGTTAATTCTTACCATCATCACCACTCATGCAAAACCGATCCTGATCACTTTTATCGTTGTGGCGGTGTCCCTGGGTCTTTATATTCTCTATCACTACAGGAAGAGCCTGCATTTTAAGAAAAGCAAAGCGCGCCACGCGGCGTAACTTTGGTGGCGACTCTTACAGCCCCTTCCAAGCTACAAATGCCGCTCCCATCAACGGGCATTTTTCGTTCAACACGATCACCACCGGGATCTGCTCCAAATAGGACCCCATTTTTTCCTTATCTTTCACGGCTGCCGCAAACCGCCCATTCGTCATCTTCGGCAATATCTTCACCGCAATCCCGCCCGTCACAAAAATCCCGCCGCGGGCCATGGATCGCACCGCTAAATTTCCCGCTTCTGCCCCGTAAATATCCACCCACAAATCGAGCGTCGCCGCACACACCGGGCATTCACCCGAAAGGCCGCGCTCCGTGATCGCCGGCGCTGGATCGACTCCGGGCGCGTCGAAGTCATGCCGCACCGACGGATCGAGAAATTCGTGCACACGCTTGAATCCTCCGCCCGACAAAATGATTTCGGCACTCACAAACTCTTCGCTTTGCTTCAAGAATTCCCACAGCTTGGCCTGTTGATTTGTGTGTGGCGCAAAATCTGCGTGACCGCTTTCCGTAGCCATTGGCACGTGTTGCGCGCCATCCCAGAAAAGAATGGCTTCGCCCAGTCCTGTCCCGGCTGCAATTACCGCGCGGTTCGCGCTGGGTACGAACACGCCCGGGTGAATTACCTCCAGATCCGGCGGTTCCATCACCCCGATTCCGTACGCCGCAGCCTCCAAATCGTTCAACAAACGCACGCGGCTTATTCCCAAATGCTGTGCCAGCGCAGCCCCGTCCACAATCCACGGAAAATTCGTCGCATGGACGCGATTCTGCACCACCGGTCCCGCGATCCCAAACGATGCCGCCGTCACTTTCCCTTTCGTCTCGTTCAGAAAATCTGTGATCGCTTCTTCAAGGCCCTTGTATTCATGCGTCGCGTAACGTTTGCCGGCAACCGTGGCGAGCTTCCCCGCTCGAATTTCGAATAGACCTAGATTGACTTTCGTTCCACCCAGGTCGCCCGCAAGAATCATCGAGGAAATCCTCCGCCGCGAAAAACGCTTGGAATTGTATCGCTCTAATTGGGTATGGGAGACCTACAACCTACAACGGACGCCAGCGGCGTCCATCAGTCGTGATTAAATCATCGGCAGCTTTCGGCCCCCGGCTTCCCGCTGGATAATTGGGGAAGGGTGGCAGAGTACCCTTTTTCCACGCGTCGAGAATCGGATCCACCAGGGACCACGCCGCCTCCACGCTATCCGCGCGATCGAACAGCGTGGCATCGCCGCGTATGCAATCATTAATCAGAGTCGCATAAGCATCGCGAGAACCTCCGCCAAACGCCTGCTTGTACCGGAAGTCCATTTCCACCGGCCGTATCTGCATGTGCCCGCCAGGCGCCTTCGCGCCAAATGAAAGCGAAATCCCCTCATCCGGCTGAATGTTCAGCACGAGCGAGTTCGATTCCACGTTTTCGCCCTGAAAAACCATGTGCGGCGCCTTCTTGAATTCAATCGCCACTTCGGTCGTCGGCCGCGCGAGCCGCTTCCCCGTCCGCAAATAGAAAGGCACGCCGCTCCACCGCCAGTTGTCCACGTAAAGCTTCAGCGCCACAAACGTGTCCGTCGCCGAGTTCGGATTCACGCCCGGCTCCTGCCGGTAACCAGGCACCTGCTTCCCGCCCACGGTCCCCGGCCCGTACTGCCCGCGTATCACCGTTTTCCATATCGATTCCGCGGAAAACGGCCGAATCGATTGCAGCACTTTGATCTTCTCGTTTCGCACCGCCGTCGCGTCAAACGTCGCCGGCGCTTCCATCGCCACAAGAGACGTCAATTGCAGCACGTGACTTTGAATCATGTCCCGCAACGCGCCCGTGTTCTCGTAAAATCCCCCGCGCCGTTCGACTCCCAGCGATTCCGCCGCTGTAATCTGAATGTTATCGATGTAGTTGCGGTTCCATAGCGGCTCGAAAATTCCGTTCCCGAACCGGAAGACCAGCATATTCTGCACGGTCTCTTTGCCCAGGTAGTGATCGATCCGGTAAACCTGATTTTCGTTGAATACGCTCAGCACCTTCGCGTTCAAATCCTCCGCCGACGCTTTGTCGTGTCCAAACGGCTTCTCGATAATCACGCGCGTCCACGATTTGTCGCTCTTCGGCTTCGCGAGCCCCGCCTTTCCAATCTGCTCGATGATCTTCAAATAGACGTCCGGTGGCGTCGCCAGATAAAAAAGCCGGTTCCCGTGCAAATCTGCTTCGCGATCGATTTCCTCCAATCGCTGCGACAACCTCTGAAACGCCGCGGGATCGTCATAGTTGCCGCTGAAATAGTGCAAGTGTTTCACAAATTCATCGAGTTTGCCTGGCCCGCCCGCCACTGCCCCGCCAGCCCCGCCGTCGCCTCCAGATGACTTGGGCAAAAACTCACCAGCCTTCTTGCGGAAATCGTCATCGCTCATCTCAGTCCGCGCATATCCCAGCAAGCGAAACCGCGGCGCCAGGCACGCATGCACGGCGAGGTCGTAAAGCGCAGGCAACAATTTTCGACGCGCCAAATCGCCCGACGCGCCAAACATCACGATCGCGCAAGGATCATTGGGAACTTCGCAGTAATAAGCATCGGTTTGCGGCGCATCAGCCGTCACCGTCGCACGGGTATTCATAATTGGTCTCCCGGAAGCCCAGGTTGCGTGGAGAAGTGAGTCTATCTTTCTCTCCACAGCGTGTCCAGACCGCAAGGACGCAAGCGGCTGGCACATTCTCATCGGATGTTTCCGATCGTTCAGCGGCTTCACGTTCGGCGTCGGCTGGAATTCCGCAGGTGAATGCAGTATCTTTGAAGCTGTAACTCTTCGCTATCAGGCTCAGGAGGATTCGTGGCCGACGATAAATGCGCGGACAACGTTCCAGCGCCAGCTCCGCAGCAATCCGCGGATCACAACGAACGCATCGTGCACTGCGTGAAATTCGGACGCGATCTCCCCGGCCTCGACCGCATTCCCTGGAAGGGCGAAATCGGCAAACGCGTCTACGAGAACGTATCCAAGGACGCCTGGAAAATGTGGCTCGAGCACTCGAAAATGGTCATGAACGAATACCGCCTGAATCCGCTCGATCCCAATTCACAAAAAATCATGGAAGAGCAAATGGAGCAGTTTTTCTTCGGCGAAGGCGCCAAACTCCCCGAAGGCTACGTCCCGCAAAGAGGCAAAGGTTAGGGCGCAAGTCTTTCTTGCTGAGAGCAGAAGGCAACACTTTAAAAAGACCGAGCAGCAAGTGGCGGCGCATCTGCCATTCCGTAACGCCGGCGTCCCGCCGGCTCTTTTGACTTTTTCCCACCGCGTTCAACTTACGTAGCAATTTTACCAGTCGCCGGATGTTCCACCGCGAGCCTCGGTGAAAATCGGAACTGCAACCTCGCGTCCGCCTCACGCAGCGCCGCTTCTACTTCCGCCGCAGAATCCGCCCGCGCAAAAATAAATCCCAAATAACTCGATCCCTCCGGCCAAGCCGCCACGTAATCGTGCAAGCGCGCTGTAATCTGGATCTCCGTTACCGCCGGCACGCTCTCGGCCGCTTCAATCCCCCCCACGCCATCGAAAATTCCACTCCGCGGCACAGGAATCATCATCACGCCACTAGCCTGACTCTCTCGCTCCGCATCGCCGCCCGGCATTCCCAACGCATCACGAAGCAGCAATTCTTCGAGCGACATCCCATCCGCGCCAAATCGCAATGCGCGCGAACACAACCCGCCAATCGGCCGCGGCGCAATCTCCAGCACCCACGGGCCACTTTCGTTCACTCGAAATTCCGCATGCACGGGCCCCGTTGTCAATCCCAGTGCCCGAATCGCATTCCCCGCGCATTCCTCGATCGCTTTCTGCATCTCCGCCGGCAATCGCGATGGCGTCAAGTAAATCGTTTCTTCGAAATATGGCCCCTCCAGCGGATCAGGCTTGTCGAAAATCGCGAGCACTCGCAGCCGTCCGCCCGCGATCAACCCTTCCACCGCCACTTCCCTTCCCGCGACGTACGATTCGACCAGAAGCCGGTCGGTTCCCGGCTCGCGAAGCACCTGAATCTCGGGAGACTTCATCAGCAGCCGAATCCGTCGCACCGCCTCCGAAAATTCATCCGCATTGTTCGCACGTATCACGCCTTGGCTCGCGGAAAGCGATAACGGTTTCACCACGCACGGGAATTTCGCCCGCGCCACCACATCAGCCAGACTGTCTGAAACGGCAAACGAAAAAAACTCCGGCACGCGAACCCCCGCCGCTCGAAGTGTTTCGCGCTGCCGCAATTTACTCCGGCAAATTTTCGCCGCTGCTGGCGGATTCCCCCCAATCCCCAACGCCTCGGCCGCATACGCCGCGGTCACCGTAGGCCGGTCGCCAAGCCCAAGCACAGCGTCAAACGTTTTTTCGCTCGCCACGTCTCCACCGAAAGCTCTAGCGATTTCTTGCGCCGCATCTTGCGGATTCTCGAAATGCAAAGCCAGCGCATCGTCGCCCCAGGGATCATCCAATTTGTGACAGCGATCGGTGCCAAACCACACTTCGACACCCAGCCTCTCAGCCGCCTCCGCAAATCCGCGAGTCTGATAACCAAGCTTGCTCGCCAATATCAGCACACGTTTCGGGCGTGTCCCATTGCCTCGTCCCGTGTTATTCGCGTCGATCAAGATGGTCACTCAACATTCATTTCCTCATCGCCACATCACACAAACGTATCCGCCTGCCGCGTTTTCTTTCTCGCCTCGACGATGGGGACCAACTGGTCCCCGGTAGGCTCCGCTCAACAATACCAGGGCTCATTCAAGTACGGCACCGCCGCCCGCGATGCAAGCACTGGAAAAGACCTCCGCGTTATGCCGCCGTCGGCAACCGCGAACGCCGCATCCTCAATTCGCTCGAAAATTTGCGCGCGACCGCGCTTCATCTGCTCGCCCGAATGAACGATTCCCTGAATCTGTTCGCACAAGCGATCCACCCGCGGATCGGCGTGCTTCCACGGATACACGAGCGCAGCTTCATCAAAAGACGCAACACCTCGCCCAATCTCATCCAGCTCCAGCAGCCGCGAACCCGCCGGAATCAACAAGCGAATCGCCAGCTGAATCGGCGCCACGTTTTCGACCAGCTCCTCCTCGCGCAAAACTTCGAGCAACTCGCAATAGCCTTCAGGCGTTGTCCAAGACGTGAACGGTACAAACGTCGGCTGCAGCGCCAAGCCAATCTCCCGGAACATTTCGACTACCCGCAAAAAATCCGCCCGCGTGTGATTCTTCTCCAGCCGCTCCAGCACCGCATCATCGACGCTTTCCACCGCGCTCGTCACAAACAAACATCCCGTATCGCGCAGCTTGCCAATGCAATCTGAGTGCTTCAACAAGTGCTCCACTTTGATCGTCGCGTCATACGTAACGCCCGGAAGTTCCCGATGCAGCTCCTCAACCAGCGGAATCGCGTGCCCCACTCCGTTGAAAAAATCCGGATCCCCGAAAGTAATGTGCCGCGCCCCCGCCGCCACCTGCTGCCGAACGTCTGCCATCACCACTTCGCGATCGACAATCCGAAAAACCCCGTTGTATACCGGCACAATCGGACAGTGCCGGCACAAATGCTTGCACCCGCGACTCGCTTCCGTATATCCCACCGTCCGCGCTTCGCCCGAAGGCATCATCAGCCGCGCATATTTTTCGAGCGCCACCATCCCGGTGCGATCAGGCGTAATGAACTTCTGCCGCGCAACCGAAATCACAGACTCGCCCTGAAGTGCGGATCGCTCGCGGAAGGGTTTTCGCTGTCCATTTTTTGCCGCCGCCGCGTTCCCAGCGCCCAGCCTCTCCGCAAGTGAACGCAATCCATCCTCGAATTCCCCGCCAAGAATCGTCTCCACGCCCAACCCGCGCAGGTAGGTCTCATTCACCGGAGCATACAAACCATAAAAACAAAGATGCGCCCCCGGATTCAACCCGCGCACAGCAGGCAGAGCCGCCACCGCTAATCGAGTCGCCGTGTGCATCGGCACATAAAACGCCACCAGGTCCGCCGTCCTCACCGCGTCCTCAGGCAGAGTTTCCCGTGACAGGTCGACGCAAGTCACGCTCGCCCCCGCGGCCCGCAACCAAGCCGCCGGCGAAGCCAGCCCAAACGGCTGCCGCCCAAGCTCATAGGTCGAAATCAGCACAACTTTCATCGATGCGAAATTATCCCACGCCTACAGCCGGGGACGAATCGGAAGAACTACACAGAAGCAAAATCCGCCACAAGCGCGCCCCAAGCCGCAGTAGGGGCGGGTCTAAGACCCGCCCGCGCAGCCCACATCTCACCCCAAAACCCACCCGCCCCACCGTCCACACCTGCCGGCCGTCGCACCAAACGTAACATTTTGTTACTTTACGACCTGTAACCAATATGTTAACATCGCTCGTGCTAGTTCAAAGAATCTCGTGCCGCTCGCGACTATCCCAGAGAGGAGCGAGCCCGGAAAGCATCGAAAATCCTAATCGAGAACCGGCGATTAAAAATCCAAGTAACCCTCCCGATTTCAATAACTTCGAATTTTCTAATCGAGAACAGAATGGCTGCCCCATTTAGGGTCACGCCTTGTGCCATCCCGTTGTCGCTGTTACCTTCCGCCTGCGCGTGCGATACAATATCCTGTTATTCACACAGGAGATTCCAACCCGGCATGAGCCCATCCCACAAAAACTCTTTCGCCACCCGTGCCGCTCTCAAAGTAGGCAGCGAATCCTTCGAAATTTACCGCCTCGACGCGCTCGAACATTCCGGCGTCGGCAAGCCCTCGCGCCTTCCCTTCTCTCTGAAAGTTCTCCTCGAAAATCTTCTGCGCCACGAAGACGGTCGTTTCGTTCACGCAGAAGATATTCGCGCCCTCGCCACCTGGGACCCCACCAGCGCCGAAGGCGCCAGCGAAAAGGAAATCTCCTTCATGCCCGCCCGCGTCCTGCTTCAGGATTTTACGGGCGTACCTGCTGTCGTCGATCTCGCCGCCATGCGCGACGCGATGCGCCAACTCGGCGGCGATCCAAAAAAAATCAATCCTCTGCTACCCGCTGAACTCGTGATCGATCATTCTGTGCAAGTGGACCAATTCGGCGCAGCCGGCGCATTCCTCTTCAACGCCGACATGGAAATGAAACGCAATATCGAGCGTTACGCCTTCCTGCGCTGGGGCCAAAAAGGTTTTCAGAATTTCAAAGTCGTCCCGCCGGACACCGGCATCTGCCACCAGGTGAATCTCGAATATCTCGCCCGCGTAGTTTTCAAAAAACAGGAAAACGGCGCATGGCTCGCCTTCCCCGATTCGCTCGTCGGCACCGATTCGCACACCACGATGGTCAACGGCCTAGGCGTCTTTGGCTGGGGCGTCGGCGGCATCGAAGCGGAAGCCGCCATGCTCGGCCAGCCGCTCTCGATGCTGATTCCAGCTGTCGTCGGTTTCAAACTTCACGGACGTTTGCCCGAAGGCGCAACGGCCACCGATCTCGTCCTCACCGTCACCGAAATTCTGCGCAAAAAAGGCGTCGTCGGAAAATTCGTCGAGTTCTACGGCACCGGCCTCTCGAGCCTCACTCTTCCCGATCGCGCCACAATCGCAAATATGGCGCCCGAATATGGCGCCACGATGGGCTTCTTCCCTGTCGATGCGGAAACGCTCGCCTATCTCCGCTTCACCAGCCGCCCCGAAGATCAAGTCCGGCTCGTCGAAGCCTATACGAAAGAACAAGGCCTCTTCCGCACCGACCAGACTCCCGATCCCGTTTTCTCGGACCGCTTGGAACTCGACCTCGCGAGAGTCGTCCCCACGATGGCCGGCCCAAAGCGTCCCCAAGACAGCGTTCCGCTCACGCAGGCGAAAATTTCCTTCGAAAAATCTCTGGCTGGCGCAGCACCAAAGCACGTCAGCGTAAAAAACAACGGCGACAATTTCGATCTCGCCGACGGCTCCGTAGTAATCGCCGCCATCACCAGCTGCACCAACACTTCAAATCCTTCGCTGATGCTCGGCGCAGGCCTGCTCGCGAAAAAAGCTGTGGAACGGGGCCTCAGCTCGAAGCCCTGGGTAAAAACCAGTTTTGCTCCCGGCTCGAAAGTCGTCACCGACTACATCGAAAAAGCCGGCCTTTGGCCCTACCTCGAAAAGTTGCGCTTCCATCTCGTCGGCTACGGATGCACCACCTGCATCGGCAATAGCGGCCCGCTCCCGGAGCCGATTGGCAAAGCCATCAAGGACAATAATCTCGTTGCCGTCTCGGTTCTCAGCGGCAATCGCAATTTTGAAGGCCGCATCAACGCTCTCTGCCGCGCCAATTATCTTGCTTCGCCACCGCTCGTCGTCGCGTACGCGCTCGCTGGCCGCATGGACATCGACATCGTCAACGAATCGCTCGGCAACGACAAATTCGGCAAGCCCGTCTACCTCCGCGACATCTGGCCCACGCCGCAGGAAGTCGAAACCACGATGCGCGACTCCGTCACCACCGAAATGTTCCGCAAAGAATACGCCGACGTTTTCACAGGTGACGAGCACTGGCGCGCGCTCCCGCTTCCCGAAGGCGATCTCTACGCCTGGGACGAAAAATCCACGTACATCAAGAACCCTCCCTACTTCGAAGGAATGCCCAAGAAGCCAGGATCGCTCTCTGATCTGCACGGCTTGCGCGCGCTCGCAGTTCTCGGCGATAGCGTCACTACCGATCACATTTCTCCCGCCGGCTCGATTCCCGCCGATACTCCCGCCGGAAAGCATTTGATCGCGCACGGCGTTCAGCCGAAAGACTTCAACTCCTACGGCGCTCGCCGCGGCAATCACGAAGTGATGATGCGCGGCACATTCGCAAACATCCGCTTGAAGAATATGCTCGCGCCGGGAACCGAAGGCGGCTGGACCATTCATCAGCCCAGCGGCGAGAAAATGAGCATCTACGACGCCGCCATGAAATATCGCGACGAGCAGGTCCCGCTGATCGTGATCGCAGGAAAAGAGTACGGCTCAGGTTCATCGCGCGATTGGGCTGCCAAGGGCACAATCCTCCTCGGCGTCCGCGCCGTCCTCGCCGAGAGTTTCGAGCGCATTCATCGCTCAAACCTGGTCGGCATGGGCGTACTGCCCCTCGAATTCCTCCCCGGCGAAACTCCCAAAACGCTGGGCCTCACCGGCCTCGAAACTTTCGAAATCGAAGGCCTGGCCAATAATTTCGAGCCTCGCAAAAAAATGAAAGTGCGCGCCCGCGACGCCGCAGGCAAAGAAAAACACTTCACCGCCATCGCGCGCATCGACACGCCGTTCGAAGTGGCCTACTACCAGCACGGCGGAATTCTTCAATATGTCCTTCGCCAGATGCTTTAGTATCCCGAAACTCTAAATCACCGCGAAAATCCGGCGAAAGAACCGCAGATCAAAACTTATCCTCGAATTACTACTTGATTTCGACTATGAACTTATTATAAATACACCCACGCTTCTCCCGGTTCAAGACAGGTGAAACGATGAGGCTCCCAGCCCCAGTCAGCGACACCCGAAGTGTCTTCCGCAGTTTTCACGTTCGCTTCTCGCAATATGCCTTAGTGCTGCTGTTCGCTGTGACGTTCCCCGCCTTCAGCCTCGCACAGACTGCGCCACCCAAGCCCGCGCTCATCACGCAACCCATCGAAGAATCGAAGCTCACCATCCTGCGCGGCAACACCTACCCGCTCGCGCTCGCGAAGTATGATCGCGGCGCCGCCCCCGCGAGCCTGCCGATGCAGCGCATGCTGCTCGTTCTGAAACGCAGCCCGGAACTCGAAGCCTCCCTCGTAGCGTTGCTCGACCAGCAGCAGGATAAATCCTCGCCGAATTACCATGCCTGGCTCACTCCCGAACAATTCGGTCAGCAATTCGGCCCCGCCGACGCGGATATTCAAGCCATCACCTCGTGGCTCCAGCTCCAAGGCTTCCAGGTAGCCAAAGTTTCGAACGGCCGCACCGTAATCGAATTCTCCGGCACAGCCGCGCAAGTCCAAAACGCCTTCCACACCGAGATCCACAAGTACTCGGTCAACGGCGCCGACCACTGGGCCAACGCCAGCGACCCCCAGATTCCAACCGCATTAGTCCCCGCGGTGGCCGGCGTTCTTACGCTCCACAATTTCCCCCGGCACGCCATGAACCACGTCGTCGGCACGTTCAAGCGCTTGAAAGGGACGAGCGCGCTCACGCCGGCGGGTCCGCTCTTCACTCTGCCGAATTTTGCCGACAACCTGACCTTCTATGGTGTCGGTCCTTACGATTTCGCGACCATTTACAATGTGTCCCCGCTGTGGAACGCGACGCCGGCCATAAATGGCACGGGACAAACGATCGTAATCGTCGGCGAGACCGACGTCGACTTTGTAGACCTGCAAAAGTTCCGCGCTCTGTTTGGCATCACCTCGACCGACCCGACCATGATTGTGGACGGCCCTGACCCGGGCTTGCAGCCGGATGAGATCGAGTCGGATCTCGACCTGGAATGGTCAAGCGCGGTGGCTCCCGGCGCCGCAGTCAAATTCGTCGTCGCCGCCACAACGGATACGACTCTCGGCGTCGATCTAGCCGCGCAGTACATTGTTGACCACAACGTGGCCCCAATCGTCAGCGAAAGCTACGGAATCTGCGAGGCGGCCCTCGGCACCGCTGGAAATCAGTTTTTCAATCAGTTGTGGCAACAGGCAGCCGCGCAGGGAATGTCCGTCTTTCTATCCAGTGGAGACAGCGGCTCGGCCGGCTGCGATCGCGATAATCCCGCGCAATTCGGCTTGCAGGTCAGCGGCTTCGCATCCACTCCTTACACCACAACGGTGGGTGGCACTGATTTCAACGACTTCAACAATTTTGCTCCATATTGGAATCCGACGAATGACGCTCACGAAGCATCCGCAAAATCTTACATTCCGGAAATGACTTGGAACAATTCCTGCACGAACACGGAGTGGTCGATCGTCACTGGCAGTACAAACGCGGAAACCAACTGCAATAATCCCCAGATCCTTGGAGCGGTGGTCGCCACCGGCGGAAGCGGAGGGAAGAGTTCCTGTACCACCGGGAGCGGTCAGGACATCATCAGTTGCGCCGGCGGTTACGCCAAGCCTTCCTGGCAAACCGGAACTGGCGTACCAAATGACGGCAAGCGCGATATCCCGGACGTGTCGCTCTTCGCCAGCAACGGATTCAACGGCAATTTCTACGTGATCTGCTCTAAGAACATCACTGGGTCTTATTGCGACCCCGGCAACCCGAACGGCACGATTGTCGGCATCGGCGGTACTTCCGCTTCTACCCCTGCATTCGCCGGTATCATGGCGCTGATCGATCAGAAGACCAATTCGCGCCAAGGCAATCCCAATTACACTCTGTACAAGCTGGCCGCACAGCAGTCCACGACCGGATGCAACTCGAGCGCCTCTCCAGCGAGCACCTGCGTCTTTTACGATGTAACCTCCGGCACGATTGCAATGCCCTGTTTCACGGGAAGCACGGCTGATTGCAGCACGAGCGTCAAATCTCATCAATTCGGCGTGCTAACCGGTTACGCGACAACTGGTGCATATGATCTCGCAACTGGTTTGGGCACCGTGAACGCAGCCAATCTCGTCAATGCATGGGGCGGTGCCACGGGATCCAAGGGCAGCGTGACGACTCTCTCGATGACGCCAACGCCCTTGACAATTACCCATGGTGCGACGGCGAATGTGAACGTCACTGTCGCTCCAGCGCCCAACGGCACGGGCACTCCCAGCGGTGAGGTGGCGCTGCTTACGAGCACGGGCTTGGGCGCCGGCAGCTTCTTGTTGGCAAACGGCGCGATCACCGGAACGACCAACAATCTGCCCGGCGGTTCGTACACAATAACTGCGCACTATCCGGGAGACGCGACATTCGCTGCAAGCGACTCAAGCCCCATCTCTGTAAAGGTAAATCCTGAAGCGAGCACTGCGACGATCGCGTTCGAGCTTTTCGATCCCACTTCAGGGCAACTGACGAACCCCAATGCCACAACAGCGCAGTACGGATCGTCGCTGGAGCTGCTTCGGGTAAATATTACGAGCCAAGCGGGAACCACCTGTGTTCAGACGGCTCCACTGCCATCGGGATGTCCAACTGGAAGCATCACAATTACGAACAATGTCGCTCCGCTGGATGCGGGAACATTCCAGCTGAATAGCCAGGGTTATGTCGAGGATCAAACGGTTCAGCTTCCGGGTGGCACAAACAATTTGAAGGTAACTTATGCTGGCGATAGCAGCTTCACAGCAACTAGTGGCGCGTCTACGATTACGATCACAACGGCGCCGACAAGCGCCACTATGACTCCAGTTACTGGCCTGGTTGACTTCGGCACACCTGGTGACATATCCGCAGAGATCATGGGAACCGGGCTCGGCGCCGGCCCGACGGGGCAAGTAACGTTCTTTACCGGCTCGAAACAATTGGGGACCGTAGCAATTTCCTCTTCAGTAGCAGGTACGTCTAATAGTAATCCGCACGGTATCGCGATCTTAACTACCTCGCAGCTCCTTCTCGGCAGCAATAGTCTCACCGCACAATACTCCGGTGACGGCAATTATCAGGCCTCCACATCGTTGCCGGTCATAGCGAACGTCGAAATTCCAACGACGGTGTCAATCAGCGCGTCCGCCACTTCGATTAATCGCGGATCGAGCGTCACGTTTACGTCAAAGGTAATCCCCAGTGGACCTGGCGGTCCCGGGCCCAGTGGGACCGTTACTTTCCATGACGACTTCGGAAACGTTCTGGGAAGTGTTCCTCTTACGAACGGTCAGGCACAACTCACAACGGCGACACTTCGCGCCGGAACGCTAATGATCACTGCAATGTACAGTGGCGATGCCGATTATTTCAGCTCCCTCAATAGTTTGACGGAGACCGTCAATCTAAACCCCACTACCACTACGGTAAGCACGTCGAATTCAAATATACAACAGGGTTCGAGTGTGACTCTCACTGCTCAGGTCGCACCGTCCCAATCCGGAGGACCCGCGTTGACGGGGTCCGTCCAGTTCTTGTCGAACGGCACCAATCTCGGCAGCCCGGTAACCGTGACTGGCGGTGTCGCACAATTGATCACCTCTGCGTTAACCACTGGATCAGATCAAGTCACTGTTAGCTATGGAGGCGACGCGAACTACACGCCCTCTACGTCCACGCCGGTCACTATAACCGTAACCCCAGGCCCCGATTTTTCGATTGCGGCGAATCCGGCGTCGATCACTGTGGCTAGCCCTGGGCAATCCGGCAGCACATCGCTGATGCTCACCGCGATGAATGGCTTGAGTGGCACCTTTAATCTGGTTCCTCAGTGTGCCAATTTGCCGTCGGAGAGTACCTGCGCGGTATCACCGGCGAGCGTCACTTTCAGCTCCGCCATGACGACGGCTACCGTCATGCTGACGGTTTCGACGCGAGCTCCATCGAGCGCTCCCGCTACCCGGCGCTTCCAGCCGACGAACAATCGGCCAGGAGCAATAATCGTAATTGGTCTGTTGGCACTTTTGTCGCTACTTGCCCTGCGTCGCGACCGCCGCGGAATTCAAGTAGCTTTCACCATAATCACATTCGCGGCGCTACTTACATTCGCGGCCTGCGGCGGCGGAGGTGGGGGTGGGGGTGGCGTTCATGATCCCGGAACGCCCGTTGGACTGGATCCCAACGCCAGCGTCTCGTTCACGATCGGAACGGCAACTCACGCTGTACCTCTCTCGATTAACGTGCAGTAAGAAAACGCGCTACCGCAGCGGCGCAGCATATCGGGACGGATTTGGATCCCGCCTATTTCTTGCTGGTTTGCATCTCGCGGGGAGTTTCGCGCTTGGGCCCATCACGCATATCGATCGCCGCCTCTTCCGCGAATTCGTTCCACGCGGGAATCTGCTCCGTGAGGCCCAATTTCTCGAGGAAAGCAGGGTCAGGCTTCAGATACGAATAGGAATCTGAATCGCCCTCGGCGCGCGGACGCACGGGATTCTCGTGCGCCAGGTAATTCGCCACGTGCACCACCGCGACAGCATCGAGCGTCTCCTGCGGCACTCGCTCCGGATGATGATGGTGCGCCACCGCTTCCACCACCGGGCATGGCAATCCCCAGATGCCCAACAAATACGCGCCCACCTCTGCGTGCGACACGCCCATCAACTCCTGCTCGACCGCAAACAGCGGCCTCTTTTCCTCCGCGGCGCCCTGGAGGGCGCGCGCAAAATGCTTCGGCGAGCGCGTGGCGAGCACTAGCTTGCCAACGTCGTGCAATAGGCCCGCGACCACCGCCGCGCTGTGCACCGAGGCGGGGACGGGAATATGAGATGCGATCTTGGCCGTGAGTTGCGAATGCTGGTGAAGTTCCTCAAAGGAAAACCCCGGCAGATTCACGGAGTTCTCGAAAACGCGGAACACTTCGGCCGACAGCACGAGATTCTGGAGCATGTCGATCCCCAAATAGCTCACGGCGGTATTCAGCGTGGAAATCTCGCGCGGCAAGCCGAAGAATGCGGAATTCACCAGCTGAAGAATTTTCGCGGAGATCGCGATGTCCTGTTCCACAAGTTTTACCACTTCTTTCACGGAAGCGTTGGGGTCGGCCAGCTTTTCGCGCAGGGCCATGAAGGTGCGCGGCAGCACCGGAAGGTCTTTCACTGAACCCACAATGTTGGCGAGCATCTTGTTCCCGAGGACGTCCGAAAGGCTTGTGGCGCGTTCCACTGCCACCCGCAGCATGTGTGGCTCGCAAGGCTTCAGCAGGAACTGATGCGCCACCGGCACGGCGCGAAGCGCGCCATTCATTTCCTCCTGGCTACAAACCACGATTCGCACGACGCCGGGAAACCGCTCACAAGCAATCTTCAGCAGGGCGGCGCCGTCCATTTCCGGCATGCGGATGTCGGAAATAATCACGTCGAAGGGTTTTTCCGCCAGCAGATCGAGCGCCGACTTTCCTCCGGTCGCGAATGCCGCCTCCCAGGGAAGCCCCTGCCGCTGAAGCATTCCCTTCAGCGTTTCCAGCGATTCGCTTTCATCATCCACAAAAAGCACTCGTTTCATTCGCAACTCCCATTCCCTTGTGAATCTAGCGCCGATAGGGCTTTCGTATACGCACAAGCCGGCAAAAGACATCGCGCCGCAAACGCAATAATGTCCTCGCAATAAAATGCTAATCGCAACACAGAAGGGGATGGATCTAAGCAGAGGGATTTTCGCGGAACGCCAACCGGCAGCAAAACTCCGCGAGCCTGAATACAGCTTAGATTATAGTGCATAATTCCCTACGGCGCAGACAGGGCGTGCCGCAAGAGTTAAAGGCACACCATGCGCAAGTGGCTGGTGCGTCCGTTCAGTGCGAACCTGACACCACGCGGAAGCTGCGAGCTACAAGGAGAGATCCGACCCCCGCATGGCCGCTTCTCTGCTCTCGCCGTTCATCCCCGACGGTCACGCCCTGGCCGCTATGCTCGTGGTGGTTTGCTTTTCAGCGGGATTGAACGTGTACGCTACGGTGGCAATGCTCGGTCTGCTATCACGCTTTCACGTCGTAATGCTTCCGCCCTCAATCGGTATCGTTCAAAGTTGGTATGTGATTGGCGCGTGCGCAGTCCTCTTTCTCGTGGAGTTTGTGGGCGATAAAATTCCGGTTTTTGATTTGCTATGGAACGCGCTACAGACCTTCGTTCGCGTGCCGGTGGCAGCCTTGATCACGTTCGCTGCCACCTCGCAACTACCGCAATGGCAGCAACTGCTCGCAACCGTGGCTGGATCGCTGATCGCGCTCGCGGCGCACGGCGGAAAGACGGCTGCTCGCGCAGCGGTGCTGCATTCACCCGAACCGATTTCGAACGCCGCGTTAAGTCTTGGCGAAGATGCCGCAGTGGTGTTCCTGCTGTGGTTTGCGACCAAACATCCTTACGCCGCAGCTACGATCGTCCTCATCGCAACGGTCGTAATCATATTCATGATTCGTGTAGTGGTACGCGCATTGCGGAATTTGCTGGCGGACGCGGAGCGAACGCTGACCTCTTAGTCCTAAGCGCAGCTGAAGGGCGGCCTACCGCCGCTTTGTTACGAGCGTCACCTCCGCTGCCCGCGAAAACCGGCCGCGCCAAGCCGCGACCGATGAAAGCGAGAGCAATCTCTCGCACTCCAAATTTGCCTTTTATTTCTTCTTGCCTAGCAGGCCGCCCAACGCTCCCGCGGCGCCACCGGTAGCTCCGCCTGCTGCGCCGCCAAGCGCCTTGCCGCCGCCGAGCGCCGCGCCCACCCCGCCTTTCGCGAGTCCTCCGGCTACTCCGGCAACATCCGGAATGAAGATTGGATTCGCCGTGGTGCCTGTGACGCGGAACGGAATGCCTCCGCCACCGCTGCCGCCCTTCCCTCCGCCGCCCAAAGGCAATGCAGCCACCGATGCCACCTGCGATACGCCTCCCAGCGCGCCGCCACTCACGTGCGCCACCATTTTGCAATCGAGTTTTCCCGCAGCGTCTACGTTGGCATCTCCGGTCACCGAGCCGATTCCCTGAATCACTACGTTTAGATCCTGAGCGTGCGTGCCGGCGGGCTCCACGCGTACGTTCGTCGTCAAACTTTCAATCACGGTATCCGAACTCTTGTTACCGCCCAGGCCCGCGAAAGAACCGAGCGCTCCCAGTTTCGAACTCACGCTAAAACCCTTGATCGTCCCATTCGCCAGCTTAATCGGTCCCGTAATCACCAGCTTGTCCGCCGGCCCCGCAATCGCCAGATTCGCATCCAGCGTTCCGGTGGTCAGCGCCGAGCCGGATGGCAGCGTCACACCCACGGCAGGGAGCACGCCTTCGAGGTCCGGCACAGACATCGCCTGCCCGTTCAATTTCAATTGCAACGTAGGCGTCTCACCGGCGATGTTGTAAGTTCCAGTCAATCGCGCGAGCGCTTTGCCCACGTGAATGTCGCCCTGTTTCAGCGCACCCGATTGCGACTTCAGCTGATAATCCGTGTCGTAATCCACATTCACGGGGACTGTCGAAGGGCTTCCGGAAGCGGACAGTTTGAGCTTTGTCGTCTTCACTGTTCCCTTCGAGCTCATCTGCTTCCCATCCGATGTGAGCGAACCATTGAAATCCACCAAGCCGGCAATTCCCGCGTTCGGGCTCGCAAGGCCTCCGAAGGTGGCGATATCCAGATGTTGCACGTCGATTGTGGCGTTGAGCGGCGTAAGCGACGCATCTGCCTGATCGATTGGTCCGGCTTTGCCTTCTACTTTCAACGCGCCATTGCCGGGATCCTTGGCCGTGAGCTTGAATGGAAATTGCGACGTGGTCGAGAGGTCTGTCACCGTGAGATTCACGTCCTGATACACCAACGGCTTCGCGCGCGAGCCGAGGTTGCCCACGGAAATTTTTCCGTTCGTGATTTCGATCTTACCGACGGAAAGGGCGCCCGGACTCGAGGCCGGGGTGGACGACTTCGCTTCCGTCTTCGACGCGCCGCCCATGCTCGAATAATTCCACACGCCGGCATTGTTGCGGAGCAGCGTCACTTGCGGATCCTTTATGGTGAGCGACTCGACTTCAAGCTGCTTCGAAAAGATCAGCGGAATCAGATGAACTCCTACGGTCAGTTCTTTCGCCGCGAGAAACTGCGAGTGGCTGAAGGCTGGATCGTCGGAAATGGCAACGTCGTCCACCACGACGCCGCCGGAAAAAATGGATAGTTTGATATTGCCGATCTGCACGTTGCGCCCCAGCGCGGTGCCCAGCTTCGATTGGATCTCCGGTTTGTAACGGTTCGCGTCGATCAACGACGGAAGAATGAGGATCACGAGGAGCAGAACGGCGACAATAACGCCGACAATGGTAAGCATCTTCTTGTTCATTTCGTGCCTCCGAGGGGGAACCGCGAGCTGCGAGGCGGGTCGCTGCTCGAAAGGGAAGAAATACCACATTTCAGGGCGAATTACTTCCTGAAATAGTTGGCGCAACGGAAACGCCTCTGTAGCGTATGCTTAAGCCTACGCCACCGCAAAAAAACAGCGCGACCGCAAATCCTTGCCTCGCATCGCGACGTCGTTCTTTGCGCTCTTTCGCACCGCAGCGTGGTTCCATCCCCGCTATGCAATGGCGGCGCTTTCTTGTCATCCTGAGCAAAGCGAAGGATCTCAGCGTCAAAACTGGCGAAGCTCAAAACCGCACGAACCCGCGTCACAACCACGCCGCTAAACTTCATGCGTCCGTCGCACTCAGATTTCGCTAGTCATACACCCCAAACCATGCTATGTTCATGCTGCGTTTGTTGCTCTTGTAACACCTTTAGATTCGATTGAAGGGGCTGCAAGTTCAAACTTGCGGCCTCTTTTGCTTTACGGCTGGAGGCGGTCGAGAAGCACAAATAGCTTAAGAAAAAGGAAGTACATCAGTGAGAGAACAAGGAACAGTGAAGTGGTTTAATGCCAGCAAGGGTTTTGGGTTCATCCAGCGCCAGTCCGGCGAGGACGTTTTCGTCCACTTTTCGGCCATTCAGGCGGAAGGTTACAAGTCGCTGAACGAAGGCCAGGCGGTTGAATTCGAAGTTACCCGCGGCCCCAAGGGTCTGCAGGCAGCCAACGTCACTAGCCTCTAGTCGAAAAGGGCGGGTCAGCTTAGGCTGATCCGCCTTTTTTTTGTCTGCACGTG
>Ga0210394_10000888_pt1 | contig 54207 bp, 50 predicted proteins | sample IncBWC12MmetaG_FD_160121 | JGI IMG/M metagenome (GOLD analysis project Ga0210394, IMG submission 160121) | Forest soil microbial communities from Barre Woods Harvard Forest LTER site, Petersham, Massachusetts, United States - Inc-BW-C-12-M | ecosystem: Environmental > Terrestrial > Soil >...
GAATCGAAACGCCATCGTGGGGAATTCTGAGCGTCATCTATGGCGTAGCGATCGGAAGCCACATCGCGCTTGACGGCATGACGTCGTTCGGGACGCGCATGTGGGATCCCATTTCGCAAAACCGCGTCGCGTGGGATTTTCTCTTCATCGTAGATTTTGTTTTCACGGCCATTGTGCTATTGCCGCAGATCGTCGCTTGGATTCAGCGCGATCGAAACAAGGCTCTGCGACGCGCAGCGCTGTCGTGGGTTGCGTTCACGCTCGCAACGGCCGGCGTGTGGTTCCTGGCGCGCGCCGCGGGCTTTCCGTTCCACACGTGGGTAGCGGCGCTCGTGAGTTGTATCATCGCGGCGCTGTTTTTTCTGCCTGCTTCCGGCGATTGGGGATCGCGTATGAATCGCGTGGCTTGGTGCCGGGCGGGAGTCTATGCGATGGTTGCGTACATTGTTGCCTGCGGCGTGGCGCATCATCTGGCGCTCGCGCGCGTCCGGGAGTTCGCTTTCGCGAATCGCATTTCCGTTGAGCGCATCGCGGCGATCCCGTTGCCGCCATCGCTGCTGGATTGGGGCGGCGCAATTCGCGCCGCAGGCGGCGTCTACTCTTCGCGGTTCGATCTGCGGCAGACGGGCGCTCCGACATTCTCGTTCCGTGCGGATTCACCTCCCGATTCTTTTACCGCGCTCGCCGTGCAACTTCCCGAAGTGCGGCTCTACTGGGGGTTCGCTCGCTTTCCGGTGATCCGCACGTCGATGGAGGATGGACATCACGTGGTGGATTTCTTCGACCAGCGCTTTATCAGCCGCCGCGAACCGCAGCCATTCACGTATCGCGTGGTGTTCGACGACGACGGCGAAGTAATTGAAGAAGGCTGGCAATCAAACGGCAATTTGTTGCGGCGGATGCAGAAAATTTTGCATCCACGCAGGGCGGCGAGCCAATGAGAATCTTAATCTTCAGCGACATTCACGGCGATTTGCGCGCTCTTGAAAAAATCGTCGCACAGCCAGCGGACATTTATATTGCCGCCGGCGATCTATCAACCTTTCGGAGGGGGCTCGACCGCTGCGGCGAAGTTCTAAAGCCGCTCGGCGAGCGTTTGTGGGTGTTGCCCGGAAACCATGAGACTCACGACGACACGCGCGCGTTCTGCGATCGTTTCGGCTTCGTCGATTTTCATCGCCAGGTGCGCACACTCGAATCGTCGAAGGGCGCGACGCGCTGGGCCGGTCTCGGCTACAGCAACGTCACTCCCTTCGATACACCCGGCGAATACTCCGAAGAGGAAATTGCCAAGGCGCTGGAAGCTCTTGAAGGAAACAATCCGCTGTACCTAGTCGTTCACTTCCCGCCGCTCGGCACGAAGCTCGACGAATTCGCCCCCGGAAAACACGGAGGCAGTCCGACGCTGCGTCAATGGGTTGAGCGAATCCAGCCCGTCTACTTATTCTGCGGCCACATCCACGAAGCCGCCGGCATGAGCGACCGTATCGGCAAAACACAATGCTTCAACGTAGGCAAGCAGGGCTACACCCTCGAAATTTGACGTTGCGGCAAAACCGCACCGCGCCAATCTAATTGTGTGGATTATTTCTTAACGGTGGCGGGATAAATCACAAGCTGGCGGCGGTCGCCGGCGCCTTCGCTGACGGTGCGCACTCCGGCCGCGCCATTCAACTCAAGATGAATAATGCGCCGCTCGCGCGACGACATTGGATTAAATCGAAATGGCTGCGACGTCTCGCGCACGCGTTGCGCCGCCACACGCGCCGAAAGTTTCAGCTCTTCGAGACGCGACGCGCGGTAATCGCCGCAGTCGAAACGCACGCGATCGTGGAGCCGCGGGTCGAGCTTCAGCCAGCGATGCGCCAAATGCTCCATCGCCAGAAGCAGGTCGGCGTTGCGCTCCAGCAAGAAGGCTTCGTCCTCGCCGCGGAACGCCACAACCACTTCCCCTTCTCCGGGCGCATCGGCCGCTGCGGCGGGTGATGTGACGTCGTACTCGATGGCGAGATGCAACTCGCGCACCGAGAGATCGAGAAAGCGCTTTAGTTCCAGCACCACGCGCTCGCGATCGAGATGCACTTCGGGGCGAGGGAATTCTTTCGCCGGAAAGCGCCTGGCTCCAGCGCCTCTGTCGACAGGACCTTTTCCAGGGTACGTGCGTCCTTCGCTTATTCGTTTTTCTTCTTCAGCTGCTTTCCCTTGGCGGGAAGCGGATCGGTGCGATTCAAATAAACCTGCTGCCCTACGCCGACGAGATTGCTGGTGAACATATACAAGTTCAGTCCGCTCGACAAGCGGAAGAAAATGAATCCCATCATTAGCGGCATAAACGCCAACATTTTCTGCTGCGCCGGATCGGTGGTGGTTTGCGGCGTCATTTTTGTCATCAAGTACATCGTGATCGTCATCGCGATGGGAAGAATGTAGTACGGATCCATCGCGGAAAGATCGTGAATCCAGCCGATCCACGGAGCATGACGCAGCTCGATCGCGCCATTCAGCACGCGCCACAACGCCCACCAGATTGGCATCTGAAACACCATCGGCAGGCAGCTTCCCATCGGGTTGATGCCTTCGCGCTGGTAGATGGCCATCACTTCTTCGTTCATCTTTCGCTTGCGCGGATCGGTCACTGAATACTTTTTGTAACGATCCTGAATCGACCGGATTTCCGGTCCGACCTTCTGCATCTTCTGCATCGACCGCCAGCTCTTCATCTTTAGCGGGAACATCGCGATATTGATGAGCAGCGTGAGCGCGATGATTGCCCAGCCGAAATTCGGGATGTACTTGTGCAGCCATTGCAGCACCAGCAGCAGCGGCTTCGCGACAATTCCCGTCCACCCGAATTGCACCAGGTCTTCGAGCGGCGGCCTCTGCGCGATCAGAATCCCGATATCCTTCGGCCCCACGTACGCGCGCATCTGCAGCGGCTCGCTCGACGCAGTTCCCGCCGCCATTTCCGCGGTTTGCTCCGTCGCGGGCTTCCCGTCGTCGACGATGTTGCGGTCCTGCGCCCAGTGCCAGAGCGAAAGATTCGTGCCATCGGCAAGGAATGTCGCGGTAAAGAATTGGTCCTCCACTCCCGCGTATTGCAAAGGTCCTGTTTGCAAAGACGGCTGGCTCTGATTTCCGGAGACTCCCAGTTTCTTTACAGCGATTAAGTTCAGTTTGTCGTTCTGCTTGTAAAAAACATTTACCAGCGACGCCGCCTTGTAAACCGCCTTGTCGCCGAATCCTCCGCGCCATGCAATGGCCACCGGCAGCGGCCTGCCGTCGAGCGTCGCCTGCGCGCTCACGGACACTATGTAAGTCGCATCGAAGCTGAGTTTCTTCGTGACATCGAGATGCCCGTCGCTCCAATGAAATGTGACGCTTGCGGGCGCGGCAAATTCGCTTCCGGAGGCGGACGCGGCGGGGCTCGTTCCCTCCCGCCCCTGATCGACCGTAACTTTATACAGCGCCGAATTTGCCTGTTCCGTTTGCTGCGCGTCCGAGAGCAGCAGCGAAAAGGGCCAACCAAGCTGCTGGGACGCATCGGCGTTTACCAGATCGAGCGGCCGCGGCGGCTTCGCGTCATCGAAGTATTTCTTAAGCAGCCAGCTTCTCACCACCGCGCCGCGGTTCGAAAATTCCACGCGGTAAAGCGCGCTTTCCACCACCAGCGCCTTCTCTTCGCTCGCTTGCTCCACTGCAGGATTCGCAGCCGCAGCTGCGCTCATCTTGCCGCCTTGCACCGCGCCGGGCGAACTCGTTCCAGGTGTTTGCGAAGCCGATGGCTGAGAAACAGGTGATCCGCTCACCTGCGATGTGGGAGCGCCCTTTGCCGGAGGAGGTGGTACCGGGGGCTTATAGAAGTGCTGCCAAACAAAAAGAATCGCCAGCGCGGCTACAACGAAAACAATCCCGCGCATCTGATCGGACATTTCTTTCACTTTTTATCCCGGGTTTGTAGCGGACCAGCGAGCGAAGTCGCAAGCGGGCGCCCGTGCGAAGTTGCGGAATCTTCGTCCGGCACGGGATCGAATCCGCCTTGCGTAAACGGACGGCAACGCCCCAGCCGCTTCAGCGCCAGCACGATTCCGCGCCGCGCGCCGTGCCGTGCGATGGCTTCGTAAGCGTAGTTCGAGCATGACGGATAAAATTTGCAAGCGCCGCCCAAAAACGGCGAAAGAAAAATCTTGTAGAAGCGCACGAACGCGAGCGACCACCACGTCGCCGCACTCTTCGCAGGCGCACTTATTCCAGCGGATTCGCGCGTGGAAGCAGCTTCAGCAGATCGTCGGTCGCTGCCAAAAAATTTGTTGTGGCCACCGAGCTGCGTGGATGAATCACAATGTCCCATCCCGGGGCAATCTCCTGTCGATGCAACCTTACGATTTCGCGGATGCGGCGCCGTATGCGGTTGCGCTGCACCGCGCCGCCCAGCGCCTTCTTGATGCTCCAGCCGAACCGGCTGACGTCGAGGCCATTGGGTCGTAGAAAAACTGCGAATTCGCGCCCCGATTTTCGGCGTCCGTCTCGATAGACCGCGTCGTATTCAACGCGGCGCACCAATCGGCACGCTCGGGGGAATCCCAACGGCAGGCTAGACGCGCGTGAGACTGTGGCGCCCTTTCTTGCGTCGTTGCGCAAGCACTCTACGTCCACCCGGGCTCTTCATGCGTGCGCGGAAACCGTGCTTTTTATGACGGCGGCGCACATGGGGTTGAAAAGTACGTTTCGGCAACGGTGGCTCTCCTCGAGATCTCGCTGTAGCTGCGCGCTGGAAGCGCAGGCCCCGGTCAATTTGCCGGGCCCAACATAGCGCGCTTCCGTGCTATCGCCGCACCTCTACAAGGCGCAGCGCATAAGAGCGAAACCACTAGTCTATGCGACCGGCGCAGAACGGTCAAGGTAACCACGATGCGGCCACGCATCTGTCTCGCTCTCATCTTTTACGCCTTCAATGATATTGAGGACACTCACTCGGGCTTTAGCGTGCTTTTGTAGTCAGCCACAAATTGCTTGATTCCCGCCGCGGTTAGTTCATGTTGGATGTCAAAACGCTCCCACGCCGATGTCAAATCCAATTCGCGGTACGGAATTGCCTTCAGGGCTTTTCCGTTCTTATCCACTCCCTTGTAGGAAAAATCTTCCCCCGGCAGACGAAACGCCGAAGCCGCCCACTCCTCCCAAACCTTGCTCGGCGCAGTCGCGAGTTCGGCGCCCAGGAAAAACGAATCAAGCAAATGTTCGAGGTGGCGCACGCTCGCCGCTAGAACATGCACGTGCCCGTCCCCGCTCCGGTACATTTTCTTGATGTTCCCGATCAGGTCCATCCCGTTCTCGCCGCGGTCGTCAAGCCTGCCTACGAACGGCGAAACGTACACCGGCTCTTTTGCTCCTTTCGTCGCGGCGTACACCGCTGCCGCCTGCTCTTGCGAGAAACACAGAGTCACGTTGACGCGTATTCCTTTCTTCACGGATATCTGCGCGGCTCGTAGGCCCTCATGCGTGCACGGATACTTTACGTAGGCGTTCGGAATCCAGGAAAACATCTCCTCGCCTTGCGCGAGCATTTGTTCGGCGGTGGTATCGAAATCCGCGAACACTTCAATCGATACTCCGGCATCGCCAATCAGAGGAGATATCACCTGCACGATCTTCTTGTACTCATCCATCTGTTCGCGCGAGCTGAATTTGTGTCCCGACGAAACACGCTGCCGAACCTCCGGATTCTTCGCGATTAAAGTTGGGTTGGTCGTCTGCCCGTCGACAAAACCCACCAGGCTCTTCACGGCAAGGGTTTCCTTCGGGTCGCCGCCATCCACTAAAATTTTAGTCTTTGTTCTACGCGCGGGCATGTTCATCCTCCTGCCATCCATTATTACAGAGTCCCGGCATGAAGTTTGGTAACACCTTGTCCGGAGGGATACGGTAAACACCTGACGTTTGCCCACTCGATGCTGCGCCCCCTAATTCTGCGGGCGCGCGCGGCGTTTGACCCCTCTTTGCGCGTCACTTACAATTGACAATTCGGCCAGGATTGTCATCCTGAGCGAGGCAGTCTCATCGCCGACGAAGGATCCGTTTTACGCCACCGAGGTCCGTGCCAGCTAGGCTAAAACCATGTTTGAGACGCTGACCAACAAACCGACGATCCGGAGAGGATCGTCGTCCCGAGCGAGGCCGCTTCTTGGCCGACGAGGGATCTCTGCTTCGCCAGAGAGGAATGTGCTAAACGGGCTGGATCATGTTTGAAACACTGACCGACAAATTACAGCGCGCGTTCAAGAATTTGCGCGGGCAGGGGAAGCTGACCGAGGAGCACCTCGACGCGGCGCTGGCGGAAATTCGCGAGTCGCTGCTGGACGCAGACGTCAACCTCGGCGTGGCCGACGAGTTCATCGCGCACGTGCGCACGAAGGCGCTGGGCTCCGAGGTGCTGCTGCAACTTTCGCCTGACCAGCAAGTGGTAAAAATCGTGCGCGACGAGCTGGGCGATCTGCTCGGGCGTGAGGCGAAGCCGCAATTCGGTTCGCGGCCTCCGGCGGTGTGGCTAATCGTCGGGCTGCAAGGCTCGGGCAAAACAACTTCCACCGGAAAAATGGGCAAGTGGCTCGCCGAGCACGGGCACCGGCCGATGGTGGTGTCGACGGACGTCTACCGCCCTGCGGCGCGCGAACAATTGGCGCAAGTGGCGAAGGCTACCGGCGTGCCGCTGTGGCCGGGCGCGGGTACGGACAAGCCCGTTGAAATCGTGCGCGGCGCGCTGAAGGAAGCGCGGATGTCGGCGAGCGACGTGATTTTGGTGGACACGGCGGGCCGTCTGCACATCGACGATGAATTGATGAACGAGCTCTCGTTGCTGAAGCGCGAGCTGAACCCGGCGGAGATTCTGTTCGTGGCCGACGCGATGGTGGGGCAGGACGCGGTGCGCTCGGCGGGAGAATTTCACAAGCGGCTGGGCGTAACAGGCGTGGTGCTGACGAAGATGGACGGCGACGCGCGCGGCGGCGCGGCGCTTTCAATTCGCAAAGTGACAGGCGCGCCGGTGAAGTTCGTCGGCGTGGGCGAAAAGTATGATGCGCTCGAGCCGTTTGTTCCCGAACGAATCGTGGGGCGCATCCTCGGCATGGGCGACGTGATGGGCCTGATCGAGCGCGCCGAGAAAACCATCGACGAGAAACAAGCGCGCGAGATGGAACGCAAGCTGCGCGAGAACGATTTCACCCTCGAAGATTTCCGCGACCAGTTGAAACAGATCCGCAAGATGGGCTCGCTCGAACAATTGATGGGAATGCTGCCGAAGGTGGGGCCATTCGCGAACCTGCCGAAGAATACAGAGGTAGACGAGGGGCGGCTGCGGTCCGTCGAGGCGATCATCAATTCGATGACTGCGAAAGAGCGCGCCGATCACAATATGATCGACGGCAAGCGACGGAAACGCATCGCGCGCGGCAGCGGCACGAGCGTGCAGGAAGTGAATCAGGTGCTAAAGCAATACGCTGACATGCGCAAGATGATGAAGCAGTACGGCAACCTCGCGAAAGCCGGCCGCCTGCGCGGCATGGGCAAGCTTGCGGGATTGAAGTAGGAGCGGCGATGCCGATTGTTTTTGACAACACGATCAACGATATTCGCGCGATCGCCGCGGGCGGCAACGACCGCAAGGAAAAGGCGCGGCGGCTGGCCGAGCGGATTCAGCGATTGGGCGCGTATCGCTGGGTAGGAATTTACGACGTGGGCGCGGAATTGGTGTCGATTCTTGGCTGGGTCGGGCCGAGCGCGCCGGAATTTCCCTCGTTTCCAGTAAGCAAGGGCCTCACCGGTGCGGCGATTGCGCAGAAGGCTACGGTCGTCGTGGGCGATGTTCGAAAGGATCCGCGATACCTCACCGCGTTTGGCAGCACGGTTTCGGAAATGATTGTGCCGGTGCTGTCGACGGATGGGCGCGTCATCGGGACGGTGGACGTTGAGAGCGAAAAGGCGGATGCGTTTTCAGCACGGGATCAACAAATGATCGAGCAGTGCGCCGAGGCCGCGAAGCTGCTGTGGCTGCTCGCTTAGCCGCGCTGCGCTTTGCGCGCTGAAATTGCGATAGGTGAAAAAGGGGGGCTTCGCTATACTAGTTGGATTGCGGCAAGGAGGAAATAGCAAGTGTTAATGATTCGGTTGACTCGGATTGGCAAGAAGAAGCAGCCGTTCTACCGCGTCGTGGTGACGGAAAAGACGCGCCCGGCGAACGGCCGGTTTGTGGAAATTGTGGGAACGTACGATCCGCTGAAATCGCCGGCGGCGATCACGCTGAACGACGAGCGCGTGAAATACTGGCTCAGCAAGGGCGCCCAGCCGAGCGACACCGTGCGCAGCTTCCTTCGTAACCGGAAACCCGCCTGACGCGTCTCACTTCCCAGCTAGTTGGCTAACTTCTCGTACATGCTTGGGCGATTTTATTGTCCGGCTCGACTTGCTGTGGAGGCTGGGGATGAAAGAACTCGTGGAAGATATCGCGAAGGCTCTTGTGGATCATCCGGACCAGGTGCAAGTGAATGCGGTGGAAGGCGAACAGGTGACGGTGCTGGAACTGCGCGTCCATCCGGAAGACTTGGGCAAAGTGATCGGGCGGCAGGGACGCACGGCGAAGTCGATTCGCACGCTTTTGGGCGCGGCCGGAATGAAGTTGAAGAAACGATTCACGCTGGAAATTCTCGAGTAAATGAACGCTGGTAGTGACTGACCAAGAATCCGCGCGTGTGACTGTGGCGCGCGTCCTGCGCCCGCACGGACGACGCGGCGAAGCGGCTTGCGAAATCCTCACGGACTTTCCTGAACGCCTCAAGAAACTGAAAGCGATTGAATTGTGGGACCCGCGCAAAGGCGATGGTGCGGGCGCGCGACGTAAAGTTGCGGTGCGCGCGTGCTGGCTTTCGCAGAGCCGCGGCGGTCAGGCGATCTTCCATTTCGAAGGCTCGAATTCCATTTCGGATGCGGAGAAACTTCGCGGGCTGGAAGTGCAGATTCCGTTTAGTGCGCGGATGCGATTGCCCTCGGGCAGCTATTATGTGACGGACCTGATTGGCTGCGAGGTCTGCGTGCGCGACGGCGGCGCGACGATCGGGCGCGTGAGCGACGTGCAGTTTGCCGGCGCGGCCGTGACGGGAACTCCAATTCTGGCGGTGGATTCGCCGCGCGGCGAGATTCTGATTCCGATGGCGCAGGAAATTTGCGTCGCGATTGATGTGGCGGCGCGTCGTATTGACGTAGTGCTTCCTGAGGGACTCCTCGAATTAAACAAGTAACTCGGCCTCAAGCGGCGGCAGGTTCGAGTCGGAAAAAGCAGGTCCCTCACCCACGTCCGCACAAACCGCGGCCTGGGTTCGGGATGACACGCTTGGGGTGAGGTTGCGGTAGGATTAACAGCGGTGCGATTCGATATCATCACGATTTTTCCTGAGTTTTTTGCGGGGCCGCTGGATTACGGAATCGTGCGGCGGGCGCGCGAGGCGAAGCTTATCGAGACCAGCGTCCATGATTTGCGCGCATTCACGCGCGACCGTCACAAGACGGTGGACGATCGTCCGTTTGGCGGCGGCGAAGGGATGGTGATGAAACCCGAGCCGCTGTTCGAGGCAGTGGAATCACTGGTGGGCGCGAGCGGCGCCGGCGCGGACGGGGCGCACGCTGAGACCGCGATCGTGCTGCTTTCGGCAGCGGGGAAACTTTTTCGCCAGGACGCGGCGCGTCGATTCGCGAAGCTCGAGCGGATGGTGCTGATTTGCGGGCGCTACGAGGGGGTGGACGAGCGCGTGGCGGAGCATCTTGCGACCGATGAAATTTCCATCGGCGATTTCGTACTTTCGGGCGGCGAACTTGCGGCGGCGATGGTGCTCGACGCGGTGACGCGGTTGATTCCTGGCGCGCTGGGGAACGAAGACTCGGCGGTGAATGAATCGTTCAGCCAGATTGAAACGGACATCGAGCGGACGGATTTGGAGCATACTTCTCTAACGGGCGATGGTTTTGCGGGCCGCGGAATTTTGGATTATCCGCATTACACGCGGCCGCAGTCGTTTCGCGGCTGGGACGTGCCGGAAACGCTGATGAGCGGAAACCACGAGGAGATTCGCCGGTGGCGGCGGAAGAAAGCGCTGGCGAAAACTTTGCGCAATCGGCCGGAGTTACTCTGTGAGGCGTCGCTAAATAGCGACGAGCAGAAATTCTTGAAATCTCTCGACGAAAAGCGCGCTTAGTTCGCGTGCGCTCAGATGGCGCCAATCGGGAGATTGGCGTTCCCGGGTACGGCGCCACTAAAGGCAGGCAGCAAAAGCCCAGGTCAAGATGCGTGCGCGGGTGCGCGCACGCGGGCGCGGAGCCAGTTTGTGGCGCGGTCTATGTCGGCTGGGTCGATGAACAGAATGTAGGCGGAGAGAACGTCCCATTGGAACATCGGGACGTTGGTGGAATACTCCAGAAAAAGATGGAACAGCAGGCCAATTGCTAGTAGCGGGTAGCGGAGTTTCTTTACCCAGATTAAGACTCCTAATGAAAATTCAAGCGCGAGAGTGAACCAGGTGGCCAGCCTGAGCATCATTGGTTGGAGTAACCACGACGGCAGGGGAAACCGCTGAAGCTCTTCGAGATGGAATACGTAATAGAGCGCGGTGCCGTGGATCCATGCCACTCCCTGTATCTTCCAGCAGAACGTGACGAAATACAGGAGAGACAACTCGAACTGAATCATGCGCTGCGCCCACGGGCTGCGCGGACGTATGGCGGCGTCTTCCTTGCCGCGCCAGATGCGAATGAGGCGGTCGACGGAGAAAGCGGCACCGGCGGGTGCGAAGATCAAGAAGAAGCCGGCGACCCGCAAGAAAGTGTCTCCGCCATGATCGATATACAGATTTCTTTGCTGGATTGAGTTGAGGCAAAGAAATACCAGCACGGTGTTGAAGCGAGTGAGGAAGCCGATTGTGAGAAGTATCGCTGATACGAGGAAAATCCAAAATAACGCCGCGATTAAAGTATCGTTTTGCGGAATTACGGCAAACAAGTCGAGACGCGGGCCTGGCTCAAGCTGATGCATCGTGGGGAGACTTAGCCAGGCGTGAGAGCCGAACCAGGCTAGCCAGTCCGGCCGGAGCAAAAGAAGAGTGGCCGAGACCAGCACGCCGTAGACGATTCGAAACAATGCTACGGGCGTGGGGGACTGTTCCGCGAAGAAGAATGCGTTCCACGCTTCGACGAGGAACTTCCCTTTCACTGCAAGTCCTCGGACTTCACCGCGTAGGTGAAGAAAACATAAGCATCCCAAGGGGTGGCTTGAAATGTGCCGTCGGAGCGTTGAATGATGTTGGACCAGCGCACGAGCAGCATGACCGTCTGCGGGGGATCCGAGGGATTGCTGTTAAGCCGCGCAATGCGGCGCGCGACGTCCGGCCTTAGAGCCGAGTACTTGCTATCAAGAAGAGTTTCTTCGAACTTGCGGTAGCGTTCGCGGTAGTAGCGCTCCGTGTAAGTAAGCAGCTCCATCCTTGGGAAGGCCCAAAATCCCGTGGCGCCATTTTTGTAAATAATCGTCGCTTCGAGGTAGGCGTTTACGGCCTTGGGACTCGGGGAAAACATATCCCAGGATTGAAAGAGTCCAGACCACACAAAATAGGGACGAACGAGTTCCCTGCCTGCCAGGATCAACGGGTAGTTTACGGGCAGGCACCAACACGCGATAGCCAGAATGTGAAAGAGCAAAAAAACATTTATTGCGATGTGGCCGACAGCGTGCAGCCTCGAAGCTTTCTTGTTTCGTGCGCGGGTATTCGCAGAACCGGGCGTTTCGGACGCCATTGGGATCCTTTTTACTCGCTTAGCACGCGCAGGTTATCACGCGGTCAGAGGAGAGGCGAGAGCCTGTGAGCCGGATTGTAGCCCGGGGATGTTGACGAATAGAACGGATGCAAGAAGCTGGCACAAAAGCGTTTCTAGAAACGGGGGGAATTGGGTATAATTGCGGATTGTGCGTTGTGAGCTGGCCCCACCTGAGCGGGTCTGCCTGGAAATAGAGTTATGAAACCGATCATCGCCAAGGTGCAGCAGTCCCAACTTCGCAAGGATCATCCAGTGTTTCGGCCTGGGGATACAATCCGCGTGAACGTGCGCCTGAAGGAAGGCGAAGGTGAGAAGGAAAAGGAGCGCTTGCAGGCGTTTGAAGGCGTGGTGATGAGCCGGCGCGGCGAGTTTTTGGGCGAGTCGTTCACGGTGCGGCGTGTGAGCTTCGGAATCGGTGTGGAGCGCATTTTTCCGGTGCACTCGCCGATGATCAGCTCGATCGAAATGGTGCGGCAGGGCCGGGTGCGCCGCGCGAAATTGAATTATTTGCGCCAGCGGAAGGGCAAGGCGGCGCGCATCAAGCGCGTTGAGAAATTCGAGACGGTTGCAGTAACGGCTCCCAGCGAATAGGGATTCCTTCTATCTAACCCTCTCAACGGCCGACTCCCCCGTTTCGTCCGTGAAATGATCCGCATTCTTCGTTTACGCAATACCCCCCCCCGCGGAAATTTATGCGCCTAGGCAAAATTGAGCCGAATTCAGGCGTTTTTGCTGCGGTGCAGCGTCAGACTTCCGGCACGGAACAGAAAGAATGGGGCGCAGTCGTTTGATGTGCGGCGCTCACTCCTTTGAGCGGCGCTCGATGTAGCGCTTCGTCAGGAGGACGAGGCCGAAGGCCTGGGTCCATTCGGAAACGACATTGCCGACTACCTGTCCCCACTTGGCGCTTGGGTCCATCTTCGCGAAAAGAATGACCCAGCCGATCCAGGTGATAAGCAAAAAAATGCTGAGCGAGTGGTCGCGAAGGAACTCCTTTGCCGGGGAGGGCAAGATTGTTTTCGGGAGGCGGCGGCTTTCGCGGGAGTTTTTCTCGTAAAGAAATTTTGTGGCGAGAACCATGAGGACCACGCCCGACCAGTCGGCGATGGCGTTGCCAAAGAAAGAGCCGATGTGCGTGCTGGGATTGGAGAAGCAATAAAGGATGAACCAAAGAGCCAGAATGCTGCTGGAGGCGATGGTAAGCGAATGCTCGCGGCAGAATTCACGCACCTCGGATTTTTTCCCTGCCATATCGAATCTCCTGGTCCTTACGGCGTGAATCGGTGGTCGCGCCTGATTTCCGCCGACTGAAGCCATACACAGCGGGAATAATTGGACAAAGCAATTCTACGTCGGAATCACGACCCGGCGGAATCCACAGGCGGCGCGCGGAGCGTGTGCTAATATTCCCGCCGATGGGACGGCTCTGTTCAGCACGTTACGAACGCGAAGCGCGGCAGCACGGTTGGCTGCGCGTCGCAGGACTCGACGAAGTGGGGCGCGGGTCGCTATTCGGGCCTGTGCTGGCGGGCGCGGTGGTGCTGAACCCACGGCGGCGAATCGTTGGCCTCGACGATTCGAAGAAGCTTACGCACGATCGCCGCGCCGAATTGGCCGAACGCATCCGCGAGCACGCGCTGGCGTGGGCGACGGCGGAAATTGCGGCGAGCCGCATCGACGCGTGGAATATTTATCAGGCCAGCAAGCAGGCGATGGTCGCGGCGGTGTCGCAGCTTTTTCCCCTTCCCGATTACCTGCTGCTCGACGCCATGGAAATCGATCTTCCGATTGAACAGAAAGCGCTGATCCACGGAGACGCACGGTCGGTGTCGATTGCGGCGGCGTCGATTCTGGCGAAAGTGGAGCGGGACCGGAGGATGGAGGAATACGACCAGCTCTATCCGTATTACGGGCTGGCGCAGAACAAGGGCTACGCGACGCAAGATCATTTGGACGCGCTACGTCGGCACGGGCCGTGTCCGTTGCACCGATTTTCGTACGCGCCGGTTCGCCAGGCGGGCTGCTGGGCAAGCGGTGCAACGCAAACGCCGCTGCCGCTGGATAGTCCGTCGAGCGTGATAGGAAGCTAAGCGGCAGCGCGTTGACTGCTCGCCGAGACGCCGTGGGAGAGAGGAGACGGCAATGGTCAAAGTGAGCGTGATGTATCCGTATAGCGACGGAAAGAAATTCGACATGGGCTATTACGTCGAGAAGCACATGCCGATGGTGCGGGCAAAACTTGGTGCGGCATGTAAAGGTATAGCCGTTGAGCATGGGATCGCGGGCGCTGCGGCCGGCGCGCCGCCTACATACATCGCTATGGGCCACGCTTTTTTTGATTCAGCGGAAGCATTTCGAGCCGCGTGGGCTCCTCACGCCGAGGCGATTATGGGAGATATTCCGAACTACACGGCTATCCAGCCGATCCTGCAGGTTAGCGAAGTGAAGATGAAATAAATGATGCAGGAGGCCACACTGCCGCCTCGTACCCCGGGGCGACCCCCGCTCTCGGGCTGTTATCCCCTTCGTCACCAACCGCTAGGCGCTTCATAGACCCGCGATTTTCTAGCGTGCTAACCTTCCTGCTGAGCCGAAGTGTCGCATTAGCATGCAGGCGTTCGGGCGCATGCGTCGGGACCGGCGAAATCACCCATGGCGTTCAACAAAAGCAAAGCGCTGGAAAGCGCGCTGAAATATCTCAATCAGGGGAAAGTCCCCCAGGCGATCGGCGAATATCAGCAAATCCTCCGCCAGGATCCGAAAGACCAGGCCACCCTAATGACCGTGGGCGATCTCTACGCCCGCCAGGGAGATATGACGCCAGCCATCGAATATTTCGAGCGGCTCGCGCAGGTGTACCTGAACGACGGCTTCAACAGCAAAGCAATCGCCATTTATAAGAAGATAGCGAAACTTGCGCCGAATGAACTGGAGCCGCTGGAGCGGCTCGCCGACCTTTACGTACAGCAAGGAGTGCTGAGCGAGGCGCGTCCGCTGTTCCTGCAGATTGCCGAAGCTCATCTGAAAGCGAATCGGGCGCCGAAAGCGGTGGAGGTGTTGCACCGTCTTCTGGAAGTGGAGCCGGAAAACCTCCGCGTGCAGATGCGTTTGGCGGAACTTTACAACGTGATGGGCCAGAAGAAAGAAGCGGCGCAGACGTATCTGACGTACGCGCAGCGGCTTTTCGATCACAACGAACTCGATGAAGCGCAGAAGCTGACCGACCGCGCGCTGGAAGTGGATGCCGGGAACGGCGCCGCGCTGCTGCTGAAGGCTAAAGTGCTCGGGGCGGCGGCGAAGGGCGCGCAGGCGATCTCGATCCTTGCAAGCCATCCCGAAGCGAATGCCGGCGGAGAAGTGACCAATCTGCTCGTCGACCTGGAACTGAAGTCGGGCCAACTGAAGAGCGCCGCGGAGCGCGGGCGGAAAGAGTTGGCCCGGGGCCACGCTCATTTCGCAATGCTCTATCGCGTGACGGAAGCTTTGATCGAAAGCGGGCAGGCTGATGAGGCCCTGCTGCTATTGGGCGAACTGCGCGATCCGATGATCGAAGCCAGCGAGCAGGACAAGTATCTGCATTCGCTTTCACGCGCCACGGAACGTCTGCCCGGCCGCATCGAACCTCTCGAAATGCTCGTGGATTTCTGCCGGCATACGAGCGATTCGTTCCGGCTGACCGACGCGCTCGGCAAACTTTCCGACGCTTACGCGGCGACGGGAAACCATTCGCGGGCGGAACAACTCGTGCAGGAAATGATCGACCGGAACAAGAACGATGAACGGTTGGTCGAAAGATTGAACCAGTTGCGGGAACGGAGCGGCGTTTCGGGAGTGACCCCGTCGCAAGTGCCTCCCGCCGCTGTTCCCGACGCCTCGGTGCCGGAACCCACCGTGCAGCCAGCGGTGCAACTGAAGGAACACACCGAAGAAACCGCAACGGCGGCAGCTCCGATCATCGAAGAAGTTCTGGACGAGGAGACGCAGCGATACGTCGCCCAGGCGCTGACTGATGTTGACCTGTTTTCGAGTTACGGGCTGACGCAAAAAGCGACGCATCTTCTGGAGAGCGTCCTCGAGCGAGCGCCCCGGCATACGCCGACGTTGGAACGTCTGCTCGATATTCACCTGGGTGCGGGGAATGAACGCCGGACGGCAGAACTCGCGGCGCTGCTCGAACAAATCCATCGTGAAAGAAACGATACCGTCAACGCGGACCGGTTCCTTGAATTGCGTCAAAGATTCCAGAAGGCCGCTGGGCTGACGGAGCGCGATCTGCCGCAGGCGCCGCCCGCGGTGACGCCCGCTCCCGTCGCCATTCCTGAGCGGCAACTGACGATCGACACTGCTGTGGTGGAGTCAGCGCCCAGAACGGCACCCGAACCGCAAGAAGTAACTCCTGCACATGTACCCGCTCCCGCTGCTGCCGCACCCGTTGAATTTGAAGTGCCGCTTGCTGAGCTGGAACCCGATTCGGAATCGGAGCCAGAACCTGCGCAAGAACAGGCTGCCACTCCTGCTCCATTGGTCGAGGCGGCACCGCCTGCAGTTGAGGCTCAGCCGGTTCTGACAAGCGAAGAAGTGGACCTTTCCGACGAATGGGAAGCAATTTCGCAGGAGGTTGCGGAGCCTGCGGCGGAAGCGAAAGCGCCGGCGGAATTAAAGATTCCGGAAGTCATCGAAGAACCGGAGCCCGAGCCAGCCGCTGAGGCAGTAGAGCTTGAGGCCGCGCCGCTCGACGAACCTGTTGCCCGGATGGAAGAAGTAGAAACCACATCACTCGACGAGCCGATCGCAGCACCCGAGGCGGAACCTGAGATTGTGGCGGCTGTACCGCCGGCAACTGAAACAATTGAAATTGTCGAAGAACCAGTGGCAGAGGCTCCTACGGCAGAAACAGTGGCCGAGGGAACCGATCTCGAGTTGGAGCTCACACCAGACATACCGGCTGGCCGCCGAGCGGGCGCAGCCACCACCGAAGATTTCATTGATGAGCTTGTCTCGGAAATCGACGATATGGAAGCGCCGAAGGCCGATCCTCTGCTGACCGGTTCCGGCGAAGATGTGCGCGAGCACACAGCGGAACCTGTTGCCGCTGCGCCGTCAACACCCATGGCTTCCGGAAACGGATCTCACGGCACAGCCGCTTCAGTGCCGACGCCGACCGCAGAGACGCTAAACGAGCTGGCGGAAGTGTTTCAGGAGTTCCGCACCGAGCTCGGCGAACTGAGCGATGAAGATGAAGACCTTGAAACGCACTACAATCTCGGCATTGCCTACCGCGAGATGGGATTACTCGATGAAGCCATCGGCGAATTCCAGAGAGTGGCCAAAGCCATCCAGAAGGGGAAGCCGTTCCGCTACGCGATGAACTGCTCGACGATGCTGGCGCTTTCGTTCATGGACAAGGGCGAGCCGAAGATTGCGGCGCTGTGGTATCAACGCGCCCTTGAAGTGCCTGGACTCGATCACGAAGCTGTTCTCGCGTTGCGTTACGACCTAGGTGTTTCGCTCGAAATGGCCGGCGAATCCAAGTCGGCGCTAGATAGCTTTCGCCAGGTGTATGCGATGAACATTGATTACCGCGATGTCGCCGACCGCATTTCGATGCTTCAAAAGGTGTAGAAGGCGTGATGGCCGAATTTGCAAAGAGTTACTGAGTATTGCCAGCCTGCCGGGAATCTCCCATAATCCTAAACGATGATGAGCCGACTGCTGCGTGTGCTGCTATTGCTGCTGTGGCTCGAACTGGGTTTGGTGCTGATCCTTCTGCCGTGGTGGCCACCGGACGTATGGGAGGCCAATTATTTCCTGTACCAGTACCCCGCGCTCGGCCTTTTCGCGAACAATCCATTTGTGCGCGGGGCGGTTTCCGGGTTGGGGCTTATGAATGTTCTCCTCGCCCTTGAGGCGTTCCGCATTCGGATATCCGCCGTTGCCGCCCGCAGCTGACAAGCCGATCGTTTGTTACGTTACTGACCGGAAAGCTATCGGTTCAGGTGACGCCATCCAGAACGTAACGGAACGAATTCGTTTGGCGGCTGCGGCAGGCGCACACTGGGTGCAGATTCGCGAGAAGGATTTGGGGGCAAAGGAGCTTCTCGCACTGGTGATGCAAGCGATGGCACACATCACCGCAAAGGTGATTGTAAATGACCGGCTCGACGTGGCGCTGGCGGCGGGCGCTGCGGGAGTTCATCTAGGTCGCGAGTCGGCACCTGTGGCAGAGGTTTCTCGATGGTGCCGCGCCGGGAGTGCGCCAGCGGAATTTCTGATAGGTATTTCGTGCCACAGTCTGGAAGATGCGCGCGAGGCCGAAGCAGAGGGCGCGAGTTATGTGTTCTTCGGGCCGGTTTTTGAGACGCCGTCCAAGCGTCTCTTCGGACCGCCCCAGGGAATTTCGCGACTTACGGAAGTTTGCCGCCAGGTGCAGATTCCGGTGATCGCCATCGGGGGCGTGGATCAGAAAAATGCTGCGGACTGCCTTCGCGCGGGCGCAGCAGGAATCGCCGCAATTCGATTGTTTCAAGAGGGCGTTGACGCAGAAGTTCTTCGAGACAGAATGAAGCGCTTACACGGCGAAGGGCAGTAGACACGCTCGTTTCGGCGCTAAGTTAGGCGCTAAGCCAGCGGCCGACCGGTTGCAAACTTTCGACGTGGTCGCAGACTACCTTGAGAACTGCGGTGATGGGAACGGCGAGAATTAGTCCCATCGGGCCCCATAGCCATCCCCAGAACAAAAGAGAAAGAGTAAGCGCGAGCGCGTTGAGACGAACGCGCCAGCCAACCAGCGCGGGGATCAGGAAGTTAGCGGCGAGAAGATGGAAAAATCCAAGCGCCGCGAAGATGAATAGAAACGGTCCGACGGTGTGAAATTGCTTCAAGCCCGTCAGAAGCGGAGGAATCCACGACAGGACGACTCCGAGATAGGGGATGAGATTGAGAAGACCGGAGACGAGAGCCGTAAGGAACGGAAAGTCGAGACCCATTCGCCAGAACAGGAGCCAACTGCACACGATGAGAACGAGTCCCACCAGGGCCGTACCAACCACATAACTGCGCAGCACCATCGTGACGTCCGTAAGCGCCTGCTTTACGCCGGTGCGTTCAGTGGCCGGGAATAACTGCATGGTGGCGTGCCACACCTGGCGTTTGGCGGCGAGCATGAAGAAAACCAGGAAGGGAACAAAGGTAAGGCCGAGCAGAACTCCCGCCAGAGAATTCAAGCGTGAGAACAGCGCCGAGCGCACCGGATGAGATTCGGCGACTTCAACCATTCGCTGGCCGGCGCGGTCCCCTGGCTCGATTTCCGAAACGCGAGCCTCGAACGATTCCATTTTCTTCTGGACAGCGTTGGCAGCGGCGCGCAGCGGTTCACGATACTTCGGCCAATCCGCGCCGAATTGATCCACGCGCTCGACGAGCGACCAAGCAAGAACCACCATCGCAGCGATCGTGACAAGAACGATCAGCAAAGATCCGAGGGCTCTCGGGATGTGCAGGCTTTCCATCCAGGTGACGATTGGATCGAGGAAGTATGCGAGAAGAACGGCGACGAGCAAAGTGACGAGAACTTCGGAAGCCCAATAACAAAAGGCGATCACGATCCCGGCGGCGATGATGCGAGCGCTCGCCGAACTCCCCGCGGCAACTCGAGTTTCTTTGGTTTCTTCGACAGGCATGGACGATTCAGTACGATAGCACAGCAGCTGTCACGCGCGTAAACAGAGCTTTTTTACGATGCCGCGAGAGTGACATTTTGGATGGCACGCCGCGGAGTCTTCCGAGTCCGGTCGAGCGGCGATGGTAAGATGACGTGTGTAATTTCTCTCTCTGGAAAAGCGGCTTCTCGGCGAAATGGCAAAACAACTTTTTGGCACAGACGGCATCCGGGGCGTCCCGGGGGAATACCCGCTCGATGACGCGACGCTGGCCCGCGTGGGAGCGGCGCTCGGCGAATATTTGCTTTCGCTGCTGGCGCGGCCGCGCGTGCTGATCGGCCGCGATACGCGCGAATCGGGGCCGCACATCGCGGGAATCATCGCGAACGGGCTTGCATCGGCCGGAGCGGAGCCTGTCTCCGCCGGCGTGCTGACAACGCCAGGAGTGGCCTGGCTGGTGGATCACGAAGAATTTGCGGCCGGCGTGGTGATTTCCGCGTCGCACAATCCGTATCACGATAACGGAGTGAAACTCATCTCCGCTTCGGGGATGAAGTTCCCCGACGCGGTGGAAGACGAACTCGAAGAACACGTCTTTTCGTCGAGCGGGCCGGTCGCGCGCAGTGGCGCGGCAATGGTCAACGCCGAAAAGAAAATGCATGACGACTACCTGGCGGGATTGCGCGGAGCTGTGCCCGCCGAGGCGAAGCTGGCCGGATTAAAGGTGGTGCTCGACTGCGGGAACGGAGCGGCGAGCGAGCTTGCCCCGCAGCTTTTCCGGTCGCTGGGCGCCGAAGTGAAAGCTATCCACGACGCTCCGAATGGGCGGAACATCAACGCCGGCTGCGGTTCGCTCCATCCCGAGCAAATGCGAAAGCTCGTGGTGGGGACGGGCGCGGCATTTGGAGTGGCGTTTGACGGCGACGCCGATCGCGCGATTTTTTCGACCGGATCCGGAAAATTGGTGAATGGAGATGGGGTGCTGCTCGTTGCCGGGCGATACTTAAAATCGGTGGGCAAGTTAAAGGGCGATGTGATCGTTGGAACCACCATGGCCAATCTGGGGCTCGAGCACGCACTCGCCAAGTCGGGACTGAAACTTGTGCGCACCACCGTGGGCGACCGGTATGTTCTCGAAGAAATGCAACGCATCGGCGCGAACCTTGGGGGCGAACAATCCGGGCACATTCTGTTTCTCGATGACGCGACCACCGGCGATGGAATGTTGACGGCCGTGAAGATGGCGTCTGTAATTTCGATTATGGGGCCGCTCGATGAGCTTGTCGCGGACCTGAAGGTTTTCCCGCAAAGGATCGTCAATGTGCGAGTACGGCAAAAGCCGCCACTGAACCTGCTGCCGGACGTCTCTCGCATGTTGGTGGAAGCCGAACAGGCCCTCGGCGCTTCGGGGCGCGTTGTGCTGCGTTATTCAGGAACCGAGCCGCTCGCGCGTGTGATGGTCGAAGCGGAGCGCGAAGAAGACGTCGAGCGCTGGACAGATTCCCTCGCCGAGGCGCTAAAAGCTTCGATCGGCGCGTAGCAAGCCGTTGAAGCGTCTGGAATTCCCCGTTTTGCTCGCACGGTGTAACCTACTTTCCTTGCCTTGATTTCGCAGAAAATCGTACCCCACGGGAACTTTCCTCCTTCCAGCGACATTGCATGTATAGGAGTGCTAAACACGAGGGAGTAGAGTGTTGGCAATCCCCGAAAACCGGCCTCCGGCCAGCCGGCTTGCGCTGATGGCCGACGATGCCAAATGTTGCAAAATAATGCCAGATGATGACTGACGAACAACTGATTCTCGAGTTTCAGAAAGGCTCACGCGAGGCCTTTACGGAACTCTTCCTCCGGTACCGCGAGCTGGTCCACGGCTTCTTCCGTCGCCGCGTGGCCGATGCAGCGCAAGCGGAGGAGTTGGCGCAAGAGGCTTTTCTGGCGGTGCTGCAGGCAGTAGAGCGGTACGAGCCGCGCGCGACGTTTCGTGCATATCTTTTCGGCATTGCTTTCAAGGTGCTTGCTGCGCACCGGCGAAAAGCGGCACACGACCACAGCCAGCCGTTCCTCGGAGCCGTGGAAGCTGATCCACCGGCGCACGGAAATCCGGAAGCGGCACTTTGGATTCGAGAATCCGCGGGGCGGCTCGAAGATCCCGAGCGCGAGATTTTGCTGCTGCGCGAGTTCGAAGAATTGAGCTACGAAGAAATCGCAGGGGTACTGCGCGTGCCCGTAAACACGGTGAGGTCGCGGCTGTTCAGGGCGCGCATGGCGTTGAAAGACATTCTGGTAACGGCACGCGGGAATTAGCGAGGAATGAATATGGTCAGGTCCACTCATCCATTTGAACAAGAGGAAGTGATGGCATATCTCGATGGCGAGCTCGCGCCAGAACGAGCAGCGAGCGTGTCGGCACATTTGCGGGAGTGCGCCGAATGCGAAGCGCTGGTTGCGAACCTGCGAGGACTTTCGGATCAATTGGCGGCTTGGACCGTCGAGCCGCCATCGGCGCGCTTGGCCGAGGTTGTGACAGTCGCGGTTGAAGAGAAAGCGCGCGCGAAGCCCTCTCCTGGCGTGGAACCAATAACGCAAGGTTCTCCGAATTCGCTATGGATTCGTAGGCGGTCGTGGGCTTGGGCTTTGGCGGGAGCTTTGACTATTCTCTTGCTAATTTACGTGTCGATTCCCAACTTACTGAGGTCCCGCATGGCCGCCTATGAGGCTGGGGCAAGGCGAGAAAGCCCGCTACAAGTAGGTGACTCATATACTGTCGCTCAGCCGAAGGCCGAACGTGCCGCCAAAGAATACAAACAGTGGCTAGACAGAGATGTCGCGTCTATCGAGGGCGGACCGCTGATCGCTCGCACCGCATCGCTCTCGCTCGTCGTAAAAGACTTCGGACCTGTCGAAGCTTCTGTGAAAGCGATTGCGGAGCACTACAAAGGCTACATCGCGGATCTGAACACCGCCAGTCCCCAGGATGCCGCGCGCAAGTTTACCGCGACGCTTCGCATCCCGTCACCCGAGCTTGAAGCGGCGCTGGCCGAGCTGAAGCAGCTCGGGCGCGTACAGCAGGAATCGCAATCTGGCGAGGACGTCACGAAGCAGTACACCGATCTGGCGGCGCGACTGAAGAATTCACGCATCACCGAGCAGCGGCTGCTCGATGTGCTCCGCGATCACACCGGAAAAGTGAAGGACATTCTCGAAACGGAGCAGGAGATCGAACGCGTCCGCGGTGAAATCGAGGGGATGGAAGCCGACCAGCGCGGACTGCAAAAGCGAATCGATTTCGCGACGATCCAACTTTCCGTCGCCGAAGACTACAAGGCCAGCCTCCAGGCGCCGCCCACCACCGGAACGCGCTTTCACAACGCCGCCGTCGAGGGATTTCGCAGCGTCATCAATGGCACTATCGAGCTGATGCTATGGCTGCTCGAAGCCGGTCCGTCGCTTCTGCTGTGGGCTGCGATCCTCTTTTTCCCCGCGCGCTGGGCGTGGAAGCGCTGGCGGCGTGCCGAGTCTGCGCAAGCTGCTTCTGTATGAGGCTCTGTTTCCGACGATTCTTGCCGGCGATGGAACCGCGGAAGCGGCATGTCTCCCAGACAATCCGCCTCGCAATTGGCGAATATCACTCGACATACTAAACAGCATAGCGGCCCTTTCATAATATGGATGCGTGCGCGGATGCTGGCCTCGCACCTGCGGAGCTTGAATTGGCTAAGTCTCGCGACAGCAATCGTCTGGACCAACTGTTGAAAATCGTGCGGGCTGGCACTGCGCTTGCATTCTACAGAAGTGGCTGTCTCTTCATCCCGGGGTGGGCCGGTTTCGCCGCGCCGAAACCGGAATTCTGGGAGTAGAGCGAACGGGGGGTCCAATTGGGCCCCCTCTTTTTTTTGCCTGCGCGCCGCCTAATCGTCGGCGGGCCAGATCGGCGTTGCGCAATCATCACAAGCGATTCCTGCGTGCTCCAGCCAGGCGAAGATTTCGTCGATCGTTGGAAACTCGTGATCGCGCAAGACCCACTGCGCGAAGAGTTCACCGTAACGGTCGGCGACGAAAACGCCGCGGCGCCCGAGTCCGCGCGAGGAAAGCGCATCGTCACCGAGAAACGCGCGGACGCCGCGTCCGGACATGTCAGAGCCGGCGATAATTTCAGCGGGACGCGAGTCGAAGAATCCGGGCGCGAGCGGTTCGAGAAAAACAGTCAGCACCACCGCTTCGCTCGCGCGCAAGCGAGTCCCTTGCGTCGAAAGGTCGCGCAGAAAATCCGCACATAGCGCGCAATCCACATCGAGAAACGCCACCACGAGGTTCTTCTTCTGCTTGAAATCCCACGCTCGGACGCTGCGGCCGTCGGGCGTGTGCAAAGTGAGCGGCGGAAGGAGTTGCCGCGTGCGCAGCATAAAACCTCGCAGAAAATGAACGCCAATCATAGCATCGCGCGCGCCCGCGTTGGGCTCGACGGAAAGTTTTCCGATGCGGACTTTGCGGGGAATAGGTCCTGCTGGGCGTTGCCATTGCTAAGGTGTTCTTCTTCGATCTCGTTTCTCACCCGGTTCTATCGCATCGTCTCTTTCTTTGTGCTCGGGCTTGTGCTTTTGCTCGTGTCGTTCTTCTATCAGCGGCTCTCGACATCAGGTGCTGGGGATAAGAGCGCGTAGAGGGCCCGGGGGGCTTTGCTGCAAGTTCACGCAAATAAAAAAAGGACGGCCGCCTTCGCGACCGCCCTCTTCAATTTCTACTTAATACCTTCGCGTTGCCGTGGTTTCTAGCTGCAGCCGGAGGTGCTTCCGCAGTTTGCGCATTTGTAACAGCTGCCGTTGGGCGTCATCAGCATGCCGCACTCGGAGCACGACGGCGCGCCGTCGAACGCCGCGCGTGAGCGGGTGGAGACTTCGGGATCCGTCGGCCGAAACATCGCAGAGGCTGTCGGTTGAGCGGGAGCCGCAGATTTTGCGTCGGCAGGGACTAGCGACACCGGCATCGTGTCCACTTCGCCGGGCGCGCCATCGCTGTCGAGATAGTCGGACGAGATGAACTTCGCGCCCAGCCAACGGCCAATGTAGTCCACGATGGACTTGGCGTAGCGGATATTAGGATTGCCCGTGTAGCCGGAAGGCTCGAAGCGCGAGTTCACGAATTTGTCGACCAGCTCCCGCAGCGGGACGCCGTACTGCAGCGCCACTGAAACGGAAAGCGCGAAGGCGTCCATGATGCCCGAGAGCGTTGAACCTTCTTTCGCCATCCGGATGAACATCTCGCCGGGCGCTCCGTCGTCATACTTGCCGACGGTGATGTAGCCTTCGTGACCGCCGATTGAGAACTTGTGCGTGATGGAGTTGCGCTCGCTCGGCAGTTTGTGGCGACGCGCGCGGTCGAAAAGTTCCTGCTGGGCCGCGAGCGTTTCTACCGTCGCGGGAGCCGCTTCGACGCTGGCGGCCGCTGTTGGTTTGTCGGCGTCCTTCCTTCCAGCTGCTGCGGAAAGGGGCTGCGAACCCTTCGAGTTGTCGCGGTAAATGGCCACCGCCTTAATCCCGAGCTTCCAGGACTCAGTATAGGCTTGCGCGATGTCCTCGATCGTCGATTCCTCGGGCATGTTGATCGTCTTGCTGATGGCGCCGGAGAGAAATGGCTGCGCCGCGGCCATCATGTACAGGTGCCCCCGCCAAGCGATCGAGCGGCCGCCCCCCATGGGCGCCAGCGAGCAATCGAAAATCGGAAGATGCTCGGGTTTGAGTCCCGGCGCGCCTTCGATTTTGCCGTTTGCGTCGATGTAGTCGACGATTTGCGCCACGTTCTCCGGTGAATAATTGAGGCGCATCAGCGCACCGGGAACCGCGTTGTTCACGATCTTGATGACGCCGCCGCCCACGAGCCTCTTCTGCTTCACAAGCGCGAGATCGGGCTCGATGCCGGTGGTGTCGCAATCCATCATGAAGCCGATGGTGCCGGTGGGAGCGAGGACGGAAACCTGAGAGTTCTTGAAGCCAAACTTCTGGCCTGATTCAAGCGCGTAGTCCCACGATTCCTGCGCCGCTCGAAGAAGAGAGGGCTGGACGTTCTCTTCTTTGAGAGGCCGGAGTGAATCGCGGTGCATGCGGATTACGTCGATCATGGCGTCGCGGTTGCGCATATAGCCGCCGAAGGGTCCCATGCGCTCTGCGATACGTGAAGATTGCGCGTAGGATTCGCCGGTCATTAGCGCAGTGATGGCGCCGCAGAAATCGCGGCCGCCTTCCGAGTCATACGGGAGCGCCATTGACATCAAAAGCGCGCCTAGATTCGCATAGCCGATGCCCAGCGGGCGATAATCGTGCGAATTGCGCGCGATTTTCTCGGAGGGATAGCTCGCATTGTCGACCAGAATTTCCTGCGCCGTGATTGTGATGTCCACAGCATGACGGAATCCGTCGGTATCGAACTGCCCGTTCGAGCCCAGGAACTTCAGCAGGTTCAGCGACGCGAGATTGCACGCCGTATCGTCGAGGAACATATATTCCGAGCAGGGGTTAGAGGCGTTGATGCGGTCGGTAGCCTTGCACGTATGCCATCGGTTGACCGTGGTGTCGTACTGCATGCCGGGATCGCCGCACTGCCACGCCGACTCGGCCATCATGTTCAGTAGATCGCGCGCCCGAATCTTGTCGACAGGCTTGCCGTCGTTGACGTTGCGGGTCCACCAGTCGCGATCTTCCTCGACGGCACGCATGAAATCATCGGTTACGCGCACGGAGTGGTTCGCGTTCTGAAAGAAAACAGAGGAATACGCTTCGCCGTCGATCGCCGGGTCATAACCCTGTTCGATCAGGACGTGCGCTTTTTCCTCTTCCTTCATCTTGCACTCGATGAACTCCACGATGTCCGGGTGGTCGACGTTCAGGATCACCATCTTCGCGGCGCGGCGCGTCTTGCCGCCGCTCTTGATCACGCCGGCGAAAGCGTCAAATCCCTTCATGAAGCTGACCGGGCCGGAAGCAATTCCGCCGCCCGAAAGCGATTCGTGGCTGCCGCGCAACGAAGAGAAGTTCGTGCCGGTTCCGGACCCCCACTTGAAGAGCATTCCTTCAGTCTTCGCCAGGTTCATGATCGAGTCCATGTTGTCTTGGACCGAGTTGATGAAGCAGGCAGAGCACTGCGGCTTGGCTTGGACGCCAACGTTGAACCACACCGGCGAGTTGAATGCCATTTTTTGCTCGACGAGGAGGTGGGCCAGCTCATCGCGGAAGACTGCCTTCGATTCTGGCGTGGAGAAATAGCCGCCCTCTTCTCCCCAGCGGACAATCGTGTTTACCACGCGGCCAATCAGTTGCCGCACCGAGCCTTCTCGCTCGGGAGAGTTGGGCTTTCCGTGAAAATATTTTGAGGTTACGATGTTTGTAGCGGTCTGCGACCAGGTCTTGGGTACTTCCACATTTTCCTGGCGGAAAATGACCTGCCCTTTATCATTGCCGATCAATGCCGTGCGGCGATCCCACTCGACTGCGTCATAAGGGGACACTTTTCCATCGGTGAAGCGCCGCTGAAAATCCAAGCCAGTTGCACGACGCATCTTCTGTTCCGTTTCCATGCTTTGAGACAACGACGTCCTCGTTTCTGCCATTTCTCTGCCTCCGCGCCGGCAGTACTGCCGTCGAAATGTTGCCCGAGCGGCCATGCGGGGGAGGTATCTCTATTCTACTCCCAACACGGGCACCCGGAAAGTCTGTGTCTGTACCGAAGAAGAACTCAAAACCAGATCACCAACAGGCTGCGTTGCAGGCGCCACATCACTGAAATCGCAGCGTCACAACCGAAAAATGGGAAAAGCCCAGCTAAGCCGCGACAAAACTCGCGGTGGGAAGTGGGAGAATCCCGGCTGAGTTTTCGGTTAAACCCGGTCTCTTTGTTGCGCTGGTCGGTCACCCAAGCAGAGACTTTGACCGAACATTTTCCTCCGAGTCTGGGTGCGAAGTATCGGAGGTTGTGCAAAACTTGTCAAGAAAAATTAACATTGCGACCACAAAATCTTAGGCTCGAAGTGTCCAAAGCGTCTATCAGTAGTGGTGCGTGCGCCAACGCACACAATCAGCGACCAGGACACAGGGTTTACACGAACGACACGCAAGAACGAGACATGCGGCGCTGCTCCGTCGAAAAATCTAAAATAGAAACAGCGCGAACATGACCATACCCGCGATCGAGATCGAAGGACTGACGAAAGATTATGCCACCGGATTCTGGCGCAAGCGCATGCGCCGGTCTTTGGACAACCTCACGCTGCTGGTTGAGGAAGGAGAAGTGTTCGGATTCCTCGGACCGAACGGCGCCGGCAAGACAACCACGATCAAGCTGCTGATGGGTCTGATTTTTCCCACCGCGGGAACGGCGCGCATCCGCGGACAATCGATCGAGGATGTCCGAATGCACCGTGAAATCGGTTTTCTTCCGGAACAGCCGTATTTTTACGACTATCTGACGGCGCGCGAATTGCTCGACTACTATGCGCGATTCTTCGGCTACAGCACCGGGGAGCGGCGCGAGCGCGTGAATCGCTTTCTGGAGCAGGTGGGTCTTGCCTCCGCGGGCGACACGCAGCTTCGGAAATTTTCTAAAGGAATGCTCCAGCGCGCTGGAATCGCGCAAGCCATCCTTCACGATCCCCAGGTTATTTTTCTCGACGAGCCGATGTCCGGGCTGGACCCCGTGGGACGGCGCGAAGTGCGCGACATCATCCTTGCACTAAAGCAGCAAGGCCGCACCGTATTCTTCTCGACGCATATTCTCTCCGACGCGGAAATGCTCTGCGATCGCGTGGCGGTTCTCGTCGGCGGTAAATTGCGAGGCGTGGGCGCGCCCGGAGATATCGTGTCCATGGAAATACAGGGCATGGAAATTCTTTTCGAAGCAAGCCATGCGGAGGCTCTGCCGCGCAGTTTTGCCGGCCGAGCCACCCAGATCGGCGGGCGATTCCGAATCGAGGTGCCGGAGGCGGAGCTTTACGATTCGCTAGAACGATTGCGTGGCTGTGGAGCTCGAATTCTGTCGGTTACGCCCATTCGCCCTACGCTAGAAGATTATTTCTTCGGACTCGTGGATCACGGAAAAACGGATCGCCTGCCCGAGGAGGTCACTGTCCGATGAGTTCGATGGCCAGCCCAGCGGCGGGAAGCGCCATAGGACGCCCCGTGGCCGGTGCCATTCCGGGAGTGGTCGCGGTCAACACGTTCCGCGAAGCCGTGCGCGACCGTATTCTCTACAACCTGATTTTTTTTGCTCTGGTGATGATGGGCGCGGCAATTCTCGTGGGCCAGATTTCTATCGGAATCGAGCGGCTGGTAATCATCAATCTCGGCTTATCGGCCATTTCAATTTTCGGACTGATCATGGCGATTTTCATCGGCGTGAGCCTGGTGTCCAAGGAAATCGAGAAGCGCACCCTTTACAGCCTGCTGTCGAAGCCTATTCGGCGTTGGGAGTTTCTCTTGGGAAGGTATACAGGCCTGCTGCTGACTCTGGTCGTAAACACTTCTTTGATGACGGTGGGGCTCGCCGGCGCGCTGCTTTATGTTAGCCGTCACTTCGAACGCGGAGACGCATCCATACTTTTAGCCGTCTATTTTATTCTGTTGCAACTGGCCTTGGTGACGGCGATCGCGCTCTTTTTCTCCTGCTTTTCGACGCCCGTTCTTTCAACGCTATACACCATCGGAATCTACGTCGCCGGCGTCTTTGCGAATGATATCCACGCCATCGGCCAGTTCACTAGGAATCCCGCGATGGAAGCTGTGACCCGCGTTATCTACTACCTGCTGCCGAATTTTCACAATTTCAACATCATCGCCGTGGCTTCACACGGCGAGGCCGTTCCGTTTTCGCTGATCTGGCAGAACACCATTTATGCCGCGCTTTACGTTGCAGTTGTTTTGATCGCGGCAGCGGCTGCTTTTTCAAGGCGCAATTTGAAATGAGCGCCGCGAGTCAATTTAGGCGAGGTTGGGGCGCTGTGGTTGCCGCGCCGGTTCTGTTTGCGGCCATTGCAATGCTGCAGGTCCGGATCGACGCGCAAACGCGCTCGGCGGCGCAACAGAAGGAAGAATTGGTTCTCAGTTCCGGCCCCATGCTCCAGAAGATTAGCCTTGGATACGATTCGCTCCTCGCTGACATCTATTGGACACGCGCCGTGCAATATTACGGCGGGAAGCTTCACGACCTGTCGCGCGATTACAGTTTGTTGCCCGGACTGCTCGACATCACTACCACACTCGATCCTCACCTTCTCGTCGCCTATCGCTTCGGCGCTATTTTTCTTTCGGAACCTCCTCCGGGCGGCGCGGGACGAGTGGATTTGGCGATCAAGTTGGAGGAGCGCGGCATTAAGGCGAACCCGGACGCTTGGGACCTCGATGCCAATCGCGGCTTTCTCTACTACTGGCACCTGAAAGATTATGCGAAGGCTTCGGCGGCCTACTTGGACGCTGCCAAGAATCCGAAGGCGCCGACTATGATGAGGATGATGGCCGCTCGCATTACCGAAAGAGGCGGGGACCTCGATACGTCTATGGCGATTTGGGCGCAATATTTTACGTCATCGAAGGACCCTCGTGTTTTGAAGACGGCGCGCGATCATATCGAAGGCCTGCAAGCGTTGAAAGACGAACGCGCGATTGACGCTCTCTCCCAGCAGTATTACGCAAGCTTCGGAAAGTATCCAACGTCGACGAAGGAATTGCGCGATGCGGGAATGCTTAACGGCATACCTCTAGATCCAACTGGACTTCCCTACATCATCGGGTCCGATGGGAAGTCGGGGCTCGACCCCACTAGCAGCGTGATCGTCGAAATCCCGCCTAAACTTCCGAACGAGAAGTAAGGGTCTATATTTCAAGTTTGTTCCGCGGTTGACGATTCGTTTCAGACAATCACTCGTATCGCAGGGCTTCCACGGGATTCAGCCGGGCCGCTTTGGTCGCCGGCCAGACGCCGAAGATCAGTCCGATGCTCACCGACACTGAGAAGCCGACGACTACAGCCCACATCGGAACCACCGCTTTCATCTGCGTAACATGCGGTACCAGCCACACGAGGGCGCTACCCACAAGAATCCCTATCAATCCGCCTGCGCCCGTCAGCGTCATCGCTTCGAACAAGAACTGCCAGGTGATATCGCTGCGCTTCGCTCCAATGGCTTTGCGCACGCCGATCTCGCGCGTTCGCTCCGTTACCGACACCAGCATGATGTTCATCACGCCCATCCCGCCGATTAGCAACCCGATCGAACTCAGTACCACAATCGCCAACACGACCCCGTAAATGATGTCGTCGAACTGCTTCACGGCTTCCACGTTGCTCTGAATCGAGAAGTCGTCGGGCTTCTCGTACGGAACGTTGCGGCGGCGGCGCAGGGGTTCGCGAATTTGATCCATGGCTGGATAAAGCTTTCCGGGATAGGCCAGCATGCGCATACCGATCTCATAGCTGCCCGGATAGAGTTTGAAGAACGTATAGAAGGGGATGATCACGCGGCGGTCTTCGTCGCTGGTGCCAAAGCCGCCGTTCTGTTTCTGCAGCACTCCGACCACAAGAAATTTCGATCCGTCGACGATCACTTCTTTTCCGAGCGCATCGTCGATGTTCCTGAAGAGAGCCTGAGCCGTATTCTCGCCCAGCACTACGACGTTGTCGCGATGGTCGTTTTCGATGTCGGTGAAGAACCGTCCCGCCTTCATGGTGGCGTTGGAATAAACTTCCAGATAGGCGGGGAATGTGCCGCGGAACTCCGCGCCCTGCACTTCATTGCTTTGGTAGCGCGCGTTATGCGCGAGCTCCCACTGAAACACCGATATCGCAAGCTGTTTAACGGCGGGGCTCATCCGCAGAATCGCTAGGCCGTCTTGGAGCGTCAGCGGCTTTCGCAGCCGCTCGTCTTTCGGACGCCGGCCGACGTGAGGGCCTTGCTCGAAGCGCGAGATGAACGCGGTGTCCGCGCCTTCGGCCATGATTTCGTCCTGAATGGTCCCGCGGAATCCTTGAATCAGGCCGACCACAAGGATAATCAGCGCCACTCCAATAAGCACGCCTAGGATCGCAAGGAAGCTGCGCAGCTTGTGCGTGCGGATGGTGTCGAACGCCAACCCGAGATTTTCACGGAAATCCTGCTTTACCATGACCGTTAATTCTCCGCCCGCAACGCTTCAATGGGATCGAGGCGGGCCGCGCGCACCGCCGGATAAATGCCAAAGAACAGCCCAACGGCGGTCGAAAGCAGCAACGCCACCGCAATCGCGAACACGGGAGTCGAAATCGGAATCGGCGTGAGCGCGCGAACCAGCTGCGCGATTGCGATCGCAATAGCCACTCCTACGGCTCCCCCGGATGCGGCCAGCAGCGAGGATTCCGTAAGAAATTGCAGCACGATATGGCGGCGCCGTGCGCCGAGTGACTTTCGTAGCCCGATTTCCCGCGTCCGCTCGGTGACGCTCGCCAGCATGATGTTCATGATAACGATCCCGCCGACCACGAGAAATACGGACGTCACCCAGATGGCAATCCCGAACGCGTTTCCCGTAATCCGGTTCCACAATCCGGTGATCGATGTCGGCTCGATGATCGCGAAATTGTCGTTCGTCTGATACGGAACGTGGCGCCGCGACCGGAGGATCACCCGTGCTTCGTCTTCCGCCGCGGACATAAATTCCGGGCTGCGCGCCTGAACGAACATCGTCACCGAATCAAGCGGAGCCAGCCACTGCTTGCGGTAGGTGCCCAGCGGTATCATCACAAAGTTGTCCTGCGACTGTCCAAACACGGTCCCTTTCGGTTTGGCCACGCCGACGATCAGATATTGCGATTGCCCGGCTCGAATTTCTTTGCCTAGCGCATCTTCCGCAGGAAAGAATTTGTCAGCCACATCTTTTCCCACCACGCAAACGCTCGAGCGATGTTTCTCGTCGGCTTGCGTTAGCAGCCGCCCGTTCATAACGTCGATGTCGCGGATCTCGGTAAACGCTGGCGATGCCCCGATGATCGAGACGTCCTCGCTCAAAATGTTTCCGGAGCGCACATCCGCGATTGTGTCTTGCTCGCCCGCCACTTGTTCGGCGAGTTTCATCCCGTCGCGCACCGCTTCAAAATCCGCGATCTCGAGGGGCGGACGCTTCCGCGCCTCGTTCCACTCCTTAAAATTCGTCGTGATCCCGATGCGGTCGACCACGAACGCGTTCGCGCCGAGATTGGCGATTTTGTCCGCCACATATACGTTCAGCCCGTTGAGTACCGACATAACGGCAACGAGCGTCGCCACAGCCAGGATTACTCCCAGCAGAGTCAAAAACGTGCGCAGCTTGTGCGCGCGCAGAGTATCGAGCGCAATCCAGAGTGTCTCCCGGAGAGCTACACTCGTCTGCCGAAACTCCGACGCCAGGTGAGGGGCGGATTTCACTGTCTCCATAATAGACGGCTGAACCGGCCAAAATGTTCACAAAATTCTCATGGAAATGGGCTTACCGGGCGACCCAGGTCTGCAGTGCTGGCGGCCAACTCCTTAAAACGAGTTACAATAGGACTTGCAACTGCTGTCCAGCTCGGAGAATCCCACCTAGGGAAGCTCACATGCGCTTCAACCGCTTTGCCATTCCTCTGCTTGTCGCATCGCTGGCCACGGCCACGCTGGCAATCCAATCTGCGTGGAACGCAGTTGGGGCGACTCGCTCCAGCGCGTATGGACGCTTCCAAAACGGAACGCACGCAGCCCAGGCTCCTTCCGACGCCGAAATCCGTGACCGCTCCGCGAAGCTCATCCAGAACCAACACCACGATGACGAAGCACTCGAGCAATACGAGCGCATCGAGCATGAATTCGATCGCACCAGCGGCATGAACCCGCGCCTCATCGGAGAAAAGGTGTTTCGCGTGGTTCCCAACGGCTTCGGCACCTTCAAGCTGCCTTTGAAGACGGACGGCAGCCCGCTCGATGCTGTCGAATATCACCGCCAGTTAGTCGTTTGGAAGGATTCGCTGGAGCTCACGCTCCACCCTGACGATTGGAAGTACAACTCCACGGAAGCGAAATGGCAAAAGAAAAAGCGCGATCGCGCGGAACTTGTCGACGCCATCCGCGACGCCTTCCTGATAAAATGGGTTGGACAGGAAACGCGCAACAGCCGCTTGTGCGACGTCGTCGAACTCGATCCGAACCCTAGCTTTCATCCCCACTCACTGCTTCAGGAAGCCCTCACGCGTGTGACTGTGAAGATTTGGATCGATCGCGACACCAATCAACTCGCGCGCGGTGAAGCGCACGTCACCCACGATATTTCCGTCGGCGGAGGCCTCTTCGGCAAGCTATATCGCGGCGGCGTGTTTTCGCTCGAACAGTCGGAAGTCGCGCCCGGCGTCTGGCTGCCCGCACGTTATCAATACGACTTCTCGGGCCGTAAATTTCTGTTCACCTTCGAGCAACACCAGTACTTTGAAGCTAGCAGGTATCGCCACCTCGGCCCTCCCAAACAGGCTTTAGAAATCGTCCAGAACGAGCTTGCCGGCGGCAAAACGTTCAACGGAGATCCATGACTCTCGCTATACCGGAGCTGTCATTTCATTTTGAGCCCATCCATCAAGATGGGTGAGAATCTCAGCTTCCGCCCCAGCAAATCCGTGACGCCACACGCGAGCCGTCACCGTGCCGCTGCCGCGACTTCCTTCTCGATCGGCGCGCCAACCAAATTCCCCCACTCCGTCCACGAGCCGTCGTAATTCTTCACATTGTTGTACCCGAGCAAATACTTCAGCACGAACCACGTATGCGAGCTGCGCTCCCCGATGCGGCAGTAAGCAATCACGTCGCCTCCGCCGCTCACGCCCTTGCCTTCGTAAAGTTGCTTCAAAGCATCGGCGGATTTAAACGTCCCGTCTTCGTTTGCGGCTTGCGCCCACGGAACGTTCGCCGCGCCCGGAATATGCCCGCCGCGCTGCGCCGTCTCACTCATTCCCGGCGGCGCGATGATCTTCCCGGTAAATTCATCCACCGACCGCACGTCAACGAGACGCCGCGCATCACGTTTCTCAAGCGTCGCAAAAATATCCTCTTTTCGCGCGCGAATCGATTCATCCGGACCTGTAGCGCGATACGAGCTGCCGGTAACCAGCACCGCTGGTTCGGTCGTCAACGGACGCTTTTCTTCCACCCACTTCTTGCGCCCGCCATTCATCAGCCGCACGTCTTTATGGCCGTAATACTTCAACTGCCAGAAAGCGTACGCCGCGAACCAGTTGTTGTTGTCGCCGTACAAAATCACTGTCGTATCGTTCGAGATCCCCGACCGCCCCAGCAGTTCCTCCAGCGCCGTCTTCTCGATCAAATCGCGCCGGACGTTATCCTGAAGCTGCGTTTGCCAGTTCCATCCCACGGCCCCGGCGATATGTCCCTGGTCGTACGCCGTCGTATCCACGTCCACCTCGACCAGCCGAATTGCCGGATCTTTCTGATGCTGTGCCACCCACTCCGTCGAAACCAAAACCTCCGGATGCTTGTAGTCGGCCATTTCACTTCCTCCTAAAAAAATCGTTTGAAATTCCGCGAGCCCCTAAAAGCAAAAAACCCACCTGCCATTTGCATCTGGCGGTGGGTTTCGGAACTTTGAGCCAGGTTTTCTGCTAGTTACCCGGCCTCCCCGTGCCAGAAGACGCGCACAAACAGCCGCAGCAACAACAGATGCAGCAGCAGACCCGCGCGAACGTCTTTTCGCACGCCAACATAAATAAAAGGCTACACCCGATCCCGGCCCATGGCAATAGCACGGGGGCCGCCCCAACTATCTCGCTCCGCCGGCTTGCTTGCTGCGCAGCAAATCCTCAACGTCCTCCACTTTGTCAACCAACAGATTCAACTTTCGCGCCAGCCCCTGAATTTACGATTCAGCCCGCCGGTTCACATCGTAGTCCAGCTCGCCGCGCAGACGGTCCTTCGTATCCTGTCGGTTCTGGCTCATCATGATAACCGGCGCCTGAATGGCCGCCAGCATCGACAGCAGGAGGTTCAACAATATGAACGGGTAGGGATCCCATGCCGACCTCCCCAGCGCCACGTTGATCGTCGAATAGATCACGATCGCCGCGCCGAACGAAAGTATGAACGTCCACGAGCCTCCGAATCCGGCTACCTTGTCCGCAATCCGTTCGCCGAAAGTCATGTCCTTCACGATCACGTCGTTCGGATTGCGATTCGCCCGCACCCGGATTAATCGTTGCGATGCATGGAACTGCCTCCCGAGCACCGTCAGCATGTCCATCCCGGCGTGCGGCTTACGCTCCAGCAGCACCGCGATGTCGTCGCGATCCACTTCGACGCACACCGTCTCCTCCAGCGCGATCGCCGTCGTCTGGTGCGGCGTACCTTCGAGCATCGACGCGAACCCGAAAAATTCTCCATGCGATGGCTCGTCCACCACCACTTCTTGCTGATCCTCGTCCACCGTGGTGATCCGCGCCTTGCCGGACACCACCACATACGCGCGCCCCCCAGCTTCGCCCGCTTTATAAATTCGCTGCCGCGCCGCAAAGGTTTTCAATTCCACTTGAGCGGCTAGCACGGCCCGCTCGTCGTCATCCAGCAGTGAAAACAGCGGCACATTCTTCAGCACTTCCGGCTTGCACGTCATCGTTCACCTCGCGGAATCGCATCATTCGCGCCCGATTCTACCCGATGCTATCGCAATCCAATAAATTGCTTGCGCGGGTTGAACGGCGGCATCTCCGCGCCCGTCACCGGCCCTCTCGAACTACGTACTCCAGCGTTACCTCCCGGGCGCAGGAGTAGGGATGTGCTTTTCGCTCTACCGTGTGTGTCGCCCGCGTTTGCGTTGAATTTCTCAACTGGCGTTGATTTATTCACCACCCTCCGGCACGGGTGGGTGATCGGCGGAATCTGGTCGTTGTATCGTTCACATTTCAAGGAGGATGAGTTGCGTCCTCTTCGCTGGACATTTGGCCCCCCGTTTGCCTATATGGACGTGATCGCCCACGGGGGCATTCTGAACGAAGGAGAAAAAAACATGGCAACCAAGAAAGCGGCCAAGAAGCTCAGCAAGGGCAAGAAAATCCAACCAACGAAGAATCTTAGTGTCTACAATCGGGCAGTAGGCCGGTAGTTTGCAGCGAGGGCCGGAATTCCGAAAGGGGCTGACGGTCCACTAAACGTCGGCCCCGCCCTCGATTCGTTTCCCTTTTCCTCGGATTGCGACGCGTTCTCGCCGGGAGCACCCGAACGCATTCGCTCCCTCCGTGCTGCAGCCCTGCTAACCTTTCCAACCTTGAATGCCTAAGATCCCAAGGACGATTGCTGTGCAGGAGTTACGGGCTGTTTGCAATGGCGCGACGGGCGGCTCTACATTTCCGACTTCTACACGCACCGCGTCCTCGCACTCGCCATGGACGGCACGCATCAGAGACTGACGAGTTACATCAATCGAGAAATCAGGTACCGGCTGTCGCTGAATAGATTGGGTGGGATAGATGGTAGGCCCGTGCGGGCTCGAACCGCAGACCTCTACCGTGTCAAGGTAGCGCTCTAGCCAACTGAGCTACGGGCCTACTGCCTGCGAACATCTTAGCACACCGGGGATTCGCGAAAGTCCGGCGGCCTGCGCGATTCTTTTTTCACAGATGGATCCAATTTCCCATGATCAGCGCGAACACCCCGACCGCGACAGCGACCCAAAGCAGTATTCCCTGCATCAACGGGCCCACGCCCACCTGGCGCAAAGTTTCCTTCGAAAGTCCAGTCCCGATCACAAAGAGCGTTACCGTCAATCCGATTTTTCCCAGACGGCTCAGGAACGCGAACACAGAACTGAAATGCAGGTAAGTTGCAAGCACGGCGGCAAGGCAGAAAAAAAGTATGAACCACGGCCACTGAATACGCGCTTTGCTCCGCTTGGCCGCGGCCGTTGCAATTGACAGCGGGACAATCCAAAGCGCGCGGGCCAATTTGACGACGGTGCCGACGGCAAGGGCAATCGGTCCGTATTTCGCCGCGGCTCCCACGACCGAACTGGTGTCGTGAATCGCAAGCGCCGACCAGAGGCCGAACTGTGTTTGCGTCATCCGAAATGCATGCCCAATCCCAGGAAAGATGAGCAGGGCGATGGAATTGAGAAGAAAGATGGTAGCGAGTGAGACCGCCATTTCCTCGTCCGTCGCGTCAACGATCGGACCGACCGCCGCAATCGCGCTACCGCCGCAGATCGCTGTGCCGGCGCTAATCAGAAACGACGGCGTATGGCGAACCCGCAGCACCCATCCCAGAGCTAGCCCGAGCAACATCGCCGTAGTGATGCTCAAAGCTGTGTAGACAAACCCGGAGCGTCCCACACGCAGCACTTCGTACAAATTCATCCCGAAGCCGAGGCCGACCACCGAAGCCTGCAGAAGGTATTTCGTGAGGCTGCGCGTCTCAGCCTCGAACGGATGTACGAAGCTCAATCCGTATGCCAGTCCCAGGACCAGGGCGATTGGAGGCGAAAGCAACCCGCTGGCAGAAAAGATCAGGCCGGCGAAAAATAGAATTTTCCGCACGGGCCTAAGCATGGGCGTCCGTTTCGGTTGAAGGAGTATAGAGCGTCAAAGGGGTTAGTGACTGGGCCGGCATGTGGAGTTTCGCCGGCTTGCGAATCGCGGCTGTGTCACGCGATTCAGTATGCCAGAAAGCATCGGAGTGCGCGCAACGTCAGATTGCACCTTAGAGTTCGGCCGCAATTCCGGCGCTGAAAAGAACTTCGTTGGAGCTGTTTCGCGTCGCAAAATTCGAATAGACTAAGGCCTGGGAGAAATCATGGACTGGAAGAATCGCAAAACCCTTGTAACTGGAGGAGCTTCCTTCATTGGCTCCAACCTGGTCAACTCGCTCGCAGCGCGAGGCGCAATCGTGCGGGTGATTGACGATTTGAGCAGCGGAAAAATGGAAAATATCAGTGATCTTATCAAGAGCGGCAAAGTGGAATTCGTCGAGGGAGATCTTCGCGAGATGGATGTGGCGGAACGCGCCGTCGACGGGATGAGCGTGGTGTTTCATCTTGCGGCCGATCATGGCGGCCGCGGCTATGTGGACCTCCATCAGGCCGCCTGTGCCGTCAATCTGATGCTCGATGGAATGGTGTTCCGTGCCTGTCACGAGGCCAAAGTCGATAAGGTCGTCTACGCCTCGTCCGGGTGCGTTTATCCGAATCACATTCAGACGGATCCGAGCGAGGTACTCTACCTGACGGAAGACAAAGTAGGCCCTCCGTGTGATGCGGACAATATGTATGGCTGGGCGAAACTGATGGCGGAGATGACGCTGAGGGCCTATTACAAGGACTGGGGAATGAAGTCGGCGTCATGCCGATACTTCACCGTATACGGCCCGCGGGGCGTCGAGAATCATGCCGTCATCGCTCTGATCGCCCGTGCATTTATTGGGCAAGACCCCTTCATTGTCTGGGGAACTGGGGAACAGATCCGGAATTGGACTTATATAGATGATATCGTCCGCGGAACCATCCTGGCGGCCGAAAAAATTGACGATGGCACGGCCGTCAATTTGGGAACTATGGAGCGCATCAGAGTCATGGACGCGGTTCATGACATTCTTCGCGCCTTCGGCCGGACTCCAAAAATCGAACTTCATCCGGAAATGCCTACAGGCCCTCTTAACCGGGTCGCTGACAATTCGCTTGCCAAGAAACTGCTCGGTTGGGAGCCCAAGGTAATGTTCGAGGAAGGCCTGCGCCGCACGATTGATTGGTACGTTTCGACGCGAACGCGGGACGAGGTCTCTGCCAAGCTCGAAACGATGCTCACGGAAAGATAGGTCGTAGCGCGAACAGGGACATCCAAGAGTGCCCGCGAGCGCAATGACTTCGTCTAAATGCTTCCGCCAATGACACCGTCAGGTGGGTTTCTTTACGCGCCGTTGTTTCAGGAAATGTTCGGCGACGACGGTGGGCTGTTCGACGATACGATGCTCTTCCACGCAGACCACGAGTCTAATGAACTGTGCCATGCTCCAGGCAAGCGGCGTCGCGCTTCCGGTCCCGTCACCGAAAATGAACTCCGATTTCGCTGGATCCGCTTGATCCCATATCTGCTCCGGAATCATCCCGCCGCTGTTGGCGAAGTGTAACATCGCATCGAGATAGATCGTGGCGTCGCGGCCGCGGGCAACTTCATATTCGCCGCGCTCTCCGGTGACGACGGGCCAGAGCCTACCGACGCCTTCGCCCAGCCATGGCCCACCAAAGAATGTTTCTCCGTAGCCGTCGTGGTTGTAACGGTGAAAACCTGGACCGTTCGGCGTCTCCACCCGTATCGTCGAATCGATAATCTTAAGCGAGCGCTCGATTGCGGCGTCGTCAGCAGAGCGAATACCGAATCGAACGAATTCAAGGAATCCGGCATCGACAACATCGCGTTCATCCCAGACTCCCCCGCCATTGGAAATATCGAGTTGGTAGCCATCGTCAGGGTCAGTGTTGTTGTCGATGCGAATATAGTAGCCCTGCGGCGCAAGGGGCCCGCCCAAGTGACCTGTTCGCGTAACAAGCCAATGCTCAATATTCGCAGCCCAGTGGTCCGCTACCTCCATGTAGCGAGTTGCGTCATCATCCGCACCGTTCCTTCGAGCGATGTCGGCGGCACAGACTAAACCTGCAATTTCAGCCGCGATGGTCGAGGGCGAGTATCCAGGCGACTCCTCCCACCGCTCTTGCTGCGTTACCGGGCCGTGCGCAACAACAAACTCGGCCTCCGGACGAACATGTTTCTGCCACATATCCCGGTCGTTCATGTCGAGCTGCCAGGCGAGAATCATCGGATAGGCCACTTGGTCCATTTGCAGCGCGGTCCCATAGGGCCTTCCGTCGAGCCAGCTGTTCTGGGGAAAACTGCCATCCGGTTTCTGCTGGACGGTCAGCAAATAGTTGAGTGCGCGTTCAGCAGCAGCGCGGTCGCCGGCGGAGAGCAGGCCCGTTGCCACCTCGTAGAGGTCGCGCGCCCATACCAGGTGATAGCCGCCCACGTTAGGTGTATCCGATTTGACAGCGAATCCCCACGGTATACTCATCGAAGCAATCATCGCGCCGCGATAGGTTTTATCCTCGTGTGCCTTCAGGACCATCGCAGCAAGACGGAACTCCCTGTCATAACGTTTGTCCACCCTGCGCAAGCCTCGCAAGTACTCATTCCATCCCCGAGCATAGTCGGCGCTCACAACGGAAAAGCCGCGCTGAAGGCTTTGCCGCGCGGAATCCAGAGCAATCTCTGGAGTGGTGCCGAACCCCAGGGCTAGGACGAAATGGCCCGCAGAGTCGACCTTTGCACTTTGGATGATGTTGCCGTTTTCAGCCCGCGCATATGCCCAATCGAGTTTGTGATGGAGGAGCAGGTCCATATAGCCGTCACTCACCCCTGCATATCCGGTTGCCATTTGTCTAAAGCTAGTGCTGCTGACGAGCGCCGACGCGACGCCAGACTTTTCGGCAATAAGCGCGTCTTCCCGTGAGTAGCCGGTATTACCGTAACCAGAATTCTTCAGCGAAGGGTTGCAAAGGACATAAAGAGAAAACGCCGGAGAGCCAGAAAAATTAACGTCTATAAACAGGGTATCCCGTTGCGGGTCGGTAACATAAGTTTTCGCGATCTTGAAATGGCCTTCTGGATCGCTGTTCGTCTGTCGAAAGATCAGTGCGTTTTCGTCGATCCGATCAATCGAGTGCGACATATCGCTTGACTCGATCCACACTCTCTTGCCGTCGCTCACCGCGAACTCGAGGATGCGTACATTGGCAGTATCCAGACGTGGATAATAAACTTCGCCCAGGACGCCATATTGGAGCGTGAACCAGATGCGGGATTTTGTGGAGGTTGCTGTGCCCACAGCTTCTTTGCTTGCCGAGGTCCAAGCGGGCATCGCGCCCGGGGCGCCGGGGGCGTCCTGACCTCGCAGTTTTCCTGCAAACAGGATGACCAGCAAGAAGAGAATACTCTGGAATTTTCGCGCACGCATATTCAACTTTGGAACCGCCCCCGCTAACCTTTGACTGGCTGGCCTCCCATGTATCGCAGCGCTATTGCTTCTTGATCACTTCGCCGCCCTTCATTACAAAACCGACATTCTCGAGCACGCTCACGTCGCCCAAAGGATCGCCCTGTACGGCGACGATGTCCGCAAATTTCCCCGGCTCGAGAGTTCCTACGCGGTCGGACCAGCCGAGCAGGTCTGCTGCATTGACCGTCGCGGCCTGGATCGCCTTCAGCGGCGGCAGGCCCATCTTCACCATCATCGCGAATTCGTGTGCGTTCAAGCCGTGGGGATACACAGCCGCGTCCGTCCCGAATGCCACCTTCACTCCCGATTGGAAAGCGTGCGACTCATGTTGGCGCGCGATCGGCAACACTAATTTCATTTTTTCAGTCATACTCGCGGTAAATCCAAGCGACTGGTAGTTCTCCATCAGCCATTCTTCGAGGTATACCGTGGGGCAAAGATACGTCCCGCGTTCCTTCATCAATTGAATGTCTTCCTCATTTATATAACTGCCGTGCTCGATTGAATCCACACCTGCCAGCACCGCATTCTTGATGCCTAGCGCGCCGTGCGCGTGCGCGGCCACTTTGCGTCCCAGACCATGCGCCGTCTCAACGATCGCCTTCATCTCTTCGAGGCTGAATTGCGCGAGCTCCGGATTGTCGCCCTCCGACAGCACGCCTCCCGTTGCCATGAACTTGATTACATCTGCACCGTACTTGATGTTCTGCCGGACCTTCTCAATCACCGCTGCAACGCCGTCGGCAACTCCATCGCTGGTGGACGAATATTGCGGCGCAAGAAAGTTTTCGTCGCCGTGGCCGCCCGTAATACTCAGCGCAGGCCCCGAAACAAGCATGCGCGGTCCCGGAACATCGCCCGCTCGAATCGCGTCGCGCAACGCAATATCCGAGTACCCGCCGGCGCCGACATTGCGCACCGTGGTAAAGCCGGCTTCGAGCGTCACCCTCGCATTGCGCGCACCCATCAGTGCCATGCGCGGATAGGAAACATGCAGGCGCCCGGGCCCCAGCGTATTCGGACCCATGGTCAGGTGCGTGTGGCAGTCGATCAATCCGGGAAGCACGGTGGAACTCGACAGGTCGATGATCTTCGCGCCGTCAGGCAGTTGCTTCTGAATATCAGCCGCTTTGCCGATCGCCTTGATGCGGTCGCCCTCAATCCAAATGATCTGATCCGTCAGATAATTCCCGGTACGGACGTCCAGTATTTTCCCGGCGCGGATCGCCACCGTCGCCGGCGCAGCGCTTTTTGTGTCCTGCGCCGCGCAAAATCCCGCGCCCATTAACATAAGCAAGAACAAGATTGCCGATCGCTTCATCGATTGCCTCCCGCACTCCGCATGCGCGGGGGATTGTATCCCCGTGGCCCGCACTCTCTGCCTGATTTTTTCAGGCTGCAATCGCTACAGCCGGATTGCAGATTCCGATGCAATAACTGTTGACTTTCGTTTGAGCGCTTGTATGATTATGCAGTCGAGTGAATATTAACTCACAAAGTTAGCTTGAAACTAAAAATGATCGCTCACAAACGATTCCGACAGGGTCAAATCCTGAAGCTCCTCAGCGGCGAGCCAGTCGCCAACCAGGACGATCTCCGTCGCCGCCTCGTTCATCTCGGCATGCGTGTGACGCAGGCCACGCTCTCGCGCGACCTCCGCGAGCTCAAGCTCGTGAAAACATCGGAGGGCTACCGCCCTCTATCGGCAGCCGTGGCCGAAGAGACTTCGTCGCCGTTGCCAGTTCTCGTGCGCGCGTTGAGGGAATTCCTGCTGGATATCCGGCCGGCGCAAAATTTGCTCGTTCTCAAGACCCCTCCCGGGGGTGCGCAGCCTTTAGCAGCCGCCGTCGACGCCGAACGCTGGAAAGAAGTGGCTGGAACACTCGCGGGCGATGACACTGTCCTCATCATCACGCCCTCGCGCAGCGCCCGCTCCGCCATTCAAAAGCGCATGGAGGAAATGCTCCGATGAACGACCCCTTGCGGGTCGCCGTCGTCGGAGCCACGGGCTATGCGGGATTCGAGCTGGCCCGGCTCCTGTTGCGGCACCCACATATCGAAAGGCCGGTATTCTATCTTCGCGAGAGAAATGCGAATATCCGATGCCTCACGGAGCTGTTTCCACAGCTTCGCGGCTGGGGCGAGGCGCCCTGCCGTCCGCTCTCGGTCGAAGCTGTCGCCAAAAGTGGTGCGGAAGTCGTATTCCTTTCGACGCCGCATGAAGCCTCGCTCGAGCTTGTGCCGGAATTGCTCGCAGCGAATCCCCGCTTGCGCATCATTGACTTGAGCGGTGCTTTCCGTTTCCGCGACCCCGATACCTTCGCGCACTGGTACAAACTTCCCGCTCCAAACGCCACCATGCTTTCGGAAGCTGTCTACGGTTTGCCGGAGCTTTACGCGGACACGCTCTCGAGCGCGCGCCTTGTGGCGAATCCGGGGTGCTATCCCACGTCCGTGATCCTCGGCCTGCGCCCTCTGGTCGATTCCGGCTGGATCAATCGCTCGCGCGGCATCGTATGCGATTGCAAATCCGGCGTGAGCGGAGCAGGAAAAGAACCGAAACGCGAAACGCACTTTGTCGAAGTGAACGAAAACTTTCGCGCATATGGCCTCTTCACCCACCGGCACACGCCCGAGGTTTCCGAGCATCTCGGCTTCGCATCGGAGGATTTCGTCTTCACCACGCACTTGCTGCCCGTCGAGCGCGGCATTCTTTCGACGCTTTACGTGTGGCTCGGTGAATCGCATCAAGCGGAAGAAATCGAGGCGCTGTACCGGAAATTCTACGCGTCGCGGCCGATGGTCCGCGTTTTGCCCGGAGGCCGGCTGCCTGAATTGCAGCACGTGACGCACACGAATTTTTGCGACATCGGCTTTGCTCTCGATCCTTCCGGCGAGCGGCTCGTCGTCGTCGCGTGCCTTGACAATCTCGGCAAAGGCGCCGCAGGACAGGCAGTCCAAAATTTGAACGGGATGCAGGCATATCCCGAAACGGCAGGGTTGCTATGAGAATCGTACTCAAAGTCGCGGGCGCATTGCTCGAGAGCGGTGAAACGGTCCAGGCTCTAGCGCGGCAGATCGCTGAACTATCGCGCGCGGGCCACGAGCTTCTCGTAATTCACGGCGGCGGCAAAGTTTTCACCGCAACGCTCACTCGCATGGGCATCACCAGCCGCTTCATCAACGGTCTACGGGTGACCGATCGCGAAACGCGCGACGCCGCAATCATGGTCTTCGCGGGCTTGCTGAACAAAAGGCTCGCCGGAGCGATTTCTCTTTCGGGGCAGCCCGCCGTCGGCATTTGCGCTTCGGACGCCGCCAGTTTTCTCGCCGAACCCATGCAGCACGAAGGCTGTGAAGGCGGCCTCGGGTTCGTCGGCTATCTAACCGGCGTGAATCTCGATTTCCTGCGCTCGCACTGGCGTGCCGGAATTGTTCCGGTCGCGTGCTGCCTCGGTCTTGGCGCTGATGGCGAACTCTACAACATCAACGCCGACCACATGGCCGCTGCCGCTGCCGAATTCATCCGAGCCGACCGCCTGATCTTTCTTACAGACGTTGCGGGCGTGCTCGACGGCGAAAAAGTGCTTCGCGCCGTCCAAGGAGAGGAAATCGAGAACCTGATTCGCCGCAACAAGGTGTCCGGCGGAATGATTTTGAAACTCGAAGCGGCCAAGCGCGCCCTCTCCGGCGGTGTCGCGGAAGTGCGAATCGTCGGCGGCGCACGGCCGCGAGCCGTTCTCGCCGCCGCAGGCGGTGGACGCGGACCCGGCGGCACTCGCGTACTGCCTGTGGTGCATTCACCCGTAAGAGCGACTCAGAGAGCGGCAAGCTAACATGGCGATCCGGAAAGCAAAAGCGAGAAACGCCGTTTCGCCCGCGCGAATTCGGGGCGACGAAGCGCGCCACCTGATGAACACCTACCGGCGTCCGCCGGTAGTGTTCACATATGGACGCGGTTGCCGTCTCTACGATTCTGAAGGCCGCGAATATCTCGATTTCCTCGGCGGGATCGCCGTCAACGCTCTTGGCCACGCGCACCCGCGCCTGGTGCGCGCGATTCGCCGCGAAGCCGGACGCGCGATTCATCTTTCGAATCTCTTTCACAATCCGTATCAAGGCCCCCTCGCGCGCAAGCTTGCGAAGTGGTCCGGCCTCGATCGCGTTTTCTTTACCAACAGCGGCACTGAAGCGATAGATGGCGCGCTGAAGCTCGCTCGAGCTTACGCCAGTGCAAAGCGCGCGAACGGCGCAAACCCCAAAACACGAATCCTCGGGCTCGAGAATTCATTTCATGGCCGCACCTTCGGCGCGCTTTCGATCACGCACGCCGCGAAATATCGCGAGCCATTCGCGCCGCTTGTCCCTGGAGTTGAATTCGTCCGCTTCAACGATGTCGCCGACCTCGAAGCGAAATTCGACCACACGGTCTGCGCTCTCGTCGTCGAGACAATCCAGGGCGAAGGCGGCATTTTCACGGTAAGCAAAGATTTTTGGCAACGAGCGCGCAATCTAGCGACCGAACACGACGCTGCCATCATTGCCGACGAGATTCAATGCGGCCTTGGCCGCACCGGCCGATATTTCGCTTACCAGCAATTCTCTGCGCCCCCTGACATTGTCACAGTCGCGAAGCCTCTCGCGGGCGGTCTCCCGCTTGGCGCAATCATGGCGAATGAAAAATTTGCCTCCACATTTACTCCCGGCATGCACGGCACGACGTTCGGTGGTGGTCCGCTGGTCTGCGCGACAGCGCTTGAATTCCTGACGGTTGTCGAAGAACAAAAGCTTCTCACTAACATTCGGGAGCGCGGCGCGGAACTTCGCGCCGGCCTCGAAAAGCTCGCCGCGCGTTTCGATTTCATTCGCGAAATCCGCGGCGAGGGCTTGATCATCGGCGTCGATCTCACTGTCGACGGCGCACCGTATGTCGAGCAAGCGCTTCGTCGCGGCCTCGTCATAAATTGCACGCACGACCACATTCTGAGGCTTCTTCCGCCCTTCATCATTCGGCGACGTGACGTTGCCGAATTCCTGGAAAAATTTGAAATGGTGCTGGCACGGACGAAGAAGCCTGCTGCCCATCCAGTGCCCGCGACTCCCAAGAAATCACTACATCCCCAGCTACCCGTCCAGTCGATTGCGCTGGCCGCCACGAGGTGAATATGAACGCCGTTGCCGCAACACTCACGCTGACTAACGACCTCCTCACCGGCATGGAGTGGGGGCCGGCGCAGGTTCGCGAGCTCTTCCACCTCGCAGCAGACATTAAAGCGCGCCCCGACCGCTATCGCGCCGCGCTGGCCGGACGCTTCCTCGCGCTCATTTTCGAGAAGCCTTCGCTGCGAACGCGTGTCACATTCGAAGTCGGCATCGCAAGCCTGGGCGGCGCCTCCGTTTTCCTCGACCACACGGCCGTGCGCCTTGGCCAGCGCGAATCCATTCGCGACGTCGCCAAGAATCTCGAGCGCTGGGTCCAAGGCATCGTGGCGCGCACGTTTTCACAGGAATCGCTCGACCAACTCGCCGAGCACGGCCGAATTCCCGTGGTCAACGCGCTCTCCGACCGCTTTCACCCATGCCAGGCGCTCTCGGATTTTTTCACGCTCGAAGAGCGATTCACGACTCTGCGCGGCCTGAAAGTCGCATACGTTGGCGACGGCAACAATGTCTGCCACTCGCTGCTCACTGTCGGCGCACGTACCGGAGCACATATTCGCGTGGCGACACCCTCAGGCTTCGAGCCTGACCCCGTCGTCGTTTCCGAAGCGAAACGCGTGGCGCGAGAAACGCGCGGCAAAATTGAAATCCTGCAATCGCCCGAAGAAGCCGTCGCGGACGCGCAGGCGATCTACACGGACGTTTGGGCCAGCATGGGCCAGGAAGAAGAAGTCGCGGCGCGGGAAATCGCGTTCCAGGGCTACCAGGTAAATGAAGCCCTCGTTTCGCTTGCAGCGCCCGACGCCGTCTTTCTTCACTGTCTGCCCGCGCATCGCGGTTCGGAAGTTAGCGAAGGCGTGATCGATTCGCCGCGCTCGATCATCTTCGACCAGGCGGAAAACCGTATGCACGTGCAGAAAGCGATTCTGCTCACGCTGCTCAATTAAGGAGAATGATTTGCCGAAGAAAGTTGTACTCGCTTATTCGGGAGGCCTTGATACCTCCATCATCATTCCGTGGCTGAAGGAAACTTACGGCTGCGAAGTGATCGCCATGATTGGTGACCTCGGCCAGCGCGAAGATCTCGAAGCCGCGCGCGAAAAGGCTCTGGCTACGGGCGCCAGTGCCGCGTACGTCGAAGACTTGCGCGAGGAATTCATCACCGGTTACATCTGGCCCACGCTGCGCGCAGGCGCCGTGTACGAGCACAAGTATTTGCTCGGAACTTCGTTCGCGCGTCCGCTCCTCGCGCAACGCCAGGTGCAGCTCGCGAAGAAGCTTGGCGCCGACGCACTCGCGCACGGCTGCACCGGTAAAGGCAACGACCAAGTACGGTTTGAGCTGGCCGCCAAAGCTCTCGCTCCTGAATTGCAAATCATCGCGCCGTGGCGCGAATGGAAGATTGCCTCGCGCGAAGAAGCTATCGCTTATGCCCGCGCGCACAACGTTCCCGTTGAACAAACCACAAAGAACATTTACAGCCGCGACCGCAACATCTGGCATTTGAGTCACGAAGGCGGCGTCCTGGAAGATCCCGCGAATGCTCCCGAAGAGAGCATGTGGCAATGGGTCGTCTCGCCCGCGAACGCGCCCGAGCAGCCTGTCGCGGTCGAAATCGGATTCGATGGTGGGACCCCGTCGCATGTGAACGGTAAAAAACTCGGCGCCATGGATCTGCTCGAACAATTGAACGATATCGCCGCGGCAAATGGCGTCGGCCGGATGGAAATGATCGAAAATCGCCTCGTCGGCATTAAATCTCGCGGCGCATACGAAACGCCGGGCGGCACGCTGCTGATTGCGGCGCATCGCGAATTGGAATCGCTCGCGCTTGACCGTGAGACGATGCACTACCAGCAACTGCTCTCGCTGCGTTACGCGGAAATGGTCTATTACGGCATGTGGTTCACCCCGCTGCGAGAATCGCTCGACGCGTTCTTCACGAATTCGCAGCGCCGCGTTACAGGTACGGTGGGGCTTTCTCTTTGCCGCGGCGTCGTCAGCGTCTTGTCGCGGCGCTCGCCTCACTCACTCTACCGCACGAATCTCGCCAGCTTCACAATGACTGGCTACAACCCGAAAGACGCTGAAGGCTTCATCAATCTTTTCGCGCTTCCAATCACCGTGCCGCAAGACCCCTCGCAAGCGGCGCAGCCCGAAGCCTCTCACAAGGCTAACGCCCGATGAGTGACACGCCAGGCCAGCAGAAAAACCATAAAATGTGGGGCGGTCGCTTCGAGCGCGGCCCTAACGCATCGTTCTACGAATTCGAGCGCTCCTGGCAATTCGATCGCCGCCTGCTTCCGCAAGAATTTGCGCTCGATCGCGCTTGGGCGCGCGCAATCGCGGTCGCCGGAATTCTCTCGCATGAAGAAGGCCAGCAAATCGTGGCCGCGCTCGACGAGCTGGAACGCCGGTCGCTCTCCGATGCCACATGGCTCGACAATTCAAAGGCGGAAGACGTCCATCACTTCGTTGAATCGGCGCTGATCGAAAAACTCGGCGCGCTCGGCGCCAAGCTGCACACCGGCCGCAGCCGCAATGAAATGATCGCCACCGAATTTCGCATGTACGTCAAGGAGGCTGCCCACGCGATGCGTGGCGCGATCGCGAAACTTGCGCGCGCCTTCGCTGAACACGCCGAACACCATCTTGGCGTTCCAATGCCCGGCACTACCCACATGCAGCACGCGCAACCGATTCTGCTTTCGCACTGGCTTCTTGCGCACGCCGAAGCCCTGCATCGCGATGCGGAACGCATCTCATCCGCCGCCGCGCGCGCCGACCGCTGCCCGCTTGGCTCCGGCGCACTGGCTGGATGCGCGTTCCCGATCGACCGCAAAGCGCTCGCGCGCGATCTCGGCTTTTCGGACATCACCGCCAATAGCCTCGACGCCGTCAGCGACCGCGATTTCGCGCTCGAGTATCTCTTCGCGCTTGCGGCGCTGTCGATGCATCTCTCGCGCCTCGCCGAAGACATGGTCCTTTTCGCATCGCCCGAATTCAGCTTCATTCAGCTCCCCGACGAATATTCCACGGGCAGTAGCCTGATGCCGCAGAAGAAGAATCCCGATGCCTGGGAGCTGATCCGCGGCAAAACCGGGCGCATTTACGGAGCGCTACTGGCGGTTCTCGTCGCGTGCAAGGGGCTGCCGTCGAGCTATCAGCGCGATTTGCAGGAAGACAAGGAAGCGCTCTTCTCCGCCCACGATCAAGCGCTCGCCGCGACGCAAATTGCCGCAGCCGCGCTCGCAGCCACTCAATTCCGCGAAGATCGCCTGCGGCAAGCAGCGCAAGATCCGGCCCTCGTTGCCACGGAAGTCGCTGACTATCTCGTCACCTTCGGCGTGCCGTTCCGCGAAGCGCACGAAATTGTAGGCAAAGTCCTGCGTGCCGCGGAGCAAAATGGAAAATCAATCCGAGAAATGCCGCTCGAACGGTTGAAGGAATTCTCTCCCGTCTTCGACCGCAATCTCGGCACCGTGCTCACCGTCGAGGCTGCGCTGGCTCGGCGCGCCGTCGCCGGCGGCACCGCTCCGGGCGCAGTTCGCGCGGCGCTCGAAAATTTCAAAGCCCGGCTCGCAAGACTCGAGGAGAATTCATGAAGGCGCGCCGGGCAAAACGAGTGTACGCGGAAGCGATCTATCGCCTCATAGCACATTATGCCCGCGAAGGATTGCTGCTCCCGCGCGCCGAAGAAGAGATTCGCCGCAACATCAGCCATTTTCTCGTCTTTGAGGAAAAGGGCCGCGTCGTGAGCTGCGTCGCCCTGGAAACTTACGGCTCGGATCTCGCCGAAATTCGCTCGCTCGCCGTTGATCCGGACCTTCGCGGGCACAGGCTCGGTTCGCGTCTCATCGACTTCGCGCTCGCGGATGCGCGCCGACGCCGAATCGCGCGCGTCTTCGCGGTTACGCACGCCCCGGAATTCTTTCTGCGCCACGGATTCGCGGCAGGTTCGCGCCAGTCGCTCACAGAAAAGCTCGAACGAGATTGTCGTACCTGTTCCAAGCGCCGCTCGTGCAAGCTCGTCGCCGTGATCGCTACGGTGATTCCCGACCGCGTTGCGCTTCCGATCCTTCCCGATTCGGCCACGCCCGTTTCGGCATGAGCGCGCCGCCTTCCGCTTCCGATCTTCCGCGCGGGTTCACATTCGCCGCCGCCGCGTGCGGACTCAAGAAATCCGGCCTGGATCTCGCGCTTTTGGTCAGCGAAGTTCCTGCCGCAGCAGCCGCGGTCTTCACGACGAATCGCGTCCAAGCCGCGCCGGTAGTTGCATCACGTTTCCATCTGCGGAGGTCGCGCCACAAGATGCGGGGCATCATCGTCAATTCGGGCAATGCGAATTGTTGTACCGGTTCAGAAGGGATGGCGGCCGCTGCGACAACTGCGCTCAAAGTGGCCTGGGAATTGGCCCGCCTCCATCCTTCTCAAATCTTGGTCTGCTCGACGGGCGTAATTGGAGTTCCCTTGCGCTGGAGAAATATAGTGAACGTGGTGCAGCCTCTCGTCCGCTCGCGCCGTGCAAGCGCCGCCGCGTTCGCGCAGTTCACGCGCGCCATCATGACTACCGACACGCGCCCGAAATGGGCTGCCGCAAAATGCCGCATCGCAGGCAAGCAAGTGCGCCTGATCGGCTGCGCGAAAGGCTCGGGAATGATTCAGCCCAACATGGCGACGATGCTTTCCTTCATCGCCACTGACGCCGCCATTTCTCCCGCGCTCCTGCAACGCGCCCTACGCCGAGCCGTCGCGCCTACATTCAATTCCATCACCGTTGACGGGGATACTTCGACAAACGACACGCTCGCCATCCTCGCAAACGGCGAATCGGGCGCGCGAAAAATCAGCAGAGAAAACGCGGACTACCAGAGATTCTGCGCAACCTTGGAAAGTATTTGCCGCTCGCTCGCGCTGGCAATTGTCGCCGACGGAGAAGGCGCCCAACGTGTGATCGAAATCGAAGTTCGCGGCATATCATCCGATCACTCCGCGGAAAAAATTGCGCGCACCATCGCGAATTCGCCGCTGGTAAAAACCGCGCTTGCAGGAGCTGACCCCAACTGGGGGCGCATCCTCGCCGCCGCCGGCCGCTCCGGCGTCGCCTTCAATTTCGAGCGCGCCGACGTACGGCTTGCGGGGATTACAGTTTGCCGACGCGGGCGCGAGCATCCCTTCGATGAACGCGTGGCACACCGCAAAATGCTCGCTAAGCACGTTCCCATCGTCCTCGATTTGCACGCAGGCCGCGGTTCAGCTCGTATCTGGACGTGCGACTTCACCGGCGAATACGTCGACATCAACGCCAGCTATCGCACGTAATGGTGGACGTTCCTCATTCTGTGGTGTCGGTACGTGGGGACTTGTTCATATTCGCCGAGATGACATGGACCCAAGTATCTACTGCGCGACGGTAGGCTGAGGCTTCTCTACGGTAACTATCACCAGGTGCTTTGGCGGCGAATCGGAGAACCTGTGACTTACTTGGACCACCTTGAACCTACATTCGTCCAGATCGATCTTGTCACCCACGCTCGGCGTAGTCGTTACCGAGATGCCGTGAAGCCTTACAATTTTTTCGTTCGGACCAATGCTCTCCTCAATCCTTAACTCAGTCTCGAATATTTCGTTCGGTCTGGCTCTCGGCGTAGCCATGTGCGTCCTCCTTCGAATTGCGCTACGGGTTGGCGAAAGTATCCCCGCCTCGTATCCAGCGGGCCTTCATATCGAAATCGAAAGCTGGCAAGCGACGGGAAGGCGGCTCGGCTGGTCACTAGCTACGTAACATTCGACCAATCCAGATCCTCGTCAAGGGCGGGCTCTTTTCGCATTGGGTCCTTTGACCGCCTGCATGGGCAAACTGTTTTCTCGTTGTTTCTCGCGGGCGGCGTCGGGCTACCGCAGTGAGGGCATACTAGGGCCTCTGCGATTAGTTCGGCAAGCCTACTCATGTGCGCCTCCGTGTTGACTTTAGCCCGCGTGGGAGCTTTAGGGCCATACCCATAAGGCCTCAATTCTCTCAGCGAAAGTGCCGTAGTTAAACGGCTTGAGGCAGGAGCTTGCCGCCAAAAATATCGGGGATACGGCGCTTTCTAAGGATCCCACTTCCAATTCGCATACTGCTCGCGCAGTTTTGACTTGAGGAATTTGCCTACTGAGGTGCGGGGAATCTCTTTCGCGAAAACGAAAGCGTCGGGAAGCTGCCACTTCGCGAACTTCGCAGCCAGAAACCCGCGCAACTCTTCTACTGTAACGACAGAGCCCTCTTTCACCACCACCACGGCGAGCGGCCTCTCCTGCCATTTCGGATGCATCACTCCAATCACCGCGGCCTCGCGTACCGCCGGGTGACACATAAGCGCATTCTCAAGATCCACCGAGCTGATCCACTCGCCCCCGGATTTAATCATGTCCTTGCTGCGGTCGAGTACTCTGACGTAACCCTCGGCGTCGATCGACGCGACGTCTCCGGTCCGAAACCATCCGTCTTCGGTCCAGCGGTCGTGCGTTTCCGGCGCTTCGAAGTAGCTCGCAGCCACCCACGGGCCGCGCACTTCCAGTTCCCCGGATGTCGCGCCGTCCCAGGGAGCCTCGCCTTCCGGCGTCGTCACGCGTAGTTCGATGAACGGCACGGGCAATCCCTGCATTTTTCTGACTTCGTACTTCTCATCTTCCGACAAATGCGCCATCGTGGACTTGACCGCTCCCATCGTTGCCAGCGGAGTGGTTTCCGTCATTCCCCAGAGGTGCACCAGGTGGAAGCCGAAGCGATCGAGCCCGCGCATCAGTGCCTCGGGAGGAGCGCTTCCTCCGCAAGGAAGCCGCACAGGTTGCGAAATTTTCCAGCGGCCCGGATTTTTCTCAAGCGCCGCCAGCACTCCCAGCCACACCGTGGGCACCCCGCAACCAACCGTCACCCGTTCTTTTTCGACCAGCTCCAGCACGCTCTCGGCATCCAGATGCGGTCCCGGCAAAATCAGCTTCGCGCCAACCATCGTGCAGGTGTAAGGAAGTCCCCACGCGTTTGCGTGAAACATCGAAGAGACGGCCAGCACCACGGAGTCATGCGAGATCCCGAAGCTGTCGCCGGGAGCTTGCGCGAAGCTGTGCAGCACCAGCGCGCGGTGTGAATAAACCACCCCTTTTGGTTTCCCAGTTGTGCCGGAAGTGAAGCACATGCTGGCGGCGTCGTTCTCCTCAATCGCGGGATAAACGAAGCTATCATCTGCTCCCGCCAGAAAATCTTCATAGCCTTCGTAGCCCCTCGATGCGGTACATCCGTAAGGCACCACGAACACGCGCTCGAAATTCGTCCGCGCCCGAAACGACTCGTAGACCGGCAACAGCACATCGTCCACAATCAGAAACCGATCGCGCGCGTGGTTCACAATGTAAGTGAGTTCGTCGGGATGAAGGCGCAGGTTCAGCGCGTGTAACACGCCGCCAGAAATCGGAATACCGAAGTACGCTTCCAGATGCGCT